>Ga0126342_10015919_pt1 | contig 13138 bp, 12 predicted proteins | sample Cyp1metagenome_FD_92528 | JGI IMG/M metagenome (GOLD analysis project Ga0126342, IMG submission 92528) | Coral microbial communities from Lord Howe Island, Old Settlement Bay, Australia - Cyphastrea 1 metagenome | ecosystem: Host-associated > Invertebrates > Cnidaria > Coral ... | reverse complement strand
GTATGTTGCAAGAATCCTTGGGGATCCGGCTGTTTGAACATGTGGGGGTGCCCGACAAAATGAAACAACCAAATGAGCACTTTTTAAGGGTTTGTAGCACTTTTTTTGGAAATGAGCGTTTTTGTTTCTGAGCACTTTTTAGTGTATCGAAGGAAGGTTCAGGAAATCATATAAACCACATATATTTATCTATGCATATATATATAATTTGTGTATATAATATGTATAGATGGTGGATTTTCCACTGCCACGTTTGAATACCGGAGGGTAACTGTTGGGTTTCTGGTGAAGCTTCTTGGGTGAAACTCAAGCAACGAACATAACTAGGGTGACCGTCAGGTGACCTGGGACAATATAGGGGCCTCCCCACTAAACACATGGGTATCATGGCTATAGAAACCAAAAACACCACTGGGGATTGCAGATTGTGCCAACCGTAGATAACCTGCAGCTGACACTTAGATAAGTTTGAGCGGAAAACATATTCCCATTGAAGACAAACGATTACTCTGTAGTTAGTACTCAAGCACATATGCAAGGTTGTCCCACATTCCCCTTGTTGTCATTTTTTCTGGATGATGTTTTTGTGCTATATCAGGCGATTTCCTCAATCTCCGTGCTGTCACCTGACTATGCTGGAAAAAACTAAATGAACAAACGTATATAAACACATAATGCGAACCGCAATCCAAGCTCAGGATTTCTTTCCATTTTGCTCATCATCGTTCATCAAGTCATCAGATAGTAAAACTGCTTTAGGAAAGAAATTTACATGTCATATGCCACTTTTGGATAAAAGTTGGAATCTAAACTCGCGAAATGCTGAGGAAATTTGGGCTACACATGGCTCCACCAAGTGGCTGCAACTTCGAGCCTCCCGGAGAGCTCTCTTGGTGGCTGCATCTTCCGCAAGGCGGTCGGTCCTGAGACATCGCTGTTTTTCATGTCACTGTGTTTTGGGGGATGATATGCACATGACAAAAACCTGCGGTGTTTTTTGGTAATTACCCTCTGGTATATTAACATGGAACCTGGCAGTTGTCGGGGTTGGAAGGCTAGTTTCCACTATAAATTGGTCATTTTCAGGGTCTATGTTAATTTACCAGAGGGTACCATGTTCTTTTTACGTATATATGCTGTATCTGTATATAAATGTATGCATGCATGTGGCAATGGGAAACAAAACACGCATATCAATATACAACTGCTTGGTGGTTTCAACCCCTCTGAAAAATATGAATTTCAGTTGGGAGTATTATTCCCAACATATGGAAAGTCATAAAATTCATGTTCCAAACCACCAACCAAACAATATAGGGGCTGGGATTCACCAGGAAAAATCTCTCAGTGATGGTGAATCACTCATCATTTCAGGGCGTATCTCTCTGTGCGTGTGCGCATGTTTTTTGACATAGCCATGTTCCAGAAATCTGCCATATGATTTCTAGATGAATATTACATATAACTCATATAGCATCATATAACCATTTCTGGTCCAAAAAATCAGCCATCACTTCTAGATTATAGACTACTAATTAAAAAATCACAGTATATAAACCATCATCATATTCAAAACAACAAAAACACAATCTCTCCCAATTTACCCTCTGGTAAACAAAACTATGGAACATCACCATTTTTAATGGGCAAATCGACTATTTCTATGGCCAGATCATTTCAAGATAAAAAAACACCCGATGCATCCCCAACCAGCCCCCAGTGCGTCCAGGGCGCTTCTCGTGCATCACCCGCGCGAAGTGCGCATCATGCGCCACCTTCAATGCCTCTGAACGCGCCTGGCCCTCGTAGCCCGCCTGGCCCGAAAAGGAACGCCCCGAAGATGCTGGCACAAAATCCCAGAAATCTTATTATATTGGATATATGATAATACTTGTATCTAATCTAAATGTTGCTTTTATAATCTTTTATAATATCATATAATATCAATATCTAATTAGAGACTCTGTTCATCTCTGTTCAGCAGAGATTTGGGTGTGTCTTTTGGATCAGCCATTCCTCCAAATCCAAGTGGGTTGGATTGCCTTTTCAGCTGCCTTTTCGGGGGCCACCGCATAAACATGATATATAGATAGAAATAACATATAAATGCATGCTGGGATGTGCAGCTCAAGAATGGCAAGTGGATAATAATTCCTTGGTTACTAGACCCATACCACACCTCACTGGGTCTCTCATGAGCACTAACCACTTACTAAGTGGAATGCACATCCAATTGGGGTATTGAAACAACAGCAACTGGATGATTTTGCACACGGGTACCTCCGGAATCAAACATGGCAATGGGTAACTGCATCTTTGCAATGGGAACATCATCCATGAATCATACCCTAGGTATTTGAGCATCGGAATTCCCAAATTGATTGACAGGACAATATTTTTCTATGATGGTATAGATGACAAGTTTCTTTCAAGCCTTTAACATCCTTCAACATAGATATACAAAGAGTAAGGGTTATGGCAAGTCACGAATGAGGAATCATATCCCCCACGGGTCATTTAAAGGTGCTCTGTTGGGTCATCAGAACGCTTGCTTTTTCACTCCACGGCTCAAGAAAATCATCATGAACACCTCCCCAAAAAAGAAACCTAGCTGGATCTGTCGATTTTTGGGTCCTCTATGTGGTTTCTGCCGTAAATTCCTGAGCAAATCAACACCGCAAGCACGTTTGGATCCTCAAATCGCCCGGACGGTGTCTTCCGAATCCGTCTGACCGTCTGACCGGGTGAAGAACCCTCTTAAAATCGCTGGTAGGTTATGGATCTTCATGCCGAAGTTCCCAGCGTTCCGGTGGCATGACCAATTGTGAAATCTCCCAACATTTCCATTTTGATGGTTCAATCGCATACCTCCCAATTTGAATGTTTGAACCGGTGAACACCCCGGGTTTTGGACAGCACCTCAGCAACACGTGCAGCGATCACAGCCTCTCCTGGCGTTGGGTTTCAGGGGCTGGGCAGCCATTCCATGGGGAGATGGGAATCGAACACATTACCCTCCGCTAATCAATCGAATCGTGGCAATGGAAAATCACCCATCTATACATATCTATACATATCTATACATATCTATACATATCTATACATATATATATAATTATATATAAGATTATGCGGTTTGTATATGTAATTATATGGTTTATTTGGATTCTACATGGATTTAATATGGTTTATAATAGTTATAACTGGCGTTTAACATCTATAATATTGATGACGTTCACATTGAAACTTCCATGTATAGGGGATCTCCCATTGCCACGTTTTATTGCCAGAGGTAGATTTCATCAAAAGAGAGGAAAACTCTTCCCAGCTGGAAACTCAGCTGATTTGGCAATTGCAACTTTTGATGGTTGGATATTGAGTGTCAAGGGTGGTTCGATAAGCAAGAATGAAGCCCCGGGGCAATCTAACCCGGCAGTGGCCATGTTTTATCACCAGGACAACCAAACAATCCAGTTGACAGATCAGATGCAGCCCTGGTCCGACAAGGAGTGGAACAAAATCAGCTGATTGATGACCCAACGAATGTATGATAAGATATGAAAACAGTTCTAGTCATAGTCCCAAAACAACTATGGTAGCTGGTTCGTGGTTTGGTCCGCAGCGTCAACAATGATTTCTCGATCAACTTATCCGCAGTAGTGATAGATTCTAATAGATGAACATGGAATGGTGTCCAATCGTTATCAATTTGGCAATATTTGATGTGGAATCCTTCGGGCTCCAAAAAAAGTTCCAATGATCTCCTAAAACAAAAACAGAGCTTCGGATTATGATTTTCGTCCTGGATCAGCATTGACCTTTCATCCCGACAAACACCGTTGCTACCAGTCAAACCATGTTGAAACATCAAGCATTTAGAACGTTTTAAAAAACCTTTCAAAAGCCTATCTCGTGATTCTAGTTGTGCCCACTTGACTTAGATCTTGTCTAACATTTGGTTCTTCGTCTACCAGGGGTTGGCAAGCCTCTGATTTACACAAGAAAATGAGTTGGCAAGTTTGCCCTCTTGCTCTTGTTCAAATATACCAAGCATCTTACGTGAGTGCTAAGTGCAACTAGCTTCGATTTGTAAACGAATCTATGGCCCATGGACGTATACCCCCTACGCGGATTGTGGTTTTTGAGGATTCAGTTGGCATCCGATGTTGTCAACTTACTTTTTTTTCCGGCCCGCCGTTTACGAAAACACACAAGCAACATGAGATATTTGCGAAATGAGTTTCTAAACATAGACTACCGCACAACCTCTTGATTGGTCATTCTTTTCAACACGTGGTGTTTTTTTTGAATACCCCCAAATCATCCAAGTCATCAGATCATAAATGTGGTTAATCGGTTCACCGTTGACCCATGGTGACCTGGGGATCCCCGAAAAACCCGGCTGCCATCTCCTTGGGCTTGTCTTGCTTTCTTGGTGGCGGCTTTCTGGACCTGGACGTCAACAGTGTGGAACTTCATCAAATGGCCCGGAAGATTATTGGAAGATGATGATATCGAGTACTCTATAACTAATCTCTCTCTCTTTATATATATATAAAATAATTATATATATATATTTGCTATATATATATGTGTGTAAATGATATCTATACTATATATGTATATATTTAATATATATATATGGGTATAATGATGATATGCTGTAACCTTGCCATAATGATATGATTGTTGTATTGTCACCTCGGGGCTGCCAGCACATCATTTTAGTGCGCCATGGCGGGCCACCGGATTTTTCGTAGCGGGCCCTCATGACAACATGGCCATCCAAAAGACTTTATCTCCCCGAGCCATGGGATTCCCAAAAAATTTTCCCGGTGTGGCCAAGCTTAGATACCTTAGGACCTTGCATCGTTCAAAGCCGGCTAGTATATAAATATATATGTACATATATAGAAATATATATATATCATATATTCCATGTTTTGCAAACATCTTACTGTACTCAAAGTAGTTGTCCAACTGGTTTACCCATGCTGAGCCGGAGAGAACGTAATGACCAACGTATTGTTGATATGGTTACTCACGCTTATTGATTTAGCCAATGTTGACCCAGTAAATCATAGCGTTGGCCATTGCACATTCTGTTAAGATATAATTATATATATGTATATGTGCGTGTGTTTGATATCAATATTCCTAGTATGTATATATATATATTTAAATACATATTACCCTCTGGTAAACTAACATAGCTATTGAAAATGGCCATTTATAGTGGATTTTCCCATTAAACATGGTGATTTTCCAAAGTTATGTTAGTTTACCAGAGGGTAAATACATTTAAATACACCTAGTCTATCCCTATTCTATAGGTTAATAATCAATACTTCTGGGATCCTCGAGATACAATTTTTTACGGATGGATGAACATCCGTTTGCCATTTGCAGGCTATCTATGCTATTCCGATGTGAAAACCATGGTGCCATGAAAATTACACATTGCCATGTTGCTGGGTGTTTTTCCGTAACCAAAAAAAGGTGGGATAGGAAAACCCTAAAATAGTGATGGCCGGAAAATATATCTTTTTGGTGCTTACTATACTAAAACATCGAATCATTATTCAAGATCATTCAAGTACATTTTAATTTGCAGGGTGCTTCAATGATTTTCATGTGGTAAATCGCAGTTCTACCAAAAAAACATCCAGACAAATCATCACGAAACAATATACCATATAATATTATATAATTTTCACATCCAATCATTTTATATAACCCTTATATAACCATTATAACCCTTTAACCCCACCACCGCAAAAAACAACCACCCCGCAGATGAAAACTGCCCCGCTGTTCCCTCGATGTTGACGCTGGTCCGCCTCCTGTGTGGCCATTCTCACGCAGTGCTCCGTGTCCACGTTGCCGCCGTGCAATTGCGCCTGCGCCGTCGAAGAGTGGCCCGGTGGACATGCTTTTTCGGAAAAACATTAAAGCCAACAAACAGTATAATATGATATATGTGATGTTTCCAGATTTTGGGTTTTCAATAGATGGCCAAACACCAACTAACAAAGTGTGTACTGTATATCAACCACAGTCAGCGACCTCAGGGATCCCAATGATCGAAAAGTAGTCAATTGAGCCATTTCTGGTTAGCAATTGAGCCACTCCCCTTGAGTAAGTTCGGAATCATGAACATAAAAACCATATAGACACATTTAAACAGCGGCTCGAAACCCACCAGTGAGCCATATTTGATCTTGTGAAACTCCACTGATCTGTTCATGCCTTGAAACAAATACACACACACACGTCTCCAGGAATGAGTGCCTGAGAAATCTGGAAAGAAGCAGTTCTCCATCTTCCATGATGATTATAAATTTAACGAATGTATACTCAAACAAACGCCATCTCTCAAGATTCTTCGACTAGTGATGATTATTGGTTGTTGCTAGTATCAGTTCAAATATGTTGAGTTATGTTGAAATCATGGCTGACCACTATCCTCAGCTATGAACCCCTGAGGTTCCTCGGGGCATCGAGCAGTCGGGGGCGATGAAAGATACTTGGTGGCCCATCCAACGAATCCGGAAGTTCACAAGTTGGTTACCCTCAGGTAAACTAACATAACTATGGAAAATCACGATTTTTAATGAGAAAATCAACTATAAATGGCCATTTTCAATAGCTCTGTTAGTTTACCAGAGGGTATAGCCCCAGGTATAACTGGACTAACGTTGCTTAGCCTACCTGTAATTCATTTGATAAAACACTTACGATACCTAGGTATTACCTGGGATGAGCCACCAAGTGCCAAGTGACCCTCTCTTAATTAACAAGTGAGAAAAGGACAACTATGTGTGAAACTGACATGACAGTTAACTCGATGATGCCACCCAACTTTGTCTCAGTTGGTCAAGTTTTAACCATCTCATGATGGATACAAAACAGTACAGCTGTAAATCATGTACATCCATCCAACCCATTCGCAAAGCTACTTAATTAGTTAAACCAACTTCGCCCCAAATCATTGGTTTTCAATGGTTTTCACTGTTAAAATCATCAAACAAGCTGGAAACATCATTGGTTTTCATTGCTTTCCACCATTAAAATGACCATTTTTCAAGGACGAGTTGGACGAAAAACTGGCTGCACCTTTAAGGCTGCATTCAAGGCTGCCGCTGCGACAGCGGCGGACTCGATGCCGCTGCCGCCCGCCTGTCTTCTCTGTTTTTTTAACCGTGAATGCACAGTAGCCCATGCAACCCCCAAAAAGATAGAAGAGTGATCTATCCACAATTTCAGGGTTTTACTTTTCTATCTTTGGGCAGGTTACTAGATATATGTTGTCTTGATTTTTTTTGTGAAAAATGTTGCTACGTGATATGTTGATATGACTTCGCACTATTTTGCATGTTTGTTCCCCCACATGATTACAACAATGTATATATATAAATATCAATATATTACAAATGTATATGACGATCACATGCATTAGGATGTTGAATAATTTGGGATTCAACACATAAGAAGGGACGTAACTAAGTAACAGGCCATGATGCCAATGTCAAGCCACCAAAACTTATACAACGGAACTGGTTCGGAAAAAATGGTTTAAACAACTGATTGATCATATATCGGGCTTCAACCGGATTCTGGACGATGATGACTGGGCATTTGACCCGCCCGAAAACATGGGGAGCTATCCAAACTATCCAACACGGGGGCTGATGTAAGAAGAAAAAACTGGAGATGCAACCGCAAGAATTGAAGTTGGACATCCAGCATTTAATGATGCAGATGGGTTTGAAGTCATTTTACGCATAACAGCTATGGAACCCAGAACCATGAAAATCGGGATATCATATAGTCATGTAGCTCATTGAATAGGCACTGATGTCCCTTAGCCAACTATAGCCAACTAAAGATGCACTGGAAATGTACCCGGGGATCTCATGTAAAACCGTTGCATTTTTTTTTCAAATGGGACCGGTTGCCATTGAACTTCAAGACCAGTTTGCATACAGCAAATCCAATCTGAGCCTTCAACGTTTCAATCGCCCAAAACTTACCGGCTCTTCGATAAAATCTCACATTTCTAGGAATATGTTTTGCCATGGGCCAACCTTCCCGGTGTACCCCGTCTTTTCATGTCTTTTCATGATTAGCCTCTGATAAGTTGACATGACTATGATGCAAAACAGCCCTATTGTAGATGCTTTACCTATATCGAAAATTGCAATGTTCCATGGATATGCTAGTCTGTCATTAGTGAATTGACGGGATATGCTAAATTACTGGAGAGTATATGGATATTCATTATACAATATTACACAGTTTTTTTGGTTGGGCGATCTATGGCCATCTCTGTCGCCAACCCAGCAATTTTGTAGGCTACGGGGCTCAACATGTCTCCCCATTTGTCGGCAAAGTTCATCAACCCTGGCTCCTTGGCACCCCAAATGTTGCTGGCCTGTTGGGTTACTGGTTCACACATATGAATCAACTAAGCTTAGGATAACTCCTTTCAGCACATGATTGATATGTGCTACTATGTTGCTGTACTGATATTGTCTCCTAATATGATCACTCACCATGTCGCCTTGGATATATGTCCGCCGATTCAATGTGCAACTGTGCCCATGGTGATCCGCACCTGACTCTTATAGGCATCAGCAACAGCCTGCCAAGGTGCAAAGCTGGGCCTATGTGGGCCCCCATCTACAATAATTCGAAGACCTGGTGTTTGAATAAAAGGTTGAAATCTGTGGCATTCTATATGCTATATATATATATATTCTATATGCTATCTCATGCTATATCTTGTACAGAAGATCTACATACTGGAATATGTTATGTCAGAACATTGTAATTCTATATGCCATATCCCAAAGGATCGTGAAGTATCTATAAGGAGTGAGAGTGCTGGAAATGTGGCTGGGTGAAACTTGGAAAGTCATTGCCATGGGGTTGGCAAATGTGTCCGCACATGTTGCAGTACCTCATGTCGGCTGGCGACTGAAAATGGAGTACACCCGCACCATGGCACAATAACCCGTCAAATTTGGACAAACTTTTTTCAACATGTCGACAAATGTGAAGTTTTCCGACCAACCTTTAAGCATATTAGCATCATATAACACTCGTGAAAGTATGGGTTTGTCTGAAAGTTGGGTATCTGCAGTATCCCAATATATCCCCATGAAATCCGTATGGCTGACAGGGAAAATGCTTGTATCATACCCTCCGGCAATGAGACGTGGCAATGGAAAATCCTCCATCTACAAATGATGGTTCCGTTAGTTTCCATTCAAAACTTCCATTTATATAAGATGTTCCATAATGTTCCATAGCTACGTTACTTTGCTGGAGGATATATATAATATATATATATATATACCATCTGGTTATTTAACATAGCCATGGAAAATCCCTTATAAATGGAGGTTCTAGCTGGGAAAATCCTCTATTTCTATGGGCCACCTATACCCTGGCTATGTTAGTCATAACCAGAGGGTATTATATAATATAATGATATTCTTGTCGATTGCAGCCCCACTCGCCCATGCCTTGAGGTCCATGTTGGCCACAGATTGTCCAACCTGTGAGCGACATCCCAGCTTGTGATGGGACATCTGAAAATCATGGGAAAATATAGGGGAGAACCATGGGAAAACCACTATAAATGGAGGTTTAATATGGTTTACTGTAATGAGACAATGATCTATAATGATCTATAAGTATCTATATATACATGAAGGAATTTAAATGGAAGTAAATGGGCCGCCTATACCATAGCAAACTATTGAATTCTCAGATGGCCCAGCTCCACTCCTATTGGGGATGAGCAGTGTTCGAAACACTCTTTCATTGTATATGGCTGATGTTAAGAACGGGATCCACACTTCATGTTTGATGATCATACCCCATATACATATATATATACCTATATATATATATTTACCCATATGTATATATATATATACAGTACACATATCTTATTTATATGATTTTCCATGTTTTTTCCATACTGGATGATAATCCCCAACAAAGATTGGATGATGCTTTTTCCGCCGGAAACGCAATTTTTTGGGCCTTGGGGGTGGGTTTATTTGTTCATGGTTCAATCAAGTAGAATCAATTCTACCAGCATATACCAGCATTCCCCCCAAAAAATCCAGCATTTTCATGTTCTGTTGCATGTTAAAATCGTGGTTTCCCAATGTTTCCCTTGCGAAAAATCCAGCAAATCTTCTCCGAGCCGCTCCGGCGAGGCGGTTGGCTCGTTTCAAGGCCTTCTCATCCATCAGCCTGAGCCGGGGAGGTCGAACGAAAAACCACGAAGAACATGGGGCTACCAGTACCCTCTGAATTAATGGGATTTCATGGTTATTTAGTGGGATCTAATGGTGATTAATGGAGGTTTAACCTCTGGTAAACATACAAAAAACTAATTTGTAGCTTTTTATTCCAGTCATTGGATTGAGGGAAAATCTTAACCGGAAACCATGGTTTTTACCATTAAATATGAGGGTTTCCTGAAAATTTTCCCTTAAACCAATCCATTGATTTATGGATGGTTCAAGAAAACACTGGTGGACTTATGGGTGATGATTCAAGAAAAACACTTATGTATGAATATGTTGTTTTTTTTAATGGATGATTCAAGAAATTAACAAGAGATTTGAAAACAACATATGAAGATTTGTCACAAAAACATATAGTATATTTGATCATGATGATTCAAATCAACAAGATGATTTTCCATTATGAATTTCCATATATTTGGATGTGACCTAGTGATTTTCATGATGGGCTTTAGGTGATGATGATCTGTGAATTGTACATTGTGATTCACGAAGGAGTATATGGGAAATCTATGGGATAATTATGGATGAGTTTAAACCAACAAGAACATGTCACATAGTGATTTTCCCATTTGCCGTGCAAATAAGGATATATATATATATATAATGGGAGTTTCTTGAAATGGGAAAGCTTTGACATCATCTCAATTATCCGTCGCTCTTAGTGGGGAGACTGGGAGTGGTTTGAGGGTATCCCGATTATGTGAAACACGCACAAAGCCCTGAAAAAGGTCTCATGAAACTTCGATAGTGCATGGAAGTGCATTGTGCCGCGCGTTACTTCCATCACAGTTGCAGTGATCATGCTGGGATGGCTCAAGCAGAATTATGGAGGCAAACCATCAGAAGAGATGCATGGGTTATCACCTGGGGACACGTACATTTTTCACCTGGAGTCCTGGGTCAAATTCAATTCCCACTTTGGATAAAAGCTCACCCAGGGACTAGGTCCTCATTTTTTGGCTTAAATCCGTGAGTTGAATGAACAACGAGAAACTCTCCCTTAACACATCCCAACTCAACAAGATTGTCACTGGTAGGTTCAACCCATCCCAAAAACTCTTAGTCAAAGATCAGCATCGCAGGGGTAGAACCATGTAACCATGTTGGAAACAACCACCAAATTTATCGGGCATCATCACTCTTGCTGTTTATAGTACAATCGGCTATCCTCACATGCATTGCAAATAGTGTGGCTTTCACAATAAATCACCATGGAACACCACACATGTCCGGCAAATCATGTCATATCCGCATTGTTTTCTGCCTATTGATCTTCCACCATATATCACAATATCTTCCTGTTTATGCGAGAATTTCATCGGGTGGTCACCCAACATGTCACAAAAACGTCGTCCCAAAACAGAAGCTGCTCGGTGAAGAACGGGATTCCCCCGATCATAGAGCCTGGTATTCCCCAATATATTGGTTAGATTTGGTTAGGAATCCCCAAACCAATCAGTAATCAAACATAATTTATCAATTATATATATCAACTTATATCCGCACAGTGTTCAAACTATCCACTCAGTGTGATAGTAAAAACAAACATATAAGTGACCTGTAAATCATCCATCATGTATCAGTTAATCCCGTCCCCCTATTACTAACCCCCCCAAATAATGAAAAGTAGGGTCAATCTTTAATTTTGGAAAATTTCAGGTTGGTCAATTTGACTTTTAATTGATCCCCTTTAGAACACAATTTAAAAATAAAGATACCATTTGTGGGTTTCGCCCCCTAATAATGAAAACTATAGTTATATAACTCCGGGGTGTTTATTATTAGGGTCCGTCCGAAAATTCTAGTTTTTTTAATTAAGGATCTAAGTTTATTATTAGGGTCCACTTCGAAATCCAATTTTTGGCAATATGTTAATTGCGTTATAATAGGAAATTTAATTGATTTTGAAAAAAAAAAAAATACAGTATTTTTTTTTTAATAGGGGTTTAAATTCATTGTTAGGGTCCGCTTTGGTTCCCTAATAATAAATACCACCCCAATAATAAAAACTACCTGAAGTGTTTATTATTTGGGGGGTTAGCATTTGGGGGGAAGGGATCATATAGCCAAATATTCAGAACTATCCCCAATATTTTGGTGCTTAAACCATGTTAAAACATATGAAATTTCTGCACTCATCATCAACCAATAGAGTCAATAGAGGTTTTGAATACCGGCGACTCGTGCGGCTGGCGCACCCTTCACGGTTCTTGGGTGCATGCAGCTCGCGGCTGGGGGACACCGCCTCCGCCATGGCGGCCATGGCCTGAAGAAATGGTGGTCGTTTTGTGTTTTTTTTGCATCAAAACTGGTCGTTTAAACCAACAGAAATCGTGATTTAACCATCAAAATTGGTGATTTAAGTATCAAAAATGGGTGATTTAACATGATTTAACCATCAGAAATGGGTGATTCAGCAAAAATTGCTAGTGAATTTTGATGGTTTTTCTTGGGAATCGCTAGACATCACTGGTGATCTCAACATTCATAGGATCATTTCATGTCTATGGTGGAAAACATGGTAATAAACAAACCGGCCCGGATTCAATGGATCGGTTTATGGATGTTTGAATTGGAATGCCACGACTGGGAGCATGGATACTGCACCCCTCTGCACCCGGTACCAGAAACCCACTTTAGCTTATATTGTCAGTGTTGTTCGTGCTGCTTTGAGTTTTCTCAAGGAGTGCTGTGATCAGTTTGCTTGTGTTTTCTTTTCCCATGTTAACAAAGTTTCGCTTGGCATTCACCGTCCATGCAGTGGAGTGTATGTCAGGATGAGCAGAGCGCATGTTCAGAGCTGCTCT
>Ga0126342_10015918_pt1 | contig 13139 bp, 12 predicted proteins | sample Cyp1metagenome_FD_92528 | JGI IMG/M metagenome (GOLD analysis project Ga0126342, IMG submission 92528) | Coral microbial communities from Lord Howe Island, Old Settlement Bay, Australia - Cyphastrea 1 metagenome | ecosystem: Host-associated > Invertebrates > Cnidaria > Coral ... | reverse complement strand
TAAATATATTATTTTGAATTATTTTAATTGAAAGGTAAGATTGGAAATATTATATTTGTTTATTTAATAATATTCTTATATATTATATTATATATATTTAATTCTTTATAAATTTATTGTAATAATTAATATTAATTATTGATATATATATATTTATATTTATATTATTTATAAGATATATAATTATTTTATTTTAAGGTCGAATATTATTTCTAATAATAAAAGATTATTATATATATATATTAATATAATTAAATATATTATAATTAAAATAATATGTTAATATTAAAATTCGGTTCCGCCGGCTTCCGACGTGTGATTTGTCCCACGAACGTCCCAAAATAATTAGAATTTTATGATGAGATATGTCCTAAATCGCCGACCCTCCGAAAGGAATTTAGGACCAAAGGATTTAGGATTAAAGGATTTTATGGTTAAAGGAATTTGGAATTAAAGGAATTTATAAATTTTGGAATATAAAAAATAAAAATATATGTATTAAATATTTCGGGCCCCGAAAAATAGCAAAAATTCTTCACTCTGCTGGGGGAAAACCTTATTCCCGTCCCCCCCAAAGACTAGAGATGTACAAAACACCGCAAATACCAATATGTTTGATAATAAAACAAAAATAATATTATAAATTATAATATTTTTGGCGAATTGATCACAAAAAATATTGGTATTTATAATACATTTGTAATTTCAGGAAAATATGGAAAATACGAAATATTATAAATAACGGTATTTCGGATATTTTTGGAAATCAAAATATTAATATTTACGTAATTTTTTACCATGACGGCAGTCGATGTTTCACCTTGATAAATGCAAAAAATATTAATAATTTATCCTTGTTCGGGAATTAAAATCGGGGAAATTAAATGGATTCTTGCCATCTGATAATATCAAATCTTATAATTTAATTTTGAAATAAATAATATATTTTCATATTCTTGATATTTTTCCATTCAAAATAATATTAGAAATTAAAATTAGACAACAATCTGGCCCGAAAAAAATTAGAGGGAGGACATAAGAATATAATATATAAAAAAATATAATAATTAATATTAATGAAAAGAAATATTTATATACAATAATTTATATATATATATTTTGATATAATTTTTATAAAAAGAAATCTTTATATAAAATAATTCTTAGATATAGAAATTTTATATATATATATTTATTTATAAAAATATATTTTTATATTAAAGAAAAATTATATATAATTATAATTATATAGAAAAAAAATATATAAATATATTTATATAAAAAAATGTTATATAAAGATTGTATTTAGAAAAATATTTATACAAAGAAATATTTCCAGAAAGAAATTTTTATATAGAAGAAAATTTATATATAAAGATATTTATATATAAAAATTATTATATATATATTATATATTTATCGAAGAAATTTTTATATAAAAACCTTTAATATATAGGTATATTCCCAAATAATTTTATAAATATTAAAAACATAAATAACTAATTATATATGGAAATTTTCATATATATAAATATTTTTTTTTTTATATATATAAAGAAATTTTAATATTCAAAAAATTTCATATAAAGAAATTTCTATATATTAAAAAATTTATATATAAAATCTAATATATATATATATAAATATTTATATAAAATATATATATATAAATATTTTATTTCGAATTATTTCCACCGTAATATTTCTGTAATTTTATCTGGCATATTTTCTGGCATTCTATTTAATATATTTTTTATAATATAATTTGACATATGTTTTGATATTTTATTTGGTATATTCTTTGATATATTTTTTAATATTTTATTTAATATTTTATCTAATAATTTTTTTGATATTCTATTTGGCAAAGATTTTGATATTTTATTTGGTATATTTTCTAATATTTTATCTGATATTTTATCTGCCATATCTTCTGGGATTATATCTAATATATTTTCTGATATTCTATCTGGTATATTATTTTATATTTTATTTGGTATATTTTTTGGTATTTTATTTAATATTTTTTTTGATATTTTACCTGATATATTTTCCGGCATATATTTTAATATATTTTTTATCACTTTATTTAATATATTTTCTTTATTTAATATTTTATTCGGTAAATTTTCTGGTATTTTATTTAATAAATATTCTGGTATATTTTCTGATATTTTCTTTGGTATATTTTTTGGTATTTTTTTTGATATATTTTTTAAATATGTTTTTAATATTTTATTTAGTATATTTTTTAGCTTTTTTATTTAGTTATTGAGATCCAGTAATATCCATTAAATTCGGAAAATCCCAACTTAAGGTCCAGCGGTGCCCACTCAGCTCTAAAAGTCCCAGGTTAATTTCCAGCGGTACCCACTAGGCTTAGAAGCCGACAATTAATGTCCAGTAATACCCATTACGCTCAAAACCTAGCGGTTAAGGTCCACCGATGCCCATTACAGTCAAAACCTAACGGTTAAAGTCCAATCATACCCACTCAAATCGGAAGTCAGCAAAATCCAATAATACCCATTACGCACAAAAATTAGCGAAAAAATTAGTAATAAATTAGTAAAATAAAAAAATATATATAAATTAATATAAACATATTTACAAGAAAAATTAAAGGAGGAAAAAGAAACAAAAAAAAGAAAAAAAAAAACTATAATTTTAATAAAATTCAATAATCCTTATCTAACAAATAAAAAATATATATTTATATAAAGTAGAAAATTAAAATTAATAATAATTCCTTACAAAAATATTCGATAATCAATATTTCCCATTTTTTTCCCAAAATAATTCCTTAAATCCATAAATATATATTTAAAATTTTAAAAAAATAAAAAATATTTTTTAAATAGCAGAATTTTATTTAATAATGTTCAAATCCACCCTATAATAATATTAAGGATTAAATAATCCGGCGACAATAAGCCTCAAATCCAAAATAATTAAAGAATTATAAGTATTCGATATATAATAATTATTTTATTTTTTTAATTTATAATAAATTAATAATTATTTATTACGTTGACATATCAATACAGGCTACAGGTGGGAGTAGGTACTCCCTATATATTCTCCAATGTGATCAATATATGCCATTGCTACATATCACCCCCCCGCCACAGTCCAAAGGGGTATATACAATATAATGCATATGTTTTCAAACTATGAATATCTGTGTCGCATGATTCCAGGCGACCTGAAGTTTTGCTTCATCCATCTTTAGCCGATAATTCATCTTTAGCCCATAATGAGACAGTTCATCAACGGTTGCAATGTTTCCACTGGAAATCAGGAAATTGCTGAATGCAAGCGTAGCCCACCTCCTGCTTGGTGATACATCAGATTCACTTGAGGCAGCGCCCAAAGATGCTTTGGCCTCAATTGTTCTTTCCAAATTCAAAACGTTTTGCGCTCAAGGCTTCACTATTACCTTCTGAATGTATCGCTGAAGTCGCAAATCGTTAACACCATTTTTGGGCGAAAAGTCTAAATTCAAATGTGGCTGTGGTCCACACTCGACGCAGCTTTGCTGAGAGCTCAGAAATCTTGTGGCGAAGCTCCTCAGAAAACAAAGACACTCAAAAAAAATCCAAACCAAATCAATGAGTCACCCTTCCCGCAAAGAGCATCAGGAAAAAAATGGAAAAAACGGAAAGCAACCAGAAAGTGAATTAAAAAGAACGTCCGGGCGTTGCCTACAAACTGTCCTGCCAGGTTGCTGGTCCCTATGTCTCACCATCTATGTATCTATAGTTGTCGGTCCATCTGTCCATATATCTGTATGTGTGCACAAATCCATGGAAATCTTGTGTTAGTGTTCGCTATCAGCTTTGAGTCATTGAGGTGGGATTGCTGGACTTGTCATGCCTCATGTTCTCCGGAGCAACTCCACACAATTCGCACACACGCATTTACATTTGCATGTGATCGCCTCGCAACACCACCAACACTGTCCATAACCATCTGTACATATACTGTGTATATATATATATATTTATTTATTTAAGTTTACTAGATATAAAGATACATGCTGTTGAAGCTTGTACAAGAAACCTTTTGAATGCATTCCTAATTACTTGTGTCACGACACGAGCTGGCTCATGATGGGGCATGGGACTTGGCAACAAAGTGCAAAACTACACAAAAATCCAAACTGTCCATGTCGCTTGCTTGAATCTTTGCGCGATCCCTAGTGGCGTCAAAGAAACTGAAGACGATACAAATCATTGCATCATGAGAATCACGAAAACATGGTGACGACTACTGAGTACTGCATGGGTTCGAAAACACACACACCGTCCCCGTCCTCTTTTTCTGCATTTGGCTCCTGAAGGCCCAGGTGCTGCAAGAAAATTCAAGGAACACCCATGTCACGGATTGTCGTTTCACTCCAAACTCCAATTCCTCATCGTCACTTTCCATCATATGCCTTGCCTGAGGCACGCACAATCTCAGCATTTTGTTGAACTGAGTAACAGCTGCGATGCTTGAAGTGCTGTGAGGCACTGGCACAAACCCAAGCGCCGAATCGGCTGCGCGCTTTCATAGCCTTGCAAGTCAGGGAAATCTGCGTGAGGCAAAGCCACGAGCAAATCACGCCCGCACGGGTGCTCATTGGTGCGAAGCGGTGGCACTAGCAATGAAAGCATTGGAAAGTTGTGAGCAACCTTAATGCCTTAATGCCTTAATGAACATGCGCAAGACCTTGCCTTGCGCAACTCTTGGTATTGAGCCTTCAAGGCCTCACAACTTGATTGGTCTTGCTGCTTTGTTTTCAAGAGCCTGTAGAAGTTGAACTTGCTCAAATCCACGCTTTCAGATTGGCAGCAGTGTGCCTGTTTCTCAGCATCGGGGCTGTGCTGAGCCTGCCCAACTCCACACTGAGCTCCGCAGTTCCAACAACTCCCATCTTTTCTGTCGATGGAAGTGTTGCTCAGAGCTACTTGAGATCAAAAGTCAGAAGCGCTTGTGTCCCGTGAACAAAGATATCCTTGCTCTGCAATGCCTGCATTGACCGCAATTGCTCCTTGCAAACTGCCGCACAGTCATACTCTATTTTGCCAAAGAGCTCCCGGCACATGCCTGCCTCCAGTCAGTCCACTTGTCTACTGACATGTAGCAAATCTTTGATCAGCCTGTAACTTTGGTGTCCCGGCGTTTTTTGCAGATCTTTGTCTAGCCTTGGCACACTCCTGCTCTACACCTCTATCCTCTTCCATTGGCAAAGGGCAATGAAGGGTTCAGGTTGTGAAGTTCCTATATCTTGTTCTTTCCATTGCTTCCCCTGCCCCTTCCTGTCTGTTGAACTTCATACACTTCATGCTGCTGTCATCCGGCTTCATACCTATCCCAAGCCCACTCCTTAAACTCCTCCACCTTAGCCTCGAGAGCCTTCCAACTCAGCGATGTTCCGGTGACTCACATCGCAGAAGTTTCCAGCATTCGTATGAAAATGATATGAATATCTACATTCGAACATGGAAGGCCAAGCAAAAGAATGCCACACTCTCGTTGTTTCCTACAGAGAAAAAATGGTTCCTGCCATGGAAATAAGATGTCAAAGTAGTTCTCACTCTAATCCACGTCCAGACGTTGAAAACAACACATAGTGATGGAAGAAAACGAAGACCGGGCTATTTACAAGTCTGTGCAAACACCGAATAGCCGAACCATGACGCACCTGCTTCTCTTCATCCCACCTCTCTCTCTCTGCCTCAACCTTGATGAGCGCAGAGCAAAGGCTCTGCAAATGTAAAGAATCGTGGCATGTAGTATAAGTTGTAGCACGAACATTTTGTTGCAAGCTATGAAGCTCCAAAATTCAAGCGCTTTACTTACTTATCAAGTGCTGGCAGCTCGGGTCTGTAGTGTCGTTGCAAAAGGAAGACTAGGCTGTGGGACTAAGGCGACAATCGAGTCAATGGAAGTATGGCCCTGCAGGCGATAAAGAGACATGAAGAAATGTAAAGAGACGTGAAGAGACGTGAAGAGACGTCAAGAGATGTGAGAAGCAATGCAAGGGTTCAATCGACCACACTCAACTCATCTCAACTCCACGATGAACTGAAAATACGTTGTCGCGTGATGTTGCTTGGGCATCTGTCCATCTGTCCATTTGATCTCTCTCTCTCTTTCTCTCGCTCTCTCTGCTCTCCTTCTTTGCAGCTGCTTCAGCAGCCAGGTTCTCTCCCACATCCAAGGCATCAGCACGCCTGTTCCACAAATATCTGAAAGCAACAGTTTTAAAAAATCTTGATTCATTGAATGTTTATTTTTAAAAAAAATGTAAGCGAAATTGATGTGTCGTGCTCATTGAATTGCTTATGAAAGAAGCTCTGAGAGCTACAAAATCTGCAGAGCGATTCGCGCTCCAAGGACTGCACCAATTGACAGATGATGTGTCGCTCTTTCTCCCCACCGAAGATGCGTCGCTGCCTTTTGCAACATATCGATGCAATGCAATGCAATGCAATGCAATACAATGCAATGCAATACAATGCAATACAATGCAATATGTGTATATATATATAATGCAGTGCAATGCAGTGCATCAATGAAACAAGTGAAGATTTGTTGCATTATTGTCCAAATACAGCATCAACTGGTGGTTGTGTCACGATTTGGGATTTCGATGCGTAAGATCGCCACTGGCTCTGGGTCTTCTGCCTTGCGGCAATTCCTCCTGTCGCATTATTTGACTACAAAATCCTCAGTCATAGCTGGTCTGATGCAGTGCGCACCACCGCAACAAAATCTCCATGGGTCTTCATGGTCATTCTTCCAGCGATCTGCCAGTGCATAGAGGAATTCTACAAGCTGGCTTCAAGGTATTGGCTCACCCCACTTGCCACACTTTGATTGATTCACGAGACCACCCCAATCAATGCAACCGGAAGGATCAAATTTGCTTCTGTAGGCTGCGTGTAGCATCCAGGTATATCCACACAAATCCAGAAAGTGCCGGAAAGGTATCCAGTTGTGTTTCCATTCTCCTCCTCCTCCTCCTCTTCACTTTCAATCTGAGGCTTCTCAATCTCTTCTGCTTTGGTGGACCTGTTTCAAACAGACCGCCCAGACTGGTTCTCAGCTACGGGCCCCCTTCAAAAGTAAGCAGGCTTTGGACTTGCAAAAAAAAAAGAACACTTGGATCGGAGGGCATGTGGGCAGGTACGGAACATACAAACGGATGCATATAGCAGGACAGTCACTAGATGCGTGTGTGAAAGCATGAAATCGGGGCCGCCCCCAAACGGGAGGATTACCCGGTTTGCTGTCGAACCGTGCAACCCTTGCCAAAGCCAGTTCCCGCTGTCTTTTGTGACTGAGCAAGTGCAGAGCTCTTTAACATCCAGACACACAATATCGATAATTAGATGCCTGCATAGAGATGAAAAAGCGACGCTAATATATAAAATATAATTTATAATATGATATTAATAATATTAATAAGACAATTTGATAGAAAGAGAGAACACTAGAAGAGAAAAGAAGCAAAAGTATACAAAAGTTACTACGTACATGATTATATGGGAAGGAGATGGAAAAGATCGATAGGTCAGCAGACACCAATACTTAATGCTGGAAAATAGAGCTGCTGGCAGTACATGTTACCAAATCCGTTTCGCATTCTGGGGAGTGTACAGGGATGTAGTCCAGCTCCTGCAGGTCGGGTATCTGCCACTGCCACATCTTTCTATTCTCTCTTCTCGTCCATACAAAAGAAATGAATCGAAATTGTGTGACTACCAGTTGCTACTAATTAATCACGAGTTCTCTGCTGGTCCATACTGGTTGTGTGTCAGTACAAAGGTAATTCACTCAGTCAGAAAATGGCACACAACGTTCATGCTTTGCCTCTTCAAAGCCTCTCTTCCTGAAAGAGCCTGCCATTGGTTGTAGAATAGCAAACACAGTAACAGCATGCAATAGCGGCAAACACGATTTAGTTATGTTCAGTTTACAAAATGTGCACAGCTCCTAATTATTCCAAATCAAGGCAGGACCGCGATGAATTGGTCTCGCCCTCTTCCAGATCTCAGTCAAACAAAGCGTTTGCGGTCTGAAAGCACAGGCTGCAAAGCACTGCAACGAGTGTGCCAAATTCATTTGAGTCCCCGCACTCATTCGTCGGCGTCACTTTTTCCTTGTTTCATTTTATGGATTAAAGTCTTCGGCACAGCGTATCATGGCACATCGTTTCTACCATGAAGTTCTCACTTAGTGCCAATTCTGATTTCAGCCACGGAACAGAGTTCGATCTTCTGAATTTGGACGCTGATGATTGGGTGGTCGATGGGGACCGGGCCTTGCCAAGGTGAAAACCGCCCGCACCGAAGGTGCCAAGGAGTGTTTGTGCACACGCGTGGCTTGGAAGCAATTGCAAGCATTGTGTAGCATTAAATCAGCTTCAGCTTGGGGAGGTGGCAATCTTGCTCTAGAATCGTGTTTTCAATTTGTTTGAAGAGGTCGTAAAATCGGTGAAGCTGTCAAATATAGGTCCGACATAGGCTCAACATACAACATAGGCCCAACATGGCCCAACATTGCCGCAACACCATATAAGCCCAAGAGGGGCCCAACATGGACCCAATATAGCAGTAACATGGGCTCAACATTAGTCGAGATATTGCAACATAAGCTTAATATAGCTTAATGTAGACAAACAAGGGTTCAAGTTCAGCAAGCTGTGCTAGTTACTGCTAGTTTTTGTCCTGCATGGCCAAAAGACATCGAACGTGTCTGAACTACGTTAGTGGTTGCATTCTTGAAAGGCTCGATATAGCTAGTTGTCACACTGCTCAGCAGCAATATGCAATAATATGCACATATCCATACATATCATATCCCACACCTTAACGCAACATCTTCTGGTGCGGAAGGTTGTCGTCACGAAGCGACCAGAACATGAAAATGAGTTGTTCCTGTGCTTTTCCTGTGCTTTTCCTGTGCTTTTCCTGTGTTTTCAGTTGTGTGCAACTTTCAGGGCTTGACTTTCCTGGTTCTCAATTCTTCAATTTTCATCATGCCTCTGACATCCTCTGACTCTTGCACTTTCCTCACTTCAAACATGATACGCTAGTCCTTGCATCAGGTGAATTTGTTGGTATCCGGTGGCTGTGCCTTCCTCAGCCTCTCCAAGGATGCATCCAGCTCATCCAAAGCAGCCTCTGAAGAAAATGGTGAACTTTGGTGACTTGTGACTTTTTTTCATGTACAGAAAGCATCCGTGGTCTCTTTGTCTTGGTTCAAGTCAACATATGTCAACAGTGACTGTCAACATTCACGCAAAATGACTTCTGGGAACAAAAGTCCATTGACGCGTCATGAAATGCACCTCTGATGCTGCGCTTACCTGAATGCCAAACAACAGCCCTCAAAGAAAACCTCCCGCAGTCAAGGCTCTGTGATGATTTGTATATAATCCGAGCTACAATGCTTTTGAGCCTCTCCTTCTGTGCATCCGGTTGCCATACCACTCCTGCATCAGCATTCCGCTTGTTCACTTGAAAATACAATTGCTATAGTCGGCAATGGTCGCTTTGGTCCTCCATTTCCCAGCAACACGGCCTCGATTTGGACAGGCAGCAAGAATTTGCAAGAATGCTGAGGAGTTGCCTCTCTTTACGTCCTATCCAGGCAAGACGTGCTGGCAATGGGGCAAGGCGGCAAATTGTCTCAGGAGGCCATTGGAGCAGAATTTGCACAATCTGCACAATCTGCACCAGCAATGAGCAACGTGCTGATATAGAAAAAGGGAGTTGCTGTTGGAGGAGCTGAAGACTCACATCGCAAGGCAGAAGGTTCACAGCATCGCATCTCTGCAATTCTCTGCATGTTGGGGCGTGTTTGTTTTGATTTTGCTTGAGGGCGCGCGTGCATTGCAGCATAGGTGCCACACAACTGGCTCGCACATGCATCCATGTTTAATTTGGGCGGAGCTTTTCTGAAATAGCGAGACTAGTTCAAGGCTGTTCCTTCAAGCTCTTGTTCAATCGTATCAAGTTTCACAGCTGCTTTCCGATTTTAAATCCTCTCTTCTCACAGCATCACATGATAAGAGGCAGGCCCCACCGTGGAGCTTCTTTGACTCCCTGCCAGAAATCCATCTTGTACAAACTGACAATTTGGGTTGAAAGTTGAAAGTCAACATTCCTGTATTGCAGGGTCGCAACGCGGCCCATGTCTACTGATGGTTTACATCAATCCAGCTGGGACCGTGGGCTCGCCTCTTCTCTGCATTGAAAAAAGTGTGCACCACCTTCCAGCAGCCTCAAGTCATGTTGGTGAAAAAAATATCAAGAGCTCAAGCGATTCAAGAGGCTGCTGCCACATCCAAAAATAACCAGAATGACCAGCACAGCCTTCGCTGCAAGTTTGGAGGGGCAAGTCCAGCATCAAGTGTGCTAGCAATTGCTGGCAACTTTGGCTGAAAGCGTGAGTGAGTGAGGGGATGCGGGCAGTAGGGGCTTTGGCTCTTGAGAGACTTCCAAATATGCTGATACCGTTATATAGAGCCTTGCAATTGCGTTGCAAAAATGTGAATACTTGTAAGACAGGTGTTTGGGAACATATGAACATATTCATGCTGGAAGCCTGAAGTGAGCAGCGCTGAGACCACAAAGGGATGACCAGTGTCTGCCCCAAACATGCTGGAAACATGCTGTAAACAACGATGCAACAATGCAACAAGGCAAATCAGACCTATTCAATCCTTTTGTTGCTATCTACAGTATTGTTTATTCATCATACTCATATTCACCGACGTTTCTGCGTGTGATCTCTTTCAAATAACCAGCCAAAAGTCACAGCATCTTTTCCCGCTGTGGTTCAACGCTGCTGAGCTCCACCTTGCGATGTTTACGCAAACCTCGGGAATCGATTGTCTCAGCTCAAGACGATTGACATCAAGGCTTATCAAGGTGCTGCAAATAAAGAGACCGCGTTGCTTGGCTCAGTAGTGGACGCTGCAGCGGAGTTTGTGAACTAAACCCATTCACTGCCTCCGAATTGAAGGCCCAGGGGACCTGTGCAAGCAAATATCCAATGCAAAATGAAGCAGTGGGAAAGAACATGATGGTGACTACATGTAGGTTGCACATCACAAGCCAATCTTGGTCAAGGCAGAAGCGTCAAAACAGTTTTGAGGAATTTAAGTGAAAAGCAAAAGCACGGAAGAATCTCACCAAAATCCTGCGATTGAGCAGCTCTTGTTTGGCAAATAACCCAGCTCGCCTTCGGCTTGGTGATACATCGGACTCACTGGAGGCAGCGCCCGCAGCGGCTTTGGCCTGTGAATCGAAATGTGGAGACCCTTCTCGAGAAATTATCAATTAATCATAACTAATCACAATTAATCAATTGACACTATCTGACAAAATTGACAAGCAAGTCGTTTAATTAATGTTTTTGGACCTTTCATATTTGTATCATACGCTCTTGAGATGCCTTACTGAGGGCCAGGCCGCTCGCAGCTTTGCAGAAAGTTCTGACATTTTGCGCCGAAGTTCCTTCTAACTTAACAGAATGCCAAGCACTGAAAATCTAAGAAACTAGATGTAGATTTTGATGGTTCACCGCTACCTGCAGATGACAAAAATGAGCGGAAAACCCTGTACATGTGTGCTCGTAACCACGGATGAATGTAAACGTATCTGAGTGTGGCCTCATCACGTGTATACACATTCACATACATACATGTTACATATACGTATATGTATGTACGTACAGTATATATATATATATATGTAAATGGAATTTTAACATGAAATTTCAGTACGACCCCGCCCCCCCTCAAATTCCATTTTTAAGAGGGTAGGGATTATATATATATATATATATATGTGTGTGTGTATGTGTGTGCGTGTGTGATATTTCTACAAATGGAATAGATATATATATATAATGTTATGTTATATTATATTATATTATATTATACTATACTATATTATATTATATTATATTATGTTATATTATATTATATTATATTATATTATATATAATATATTATATTATATTATATTATATTATATTATATTATATATATATATATATATTATATTATATTATAATATATATATTGTACACATGTAATCCATATATGTATGTAATATATATATATACATATATGTGTGTGTAATCCGTATATATAATATGCGTGTATATGCTGCATATTACCTTTATATATATACATTATATATTCACATTAAACATATTATATACATAAAAATATATATTACTAAAGCAACACCCCGCTGTCACTTCTCATCCATACAAGCACAATCGAAAATTATGTTCGGATCTGCTTGACCGATGGAGACCCTTCCGCAGACGGTGTCAGCAACAGAACCTGATTCCAGTGGCCGTACGACACACTTCCTTTGTCATAGCTTCACAGAGGAAAAATGAGGTTGGCAAGCGCTCACATTAAATCCCCAAACAATTGTGTTGGCGTGGGGCCGCCAAGGACCAGAAAATCTTACAACGACAATAAGTTCAAGAGAATCCATAGACTCATGACAACCCATCGCACAACAACCACTGACCGACCAAGATTCTAAACTTCTCATGCATCTATCCGCGCACCAGTTGTTCCAAATTGTGCGAACCATTGTAAACAGAACCCCGGGGGTACACTCTTGCGAGGTACCAGTCAACCTTCTGTGTGCCCTTCTTGCCAGTTTGTCACGCATGCCAGGAAGGTTACATCTAACCAATTTCTGTGACCAGAACAAATAAGGAAAATAAGAGAATGGCTGAGCTTTCTTGTGAGCGTCTAATATGGCTTCTGAACGTGCAGGCTATCCTTTCGAAAAATATCAACACTTATACTTTCCACATTCACGTTGCAGCCGCATTCTGTATCACAAATGAGAATATTAATATTGGCACCATGAAGGAAATGGGCGATAGTAAAAATGAAGCCAACAGTTTTGAAGTTTTGAGTTGGCTGGCTCTACCTGTTGCGCAATTTGCACCACACCCGGACATGTATGGCAACGGATATATAAATGGGTAGGAAATTGTTTGGGGATTTTATTTTTTTTAGTTTGGGGAATTTTTTTTGGATTTCCGGTTCTCACCATTTTCCATGCTATTTGCAGCATTTTGGAGCTGGAAACTGCCATTTCCAC
>Ga0126342_10015917_pt1 | contig 13139 bp, 8 predicted proteins | sample Cyp1metagenome_FD_92528 | JGI IMG/M metagenome (GOLD analysis project Ga0126342, IMG submission 92528) | Coral microbial communities from Lord Howe Island, Old Settlement Bay, Australia - Cyphastrea 1 metagenome | ecosystem: Host-associated > Invertebrates > Cnidaria > Coral ... | reverse complement strand
TGTATATTTTGTATAGCCAAGTGATCACATGCTCCGTTGACATTTGGCTTTAGGGCCCTTGAGTCATACCGCGCTGCCGTGGTAAAAGTTGGGCATTTGACGATCCCGTTTCCAATTCATACAGGTATATACGCAGATATTGTGCATATATATCTATATATTTACAATAATGTCAACACCGGATTAATAACCCCTCCTTTAGGTCTAGGTAGACCTTGTGATGCACCCCCTAATAATAAGCACCTTCTAAACCATAAAACTTTGGATATGGCTTACGTCAATTAGATCTTCATAGAATTTCATTGGATTTTAAGATTTGATTGTTAAAATCTCATGGATCAGAAAGGGATATGCTTTTATGTATATGTTTTTATGTAATTGTAGACATCCCCATTTTCCCATGATAATCCCGCAGTATTGCATACTTAATCCATGTTGACCAGCCCCTACGATTGTTCAGTGACACCCCGAAGAGCTCGGCCGTGAAGAAAAAAATCCTGGGGCACCGAGGGGAGGCGGGAATTTGATATGGCAGTAAACATAGTTTGATATGGACAATAAGGGATATCAATGGGGATTTAGTGGGATAATAATGGGATAATAGGATCATTTATGGATCATTTATATTAATGGATATACGATCGGGCAATCAACGTGGCAATGGAAATCGTCAAGTTGTAGATGATTTTCCGACCTAGAAACCTTCATGTATGGGTACAGTATGGGAGGGTAAAGACACCGGAGTTCATATCTTGATAATTGTTGGATAAAGACTCTTGTATCGCCTATATATTTACGGCCAGGATTTGTGGTTGTCCTGCTGCCTATAATGGCGTAGTGCCCAATGCCCAAAATAAAAAACATGGTATTTACATGTATTTGCAATATATTTGGATGATTGTCTCTGATGATTTTCTTCCTTCACCCTCGCTCATGAACCTCTCGACGTGGGTACTGTGTTTTTTCCATGGACAATCTGCGTGCGTGTTTTATAAGTTCAAGTTCTTCTTTTCCCATTTGGAAGGCTATGATCAACATCTTGGTCTGAAGGGATGGGAATTAATTTTGATTCTTCATGAAGAATTGAAGTAACGGTTCCCTTCGTCTACGTCGCGGGTTGCTTGGTTAATATGGCTCCGCTGGGACAACTCCAGCGCCTGGCAGTGAATGTTTCCCTGCTTTCATGTATCGACAAATATCCACAATAATGAATATCCACAATAATGATCATCCTGAATGTTTAGTTCATGTTATTATTGTGTATACCCTTGAATCTTGAGATGATTGACTCATAACCTTGGTTGATCTTTCCGGATGATCTTTTAAACTGTCGATCCTATGATCCCAATGTTCATGATTGTCATTGACTATCCTCCTTATCGTCAGAATCACCCAAGTAATGATACCATTGCCTACTAACATCGAGTTATTTTTGGATCTCCATTTACTTTTCCCTCTTTTGGATAGTCGGATATGACAGTAGCCGTTCGTACTGCTAGTTAGTAACCATGATTACCCTCTGGTCATCAAACACGGCAACGGCAAACAAAACAGACAAAAACAAAGACAATTTTCCCATCTAAGTGCCCATGTTCTTCAGGGATTTCTCAGTCATGGTTGATCTCCAGTAGATCGGTAGATCCCATTTACGTCCCATGAGATCCTCAAATAACTGTACTGTATATCCCATTGTAGCATCATTTTTGTTGGTTAAATCCCCATTGGTGAAACAAACAATTGGTGCTTGCAGCATTTTTTCGAGGCAGCTCGAGATATCAAGCAGGCAGCTGCCGCATTTTTCCGGATTTCCATAGTTTGGGCTGAGGGAAAGCACGTCAAATTTCATATCATTGTGTTGCATAATTTACTGGAGATTAAAACCTTGAGTTGGTCATCCAGGATTTGTGATTGAAGGACTGTCGTGTGTGTTATTTTCCAGTGGTTTTGACTTCGCAATGGAGAATGTAGTTGGGATGAGTGATGATGGCATATATCATAACATATCATTATACACAAATGTACAGTAATTGTAATCCAGGGCTCCCCAAAAAGATAGACAAGACAATTCCTAGGGAAAAAAATAGTTTGCTGTCTTTTTGGAGGTTGATATATCCTTAGTGTATTTTGTTTTTATATACTTGATATCAAGGTGAACCAGTTTAGATCTTTTGAACGTCTAGTTTTTCGCCAAATGAATCTCTTTTACATCTCGCAAGTCTGTTATTTTCTGGATTGGCGTTGCCAAGGTACAGGTGAGGGTTGCCGGCTGCTTAGATCTTTATATAATATAATATGATGATATTTGATATACCATACAATTCGATAATATATATATAATTATATATATATATATATATATATAACTTGAATCATTTTGACATAGCAAATATAGAATATATATATATTGTGCGCGGACACCGAGAAACCCCAATGACTCTGATTTGCAGATCTTGCTCCATTACTTGCATTTTTGTTCCACCTGCTAAAGTTGGTTAATTGTGAGCCATGAAGTCAGGAGGAGAATCATGGATATCCTTGGGAGCAATGGCTATGACAAGATGAAACAGCAAGCTCATGACAAACCTCAGCATGGATGATGGCTAGTAGTGGGGCATCATCCCAGAAATGACATATCTATGAATCTGTTTCTTGTTTTGTGTCGAATAATGCGGAGAGAATGGTGTACCGTGGCTCAATTGGTGCTTATCCCAAGACCTTTTTCCTTTTTTAGTTTGTCCATGAATCAACCTGCTGAAATGTGACGAGTTTTGCGGACTTGAGCCCTGAAACTCAGTGAGTTTAACTCCAACTGGCTCCCCATTGGGCAATGGCTGAGAACACGGATACAACTGATACAACCAAAGCTCCTGTAAACCACTCCCTCCACCAGAACTCAGTGTCGTGTACAGATGAAATAGCTGATTTCCAGTTTTCGGAAACTGTTCAGGGGGCAGATCAGGAGGATTAGTTTGGAATCTCAGGTCCTTGGGTGAGCCAACAACATCCTCAACATTGGGAGCAGAGAATTTGTTGCGTCTAAGTTTAAAGAACCCAATTCAGCCCCCCATTTTGACCATCTTCGACATGTCAATTCCATAGATCTTTAGGCGACCCTGGCTCCTGTACAGCTCAAGCTGTTTGGAATCAACCTGCCCAACAACTCATCTCCGAAACCGCTGGTCATCACAGGTTGGTCGTTTGGAACATGGCTGGATTATGACTTTCCATATATTGGGAATCCTAACTGACGACTCCATCATTTTTCAGAGGGGTAGGTTCAAACCACCAACCAGTTTATGGATTGGTGATTCTAATTTGATTCAAATTGTCTAGTCTATCATTTTACTTTACAAATAGATATAGTACATCATACTACATGATACATGTTTCAGGGTACAGTATGTGTTCATATTATGTGTTCATCCTGGTTAGCCGATTTTGCTGGCTCAACCATCAACATCCATCAACCATCATGTGTACAGCATGTGTTTTTCTATGTTTTTTCTTAGTGATGTGCTTAGTGATGGGGTTTCATGATCCAATCCCTATGTTTAGCACCAGGCGTTTCTTCCGTCCAGTTTCCAATGCCCGAGATCCAGAGACGGAAGGACGAGGTTGATGGATCAATGGTGGATGAAACGTATAAACAATAGGTGTGTTGGATCAGCCATCCATTACCCTCTGGTAATTTAACATAGCTATTGAAAATGGTGATTTATAGTGGATTTACCCATTGAAAATAGTGATTTCCCATAGTTATGTTAGTTTACCAGAGGGTAACATTAATTAACATCCATCATCCAGAAAAATAGGTGTTGGGTTAATGGATGTCAATGTATGTGAAAAAATGAGTTTCCTGGATTTGCGGGTCAATTTCCCAAAGCACTTTAAGGGGACAAATCCACATTGTATCTCCACTCTTTTCGCTTCAGATCTGAATTTGTGGTTAAATCTTCAGCAGTGTATGTTTGGTTTGTGGTTTGAATATACATATACATATATAATATTCATATAATATGTATATATATATATGTTCATATATGTTCTATATTCTATTTCCCATCCGACTTGAAGACGGTGACCTCCTGATTCAATCACCCCAACGGTGACCGCCAACAATAGTTCGTTGCTGGTGGTTTTTTAGCCCTCAATGAGCCCATGGCCATGATTGTTTTTTAACCGCCAATCACAGAATTGGATTATTGTAGCTGGGCAATGCACTTCCAACCGTCACCGTCATCCCAATCCTGCCATGATCCCAGGAGGTGTCATGTTTGAGATGCGGTTTGTTTCCACGGTTTGCCACACGGGAGGTGGGGAATCCTTGGTGCACTGGGTAAACCTTGGTGCATTACTAATGGTTTTGTCTCACCAAAATGCATGTGGGATCCACTCAAAATGCCATGTTTGAAAAATCCCGATGTTTCCAACTAATATTACCATTTTTGCTGCGTGGTTGTAACAATCATCCCCAACTGGTAGGTGTTTTTCCGTCTTGGGTTGACCACATGATCGGCGCCGGGAGTGGTTCGAGGCGCCAGATTTCAGCGGCGTTTCCCATGTATGGCATAGGTTTTTCTACATTGAGGCTGTTGAGGTTGGTCGAGTATGTAAATATAGCATCCCCACACGGGATAATTGAATAGATTGAGATATCTAAGTGGAAAAATGATCATGGTTTACCCACTTTGATAGATGGTTTTATTTGTGGAAGATGATCCATTAAACACCTCTGCTCCAGGTGCATCACAACGTGCTGAAAGAGGTCTCCTCCGGGCAAGCTTGCGTGTCGCAGTCTCAGCTGTTGCGCTCCGCCCGGCTTGGAAGCCCCACATGATCAATGCAAACGGGTACTCTAATCATCCACCCTTTAAGCGTGGCTGAAAATGGGACTGTTTCTGGCCAACTGAGCAGTGTTCAAAACCCCGGTTGGTTGATGATTGTAGGGGATTTACTTCAAACCTAAGAGCTGCTGACATCGAAATGGTCGGACGTGGTTTTCAGATGGGTTTCATCCATCCAAAATGAGGATATGGTCACCCCCTCCACGAGAGCCCACCTTCCTCATTTTGATTGTTTCTTGTTACAGTATAAACCCTAAATTGTTCTTAATATGTACATCAATAATATCAATCATATCAGAACATTATGTATATATATATACATTAAATTTATAGTGTTATATCATATCCTTCTTTTTTCCTCTATATAGATACTATTGATATTTATTTCCCATTCCCTCCGATTAGATTTTATTATAGTATACCCCCTTTTATATTTTGTTACACAATTATATGCATAATATTATATATACTGTATTATATGTGTACATATATGTATATTAATACAATATATATATACACACTAATATATGTATATATTATTTTGTACATCAAACATATTCGAACTATGGTATTTTCTTCCAATTTTGCCAGACTCTGTCGAGATTGCAGGCGTTGGCGCGATGCCTTGAACCAAAGTCCCATGCCTTGGGACGGCCGATGTCGACGCCAGCAGGTCATATATACACATCATTATCACAATAATGGGACTATAATAATGGAATATATCATGATGTGTGTATATATATAACTTTATATAACACTATAATGATATATATATATATATAATGGTATTATATATATATATATATCATTATTCTAATGATGGGATAATATAATATAACCTATATTCAATAGCATGAGGTCAAAACCTGTTGTTACCATATTTTGCGGAAGAACCGTCCATGAATCAGCTTTCACATCTCGGGTACTGTTTGGGTACCAGGGTTTTGATCCAGAATATGATCAGCATAAGATAGGGATAATGATATGATGAGATATACCCTCTGGTAAACTAACATAGCTATTGAAAATAGCCATTTATAGTTAGTTTTCCCATGAAAATTTGTGATTTTCCATAGTTATGTTAGTTTACCAGGGGGTAACTTTCCTGGACTTTAACAATAGGACAATATTATTGGATATTCATTGCGTTAATATGATTTGCAATATGACCGGTAAAATGACTATATAATAACGGATATTAAATGAACATAATATGGGTTTAATATGGGGATAATAATGTAGAACAATACGATATGTCATCGGATTTTTAATGGCCATTAATGGGATAATAGTGGGATATTCATTGAATTAGTAATGGGTGTGTAATGATTCGAATGATTAATGATGCTTGAACACTGACAATGGATAATAATCGGATACCCATGGGATATTAACGGGATATAATTGATATAATGGAAGACTATAGCTGGAATTTATCAAAGAAACATGGGGGTTTAGCCAAAAAACAATTGGGATAATGAGATTTAGCCTTCAGTTGTGGCCGCATATAGTTCCACCTAGTAGAAATTCAGCAGCCAACTTTGGCTTTTGTTTTTATGTGGGAATGAAGCTTGGTGTCCGCGAACTGGGAGATTCTACTACCTGCTTTATTGGTGTTTGTTGGTGATTACCCTCTGGTATACTAACATAACTATGGAACAACACCATTTTTAATGGGTAAATCCACTCACTATAAATCACCATTTTTAATAGCTATCTTAGTTTACCAGAGGGTACCATGAACTGGGATGAACTAGGACAGGAATATCCACCAATCCTCATTCTGAAAGCAGTCGAAAATTGGAGTTGACTTTTGGATATTTTTGGGCTTTGATTGCTGCTCAATTCCACAGAAGCTTTGTTTATGTCCTTGCTATACAAGATAAAACATACAAAAAGGAATTAAAACACTTGAGTTGAGATATGTTTTCACATGTTCATGGGCCAAGCAGATAAAACAAAGATAAACATCCCAGTTTTCCGGATCCTTTGAGATCTCCATGATTCACAGCCCAGTTCCGAAACGGTGTCCAATCCATGTCCTGCTTCTGGTGTCCAACATTTTTCATCCTAAATTATGATCATCTCAATGGTAATTTCAAGATCCTTAAATGGAGGTACGTAAATGTACCATATTTTTGGCCATATTTTGTGGGGAGATTCCCTTACATAAGCCGAAAAAATATGCCTTTTTTCTATGGTAGGTACCTCCATTTTTTTTCGGTTCTTGGCCAGCATGGCCATTGATCATCCCCCTTGACGCAGCTGTGATTTTCAGGGTTGAAACATGTTGAAACTACCAAGGAGGTTTGATGAGGTTTGCAGATGAAACCCATTGACTCACGCTTGCAAATTGTTTGCAGATGAATGATGACCCAGCAACATGGCTCAAGGAAGCCAAACTCACGTGTAGTTTGAAGCAACGTGGCAAGGTGACACGCATCCGGTGAGAGACACATTCGTTTCATTCCGATCCGTTTCTGCTTAGCTTCCGTGGTCATTTTCTGAAGCGAGTGTGGCGCGCTTCCCAGCGTCAGTTGAGGGCATGCAGCAAGATGATGGGTTTTGAACATATTGAGTATATAACTCATATTGGTGGGTTGAGAAGTTTACTTTTTTTTTTACTAGCAATCGCACAGGGAGTATATAATGATATTCCGCACAGGGAATATATAATCATATTCGATACAAATATACATATATACAATTATATATATACAGAATGATGACCCAACTAAGTGCTATATATATACTGTATATATATATACACATGCACATATATTGTTTGTTCGCTTTAGTCTAGTTATTTGCCAATTAAGATTGGTCACATAGATCCCGCGAAAAAAATAAAAATAAAAACAGCAGGACAGTGAGCCGTCTCACGGACCTGGCGAAGGGTGCCATGCAGCAGATTGCTTCTCCACTTAGGATTCAAGGTGATCAAAGAACATGTGTAGTTTCACATCAAACATGGACATGCCAAAGGATGTTAAACGTATCAATTGGCTCGTAATACAAATGAATTGCCCAACAATCACCTGATTGTTGAGTTTTTTCTTTAAGTGATTCTCCGACTGAAGATTAATTTTGGTTTTGGGCTAAAAGTGTAAGTCAGAGGGATCTACATACAACTGTTGTGGCTGCAACCATGTAGGAATTCATCATGATTCAAGATATTAAATGTAGATACATCAATTAAAGATATTAAATGTAGATTCATCATGATGATTAAAGATATTCAATATCTCCTTGAAATATCCTAAATTCCATGGTTGATCGAACAAAATATTCACAGAATCTGTGGTCCCCAAAGCGGGCCTTGGGGATCCATCCCCAACTGGGTCTTGTCCAGATCAGGCATCACCTACCATATAGAAGGCCTGTTCTTCAGGCCTAAATTTCAGGGAACATCCCCACAAGATATGGCCTGAACAATAGTACTAACGTACCTCTAGGATCCTCTAGGATCTTGAAATTCCCATTGATACCCTCTGGTAAACGTTTACATAGCTATAGAAAATCATATGGAAAATCATCATGTTTCATATAAATCAACAAACTCAATGGCTATTTTCAATAGCAAACTGTAACAGTCATTACCAGGCCGGCTTTCCGATGTCCAGCGGGTCACCTCGGGCTTGCCGCGGTTCGTTTTCATCAGTTTTGCAGAGGATTTGGATGACCAAATAATACATAAAACATCATACCCTCTGGTAATTTAACATAGCTATTGAAAATGGCCATTTATACTGGATTTTCCCATTAAAAATTGTGATTTTCCATAGCTATGTTAGTTTACCAGAAGGTAATACAAAAAAACATCAACAAAAAATAATGAATAAGCCTAGTACAGTACATATTGATTTTATTGTGTATGTATAATAAAAACTACTGATCTGTTATAATCAAGTTGCTTGCCGACATGGTGATAGGCTCAACACGTTTCAATAAAGCACGCAGCAACTCAGCCTCCGGCCGGCTGCGGTGCCTGGAAAACGGAGGGTCCGTGGGCAGAGGAACCTATCCTGGGAATCCTTGGGACATTTCATGTGCTTTAAATATCTTGATATTGTTTTAAACAAATCACGCTGGAATTTTCCATTCGAACTATGTTGAACATATTGATGATATTTGGTGGCCTTTGGACCTCGTTCTCCATGACATATGACATACCTAGAATCCTGTAGACTCCAGCCATGACCCCCGCAGGGTCATTCTGCGGCACCGGCGCTTTGGCGAAGCGCTGGAGTGCTCGGCGTGCCTCGGTGTTTTTGAAGCTGGGCTGAGGGGGTGAACCCCGAAGTCAGGACACAACTTGGAGCACCCAACGTGGTGCCCCGTATTGGTATAGTACATACATATATATATATACATATATACACAGTTATATATATATATATATATATATATATATGAATGTAGTTTGTTAATGTTAGCTAACGTTGTGTTTCAACCAACATAAGGGTAGGCCCCGGGTAGGCCTGGCAGCACCTTGACCGCTTTTCAACCTGATGGGCGCTATTCGTGTTGGTTTCAGATGGTTGGTGCTCAAAGATGCTCAAAGCCCCATGTTTATCTCATTAAAAAAAAAAATATCTGGTTGGTGATTTGGAACATGGCTGGATTATAACTTTCCATATAGGGAATTTCATCGTCCCAACTGACGAACTCCATCATTTTTGAGAGTGGTAGGTATACCACCAACCAGATATAAATATCCATAAACCCATTTAAACCCATATAAATATCCAATGTTTCTCCATAAACCCATATAAATATCCATATGAACCCTGAACGCAGCTGCGAAATCTGGATGTTTGTGAGCTCGTGGACGTGCAGTTCCACTTACAAGTGGATAGGGGGCCCCATATACCAACAGTCCCATGGGGGGTTAGTTCATCGTGGATATACCCACCCATAAATTTCATCCAGCCTTTATAGATGTTGAAAACACCTCGTTTCCTAGGGGATGTTCCAGCCCCGTGTTTTCTCCAAAAGTCATCCCGACTACACCAGTGTCTGGAGGTTTCTATGAGTTATATCCCATGAAATCCAGGGAAAAATCGTCATTTTTTATTATATCCCATAGATATTCCCATGAGTTATATCCCATAGTTATATCAGTTATATCAGTTATATCCCATAGATATTCCATGAGTTCTATGAGGTTCAACGGGTTAAAATCCCGGTTAACCCATGAACTGTGGGCGTCCGACCGTAACCCACGGGACCCGTCCGGTTTTTCAGGACGACCTTGGCGGAACGTTTCGTGGAGGGACAGCTGAGGCCTTCCTTATGGGTGATGGATTTCACCAAGCGAACTGCGCGGGGGAATGTCATCATTTTTCAGAGGGGTAGCTTGAAACCACCAACCATTTACACATATGTATATATATAAATATGTAGATATATAGATATGATTAATACGTGTAACATGTATATTTAAGTATACCTTATTTATGTGTATATATATACACATACATTGCAATGTGTATGTATGTATATATATACACATACTACAAAGAGTTGAATGATTATTTTTGATAAACTATCCCGACCTCCCTGCGACCTCATCAGAAATGGTGGTTAAGATTGATTAAGGATAACTATTCCCAAATTATCTCATTTCAAGTTATCATCGTTCCATATATATATCTAGAGTTGTGTTTGCAAACCAAGAAACAATATTTGTGCCGTACCTCGTGGTTAGGTTCCGATGTGAGAAATTCCTAGGTGACTCATGGCGATGCTTCTGACAAGTTCTAGGCAACGTAAAATACACATTTTAATCGGCATTTTTGTGATAGCCCCACCCAATTCAGTATATACCGGCAGATATAAGTAACCAATGGTATACATATATATATATATATATGCCGGTATATATAAATATGCATAACCCCAATGATACTGTTGCTAATTGGTATATACTACATATGTAAGTCTCATTGGGTGATGCTATCTGGTTTAGTATCATGGATATTCAGCCAACCTTTTGGACTCCCGGCAACATTTTTCAACAATAGATGACTATTTTAACACTAGCCCTGAACGAACCCAAACATTGGGACTGGTTGAATCCCCATAAAGAGTTGTGTTTGGTACTCCAGTATTCAAACCCCCATGAATCTACCAATAGCTGTAGATGACGGCAGATTTGCCCCCCCCAGCAAACAAAAGATAGAGATTGAAAAAAAAAACATGGTTTCGTAAGGAACATAACCTAGACACGGATACAGATGTGTTTGATGTGACCATGCGAAAAAAAGAACGTTGGATTAGATACCATTAGGGATGCTCATGAGTCATATCCCCACCATTAATGGGGAATGATCATGACATATATTGGCCATGATGATTCATCAATTTCACGGCGTCCCAGGCCTTTATTGAGCCAGGGCCTCCCAGAGATGTCGGAATGGGAGGATGGCACCACCAACGTGATGTGGATAAATGAAAATTATATTGAAATATGTTTTATTGAAATATATTGAAAGCTAGAGTCTGAACATGTCTAGACCATCTACCCTCCGGTAAACGTTTACATCGATATGGAAAATCCACTTGAAATGTAGATTATTTCCATAGCTATGTCAAGGTTTGAAGGTATCAAGGTCCAGATCCTTGAGGTTTGAAGTCTTAACCTAGACCTTCATGAGAACATCATAAACAACACGGCAAAATTATAGGTGAAATTAGTAAACAAATGGTACTTTTGCAATTTTTAATGGGGTTATATAATGAGAGAACAGTACCAGCAAATTATAGGTAACAGACGATTTTTGTAGGTACTTGGGGAGTCCAGGAAGATGTTTGGGACGTATTATATGTTCGTCAAGGGGACCCCGCTAGTAAACCTGGAAATGATTTGGACAGGCGAATCATCTATTTATCCAGATGCAATGTTCAGATATTGGTTGTGTTTAAATATATATATATATATACACATTATACACTTATATGGAATCATCATAGTTTGTCCAGATACAATGGAAAATCCAGCGCATTTCCTAATTATCTTCACTTGGGAACTTGTAACTTTCGTCTCCGTTAAGCCGGCGGCAAATTTCCCACATTTTGCGGTCAGTTTCATTGGTGACATCTCCAGCGTCTGCCCAACATAGGCTAAGACTTGTAAAAATGCTGGCTCCAATGTCTCTATGTTCCCGTATATTCAACCACATTTTTTCCAGAAATCAAGCAGCTTTCTATTGCGGTTAGTAAATCTATGGTGGTGTAACTTTGTTTATAACACCCCCCAGAAAGATGCAAACTGTTTTGGATTTGGTTTTCCTTCTTTCCGTTGTTGCTAAAAGCTAAGATTTTTTTAAAAAAAAATCACAACCCATAGCTATTGAACTCTTGGTGTTTCGTGCATTACCTTGCTGCTTCTAGTGTATGTATATATATATATATACATACCTGGAACCCAAATGATCCATCTTTTGGATGGTTGGACCTCCATTGTTTGGGTCAAAACCCAACAAGGGTCATTTGGGTTCCAGGTATATATATATACAGTAATCCATATTTCATCATTAATCATTACTATCATCTATCACTATCTCACTTATATAAGTGGATTACTATCACCATAAGTAGGTACTTACTATCCCTATTAGTATGGTTTGATCGATTACAAACCATTACTATGGTAATGATTACAAACCATAAGTAGTACTATCAGTAGATCGATTACAAACCCTATTGCTATGATACCCTATCACTATCAATCGATCCAAAAAGCAGCGGAAAACAGGTCCGAGCCTCCCGCGGCTCAGCGTGCCCTTCTCCTTTGGAGGTCGGCGAGCCATGTTGTTCGGTCGGATGGAGCCATGGGAATACCATGGGAAATACTTAGGGATGTTATATATAATGGGACATAAATATATGGATTAATATATGGATATTATATTTCTATATCCATGGGATAAATATATGGGACATTAATATAATGGGAAATCCATGGGACATCTATATGGGAATACCATGGGAAATCCATTCTATGGGACATATACATATGTATATATATATAATGGATATAGATTTCACGATATGGAAATATAATAAGGGATGCCACCAACCATGGGAATATTCAATAGGATATAGATGCCAGCAACGTGATATGGTACATGGTCACCATGGTCATCCATTCCATAATGGGATGCCAAATACCATCTTATGACGGCAGTTGATCTAGGTTTGTCTGAGAATATGGTGCACCTGAAGTTTGTTTATATATTTAATTAGTGGGATATCAATGTTGATAGTTTATATATACATATATATATA
>Ga0126342_10015916_pt1 | contig 13140 bp, 8 predicted proteins | sample Cyp1metagenome_FD_92528 | JGI IMG/M metagenome (GOLD analysis project Ga0126342, IMG submission 92528) | Coral microbial communities from Lord Howe Island, Old Settlement Bay, Australia - Cyphastrea 1 metagenome | ecosystem: Host-associated > Invertebrates > Cnidaria > Coral ... | reverse complement strand
GTGCTGCTGATTTGGCCGGTTTGGCCTGGATGGACTGAGTGGAAATTCCATCCATTCTTCCTTTGAAAAATCTCACTCACCCTTGGGTTGGCCCCAAAATAGGGCTTTGCCATCTTTGTCCTCATTGCGTTCGCGCGCAAAGCCCCAGGCATTTCTGGCATGTGACCACCGCTTCCGCGTCTTGGAACACGAAGTTGCTGCCATAGTAGCCCCATCCGCAGGCCGTTTTCCATGTCAAAGGTGGGGATGCCGCCGACTTTGAGAGATTGATGTGGATAACTTTACTGGTCGAGCTCTGAACTTTCTTGGGAAGAGTCCCCGGGTTCTCCTTGTAGAACTTCGCCCAGTAGTCCAGCATCACCTCTTGGTCGGCTTCCTTCTTGTCCATGTCCTCCCTCAGCAGCTTGATCTCTTCCCTGAGTTGTTTCTTCCAGAGTTTCAACTCTTCCTCGGAGACTTGGTGCAGCTTCGTCTCGATCACGCCCGTGTCGCCCACCGTCGTGTTCGGTAGGTGCAAATTTGCCGGCATCTGTTCCAGCGCTTCTTCGGCGTATTGAAGGATTGCACTTGACTTCCATCTCCCCAGGTGCGCTACTTGCGATATGGACCATCCCGCCCTGATGTAAGACAAAGCGCCTGACCTTCTCCCTGAATGGCCCGACACCTCCTGCCCAAACAACCACCTCCACGTCTTGATGATCTGGGCCTTTGTGGCTGCCTGCTTGTCCTTCATCAGCATCAGCGGCGATCCCGTGCCGTTGAACTTCTCCACCGCGCACACCAAATCAGTAGTGACACCGTAGGGGCACTCCTTGCCGCAGTCGTTCCCCACGCAGAGGCACTGTAGGGTGCGAGTGACGCCTTTGCCCGACGCATCCATCTTGCTCATCTTCAGGTACAGGCTCACCCTCTTCGAAGTGTGGTCAATCGTGAGGTCGTTGGTGCACAGTGCCGCGAGCTCTATCTCCCGCAGCATCCAAACCACACTGAAGACGAAGAGCTCTTTCCCGAATTTCACTGCTTTCTCCGTCTTGCTGAAGTTCAACTTGTTTGGTTTGTGCCTTGCCTCCAGAGGCACCTCTGCTGCCTTCTTCCTGGGCCCCTGCCCCCTGGCTAGGGCCCTCTTACATTGTTTGAAGACTCGGTCTAGCAGATCTGACCACGCATGTCCTTCCTCGACATGCCACAACTTAGCTTCCACCACATAGCCCTCCCCTGCCTTGTAGCCCCCGTCGGACAGAGCTGATGCCAGTCCTTTGAGGGTGTCTGCTGTGAGAGGTAGAGGAGGCCCAGGTGAGTTGAACGATTCCAGGATCTTCGCCACGGTCCTCTTCTTAGCATTCTTGGAGCCCAACGACGATGCCGCGCAGAAATCCTTTTCGATGGATGGGTTCTTGAAGTTCCTGCCCCTGAGCGCTTTTGCCGAGGCTAAGGCCAGTAGGAACTTATCCTGCTTCTTCTTGCCCTTCGCATGGTGTTTCAACACCGGTAAATCCAGCCTCTTTGGCGCCTCCATGGGTGGCGATTTGTGTGGCTTCTTGGAGGGACTCATCCAGCCTCTTAGCGCGTCCCAGGCGCTCCTCTTCACCGCTGGCGTCTCCGCCATCTCCGCTTTGGAGGGGCTGCCAAGGATTTGAATGCCCCAGGCAGCCCCCAATCTAGAGGGCGTCCACTCGCCCATGTCGCCTTCCATGTGATTTCGCCTTGCTTGCCCTCCTAGTCCAGGTAGTAGGCCTTGACCAGAAGGAGGACCTCGATGACCGTGATCTTGGGGCCCAGGTAGAAGACCTTGACGTTGATGTAGTTGGACCGTCCCCCAGCTCTGGTCGCCCTGGTGTCCGAAGAGGTTCAACTCCTCATATGTCTCCGAAGCCAAACCTCTTGTGTTCTGCCAGCCTTCTACCTTCTCCGTATCAAGCTCGCCAAACCCTTGCCTCTTTGGGTCTCCCGCGAGCCTCTCGTCGAAGGAAAGCTGAGCTGGAAGTCCTCCCCCTTGACCCACTTCGCTCCCGCTTCGACCCGGTTGCCCGTGGGGTAGACCTTCAGTGTCTGCCTCCGGCATCCTGATGAGGTCCAGCAAGCTTTGCAAAGCCATAGCACCGCAGCTAAGTGGGAGGCCAGTCCGGTCAAGACTAGCCAAAAGAAAATGTCCCACCCCGCCAAGGTCAGAGGGTCGTCAGGGGCGACCATGTTTGAGCCCGGCTGCGGAGTGAAGTACACCTGAAACGATTTCACCCAGCACCAGGGGGAGAAGAAAAGAAGGGGGGGGGAACAAACAGTAACCAAGAAGACAAACTTATGCCCGCCTCCCTTCTATCCGGCCGATCTCCCTTTTTGCGACCCACAAATTCTGGTCGTCTTGGAGTCTGCCGCGGGCTCTCAGATCACGGCTTCCCACATCGCTACTCCTCCGGCCGCCTCGCCTTTGGTACCCCACAGCGACGGTGCCGCGCGTGGGGTAGGCAGCCGATAGAAGTGCTCGCCTGGGCCGTTCTCCGCCTGGATGTCCACGCCGATAAGTGAATCCGGCATAGACACCTCTTGCCACGTGCTGGGGCGCGACAAGAAGTCAGCCTCCTCATTCGCTTTCCCAGGCACATGGTGAGACCTCACCTCCTCTATGGCCAGCTCCTCCAAGCAAATAGCCAACTCCGCGCCCAGAAAATTCAGGCCCGGGCTGGAGCTGCCTGCCGAGAGCTTCTGTGTCAGCGCCAGTGCCGTGATGGAGTCGCTCTGCACCACCAACTGCACTGCCATGCCCTTGAGCTTCTCGCTCCACCTTCTCATTCCCACCAGGATTGCTAGGGCCTCCAGTACCGCTTGGGATGAGGAGGACTTGAACTCCACTAGCAATTCCTGGGTCTGTTTCTCCTCCATTGTGCTGAAGTAGGCTGCCATGATCTTGCCGTTGATGACCAGCAGCCCCCCTAGCGCTTCTGGAGATGCGTCCGTGACCAGCTTGATCTCGGCCAGGTTCCCGGTGGTGAGCGAAATCCTTCGCATAGGCCTCAGCTTCGCCGCCTTGAGAAAGCTGATCATCCAAAGTCTCGCCATCTCCAGCCGCTTGACCGCAAAGAGGCCCTTGCGATTCCTCACCCCTGATTTCTGCTCTTGGGGTGCTTCGTCCTCTTTCAGCGTCTGCGCCAAGACCGCGTAGAAGACGCTGGTCACCCAGCGGGCTCGCGGCAACACGCCCCCCAGCCAGGCTGCCTTGCCAGCTACTGTCCTGAGCTCCTTCAAGGCCGCGTAGCCAGCCCCTTCCCATTTCTCCAGCATCCCCTGCATCTCGGATATGAACTTCTCCGGCAAGCCCACGACCAGGGTGTCCTTGTCCACCAAGTTGAGGGAGATGCCGATCCAGTTTGCGTTGTTAGCCCTCGCCCCTTTCTTCAGTGCTACTCTGACTCCCAGGCAGCCCATGGTGTTGAGTATGAAGCCCAGCGTCTTGTTCGTCGTCTCGAGGCTCCCCTGCAACACCCACAGGCTGTCGTCCAGGTAGACCTGGTGGCCCCCTCGGTCTAGACGTACCCCCGCCTGCAGCATTCTTGCCAGCACCGAAGCGAACCTGCTGTAGAGCAAGGGGGCCACCTTGTAGCCGAAGAGGAGTGCCTGGAAGACCAACATCTCGTCCGGCTTCGTTGAGGGGGTCAGTGTGTGCTTGAGTTCATCACGATGGACGGGAAGGACCGTGAACGCGTCTGAGACGTCCACGAGCGCCAGCTCCAACTCCACCTCTTCCTTGCTTTCGCCCGTGGAGTTGGCCCTCTTTCTGATCTCTCTGATCATCTTCACCGCATCCGTGAGTCTCGGCAAAACCAGTCTCTCTGGAAGGAACGATTTGCCGTTCCCTCCGCTCCTTCGGAGGTCGATGACTATCCTCCTTTTCTTCTCTCCATTTTCTTTGGTCTTCAAGACCAGGCCCAGCTTGCTTATGGTTCCACCCTTGTACACCTCGCCTGCAGTAGCGACGTCGATGCGCTTCAAGTAGCCCAAGTCCTCGTAGCGCTTGAGCTCGATGTCTGCCTCTTCAATGTCGTCTTCGATTGACTTGTAATTCTTCAGGGTGCTCGGTCTCTCCAACACCGCATCCGCCACCACGTAGTCCCTGGGATCTCCTTCTTGTTCATCTGAAGGTGGGAAGATGCCTGCGGTAGGAATCTTCTTCTCGATGCCCAGCGGGGCGCCGTGTTGCAACCACTCCGCAACGTGCACATCCGGTTCACCTGACTTCTTCATCCAGGCTTTCAGCATGTTGTGGTGGACTGGTGGCTTGTACTCGCCCCTGGGCACCAGCGACACTCCCGCCCCGGGGCAGTCCCAGAGCTCGCAGAGTTCGTGCTTCCACTTCTCCAAAATGTCCTGGTTGTACTCGCAGCCGTCCGTGCCGTAGGTCTCTGCCACCTCGGTAGCCTTTGGATGTTTCTTGACAAACTCTTCCCATGCCCGCCACAACTTCAGACCTTGGCTCTGTAATGTGGGGAGTTTCACAACTGCTCGGTGAGGATCCCTCATGCCCCCAATGTAGACCAGGGCCCTGGGCACTTCCGTCTTCGCTTTGGGCTCTTTGAACGTGCCATGCTTGCCTGTGCCCCCTTTCCACGACGAGGCATAGGATGAGGTTGTTGCTCCAAGAGATCCAGCTCCTGAGGTTGTGTCTTGGCCTTCTCTCTTCCTCTTTGCCTGCAAACCCCTCTGGTAGTCCTCTGACTCGATGACCTTCTTGGTGGCTGCCTCAATGTCTTCCGTCTCCTGAACGGTGTCTGCAGTGGCACCTTTCAGATGGTTCACCCTGTCCTGCAACAGCACCAGTCTGCCCTCCAAGAACTCCGCCTGCGCAATCTTGTAAAAGCGCTTCGCTGCCAACTTGCCGTAGGCGACGCAGAACTCCAGTGGGTAGGCTGCCGACCTCTTGGACTTCTCTTTCCCTATGATGGGTTCATGCGGTCTCCTCCCACACGGGCACGTCTTGTTGAGCTCCTCGATGCCATGTAGTGTGCCTCCAATCATCTGTGGTTTGAAGTGCCTGGTCCCCTCTGGTAATTCAGACTGGTATGCACACGTGTTGAAATGTGCACATTTCCAGCCCGGCACCTTGTCCACCAAGGAGATGATCTCCGGCATGTGCCACGCCGAGATGTGTCCAGGTACATCCGAGGGTGGTGGGTTCTCCAACGTAGCAAAACCCGGGACCTTCATGAACCTGTCGGCCTTGTACATGGCGTCCACAATGACAGCTGACCTGGCCATCATCACTGTGCCGTTCCTGCACTCCTCCTCTTCTCGCTCGTTGGCATCCGGGAAGCCGTACGGGTAGTCCTGCGATCTCACAGGTCCAGGCAGTCCTGGTGAAGGCCTCCATCTCAGCTTTGTGAACGTCGTGCAAGGGAAGCCGGAGTGGTAGCCGTCCACGTCTCCCTCTGCCGCCGCTCTCCTCTGTGCCTTGTATGGTTGGTCTTGCAACAGGTCATGCCCGGTAGTGATGTCTGAGGAGACCGTCTCCACCCTGAGCCCCAGTTTGGCTGCCTCCTCCTTGACCGCCGTGCTCAGGTTGTCCACGGGCCCACTGAAATGGTGAAGAAAAATAAAACGCCTCGCCTGCAGGTACTCCTCGAAGGTCATGTATTTTCCCTTGAAGTGCACCTTGTCTTTCGGAGGTTCATCTTCTCCACCTGGATCATCCCCTGAGTGGTTCTTCCTCTTCGTGCCCTTCTTCAATCCCTGGTGGAGTTCCTTGTTGGATACTGTTCTGCCTTCCTCTTTGGGCTCGGGCTTTCCCTCGCCTCCTTTCTGGTTGTCGTCCCCTGCCATGTGGATCACCCCCATGAACTTCAGGAACCATTTCATTTCTTCTTGGAAGGGCAGTCCTTCGAAGGGTGTCCAGGAGACCCGCATTGAGTGCACTTGTGCTTGCGGGGGGTCTTTGCGCGGCAGGCCTCGCCTGGGGCTAGCCCGCCACACAACCCATTCCCATTGTTCCAGGCGAAACAGGCCTCTTCTGAAGTAGCCCCTTTTCCGTGGGCTGCTCCAGAAGCCTTTCCTCCGCCACCTTTGCCGCCTTTTCTCCAAGAGTTGAGCTCCTCTCTTTCTGCTTTGACTCTCTTCTTTCTGGCCTCTCTGCGACTCCGATTCTTCCTCTTTCCATTCCCTTCCACCTCCAGCTCCTCGGTGTCTTGTAGTGCTTGACGTCCCCCTCGCATTGACGCTTCTGCTAACTCTTCCATTGGGCTCAGCGGTTTTCCTTTCTGCCCCCTGGCGGTACATGCGATGGCCGGCACATGAACTTGTTCTGACCAGTAATCTCGATCTCGAAGTACCTTGCCCCACACGATGTCCCAGGGTTCTTCTCTCCGCCAGCCCAATGGTGGTTGCCCTCCTTGGTCCATCTCCAGCTGGATCTTGGCGAGAGTCTTTGTCATGTACTCGCCCCGTCCACGATCCTCCGCCGCTGCCACCAAGCCCCAGCAACCTGGATACTGGCGATGTAGTCTCTCCACCATCGTCTCCCACTCCATGAGGTTCGAGATGGAGATGATGTCCGTCATCACCAAGGCCGTCCTCAGAACGCGGAACGATGCCTGCCAGTGGGCAAAGCATGAGGGCCCTGGCACCTGCTTTGACAGAAACGTTCCATCCTCTTGGAGGACAAACTGCTGGTACTTCTGGGCTTTCATGTGGCGCTTTGCAAAAGGTACCCAAACTGCAAAGTCGCAGTAGGGGGGCTGATGCAGCACCTTGACCTTCCTCAGCAGGGCAGACAGTTGCTCTATTGTAGGGTCTTCCGAGTCTGCCGGCAGGCCTCCCACTTTGGCCACGTAGCGGGAGTAGAACGCCGCCTTGCTGGATTCCGGCATGATTGGAAACTCCGACTCGTCCCCTTGATCTGCCACCTGGCTCAGCTTCATCTTTCTCTCCTGTGGTGTAGCCGTCATATTCAAGGAGGTAGCCTGTTCCCTTGCCGTGCTGCTCGTCGAGGGTGTAGTCTCCCACGGATTCGGATCTACCCATGAAGCCAGGCTGCTCCCTGAAGAAAGGTGCACAATGCGATGGCAGGCCCTGAACACCAGCCCCAGTTGGATCGCTTCTACTGGAGTGAGCCGCCTGCCAGAATCGGTGCGGCAGGCTGACAAGGCCTCCGCCACCATAGCTGGTGGCATGCAGGCCACCAGTCGCAAATCTCCTTGTGGGTCTCCAACTGCCGCACAGAATGCCCCCCACAAAGACAATGGCACCGCAAAGAAGTTCAACACGGCGTCGATGGATGCCGTAGCAGGAGGTGGCCACATAGTTCCTCATGGCGCCTCCAAATCGAATTGTACCTAAAAGGTGGATGGCTTGAGCCAAAATGGCCCGTAATTCAAGCCATCCACCACCTCAAACTTAAATGTGTCCTACACAAAATTCGTGCCTCATTTTCTTTCACTATATTATATTATATTATATTATATATACATTATATATGATATATGATATATGATATATAAAACATTATATATATAATTTATAGATTATATAATATAGATTATATATTTTATACAATATATATCATGTATATCATATATATAATATATATATATGTATAATATTATATATTAATATATATATATAGTATATATATATATTTAGTATATATATATTATATTATATTGTATTATATTAAATTATATTATATCACGTTATATTATATTATATTATATTATATATATGTATGTATGTATGTATTATGTATAGTTGTAACTAATGATACGTATGATATACTATATACATGGATCTGCTGTGCTGTGCATGCCTGGCAAACCACATGACCCAATCGCCCCCAAATTTTGAAGGCCAACCCACAATTCAGGCTTGGATCGGAAAAGAGAAAGGCAACATCTGTGACTTTTGAAGGTCTTAAACCTTAGATAGCCGTAGCCGTAGCCTTATCAGCCCTCCCAAATGTCATGAAATTTCATCCGTACCAATCCACCCGTCTGATCACCAAGTAACAGCTTCTTGGCCACGTCCTCATCCAAACATTCTGCTAAGACATTCATGGCTCCAGGCACACGACGCGCTTGCAGTTTACGAAATAACCACATGCACCCGAATTTTTCGGGTGGATGAATGGGTCAACACCATTTGGCACTGCGTCTGCAGCAGTTCTTTTTTTGTTTCTTTCTCGAAAGTCCTGTTTGCAGCATGGACATAACATTCGCAAACGCACGTGGGACAAGCAGCGCCCAAACGGTTTACAGCTTTCATTGACCCAAGAGGAGATTCCTGAGAGGAGACTGTTGGGTACGAGTAGAGCTGCTTTCACAACCAAAGTTCTAAGTTTCTGGGCACCAAACCCAGCTCAAGACCTCTGTGGGCCCTAAATGCTGTCCACTTGAAGGTCTGTTTCAGCCAACTGAATCTAAAAGGGGCCGTGAAGCTTTCAAAAATAGCCAAAATTCTAAGACTCTGGGAATTGCAGTGTTCTTTGTTTAGTTCTAAATTCCACACCATCCAATTTGGAGTCAGGAATGTTGAGTCTATCCCTACATCATCTACATTGCGTCCTGCTTTCATGGGAGCTCAGGGCTACACAGCCCGCAGCCAAAGGCTGCACGACATGGTTCCGGGAATGTGGTCTGTGCTCTGTTTGGAGCGTGTCTAACTTGCAACTTTTCGAAGAATATCTGAGCTTCATCCCATTTCTATGCAATTCCACAACTTGCCATGAAGCAGTCGATTCCGATCAACATCCACTCGTTCCCGAACAAAACTTCCCTCACCAGAGAACTCTGCAAAAAAAGGTGCTGGAACCAGGACCCTATCGAGCCTTTTTTGAAGGATGTCATTTCTGGGAAAACCCTAAACCCATGACTTGACCGACGCCTCGATGGCCTGTTTATCGATTCATGGTTCATCCCCAAAGATCGCGCGGAGTCATTGGGTATCAGCATCCCAAATAAGGAATAACTAAACATATACTAAACAACATGTATATACATGTATAACATATGTCAAAGATATTGCAAGAATATTGACACCAAACCAGAATGATGATCCACCCCCACAAAGTTGTTCGATATGTTTAGTTCGTCGATAGTTCGTCGATAGTGCTATAATCCATACAACCCCAATACGAAATCATAGCGCCTCAGGCCATAGTCCCCATAGTCCCATCCGACTTACGGCGCTTGGCCGAAGGCTCCTGCAAAGGCTCTGTCCGATCCTTTTTTGGAAATGGGGCCATAATGGAATAAAAACGAGCATATAATGGGATACATCATAATCAGTTAATATCAATGGGATATAACATGATATAACTTTATAACCAACCATGTTAGGATATGTTAGGATATGTTAGGATCCTTCTGTCATTGGACTGGTTTAAGGGGAAATCTAGGGTTGAAATCAGGGTTTTTGCCCCAAAATTGGTTGGGTTTTTTCACCTGCACGCTTTCCCTTCAAGCAATTCATTCTGGGAGGTTGGGACATATCAACAATGTGGGCAATCAATACACTCCTGAAAGTCATGGTGGAACTCAGGAATTGAGGATTTCACAAGGAACACATAAGAAATACCACGTTTTTCCTTGCATGTTTTGTCTCGGGATTCGAGGGGGGGTGTGGTTGTGGTGTTGGACACCTCCTTTCACCAGCTATATCATGATAAATCAATCACATATCGGTGGCACATTTCAATGCCCATATATGAAAAAGTCCTTTCCAGACTATTTTATCCAAAGCCAATAGAGTCTGAAAAAACAAAGCCTAGATATCCCTAGATAAACTAATTAGTTAATATATACCATAGATATTTCAATGTCCTGAAATTTACGGCCGCTTGCACGGGATTCCAGGCACGGCCTGACGTCTCTTGGTCCATTTCTTTCCAGAGCTGAGATACACTGCTGAGGCTTGGTGAGTATACAAAGAGGCATATGCATGGATAAACATACGTGTATGTATATATATATATACTGTGTATATATATATATACTGAATATATACAGTGTATATATATATATACTGAATATATATATATATATACTGAATATATACAGTATATATATACTGAATATATATACAGTGTATATATATATATACATAGCTATCTATCTTATTTATCTGTATCTATCTATCTACCTACTGTATCTAGATCAGACCAAATGATAATCAGTACTTGGAGTATCGTCCATTGTATTCTTTCACCGAGGGCTGCTACCCATCAAGCTTGGCACAACATGCCTATTTCCACCCTGCAGAGTCCTCTGCGAAGGAACGACCTCGGCGGGTCCAAATCTTGAGTAATGGGGACCTGACCACAGTGGTTGAGACTCGATGCGTTCTTGACTCACGTGCATTATGGCAGAGTCGGACGCACATGGGAGCTTCTCACAGATTTTAAATCATTGAAGTGCTTTCCCCACTTTTCTATGAGTCATTTATAGTCATCCCCCAAAAGATAGAAAGGTAAAACCCCATTCGTGCAGCTTCACTTTTATGATGGGGATGACTATAAATATAAATGAATATAAATGAGTCATTTTCTGTAATTGATTTGTGATGGTTCACTTTTCTATCTTTTTTGGGGCCCAAAAAACGATTGTTTTCTGAATGCTGGATTCTGTTGATCCGGGCCCGACCGCCATTGGGCGGCATTGGGCCGCCAAGAAACCCCCCGGCTCGACATTGGAGCGGGTAGGCGTGCAAAACCTGCCACGCGAACTCAGTGGCGGATCTTAGGGGTCGAAAAACACGACACGACCATCTCGAGGGGATTTCAACCCAGTGTTTGGATATATTTCTGGTTGGTGGTTGAGCCCTACCCCTCTGAAACATATGAAAGTCAGTTGGGGTTATTATTCTCAATATATGGAAAGTCATGAAAAAATGTTCCAAACCACCACCCAGATTTGGTTTCGGGTCGAATCCTTCATTCTTCTTCGAAGCCTCCAATGTTTTTAGGATCAAATGTCCAATGGAAAAATCACAAAAAATCGGAGCATTTTGGGGTCTCCTCCATTGACACACACCCAGGAACAGCATGGAACAGCATCTATCAAGATGCTCCGGAAAAGTTGCAAACGAACTATATATATATATATCATAACCTTTTTACCAACCTTCACCAATCTTCACCAATCTTCACCAATCTTCACCAGTCTTCACCAGTCTTCACCAAACTCCGCACGCAGCCCTCAACGCCTGGAAATCTTAAACCATGGATGGTCCACGGCCTGGTTGGGTTTGGATGGGTTTGGAATGGTGGAAGTATGATCTAAGCAGCGAAAAAACACAGCACAAAAAATGTGTGATGATCATCTCATGGAATATCATGGAATATATCATACAATCAAACGAAAACACCGGGAACATGAAAACTAACATTTTTGGTCGATAGCTTTCCCCACTACGGGTGAGTTCGTAATTCCCAAACAACCAGGTAGTATATATAATGCTTTATATATGCTTTATAAATCTTTATAATAACCAATCGACAGGGGAATCCTGCGCGGCAGATCCCTGTATGAGTCACAATGACTACCCTCCAAACTGGTTGCTGGTTGGCTTGTCGTTTCTTACCCTTTGTTAATTTATGTTAATTTCATATCTCTGGAAAATCACAATGTTTGAATGTTCAACAGGTTAAATCTGTTTTTTTTGGGGGCAATCCTCCATATCCTTGTTAGATTCCTGCAGTCCGTATCCTTTTTTCAGCTGAACGTTGTGAGTCCAGTATGGTATCCCAAGGACTTGACCATGTTGAAGTCCCCTCTGAAGGACCAACCAAATTTGAATAAAATTCACCATTTCTGGCCATGTTGTTCAGTGTCGCGACACTTTCTGGTCATTTTTATCATGTTATTTCTGGTCATTTCAACATAAATTTCAGCCCTTGACGCACCGTTGAAGCACCCAGTGTTTACAGCGCCTGATTGATATCGATCCGCTCCATGGGATTCACCGTCATCATGCTGGTCACGAACTGCTTTGCCTCGAGGCGAACTGCTGGGCGATCGGCCAGTCTGGGCCAAGCAAATAGGCCAAGCAAATAGCTATAATAGGCCAGAGTAGGAGATGTTGTTCTGTATCATTGGAATGCTCAACTTTTCTTGGGAATCTGAGTTGTGGGTCCAAACTTACCCATGTTCAACCATTTTTCGAAGCATCTGAGAAACGAGGATTGGACCCAACAAATCCCATGGTGTATCATCAGTTTCCCTATGTAAACATGCAAACTCTATTTTCACATGCCCAGCCCTAGATACCCAGAAGAACATGTGGTAAGCAGTATGATATTTCACTGGTTGGTGGTATACCTACCCCTCTGAAAACTATGAGTTCGTCAGTTGGGATGATTATTCATCCCAATATATGGAAAGTCATTCAAAATTCCATGGTTCCAAAGCACCAACCAGGTATTATATTTCACCATTAACGAAAGATCAAAGATGATTAAAGTACTTTAAGCCATCTAAGGATCCAAGGTTGAACCCCACATATCCAGGTCCGCACAGCCATGCACAGCCTCTGGGGAGACGCAATTCCACTCCTCGACCTGGTGGCATTTAGGTGTTTTGGGAATGTTGGCTTCATCCAATGTAACAGTTTGCTATTGAAAATTGCCCATTTATAAGTGATTTACCCATTAAAATGGTGATTTTCCATGGTTATGTTAGTTTACCAGAGGGTATCCTCAAATTTTGAATTGGGCTTGGGGTCTATGTCCAACCCATTTCAGGGAGAAAATGGGAAATTCAAATCAAGCGCCCCTTCAACGTCATGTTCGCCCATGCCGAACTGTTTTTAGAGACAGGGAAGCAACCATCCGTTCTCATCAGAACGAAACTGCACAAACTCATCGGACATTTTTGGGCCATTTGAAGGTGTCTGAAAATGGGATATATATATATATGGTCACCGACAGAATTATGGAAAAAAATAAAACATTCAACTTAGACAGGCGGCGCCTGCGTCCGATTTTTCCATAATTGGATTTTTCCCCCCATAAGGGTTCAAAATATCCCGGAAGTGATCCGAACCTTTTTTTTTCCATAATTCTTGGAGGTGGCCATTATTTCCATAATTGACTTTTCCTGTGAAATCAGGGGGCTAGGGCAGATTGACCGGTTTTTCCATAATTATTTTTTCCATAATTAATGTTTG
>Ga0126342_10015915_pt1 | contig 13140 bp, 11 predicted proteins | sample Cyp1metagenome_FD_92528 | JGI IMG/M metagenome (GOLD analysis project Ga0126342, IMG submission 92528) | Coral microbial communities from Lord Howe Island, Old Settlement Bay, Australia - Cyphastrea 1 metagenome | ecosystem: Host-associated > Invertebrates > Cnidaria > Coral ... | reverse complement strand
TTTCCTAATGTTTCCCAGCTATAAACCATTGGTTTCCTAATGTTTCCCAGCTATAAACCATTGGTTTCCTAATGTTTCCCAGCTATAAACCATTGGTTTCCTAATGTTTCCCAGCTATAAACCTCCATTTAGTTTCGGGGATTTCAATGGTTCTGATTGGGCAGGAGCAGAGGCGGATGTGTCAGGAACAAGATTCCAGGCAGCGACAGCTGGAGGAAGTCATGAAGGACAGAAGACCACTCTGTTCTTGCACAGCCTTGGAATAGATACGTAATATCATGAATTAAAGTGATATATATCTATAATATATCACATAAATGTATTTTGTATTTATTATACATACAATACAAATACATATATGTATATAATATACACTATATAGATATGTTCTTGTCGTTCTTGTTATTAACAGTGTTTGTATGTGAATACCATCCTTGCCACTGTTAATTATTACTGTTCAGGAGGCTGGCCCTATGCTGAAGATGCTGCAGGAACATGATGCCAGGCTGTCCTTGGGGTGGCCGAACATTTCCAACCTCGATGATGGCAGCAATGATTGATTCCATGTATTTAATATGATACACGTGTATAATGTAGAGGGATGGATGGATAGATAGATAGACTCTAGACAGATCGAAAGATAGGAAGATAGAAAGATAGATCATCAATGAATGGATAGATGAATATTTTACGATGATGGATTCCTTTCAGTTCGAACTGGGTTTATGACCGGATTTCACCGATATTTAGTCATGGCTACAAATAGCCATTTGCAAGTGATGTTGATTTGCTTCCAGGTTCTTTGAAGGACCCAAATCCATCAAAAATCATAGCTTGTTGTGGCTTTGGAGCTTACCATGTGGAAAATTCCCAAGTAGGCAGACTAGGCACTTCAGTTGTTGGTGCAAGACATCCAGATCATCCAGCCTTCGGAAGGCTGGTGAAGAGCACGGATGCCTCGCAGCAACTGCAACGTCAGCAGATGGAGCTGAAGTCCGAACTGGAGACTCAAAAGGAGCCTCGGAGGATGCAGCTGATTTTATGCCTTGTGAGACCCAGAAAAGATTGATGAAGGGTTTTTTGGAAGCCACTGAAGTTCACTGAAGCACATGGATTTTACTATGATCAGCTATGATTAGTTATTATATAATATGTATATATATATTATTTATATATATATATATTATATATATAGCACTATTTCTAACTATTCTCAGATACTAATCACATCTTCCAGATGGGGGTTCCAACATCCGCGCCATCTGGGTCCGATCCACGCTTGCCACAGGACATGCTGGAAGTTCGATGCTTGGAACGCCTGGAGCTTCAGGGCAAACGAATGGAGGAAGTCTCCAAGCGAATGGAACATTTGGAGGACAGCAACAAGAGCCTTGGTGCAAGAGCTCACAGCATGGTCTGTGGCCAAATGGGGTTAAAGAGCATTGACTAAGCCATGCGAAGCCGAAATTAAGCATTGTTCATTCTTGAAGCAGAGGTTCACTATGGTTCACTGTTTGTTGTTCCTGGGTGTGCTGTGTTTTGATTGAATTGAGCGGCATGGATGAGCCTTCACCACAGCCAAGGAGTACTTTGCTGCAGGCTGAACAGAGCGGGTATTGTTTAAAAAGCTCTTGGAATGCGCCGTGATTCGAACCAATTACCTATAGTTGTAGAAGTGACCCACGATGTGCAAATGGATTCAAAAACACGGTTAATTGAAATTGAAATAGTGCGAAGCATATTACAATAACATCCTTTTTTGAGCCATGGGAGTTTTCACTCGGGATCTATCCAGCCAGAATGTCAGAATGCTTCATCCAACATCAATATTGTAATCACATCCTTTGTGTTTTGTATATCCAAGAAGAACACATTGTAATCATGTTTTTTTGCAGGGCTTGTTTCGGTTTTCTGTCCCTGATTCCAGATTCCAAAAAAAAACAATGCATCAATGGAGACACCGATGATTCTGGTTGATCAGCCAGTGGATTTATATGGATTTGCGATGCCTGGACATAAAATACTGGAACATGTCTGAACTGTTTGAAGCTGCTATTGCTTTGACACATTGGTATACATTGGTCCGATCTGGAAAATTCAGCAGACACTTGTGTGTGTGTGTTTTTGTTTTGTAGCGGAGAAATCAAATTCAACTGTGGTCTAAACAGTTCCTAAAAATGTTAGTCTATAATTGATATATATATATATACAGTATATAAGACATCATTTTTGGGACATGGTGTCAACATAGCATCACCCTTGCCCAGTGACCAGATTGATTGGACCCCGCCAGGTCGGCAGTGAGAAGCGCCGGGAGGACTTTGAGCGTCGCTTGCAGCTGAACGAGCAGCATCTGGAGGCTGGGCTGGGCTGCAGGGGTTGGTCCATATTTACCCAAGAAATTTTGGAGCACGACACAGAATGGGAGTGGGATATGATGGATATGACGGATATGATGGATATGATGGATATGACGGATATGATGGATATGGGTTGCCCATGGTTGCCCGAAGATTTGGATGTTTACCATTGTTTGCCCACAATAAAATGAGGTGAACCACTGGATTTGGAGGGTATCCCATTTTTTGACAAGCCGGTCTAGCTACAGAGTTCACTGCTGCTGGAATCAGATGGAGTGAAGAAAAAATGAGCCGCGATGATTCAGAATGACATCAAGCTCTCCACATGGAAGGTATCTGGAATGAGATGCCAAAGTACTGTAAATCTCAAAACTATTGGATCCACAAGTTAATAAGTATAGGTACTTGTATTTGGTGACTAACCCTTAGTTTTGTTCAAAAACAATGTACCATCCCTGAGCCAGTTTTCAGTGCTTTTTCAGGAACTCACAGAGCAGCTGGGAAAGCAAGATGCTTCCTTGGGTCAGCAGGGGCGTGAGGCTGGGCTGTTTTGGATGCTGTAAGATGCTGTAAAGCCGTACTGCGTAAGTGAGGCGGAACCGAGGCTACCTACATTAATCCGGTTTGTTGGCTGGTGCTGAAGCAGTTAGAAACGATTCTGCGACCGAAACCGGTGCTAACTCTGCAGGTGAGGAAGGACTTGCAGCAGATCGTGGAAACTGGGATTGGAAGTACTGGTTGCATTCTTTGATATCCAGTAGGCCGTTTCAGGACGGTTTTAGTGATTCGTGTGACTTATTTCAAAATATGTCGAAAACAACATAATTAATCATCATAATGATCCGGTCAATCCTACCTGCGATGATGATCACGATGAGTAAGGGTGAACGAGCAAACCAATTCCCCTTGTCACTTGCTGGGAGCTTTAGAGTGTGATGTTTTGATAATATGGGTGATTGGTTGCCCGAGTTATGCCCCTATCCGCTTTTTATTGTGGTGTGCATTGACATATCATGTGTTTGTCAGAAATTTGGTGGCCCGGAACTTGCTGTTAACCCACATCTTGGTTCAAAAATCAAAAAACAAAATCTTCTTTGAGAAACATTCCTTTGTGTCCAAGGATAAGCAGCGACGTTTGGAGCAACATCAAAGTGATGCACAGAAGGCCTGATAATGGTGTGAAAGGGAGCATTTCAAGACATGATCCACAGAAGGTGTGCTTGCCTCTGAGAGGGCTGGGCTTTCGGCCAGGAGTTGAAGAGGGTACAGGAACTTCACGACCAGTATGGAGCCATAGAATTCTGGATGTGTGAGCTTGCTGGTCGGATTATACTGTACCAGTAGTACATACTGTACCAGTAGTACTTGTTGCATCTTGTTACTATTGATGTTAATTCAGGCACCCTTTTCGTTTGCACTTGCTACTTTGCCGCGACTGTTGGATTGTTGGTCATGGATTCAAGACTGATGCTTGTGGACTATGCCACTGTATCTTCGGATAAAGTTGTCCTTGCCGTTTCCTTCAAAGGCTGATGCGCACTTGTGGTAACGCACAAGCTGAGCTCGACAAACAAGCGAAGAGCATTGGAGAGGCGGGCGGCAGACTTCAATCTCCGTAATTAGTCCCATGATGTCCCATGAATTCCTCACTTTGCCTTCAGGGGCCCTGATACTGGAAGCATTTGGAAGATGATTGTTCGATATTTTTTGAACAACTCTCAGTTAAATTTCTCTCAAACTCCCACAGTTTTGCTGGGGGTGGGCCATTATGGGACGGTCTCAGGTCGAAAGCAATGCGGTGGACAGCATTGCGCACCTGGGCTTTCGATGCCGATTTCTTTGGAGGGAGCTGAGGCCCAAAAAGGTCCAAGGAGCCCAAAGTCAGTCATGCATGTCATTCCTGAAAGGATTCCTGAATCTGTTCTTACCGCTAGACATCGCCTCTTTGCTTCTACTCTGCTTGCATCAGTAAATAATAGATAAAGGATGATAAAGGCCAGTGGAACCCCTGATCTTCAGCAGAATGAGGCAGAAGAGCCAGCGCATGGAGACCTCGATCGCGAAGCTGGATCCGCGGATCACCAGCCTGGAGGCTGGGCTGTTTGGCCGATGCTCGAGTGATGTTGTGTCTATGTCACCTGACTCCCAGTCTGCAGGGTGCAAAACCCTCACAGGGAGAAAGACTCGACATGATTAGCAGAGAACGGTCAACACAGACTACTGTCATCTACGAAGACTCCCTTGCCACCCTGACCATGCCGCGGCAGAGGAGACGGTGAAAGATTTGATGCAAGATCTTGGTTCAAGGCACTCACTGGGAAACCATTGATAGCTAGAGGTGTGGAGAACGGAAAGCGCTAAAATGTGGCCCTGGCAACCCGTGTGCCTTGCAGATATCTGGCTATACGTTTGGGTGCTCGAGATGTTAAAGGCCCATTTCCACGGACGGAATCCTTTCAGATTGTTTGCAAGGATCATCACTTTTGGAATCATACCCAATGATGTAGATCCACAAGGCTTTGTCTAAGTTTGTCTACTCTGTTGCCACTATTTCAAATGTCAATAACATTTAATAGTCATTTAATAATCATTTAATAACAGTGTTTGCATTTCCTTCGGACCTTTACACCTTTGCAGCACTTGCCGCCTTTCTTCCACTGCATGAGCTCCACATCTCCAGAAATGTGAGGCTGCGAGGAGTAGATTCCACCATCCTGCAATTGGAGTTGGGGAGCCAAGACCTGTTGGATGAGGTCCTGGAGAAAAAAAATATGAAAAGTGAAGGTCTATTTTGTGCATTTTTGATGGGTAGCTCTCTGATTTAGAATAACAAACTTGGAATCTTAAGACATGAATTGCTGGGGCTATGAGACTTTTGGGAGGCTGCTACTCTCTCATGCAAGTGATGCAAGAAGGAGCTGGAACCTGTCCCAATGCTTCGTTCTCGATTCACCATGTTTCATCTATATCTCATTCTCCGGGCTTTATATGGAAATTGCTAAGTATAGTTAGCAAACAGCATTTAATTGGTGGTTTCTAAGTTTCACAGCATTTCGGCAGCTATTGACCCATGGCGCCAGGCCACGTGTGGCCACCATTGAATCGCAGGTGCCCAGGCGCCATCCGCGGTCCGCGGTTCTCAGGTTGTGAGGTGAGCATCGGTAGGATGAATAGATCATTGTATGCATCATATTGTCTCATATTGTCTCTCCCTTTAGAGGTCATTCATATATAATCATAATATATATATATAATATGTGTATATTTACGCTATAACAATATTCATATTATACATATATTATACATATAATATAACATATAGGGGGTCGCTCAGAAGATGGTGGTTTGTGTTTCGGATGGAATGTACGCCTGATGTATGTACATGTAGGTACTACTGTACACTAGTACATATATCATTTTGAATCTTGGTTTTCTTCTCAATATGAATGGATGGCAATTCGTTTGAATACCACTGGACGTTCCAGCTGTTTCAGACAGAAAGCCCAGCGATGAGTAACATAAGATTTGAAAGCTACACCAATTTCACTGAGATTGCGCTCTACAAGTTTACATGTTCGCCTGGGCCAACGGTTCCTGAAATCTCCTAGCAGTGCTCTCCCCAGTCTCGCGAGGCTCCAAGAAAATTTGAAGACTGTGGCAGTGTTGTCCTCTGACGTGAAATCCACAACGGAAGCTTCCCAATCACGCTTCACTCGTCTTGAGGCAGGGTGAAGGGCCCGATCATCACCACAGGTTTTATATGGTTTTATGATTTTGTGGTGGGGCAATGGGGCCCTCCCCATTTTCATTGAACACCCTTCTGTCAACGAGCTGTTCCTCGACTCAGCACATGCCAGTCCGAAGTCGTTAAGCTGAGCAACAGCTGCGAGAAGTCAGAACCTGCTGTCGAAAGGACTTGGTGGCGGTTCATCAGTGGCCAAAAATACTTCAAAAAAAGTTGCTGTTTCTAGTTGTCAAAGAGGAAGCTGATGCTTCCTGCCATCCTGTCTTGAGAAATTTATTATTACATCGGTTTGGATCTTCGTGTGATTTTATGTGAAGTGAGACATTATTTGAGCAGTGTGCTAGCACGTTTGCACTTTCCACGAGCTGATCAAAAGTCGTGGGTGCAACTGTGACATATTGTGACATTGTTTTCGTTTAACTCTTTTCTGGAAGATTCAACGTCCCCGATTGATCCAGCCATTCCCAGAGATTCCAAGACTTTGGCTGTCGTCTGAAGTCAACATTTTGCAGCTGCGCCCTACAGGATTCAGACTTGGATGGAGAAGTGCGATGAGCGGCTTCAACGTTTCAGCGCCGTATCCGAGACCTTGGAAATCCACCGGGGCGACACCCAGCAAAGCGTGATGAAATTGGAGGAGCCCTGGGGTATGGTATTGAAACGAGTGGGAATCTCCGTCCCAAATTTCCGCGCCTTAAAAGGGATCCAGAAAGATGCAAAAAGGACATCCGGAACCAGGGGGACAGCAATGGGTTGCACGGTTTGTTTGTCAGCTTCCGAAAGCGGACCACAGCTGCGCGACAGGCACTGTTGAAGTCAATACATGCTGATACAAATCTGCAGGTGTACCAATGGACTTGCACATCTTTGTTGCAAAATTGTTGGTATATTGTTGGTTGAAGTTCAACTCTGTCAGATTTTCTATTCATAGATGTCATAGATTTCCAAGAGCTGCACGATCATCACCCCAGAATTGGTTGAACGGAAAATCTGAAGGAATAGTACTGCTCATTACTATATTTATTTGGAGGTAAAAAGCATGGTTTCCTGCAAAAAACAACAGAACCAACCCATGGCCCATGGCCTTTCCGTCAGCTGTCAGCATCTGTGTTTCATGGCAGGCCACCTGCAAGAAGGCCAATGATCATGTGGAATCCTCCATCTCTCGCTTGGCCAACTTTGAGTATCGCCTGACGGTGCCATGGCTGCCCTGTTTGAAGGGGCTCCCGGGGATTGTCAGACACAGGGGAGTGTTTTTTATTTTTTAAGGAATAAATCCAGAAATATCATCAGATGAGTTCATTTGATGCTGGATTTTCCACTTCATCTCCTGTTACTCAAATCCAGACTGGTATCAGAGCTCAGAAAACTGGAGTAATCGAACTGTCATTTGTTCAAGCAAGACATATATAGTGACTATAGTTGCTAGATTGGTGAGACAGCCAGGGAGCGTTACCACTTGGCACCAGTGACTTGTCCAGGCCTTCGACACCCGCATCTGCAGCCTGGAGCCGCTGTCCGAACTGCAACCGATTTTGGCAGAGCTGACCCACAAGAGCAGCAGCCACTTGGAAACGGGATGATCGTCATGAAGGCTGTGTGTGTCAACCATATGCAGCTGATATGAACTCATAACTGATATATACTGATATCATGGGGATAAGAATTCGGCCCTGAAAAAAAAGTTGATGAACCACTTGCCTTAGCTGCTCTCAGTACTGGTGGGATACAGGGATTCCAAAACGTTGTGCGCATCTTGTTTCAGTGCTGGGTGGCCTAAGGCGTGGAGTCCAGAGCCACAAGCCTCGAAGCTCATCAGAAGGTCCTAGAATCCAACAGCGAGGCCACCCCCAACCGCAGATGTGTGGGATGTTGGATTTTGGCGAGTAATTTTTGGACAAACAGATGTCATTTAGCAGTTTACCATAGTTTATTACCATTTCTGTTGGCCATCCAACTTTGGAGGGGTACCCAAATGTTCTTTTCATAGATCCATATAGATCCGAAATGTTTCCCATGAGGCTTCACAGAAATATCCAACAGTGCTTCTAGCATCGAATCATAGTTTGAGGCTCGATGTTTTTCATCGCTTGTTATTCACGGCCTATCCACGTGACACCAGTTATGCCATTTTCGGACCCATGATATCCATGATCCAGAGCCGGAATCACGCCTTAGAATTTTCTTTCTTCTGAGGACATGTGGGATATCTTCGTGTGCTAAATCAGATCCAAGGGTGCCAGGCAATTTGCTGAAAATGACTTGTACCTACCTCAATAATCTAATTGTTCCTTGGCTTATGTGAATCCTAATCAACATCGGTTGTTCATCTCCCCCATTCCCAGTTCATTCCAAGTTCTATCCCACCTGTGAGACCCTTCTGGGAGAGCAGCGCGCCCTAGCCCATCAACTGGCAGAGCAGCTTCTGACACTGGCTGAGCTGAGACTTGGTTTCAAAGATATTGCCTTTTTTCTGTCTACTGCTTTTACATGCTTTAGGTTGAGATGGATGATTGGTGTAAGACATGTTCAATGTTTGTGGCCAGAATTTTGCCTTTGTGTGATGTTTCAGGCATTCCCTTCTTCGAACTTTATTGGTGGTTTACAGCGCTATAGATGTTCACTCAGTTTGTCGTCACCTTCACCTGCAGGAAGAAAGAGAGCAGTAGCTCCAAAGAAGAGATCGGTCAATTGCGGGCTCGAACGGATCTGGTGGCTGCATTCAGTTGTGGGTTGGTGATCTCTCCCATGTTTGCTTGAGAGAATGATACTACCGTAGACACGCCGCCCACTATTGTTGAGCAGATTGCCATAGAACAAAAGAGGCTATGGAAACATCATGTCTCCATATCATGCGTTGGCCACAGTTCTGAGTGCGAAAGCCCGGAGTCATCACAGTCTACAGGCCTCAAATTGGCAGCTACACTGAAAACCTCTCCAAGTGTTGCCGGTTGCCACTAGTTTCCAAACCTCAAACTATCACCTACTTAGTCGGCTGAGTACCCAGACTGCGCAACACAGAGCCTTAGATTGTCAAGCTACAGGCCCAAAGCAGATCCCAATGACATGAAGTGGGTTATCCAGCCGAGCTCTGACCCGCGTAGAGCGTAATGATCAATGTAGTCACTGTTGCAAATAGATAGTCCAAATATGTCCAAATGATGTTCAGATCATCAATTAAGAAAGTTTTGCTGGAACTGGATCTATTCTGGCTTGCATTGTGTAATTGTGTATTTCCAGAGTTCGGCAGGGCTTGGCAAGATTGGGCACCCAGAAGCACCACGTTGGTGTTTTTAGGCATGACCCATACGCACCACCTAGGAGACAGTTGAGCGCGAATCGCAACAGACAACGAAAGCTCAGGCGAGTCGCATGTTGTGTTCAGCTGGGTTGATTCTTATGATTCTTATGTACCTTGGATTCTGAATGAGATGGACATGTTAGATATGCTAGGGCTCTTGGAGAGTGGGGAAGAATGTTGCAGCTTTGAACCATGGGTTCCCCATGGGTTCCAGCACTAGACTCGGGTGACGGCGACTGGCTTTGCAGTCATTCAGCCAGTGTTTTGACTTGCAGGAGTATTTGCAAAATGATGTCACGGAGTTTCAGCAAGCCCTGGAGTGGCTCAGCCTCACAAGATATCCAGAATCTGTTGGGCGCGAGAGGTCAGGAACTGGGCAAAGGGTGCTGGTGTGCCAGTTTCAGTTCCCCACCAAGTGTAAGTTCCAGATTTACGACTCCAGTGTATGCTGTGTAGAACATGGTAGAACTATGGAGTCATTCTGCGGATTGTCCTCGGGTCGTTGCTGCCCAAGGCAGACGCAGACACGATTCAAGGCAGAACTGCAGAGCCGAATTGAGGCGCTTTGGTCTCAAGGGTGTGACAGAGATAGCTGTGCCCTGTGATGATCAGTGATGATCAGTGATGATCAGTGTAGTGTGTAAGATGATGTTTATGCATGTTTAAGTATGCGTCAGAGATGTTTACATTGCTTGATGCTTGGTTCTTGTTTGGTTTGCTTTGTTTTGTTGTGTTTTGTTTTTTGTTCTGCTTGTCTTCGGTTTGGTTTGGTTTGAGTTTGCTGTTGTCTGTTTGTTGGTCGGTTGATTCGGTCTGGTCTGGTTTGGGATGGTTGGTTTGTTTCTTTGTTTTGTGATGGTGTGTTTTGTGAGTTGGAACATGGCGGATGCGGTGTGTCTTGCTGTCAGATTTTCTCATAGCGCAGGAGAGCCGAATGAGAGAAGAGAAGCAGACCAGGACCATTGCCGTGCTTCAGCATAGTCGGCAGGACCTGTCAGATGGGAAGGATGCGGCATGACGGATTTGTCTGAAAGTATCTGAAAGTGCTGGAATTTACATCAACATAGCCTGTTCAATACTGGATGTTTTTAATTAACTATGATAATTTGCTGGAATTAACACCTATTAATGTTAATTAGTTGATAATTAACCTGTGGATGAAAGAGCAATACTGCGTGTTTTTAATGAGATGATGCCAGATCCGTTTGGTCGCCTCAGATCACAAGGCTTTGGGGGAAGGTGCTCCTGTACTTGGCCGCAACGAGATCAACCGTTCATATGGGTGTGTCTAAAAATGGGGTACATCATACGTCCCAAAAAAAATGCCAAAAATGCTATTGCAAGAAGGAAAATGGTGATTAACCATGAGATTTGGGGTACCCTACCTTCAGACAAACCCATATCCATTCCATCAATTTCGAATTTGTGAACTGTCGGTGTTTCCTTCTTTTGCCATGAGTTGGTGTGTATTCCCCTGCTACCCCAGGTGATGTGTCTTTGCATCATCATTGGTTTGCAGTTCAGATGTCTTTTTTGCAGGATCTCGAACATGCTATGGAGGGCCTAAAGCGTGAGATGGCACAGGAGCCAGTCACAGACTGTTCTGGCCACGGCACGGGCTCAAGAAGGCGTAGGTGAGGATGAAACTCATGAATAAGGGAAGGATTCTTTTTAAAAAATAGGAAAAGATGTCAATACACTCAACAAGTCAGTACAATTAAATTAAACTATTTTTTGATTTTTTTGGGGGCAATCGTCATGTAATGAAACATGCTAGAACAATTCTGGTTGATCCAGTGCAGCTCCCGTTACTGCTGTGTTGTTCCACTTCGCTTCAGGAGAAAGCTGCTGCCAGTGGTGCTGCGCGGGAAGCTGCTCAAGCAGCTGAGGAGGTTCGGCAGATCCGAAAAATTGGCACATTGGCACATTGCATTAGCATGACTCGCGGATTTATGATATAATATATACATATACATATATATATATATAATTAATTGTATATATATACATGTATAATTATTAATTATTGATAATTGTCTATATATATATAATTATATAATTATTGATATTTATTGATAATGTTGATGTATACTACTATAGACTATAGATGACTAGATAGCTACTATGGATGTTTTAGATAAAATGGATTTGGAAGAAATGCTCAGTTTGAATGTCTTGCTGATTATACTGACTCAGGCGGCCACCGCAGCAGCCCATGCAGTGGAGGCTTCAAAGGACACCAACCATGACTTGATGTCAAATCTATCCGAATTCCTTGTGAGATTTCGATAATCCCATCGCCCTATATAATATGAAACACCCCATCTACATGGTCCCAAAACATTGTAAATCCCCTACAAAACCAGGTGTTCAATATTCGGGGGAAGGGATTCCTGTATATTGCTCTCACAAGACACGTAGACGACGTAGACATACCTAGACTCTAGAATCTTGGCCAAACATTGCTAGTGACGCTAGTGGCGATCCAAAGCGGCATAGAGAAACAAGTCAAAAACACCTCAGCACCAATCATTTGGGACAAGATATGTTTGCATACGTTTGCGTACGTTTGCATGCTAAGTCTTCGGTTGTTTCTCGAACATGCCTACAATCCACCTCTCACAGTGCCTCTGCACACATAGGAGGCCTTGAAAGAACAGGCCGAGCAAAAGGATGAGTTAGTGAAGAAATTCGATGCGTGGAAACTGCAGGTGGCAGATGGATGGGAAGTGATTATTAATCATCAATAGTGGTTTGTTGTATTGGGCCGCGTGTTACCCAATGTTGAGACTTGAATCTACTCTAAGTCGTTGGCTCGCGACAGGCACAAGAGGAAGCTGTCCGAAGAGTACTGGAAGCTCAAGACGTGGCCGTTGGTGATCTCATGAAGAGTATGGATCGGCATCGCTACCAAACCAAGGCCCACTGGCTGTGGGTCACAGAACATGGCGGGGTGTTACACTGGCAGTGTGGGTTAGGGCCAGTCTTACACATCCAGCGTTTGCTGGGAAGAACAAATCAGCATGGCCCAGAGAACTCTGTGTTTGCTGGAAGAACTATTTCAGGAAAAAACAAATCAGGGTCGGAGCAAATTGTTTTTGCATTGTGACTCTGTCATACTCTGGCACTAGTTCGATTATGCTTGCTTTGGATTGGTAGCGCATAGGAACTCTACGGGCTGTGGGAATCCAAGGCACAATTTGCCTGTGGAAAACCAAACATGTCCAGCAGGATTCTGAAGCCTATCACATCCAATGCATGTTGATTTCTTCTGTGTCATGATTGCTCCCTTTTGGCATCTTTTCGCAAGTGTCTTCAACAGGAAGACACCTTAAAGACGAGAGAAGAGCTCCTTCAAATGATCAAGAGCAACAACAGCCTCTTCGAGGGAAAAGCCGCTCGGGATCAGATTCGAAAGGGACGACGGCAATGGACAGATCCTGCGGCGCTGATGGCCGCATTTGCTGAATCTTTCGGTAATGTTGGCACCTGATTAGTAGCATGGTACTCTATTGTGGCAAAAAGTTTCCTCCTTATTCAGTAACCTGCTGTTTGGTGGGGGGGGGGCCTGTATTGTGGCAAATGTTTTTCCAGATTTTTTTTTATTTTTTCCTAATTTTTTAATTAATTATTTTTTGAATTTATTTTTAAATTAGTTACTTAAAAAATGTTTTTCTGTTTTTTCATTTTTTTAAATTAAAGCTTTAAAATGCAAGGTTTTCCAAATAATTAGA
>Ga0126342_10015914_pt1 | contig 13141 bp, 11 predicted proteins | sample Cyp1metagenome_FD_92528 | JGI IMG/M metagenome (GOLD analysis project Ga0126342, IMG submission 92528) | Coral microbial communities from Lord Howe Island, Old Settlement Bay, Australia - Cyphastrea 1 metagenome | ecosystem: Host-associated > Invertebrates > Cnidaria > Coral ... | reverse complement strand
TCGTAATTACTCGGAATGCCATGACTGCCATGGTTCGAAATGGTTCGAAATGGTTCAGAAGACAGGTGCTTCCAACTGCTGAGCGTGGGCACTTCAAGCCAAAGATCGCAAATGCTTCAGATGGTGTGACCAGAAAAGATGCAGTGCTAAGAGTTGAATTCACGAAGTAAAGCAGGACAAATGGAACAAAACCCCACAAAACTTGGTCAGGCCTCGTCAATCATCACATCCGCCTGGATTCCGGATCTTAGAAACAACTTCTCCACTCTGAGACCCAAGCTGGAGAACATGCTGACAATTCCTTCAATCCCTCTGTATGAAAAGCAAAATAAACCAAGGCAAGACTAGACATCACTCCTGGCGGGTAGATCATTTAGATCATTTAGTTGAACATATTATCTCACTCAGCACGGCGAGCTTTGTCTCCTCGTCCACCACGAAAATGGTGAAATTGCTGGGGTCGATGGTGCGCCTCTTGGTTAAATCCTGACTCCGGAACATGTGGAACATGTGGAACATGTTTACGTCAGCTGAACCGTAGTGGAGCATCTGTCCCAGCAAAATGCCTTCCCCAACATGAAATGTCCAACAAAAGGGAGACTACATAAGCGGGTAAGTGAGTGCCAAAAGACTGGAACGAAAAACATTGTGTGCATCTTGATGTCCTGCACTTTTCCAGGAGTACCAACGACAATCTGCGATTCCACCTTGCCAGCTTTCGTCTTGCCCACAGTGCAATGTTGCAATGTCGAGTTGTTGGTCATCTTTCATCAAATCAATTTACTTTCGCCCACCCAGAAATGCCATCTTTTTTTTCCAGCACTGTTTGGCTGCTGCAATGTACACGGCACAGCGATTCCTGATGAGTATTCGTCGCAGAATCCACTGAAGTTGATTCTCCCAAATATATCGAACCAGTCAGTGCACCTAAGGATTGGTGCGCTTCACTTATTTTTAGAAGATTGAATCTCCAATCCTTAGGAGACCTGCACCATGCAGGCACTCTGCTAAGCTGCCAAGGAGCTGTGCAAGTTTAGCCATCCATTCATGGATGAACCATGCTGCATTAACAATGGGCTGTGCATGCACCAGTGGTCACATAGAAAAAGTCAGCCAACTGGGCTGCACCTGCTGTAACCAGGCACGCAGCTACCAGGTCACGGTTCAGCGATTTCAGAATCACTCTGTTGCCACGATTTCAGAGTCCACAATGGTCCTCCAGCAATTCCAGCAGGATTTGGACCAAACTCGACCCCTGTGTTTGTAGTACCCGAGCAAAAACCTCTGATTTTTACAATGATCGTGGATGATCATGGATGATCATGGATCATCATGGATGATCATGGATGATCAATACAACTGAGCTTGACTCCTCCTCCATGCTGGCCTTTGGAAAGCCAAGGGCTCTAAGGATCCAGAACCACCACTCTGCTGTGCCATGCCATGAGACCATCAGTCACCATCCATGTCTCGACTGAAATCCGAAAATCCAACGGGTCCAACGACAGAGTGAGGACTGCACCGGCACTCCACTTCTTCTCCTGCTCCAAGTGCTCGACCAGCCTCACCAAGTGCTGTCCGTGCTGCCTGAATGTACCCTTAACATCCCTTAACTGAAAACCTGATTCTGATTTAATTTTAAAAAACTCATCATTTAATTCATCATGACAGCACCAAAAATGACTCTATCATGGTGTATCCTTTGTCACCAAATGTCACCAGGTGTTGCTTGATGTTGCTTGTTGCTTGTCCACAACTCCCGTCATGCCTCACTCTTCGTCTTGGCAGCCAAGGCCAACAAGTCGATTGGCCCGCCAGGCAATGTGGAGCGGTTGACAGACACAGTTCCGACAGACCCCTGGCAGGTTGGAACAGGATGGAACAGGTACCTCTTTGAAAGGATGGGTCCTTGCCACACTTGATATCACTTGATCATGAATTCGGCCATTCAAACTGGCAATTCCTGAGACCCAATCTGAAGGTCTCACCTTTCGCAGCGGTCGTGGCGGTCGTGGAACATGTAGCCTTGCAGCCAGCTCCTGTACACTGTGCATTCTCAGTGGGCATGAACAATGCCCTCAACAGGGCTGCTGAGGGATTCAAAATGTCAAAATGCACAAAAAGGCTGACACTTTAACACGACAAGGCTTTTTGAAGTGGAGGTGCAGGTGTACAGTCTCGGCACGGAAATGTGAATCTCAAGCTTGTAAAACTCGGAAATGCCAAGGGTTGGTAGGTAGCAGAATTCGTATGCACCCTGCCTGCAGGTCAAATTCAACCTGCGCCTGGCGCTGAGCGGCCTGACGAATCGGAGAGAATGATAGAATGGTTCAGAAAAGGACATGGAATGACATGGACATGGGTGTTGAACTATGCTGAACTATGCTGAACTGAACAAACTCGCAATATCTGCCGTCACATAAGCTGCACTTGAGCCCTTACTTATACTTGCCTCTTCAGGCGACTCACTTGAGCTGGTTTCACTCCCTGGGCGAGGAGACACAGGTGCTTGGGTGTTTGTGCCGCCCATGAGGTCCAATGAGCTCCAGCTTCGGCAAGGACGATGAAACCCTTCACTGCCTTCACTTTCATGATGAGGAGCCTGAACATCTCAATGAAAAGCGAAATCACGGCCCGTGCCGTACTTTTATTCAGAGAGGTCCTAGAGTGTCAAAACTCTTGAGCAAACCACTTCATATTACATACATCTCTCATCTTCTCCATATGTACAAATTTATGGTTCATGAATGGGAAGAGATTTCACTTGGGGTTCACACCAAACGGCTTCAGACTGGCTGCCTCCAACTCTCCATTCCGAGGTGGAGTGTTGTGCCTACAGCATCGACTTCCCAACAATTGATGTTGCGCCATGTGCGAAGGGTTGCTTGATGTAAGTTGACGTAATCTGATGTGCTTGGTCTCTCAATCCACTGCTTTGAAGGTGGAAGGTTCCGTGCCTTGATGCAGAGCCCTTAGCACGATGCAGTGGCGGTTAGCGCCCAGTAAGCTATGATGGTGGATCTTTGGGTTGCACCAGATTTCACCTGTGTTGTTTACTTAAGTCAAATCAACGGGTGATTCACGTCACCCACTAAAAATTCAGCTAAGATTCCCCAGTGTTGTGGCTCACCCTCCTGAAGATTGTCCAGGGTTGCACAAACCAAGAAAAAATCATGCAGCTCTTTGCCGTCCTCGTGTCGCTGACATCTGGAACGCTGAGAAATCGCTGCCTGACCATGTCCCAAAGGAAGTCTTCTATGGTGCCCTCCCTCAACCAATGTCCCATGTCGATATCGTCGATATCGTCTCAAAGACAGAAAGCTCTGCAATGCTCTGCAAATCCGCCGAATCGGCCTGGATCTGTCAGAAGGAAGGCCTGCCTGAGCCACATCGCATCAGTTCGCTATACGCAGAGCTTGCAACAAGGTTCGGGGCGACTGCCTCTGTGGCCGCACGGGCTCGTCCCAGACTGCTTGGCCTTGGTGATTAGATCTGTCGCTTGACGTCTGTATTAGTGGAACTAAGGTGCTGGCTGGTAGACACTGCTCACGCTTGCCTGCATCAAAGTAATGCCAAATCAAAGTACTTGATCTATGGGTAGCATTAATAACTCATACCCCATCATACACCAATTAACAATGATTCACACATACATTATCACATATTCATAAACAAATAAAAAGTATTGCTTAGTATTAATAAGTTATAATATGCTATCTCTCAAGATCACCCTCCGCTTGGAATTTGCCGTGGAAGTCGTGGAAGTGTCTTTCTTCCCTCAAACTGACTGGCTGAGGTGCCTTTCGCGTCGTGCTGGGATGCTTCACCTGGCACGTAACGGAGCCATGGAGCAACAGGTTGAGCAACACGCTGAGTTTCATAAGATTTCGAGAGAGTTAAATGTTATAATTATGTGTTATCAGTTCTATAAGTAGTGTACAAGTTATATTATATCCTGCCCAACTCGGAGGATCACCTCAGCTGTAAAAGAAGATGTCCCGGGCCATGAGAAGCTGGGAGCTTTTTGCCTGGAGCAGATTGTAACGAATTGCAACACTTCATCGATTGTCTCGTTTTCAAATGAGTCGACAAACCCACATGTCCGACATTTATGACAAGAAAATATGATAAAAACACAAAACATTTTGTTATTTATATATATATATATAACAAAGTTGTGGCACAAAAGGATCCAAAAGGCACCTGCCAAATGAGCCACCTGAGCTCTGCGACTGCGCCGTGTGAACGTCTTGCGAGCTTCGCCTGCACAGTGAATGTCCCGACGAGGACACAGATTTTTCCCCCTTGCCAAGTGAGTGAAGGTCTCTAGGTTTTATCAGAATTACTTCCTCTCCTCTCCTCTCCTCGCCTCGCCTCTCCTCTCCTCTCGCCTGCCGGACTTCAACTGCGAGCTCCAGATCTCAGTGCCACTGAGATCTGGCGCTCGCGGTTTAGGTCCGGCAGTGCCCATGCCAGAGAGAATGCCAGATAGAATGTCAGAATATATGCCATAAATACTTCCAGATGGTATGTCAGAAACATTCAGAAACTATGTCAGAATAGTGTGTAAGGCTGGTGATCACTCGAAAGTAATTGCGCACAAAAAAGGTCAAAAAATGTCAACGAGTCAACATTGTAACAGCTAACATATGCTAACATCAATTCACATCAGCAGCCCCACAGCTTTCCACCTTGAATCATAGAGATGGCCATCCTGTCGGAGGAAGAGATCATGATAAAACCATAATTAACTATTAATCATAAAACATCCATGACTTCAACGACTCAAAATGGTGCCTTTGCAGCGAGCGATGGACTGTGGCCCCTCACCAGGTGCAATCCAAAATTTCTTGGGAAAATTGGGAAAGGGGGTGTCAGGATCAGTTTCAGATTCATTTCAGATATCTTCAGATTCTCTCGCCCTTGTCTCACAAAAAGATTCGAGGGGACTCGAATTTGTGGCTGTGGCACCTGGGCAGCCTGGACCCAGCTACCTGGCAATTTTGAAAAACGTGGCAACAGAAACACTGCGTCCATTTACGTCAAAATGGAAGAAGAATCCAAAAGAAAACGATTCAAAAATATTCAAAATCTCTATGAATCTCTATCCAACCTCTTCAAAATTCATGGGCGGTGGGTAAAGTTACATAAGTTGATAAGTTTTCCATAAATGGCATTGGGGTCCCCCATGGCACCTGTGCTCCAGGGCTCAATGGAGGGCTGCTGTGCCTGCTTTGTGCATGCATTCACATGGGTTCTATTTGCCTGTGTGAACAGCAAAAAACGCAAGAGCTACAAGGCATTGGCAATTGCTGAGAAGAAATATGGACGGCCAGAACTGTCCCGAATCACACATGGTTACAGTTTTCGATGGCTTGAAAGCTTTGCAGGAAATGACAAAGTTACTTGACATCTTCCAGCTGAACATCTGCCTCGGATGAAGCGTAGGAACCTGGACAAAATCAAGGTCAACAAGGCCTGGTGCTCTCTAAGCAAATGGGAATGGAAACCTTGTTCCAAGCAGTGCCAGTTGCGGGGCCTCTGTCCGATGGGGCTGGTTCCATCCTGCCTGAAAGTGACCAGCAGAATGGGTCCAAGAACACAGAAACATCACAAGTGCGGCCACATGCTCGGACTTGATGCGCAGCGAAACGAAACAAATCTTCATTTCTGCGAAAGAAAAAGCAAACCAGAATACAAGAATGCAGCGATACTATAAATACTACAATACAGTTTGGAAGAGAGAAGCAACCCACTCATCCATACTGTGTAAAACTAATGGCTTGAAGTCAATGGGTGCCGTCCTCTGTGTGCCTCCTTGTAGCCTGAGAGACAGGATCAATCTTTTGGCACGCAGGGAAACAAAAACAAATCTGCCTTTGATCACCTTGTTCTTTATCACTTGAGCGCAGAAAGTCGAAACTTGCCATGGCAATCATTGCTGTCCCAGAGCATGAGTAAATTAATTGCAGCCCCGCAGCGGTCATGCTGCTGTAGTGTCCCCTTGCGGGACTCGAATGCCTCAATCAAAGTCTACATAAGTCTACAATCCACTACAACTTTACAACAAATCAAATTCACCAGAACTCTAACGCCAGCCTCGAAGCTGATGATTCCTCCAGAGCAAAAGACAAAGCAGTTTGGAATCATTTTTACTGACGCCTTACACAGCGTCATCACACAAACATCAACAAGCAAACGGACGGGCCAACTAATAACTAATACGCAGTGAAGTCATGATGTGAAGAAACAACGGAACCAATGAGCTGACGAAGGAGACCACGTGCTTGCAACCTCTTCACTGGATTCTACGCAAAGTCTTCATCAGAAACATGTTGCATTCGATTCATGCGCTACAGGCGAGGCAGGCGCTACAAGTACCTGCTCTAAAGATCTGCTCAAGCTATGCTGGTTTCTTGCTAGTTAACAGCAACAGCAGCAACACCCTCTAGGAATGGAAATAACTCAAATGGCGCCAAGCAGTCCCAACCTCAACGACCGAAGCTTGGGAGCTGCCTCGTCGCCCCAGTGACCTGAAAAAAGATTAATCAGTAGGAGGATAATTCTCAGCAGATAAGACGTCTGCAAGACTCAGCACTGCACGTTCCTGGCTGATTCACGACCTCACAAAACGTCGGCTTCGCTAAATGGACAACCTGAAGTATGCTGAGTATGCCATTGCAACGCAACCCAGCGTTGCAAAGTAAGTCTTGGCTTCCAACCGCAGCAAGATTCCCCGACCCTCTGGGCAGCCTGGTCCAGCTGAGGCGGGACTTCACTGAAGATCAGGATTCCATAAAATATCCTTGGACTGAACTTGTCAGATTTGTCAGTGAGATGCCCGTTGGCCTCGATTCTCGGCGCCCCTGATATGGTGGAGAAAGAACATCAACTGCTCTCATACGGTTTCAACATGTTTGAAACACATTGAAACATGATGCTTCAGGCCAAGCTGCATCATTGGCCAGAGACGAGGCTGGTGCGTGAGAAGCTTCTGCTTCTGGAAAAGCTCGAAACGCCTGCAGTTGTTCTGTTTGTTTGCAAACAAGGTCATAGCATTGGCAGTTGTCACAAGTGCATTCAAAGCGCAAAAAGGAACATGTTTTTCCAGCACTTCTTCAGACAAACAGGAGATCTATCTGGTCTTGCTAAAGGAGAGGTTGCTGACCTTTTAACAAGTTTGAATGTTTCTGATTGCTTTCAACAATTGCTGTGCCCCTCACCTGGATCTCCCGCACGCCGCTTGGCGGTGCGCTGTTCCGCGGCTGAACGATGCTGTGTTGCTCTCCAAGCCCCTCGTGGCGGTCCTGCCTGACGATGCTCAGCGATTCGAGCGACACGAGGGGCAGTATGGTTTCACATGAAATGGATTGAAATGTATTGAAATGTGTCTTTTCAACAGGACATGGAAGAGAGCTTCGGCATTTCTCAAAAGTTCCTGTCTTGGCAGTAAATCCGAAAGAACAGTTCTGCAATAAGTGCTGGACCACTCATACATGTCTACACACCACCAGCCACTAATACGCGTGCTTCGCCTCTCTGGATTCAATGGTTCGCTCCATCTCTCCAAAGCGACTGCTCGCAGATCTTTTCGAAGTTTGGCTTCTGCAGCTGCACGTTCGGTCGCCAAAGCCTGATAGTTCCGTTCCTCCAAGACAGACGTCCGTCTCAGAGATGTGGCACGTCTTTCAAGGTGTTCATTTGTTTCAATGGGACCTAACATCTCGCTAGGCCTCTCTTGGGAAAGATGATTCAGTGCCATCGCCCCAATTCTTTCCACATGTCTTTCCATCACTGGCTCAGCTTCACTGTGCTGAAAGGCTTCAGAGTGCATCTTGACATCTGACGAAATGCTGTGGTCGTTGGTTCTGTGGCTCCGGTGGATCTCATTCTCTTTGTCCATCGAGAGATAGCCAGCATTGCTGAGCCACCCCTCCAGCGCCTGCTCAAAAGTGCACAAGATGCCCCCTGCGTGAGATGTTTGACGTGTTGGACTTCTTGAGGCGAACTATGATTTTTTTTCGACACAGCTTCATTTCTTGGTTGAACAAGTTCCCTACGACCATACTTTGTTACCTATTTCGTGCTCCAATCATTAGTTTTGCTCAACACATCAAAGCAAGGATTCTGATCTGAAACGGGATACTCATCATTAAATGCCGCTCACGTCAACAAGCCAAAAGTGAGTTCTAGAAATCTTCTGAGTATTTAATTAGAAGCCTGCCACACTGTCTGACGCCCTGGCATCCCCTACCTCCTTTTCTGCCTGCAACCAGGCTAAGCGGCCCAAGGCCGCCTCTGCGAAGTTGTGTGAGGGACTTGGATGGCTCACCTGTCGCTGCTCCCAGTGCAAAAATGTCGCAATCATCCGTGCAATCAGTGTCTGCTGATCCATTGTACGAAGTGTATGTGGAGTTGATCCAATTTAAGAATGGAAGTCGTCCCTACAATTCCAAGGTCTATGCAGTCAGTTTGACAGTTTCACGCTACCTGGCTCGCATTGCTGAGACCCAACGTACTCATCCAGGGTGGCATCATCTCCGAGGCTTGCACCCTGAAGCCGAAAGGGCTGAAGGAAAGGAAAAGGGAGGGTGTACACTGTCTACAAAGCTTGTCATATCATGTCCTTCCACTTCCATCCAATCTAATCTACCTCTATCTAAAGCCATAAAGTTGCAGAGTCCTGGCCTGTCAGAGAGGAGACTGGCACTGGGTGGGCGCTGACGAAGGGGACTTGTGACTGGAGAACGGCCCTTGAAGGACCGCCGCGGCGAAGGCTCCGCACAGAGGCTTTCAGCCAAGGACTGTGTGTCCCTCCAGACGGCAATCCCATCATGGTGTGGCTCACCTTCATAGCGGGGGGATTGTGGTCCGGAAGATGCAGCTGTTGATCGCTTTGTCTCGTTTGAGGGCGATACAGCTATCAATTCTCTCCAAGGGCCCTTGCCATCTCCATGCGACTTTCTCTGATTGGCGTGTGCATGTGAAGGCATCTCTGTCTGTGCACGAGGCCGGGGTTGATGAGTCACCTGGGCTTCAGTTTGCAGCTTGTAGCCGTTGTAGCCAGTGCTCAACCGGTCCCGTCCATTGAGCAAGCGTCCTGCATCTGCACCCTCAAGTGCCCAAGCTTTCCATGTGAGCCCCGGCCGTTCTGCTACCATCTGCGCGTTGTATGTACAAATCCCAAGAGCCTAACCGGATGCGATTCACTACACCAGTTGTCTGTCGGGAAACTTCCATAACCGCATAGCCATGGACGGCTATTAATGGAGAATGCATGTGAATGACACCATGGGATTCGAATGGATGGTGTTTATCTTCGGATACTTTTGGATCCTTTAGCTAAATTCAAACAACGGCACGAACCAAGCGCTTGCTAAATAATGAATCTAATTGTTCCAGAACTGCAAAGTGTATAGTGCAAGCTGACCCAAAGCCAAAGCTGTGGGCAAACGCGGATTGTCGTGATTTCTGCATTCAATGCCCTGCAAAAATGATCTAAAATGCAAGTCTGCAATAGTCTGCAATCTTCCCAACAAACCCACCAATCTCTAGGATTCTCTAGGAACCTTCCGGGGAAATTTCTCATCTCGTGGCACTGCCTAGGCAAATCCAGAGTTCAATGCCTGGATTCAGAGATTGACCTGCCTGCAATGCCTGAGACTTTCAAAATCTTTCAAAGCTCCCTTGCATTGTGTTGCAGATTGAATGCAAGTAGGCTTCGAACCAGCAAGAAGTCCATTCCTCATTTAAAAAAAACAAACACGCCCATAGCAAGGGACAGTCAAGTGGGCTTCCTTAATGCTCTGAACACTGTGAACCCAATGCTGGGAACTGTGCCTGTGAACTTGCCAAGCTTGGAGACCTGCATACGAGGACACTATGAAGCGTTGCTTGTAGAGTCGAGATTTCACATGATTTACATGAATTTCTGGACTTTCTCAGATGCATTAAGTATGGTGCCACATCATGGTTCTGCGCTGCCAGCTCTCGCCTGGGTCGAGAGCAGCCGGTGCAATTTGCCAAGGCGCTAAGTCATGCTAAGTCTGCTAAGTCACTGAGGCCAGGACGTTGGACATAAACACATCCCTTGTGGGCACCGCTGTCGTGAGTCAACGGAGATGAGCATCTGGCCGGGAGGCGCCACATGGCGCTGGGCTCGACACAGCTCCATGGATCGGATGGGTTGAAGCAGTTGAAGCGGTTGAAGCTTCGCCAGGATCGCTGCCAAGGCAAAGGCCGCAGTTTTCCCAGAACCATTGCGTGCCTGGCTCCGAAGGTCGCCAGTGATCTTTAGAGTACCATGTAAGACGGCTGCCTGTCCGATAATGTTTCCACCTTTCAGTGCAATCGGCAAGGTCCACTCCTACAAGTTGTCAACATTCTGACAAGCCACAAAACTGTTCAATCTTCTAGGCGAGAATGTAAAGACGAATGATTCAATGATTGTTCTGTCAAGGGCTTGTAGAAGAGAAAACTCACACGTGCTCCTGAATCTTCGAAGGTTTGACGAAGCCCATCTCAAAAATGCCATCCAAGATCTCCTGAAATCCAGCGTGTGATGTCCATCCTCACATCTTAAGTCACCGCACGTAAGCTCTCATAAGCTCTCAAGCAGTGAATGGATGGCAAAACAACACTTCACCATCCAAACGGTGAAGTTTCGTAGTGGTTCAGTCCTTTGGCAAGTTGAGCTCGTCCCACGAAGAAACTGACAAGTACTCTGTGGTTGGGTCCTTGTGCAGTCATATCAACTCGCCATCTTTCTATGGTGCACACGGAAAAAAACACAAATGCTGCAGTATGGAAAAGAAACAGTTTCTTATGGTGAATTTGTTTCAAGCCACTTTCGGGCCCATACAGATCCATAGGGCCATGGGTCCTCTTGCTGAATCTCGACTTTGGCTGATTCCTCGCCAACAAGCCTGGGATCGCGCTCGTTCCTGCAAGGGTTTCGTTCAAGAATTGAAGCAAGAGACAAAGCGGCAAAGCGGCAGGTGGTCTGTGCTGCTACTACCCAGTGATTCTGGCTTTCTCAGCTGTAATTCCTAGGTAAATCTGCAGTTCTCACTCTTCCTGGTCCAACTGCCAGAGCTGGTCTGGTCACCTTTGTCCCGAAAAGCGCAGAGCTTCTTAAATTGATTTTACTCACTGATGCCAAAGATTCCTTGCTCACTGCCTAATCTCATTTCAGAACCATCTCAGCGGCAGGCTTGACCGCCAATCATAGCCCTTGGAGCCCTTGTCTTCCGACCACCAACCGTTGCCATTGCCGTTAGAGCTCTTCGTCTTGTCAGACCACCAGCCATTGCCAGAGTTCTGATCAGACCGCTCTTGGTAACCCTTGGATCCATTGGAGTTGCCGGAGTTGCCCTGATAGTTGGACCAGGGGTCGTTGCCTGGCGAAAAGATCGGATAAATTGAAATGATTTGGCATCAGCAGATCAGCAGGCCTTTGCTCCAAGGATCTTCTGGTGCAGACCTGTGTGGCCATTGCCGCCATGAATGGACGTCCAGCTCATGATCTTTCTACTCGTGTCTCAACAAACGTTCACTTATTCACAGCTGCAATTGATATAGTAATAAGTAATACAGTAAGTATACTGTATCCTGTACCGTATACTGTATACACTGTATAGTGTACAATACATGTTTCTAAATGACGTTCAACAAACCCAAGGATTGGTCACATGTATCCCAGCTAGTGGCTGGTTACAGCCAGTTGCAGCTACACTTTGATCTCACGGATAACAGCCACCTTTAGGTGCTGTCCAGCGGTGTGCCTCGGAGCTGATGAGCTCTTGGAGGAATAGACACCCAAATTAGGACCCTGCGCCGATGAGGGAGGACCCACAAGCGTCCAAATCGTCGGAAAATTCAGAAGTTGAAACTCGTTGATGTGTCGCGTTGCCTCTTCGAATCCCGGCGGAAGTCCAAGCGCCTCACTTCAGATTGCAGAGGGTTTGGCCCAAGTCAAGTGACACATGATGTGGCCGAGGAGGCTGCAGAACCACTTGAACCTCACTCAAAAAAGAGTGCCACAAATGAGACAAGGCACAACAAACTCAACTTGTGCGATTTTGCGCGGCCAAACAAACAGGTAAATCAGGCAACAACACCATTGCTAAACAATGCACCTGATGCCAAGAAGGCCTCCAGCTGCAATGATCACTCAAGGGAGCCGGTTTTGCCCGGACTGCTTCGAGACATTTCAGGACACTGATATTGCAATACTGTTGATGCTTCACATGTTTCAAGTGTTTCATATTTCGTCGCGAAACATGAAAAGGTTTCCGCTTGGAGCAAGGGCTCACCTCAAGCTCCTTGAGGTCAACGCTGTCGGATTCCTCTTGACACAATTTGGATCATGGAATCCCAATCTCATTGATCCAACAGTGCCATCCCATGCCATCCCCATATCCATCATATCCCAATCGCAATTCAGTCCTGCTCTGTGGGCATCTTTGAATCGCGACAGCGGTAAGCAATCAAGCGGAATCAAGCGGATTAGTTCAGCTTTTTGTTTTTGTCTTCTTGTGTTTGGTTGTTTCTCTTAGATAGCTTCATGAAGGAATCCCAAGTTCTGCTGCTGGTGGTGGGCACCCATTCTGGCAGCCTGGCTTAAAGAAAGAGATAGCCTTGAGGCTATGTGGTTGTATGTTTGCAGGCTTGGATTTCAGTGGACACTTCCCAAACATGCAAATGCTGTATACATCTGTATACTGTGTACTGGATATTGCTGTATATTTCCGTGCACTGTCTCGCGCCATCTTCTTGAATTTTCATGTTCTACGTGCTTAAGCCTCAAATGCCACAAGTCGCCACCGTCAGCGGTCATTCATTGGCAAGCGGAGACGCAGCAAACGTAGCAACTTCATGCGCGGATGCAGAACAAAAATGCCAAGCGAGAGATCGATTCTACTCAGACTCTCCATCTTAAGTGACCAAAAGTACAAAAAGGGATATTATATACTATATATACATATATTTTATGTATTATATCATATATATATACATACTTCAGGAGGAACAAAGTTTATGCTTCTTGAAAGCTTTACGAAACATCCATCTCGGTCAACTGCGGATCACATTTTCAAGTCCGTTTGTGTGGCAGGTGTGGGGTGGGACGGTCAATTCTCAC
>Ga0126342_10015913_pt1 | contig 13141 bp, 8 predicted proteins | sample Cyp1metagenome_FD_92528 | JGI IMG/M metagenome (GOLD analysis project Ga0126342, IMG submission 92528) | Coral microbial communities from Lord Howe Island, Old Settlement Bay, Australia - Cyphastrea 1 metagenome | ecosystem: Host-associated > Invertebrates > Cnidaria > Coral ... | reverse complement strand
TGGTAGTGGTAGTGGTAGTGGTAGTGGTACTGTTAGTGGTAGTGGTAGTGGTAGTAGTAGTAGTAGTAGCAGTCGTAGTAGTAGAAGTAATAGTAATAGTAATAGTAGTAGCAGTAGTAGTAGCAGTAGTAGTAGTAGTCGTCGTCGTAGTAGTAGTAGCCGTGGTAGCAGTAGTAGTAGTAGTAGTCGTAGTCGTAGTCGTAGTCGTAGTAGTAGTAGTAGTAGTCGTCGTCGTCGTCTGTCGTCGTCATAGTAGTAGTAGTCATAGTAGTAGAAGTAGTCGTCGTCGTAGTAGTAGTAGTAGTCGTCGTCGTAGTAGTAGTAGTTCTCATAGTAGTAGTAGTAGTCCTCATAGTAGTAGTAGTAGTCCTCATAGTAGTAGTAGTAGTCCTCGTAGTAGTAGTAGTAGTAGTAGTAGTCATAGTAGTAGTAGTAGTAGTAGTAGTAGTCCTCATAGTAGTAGTAGTAGTAGTAGTAGTAATAGTAGTAGTAGTAGTAGTCGTCGTCGTCGTCGTCGGCGTGCTTGCGTTACAAACAGTCGCACCTTCTCTTGCCTCTCCCTCCTGCCTTTTCCCCCCCTACCTTTCGTCCCCCCCCTCTCAAGTTTTGGTAGCCTTTTGTCAGACCGATGTGGCATGCTGGAGTTGGCATGGGGCTGGTTGACATTCTGCATGTTGTCTTCCTCACTCGTGAGCCTTGCAATCCTCTTGATTTTGCAACTGAGTCATCTAAGTTAGATCATGTTACATCAGTTTTGTCAAGATATGTCAAGTTATATCCCTAGCGCTATATAATACCAGTGGTCCGTAGTTTCAATGTTTCAGATGTGCAGTTTCGATTGCCTCAGGAAGCGTTGCAACCTGCAATTCAGCAGTTGGAGGAGTGGAAAATTGATGCTCCGCGCCTTGACCGCTACCGCTATCCAAACCTCAGGATGGTGACTGTGACTGGATGTGACTGGATGTGACTGGATGTGACTGGAATAGATCTCTTAAAACGCAGCAAGGCCTCAACGTAACTTCCCAAGGCACTGCGACAACTTTTGCCAGTCTCTCTTGGAAAAGCTGATCGAGAAAGATGCCTTCAACCCGGTGATTCTGAGAGCGTGAGATTCTCAGGGGAAGCTTCTGTGTGGGTCCAAGATGCTCCAAGCATGTAATATATCTATATCCATATAATATAATATATATATATATATATTATATATGTATATTTCTGTTGCATGTGTGTCAGATTTCTGTCACTGCGTAGCTGCGTAGCTATCTCTCTTGTTGAATGCATGGTGCATCCATGTCCTCAGGCTGCAGCCCTTGATGCAATCAGACACGCAGAAAAAGCTGTGCTGGAAGCAATTGACACTTGGCACGATCACCAGCGTCACGAGCAGTTGCTGTAGAGAGTGGTTTTATATTCTTGTGGGAAAATTTGATGGGTCAGTTTGAAACAAGCTGTGACAAGCTGCTTGTAGTTAGATAGAGCGAATTGAACGCGTGCAGATGTATGGAAAGTCCAGTTTTCCGAGCAGAAAATTACATAAGTCTCAGCTGGTGACTACAATTCCCTGTTATGACGGTTGAAACCATGCATTCCCTTCGGTTCTGCGGAGGCTCAAACGTCAAATTCAATCATTGATAGGCCATGATGGGCCATTGTGCCAAAATTCAATTGTTCTGCTTGGGATACCTTTAAGATCCTTTAAGAACTCATAACATTTGAGACTTTTAAGGTTGCAGTGAATTTCAGGTTTTCGATGGTTAAAAAGTGCTCCCACTTTTTCCAAGGATTGGATGCCTCAGAAAGTTGAAGAAAAGTGGAGGCCACTGGTGGAACTGGGTGCCTCGTGATCTCGTGTGACTCTTGTGTCGCTGGCAATGCTACGACCTCTGTTGGAAGAAATGAGGGAAAGATATGGAAAATTATGGAAAGATTGGAAAAGATGGAAAAGTATGCATCAGGAAGGAGAACATGGAAAAACTTCACATTGACATGATGAATCATGATACTTCTGAAAAACAATGTAAACAATATGTAAGAGAAACTAAGACAAGGAGATCATAGAGGAGGATGACGGACGGAGGATGTAAGCGCAGCACCTTGCGATGACAGGCCAGAACCTGGTTCGAAAGGCCCTAGATATCCAAGAGCTCGTTAGCCTTGCAGCGAACGCTAGAGGCTGTCGGGGCCACAGCAGAACCGTTATGGAACTGTTCCGGAAGTGTTACGGAACCTGACTGGCGACATTTGGTGACCCACCAGGTCGATTACCAGGCTGTGCAAACAGTTGAATCAGAATCCTCATGCGGTTGTGATAGTGGGATATAGTATGATATAGTGGGGGACAGGGACATTGCTGAGGCCCTGTAGAAAATGCCCGTCGAACTCTGGAATCTGAGTGTTGAGGGTTTTGGCTTTAGAGAAGTTCGAGCATCGGCTTGAGGTCAATGCACGGGCTTAGGCTTTAAAACTTTAGACGGTTTAGATGGCTCAGGCCGCGGATGACCTTGTGGTTCAGACTACGAGATTTTTCATCTGTTGCACGTCTCACCCGAATTTGTACATCGCTTGCGGCACCAGCACAGGCCCCTCGGAAAATCTGGCAGCATCTTGCAGTATCTTGTTGAGTCGCCTCTGGATGCACTACAAATCCCTACAGAGAGACATCCAGAAAGTACCACAAGGACAAGAGTATCCTAGTGCAACCAGATGCAACCAGAAGACAATTATTTGGAAGAGCAGATGAAGAGCCCGTTTTGGGAGGTGCAAAGGCAACAACCGACAAGTACGTGTAGCTCAGTACGTGTGGCTCAAATTCTCAATCCTGGCATGTGAACATGTGTGAACACGTTGCAATTGGAAACGGGGCGAAGAAAAAGTGAAACATGTGAAACACCTTGCTCATCATATCTCATCATATCTCATCATATCTCATCATATCTCATCATATCTCATCATATCTCATCATATCCCTGCGATGAAGTCACCTGCGAAGTGGATTGCACAGCGAAGATTTTTCGCCGTGATTCCCATCTCGGGTTTCACCGCAGTTTAGCACACCAGTCTCATCACATCTCATCACAAGCCTCAGGTGAGTTTAGCGTGTCCCCAGTGCCAACTTTTTGCAGAGAGTGAGAGAGCGCGAGCGAGTGAAGAAGGCCTAATGGCCTAATGGCATTAGGCATGACATGGCGCGACATGTTCGAGCATGTTTGAGCGAATCTCATAGCAAATTACTTTTCTCGGATGTTATACTCAAAGTGTGCCGTTGTCCCTGAATTCTCAGCGGAAACAACAACGATTAACCATCCAAATATTGGCGCAAACTCTTCCCATCTTTGAGATCAAAACCCCATTGATGCAGATCAGGAAATCAGCATCCACGCGCACAGCCATGAAATCGGGAGCTGGTGCAAGCCAGATGAAGCATCAGGGAAACTGCAAGTGATAATCAGGTTCTTCAAACTGCTAATTCCGTTGATGCATGGACATCCGGGAGTTTGCTGGGGTAACCGGAGGCTCCAAACTTTGAACATAAGTAGCACTGGCCCAGCCTTCGCATTTTACATGTGCAAATGTGCCTCCATAGTGCCAAAGGGAAGAAGGAAAACGCGTATCCAAACCAATGCCGCTGCCCTTTTCCCATGAGATTTGCTCTTTCTGGTCAAATGGCCCTTCAAATGGCACGATATTTCCCACATTCTGCATTCAACGCTTCCTACCAGAGCGGTGGCTATGTGTGGCTGCTTGACCCAGAACGTTTCTCTGTGGGGTTACTCACCACGCAGTTATATAAGCCTTGACTCTTCATGATTGCAGAAATGCAGTGATATTAATTATATAATATTATATAATAATATAATATCTATTGTGTATTATATATACCTATGACTATGATATATATATATAGTATTTGAATATGCATGAATAAATATATAGATGCATATATATATACACGTATGCATATGCATATTATTGAATGATATTGAATGCATATAGAGTGCATGTTGCTACAAATTCATTGGGATCCAAAGGGTGGGCTAGCGCTAGCATTGGCTTAATCCCTGTGCACTTTTGACGACGGTGATGTGAAGAATGGGAAGATGAGGGAAGCCAATATCAAAACATTTAAAAACCAAAAACAAATCTGTTAGCAGGTGAGCTTCAGTTGGGAACTGCAAAAGCTAAACAGCAAAACTTTGTAAAACTTTGAGCCGTGCAAAGTGCGTGGAAAAAACAATAATTATTAAAAATCCGTATGCACCACAATGAAATTGATGCGTGTGACTCACCGTCATGGTCCGGCCAGTCACAATCTGTAGGATGCAGTAGGGCTACCTGATTGTGTCAATTTAAGTGTCACATGTTTGATTTGTTTCATTGATGATATTGATGATCCAAATCATACTCGTCACGGTGGCGGAATGTGGTCGATTTGCCAAACAATATTGACTCTTTGAATTTTGTGGCATTATGTGGCATCGTTCCCCTCACACACCTGCCACAAAGTTCGCAGCGAAGTTCAAATCCGTGGTGATCCCGGTTGGTGGTCGCTGATGTTGGGGCGCCATGGTTTTGCCATGGTCCTTTTTAGCTCCTTGCGGAGGGCAGCAACTCAACCCTTACAGCGTCACCAGCTGCCGGTCTCGGCATGGCGAAAGAATTCTCGAAATTGTATCCAACTTGGTGATGTGAGATCCTTTAAGGAAAGGCCAGGTATGTCCAGGCCGTTTAATGCAATGAATATTATAAGACTCAGTAGACTCTAAGGGTGACCAAGGGTGACCAAGGGTGACCAAGGCAGCACTTGGCGAATTCTTTGAGCTGTTGGCGAATTATGTTTCTTTGAATCTTCCGAAGAATCCCCCAAGATCTCCAGAGATCATCTCAGAATGCACCTTGCAGTGCCTGACGCAGGTGACGCAGATGAGTTGCTGTGCGCCGTGGGAGGCATCATTGGTTCGGAACTCCCAGACCGCGTCGCAAGGAAAGAGCTCTTCGAAGCCCATGCTGTGGCCAGAGTCGTGGATCGACACTTCCCTGAGGAAACTGAAATCACCGAGTTCTGTGCAGGTTTCGACCGGGGATGCCTACCGGGATGCCATTGGGTATTTTGGATAAAATCCCATTAAATCCCATTAAACCACCATTAAATCACCATTAAACCACCATAAAATCATGTTAATCTTGTGTTTGGTCACAAGATGTCACAAGATTTTGATCTGATGATATCTGATGTCACATGATATCTCATGTTGTTTCACTCGGTCTCATGTGGCCATCTCGGTCTTGGTGGCTGTTTGTTTGGTATTTTCTCTTGCTCTAGACTCTAGAAGCTGTTCATGTATTGTGATATATTCTGATTATCAATGATTATAATCATGATTTATACATTTATACATATTTACGAGGCAGTGTATGAGACATGTTCAGACTCTGCAGGTTGCGGTTTGTTGGGGATTTTCTTGATGCTATTGAATCCTCGGCGACGAGTGCGATGTTCAGACAAGAAGAAACAGCTCTTAGCTTGCCGCCTGCAAGATGCATTGACAGTACACTGGCCATTTCTGCAGGGAATCACCTGGGAGGAGGCGAGTTACTAAGTTTAGGGAGCCAGAATTCGTTTTTTTTTGGCCAATGTTCGACATGTTTTTGTTCCGGAAAATCGAGGAGATGCTGAGATTGCAGCTGATGACTTGTTTCGTGGTATTGTATATGTGTATAGTATTCTATATAATATATACTATAATTATATTATATTTAGTATTTACACATTTATTGTTAATTTTTATTCATTTATTCATTTACTATTCTATTTAGATGTGTGTTTTATGTATGGTTTTCTCAGGAGGATGCCAGGCATGGGCAGCTCAAGACGAGAGGGGAACTGGTGGCATCCTGCCATGCCTGCAGCGTCCTCTCCGATGAGGTCATCCTGACAGCGAGGCGCGGCAGGTCGCCGCTGGTGTTGGTGCCATGCTGCTATCAGAAGGCCCCACGGTTGCCTCGCGAAGTGGGATGGCCTTGGTTGCCCAACTGGTCCTGGAAAAGGTGGCCATGGTTGGAAGAGGGGAGTATCAATGCACAAGGACGAGATGCCATCCACGCGGCTAGAGTCAAGTGTTTGGAGGAGGATGGTTATGAAGTTTGGGAAGAATTTATCGACCCAAACATCTCCAAGATGAACATGGCAATTGTTGCACAACCAACCTAGGAGCCACACAAAGCTGAACGGAACTCAGATCCGTCCACAAACGGCTTCAGCTCGCTTCAGCGCCCTGATCTGATGGTGAATCTTGATGAATCTTGAGCATTTGACATCGACATCACTGTGGCCATTGAAGGCCTAAGGGCCTAAGGCTTGGCCTAGGGCCATCCTAAAGCCTTATGGAATTCTTATGGCTACGATCGCACCCTACCGGGCACCTCCGGAGCAGCCATGGTGAGCCGAGCAGCTGACCGGGATGCCGCTGCTTGGAAAAAATCGCCGAAATCGCCTGATTTTGACATCGATCGGCGCTGAGTTTTGTGAAATTGCCTCCTCTGATTTCATGATGATGAAGCCACTTGAATCCACTTGAGTTCTTTCAGAATCTGTTAATATCTGTTATTTTTTCAAGACCGTCGCATGGTCTGCCAGGTGTCCTGGCTGATGCCGTATTTGTTACTTCCAGATTCCAGGTGCTTCCCATTGATGCACTGCAGATGCTGATGCTCTGAAGCCCTTACAAGTTGACACTTATGATATGTCAATATGGTCAATATGGTCGTGTATGTTGTGTAAAATGATACGGTCGCCCTTGGGTTTGAGAATTTCGTTCAACCCCCGTGAGATACAGCGTCAACTCTGGCATCGTGTTGCTCAGCCTCAGCAGCATTTTAATCGCCGCAGCGCAAATCTCAGTGACTTATTGTATTTCTATTATTTTCTATTTATTTCATTTTATTTCTATTTATTTGTGGCCTGGCAGAGCCAGTCTTTTTTCCAAGCAACTTGATTCCATGGATTTAAAGACATCGGTATTTTCCTCACAGCTTCACGATCTCTTGAACAGAGATGATTAGAGAGAGATCCGGAGCACCATCGAAGGAGATCGAAGGAGCACATTCAGAACAGTGCTGCGAATCGCCTCATTTTTTGGGCGACTTGTGCCCTGAGGTCAGCGTGCAGTTCCTAGTTGCTTTGTTATCCGAGGCTTGGAGACTGAGAAGATTTGCAATGGTAGCAATGGTAGCAATGTGGGATGGTCGAAATGACAGAAATTATAGCATTAGATAGCATTAAATAATTTGCTTCCCTATATCTTTCATATTCTTTCATGCTTGGGCATTGAGTGAATGTGGTGAAGAAACTTCTCTATACTGTGTACTGTGAGATGCAACGTAATACGTAATATAATGATTTTGATGAGGGTGATTGCAGTGCAGTTTGATGCAAGTAACTGCAATTTAATGTAATTTGTATATTCGATCATATTCCCGCATGACCGGATTGTATGAACATTGCTGACACATTCGTGCAACGTCATGTATTGTGTTGCTTTGCATATTACTGCGCTAAAGTATGTTCTGAACGTAGTGAGGTAGCGCAAACTTAGTAAAGCTAATTCAATGCGATTGGATGCTTGCATGGACGCACCACACCATTCACAGGACACACGCACATACTCATAATATCTCCTCATAAGATATAATAAGATGATAAATGAAGTGCATATTAAATTAATATAACAATAAAATTGAGTATACGTAGTACATACGCTCGTCTTTCTGTTTGTATTTACTATACTGTACATGTGTTCTTAGCCTCAGAAATAGTGGAAGGACTTTGCCAATTAAAAGCGTACATTTCTTGATTTCGTTTGTGTTGCTTCCATTCGAATAGCTTCGCACCTTTGGACAGCCAGGTACAGCAGAACGAGCAGCATTCCAAATCTCTTGGGTGCTGACCCGAGCATCTCACGGAAGTGAAATGAAGTGAAATTTGTTGATCATTGCAGCATATCGCAGCGAAGGCAAGAGTCACTTGAAGTGGAGTGGTCTGCCTACATTGAAGATTTGCTGGATAAGGCCCGGTGGTTTCCTCTCTGACAAGTTTGTTTCGTGTAGATCAGAATGAAAATAGGAAATATAGGAAGAACAGTGCCATATATTTCCATCTATATCTTAGATTTCATAATCTTTCATCATATTTCATCCACTTTCCATATGTTCCGATGGTTTCCTCCCGTGAAAACTCCGTTTTCACAAGCCGCCCCAGGCCATTGCCATGTCCGACGGCACAGACGGCAACAAGCCCCTTGCCACGTGCTGTGCGGTGCCGGTGCCGTCACTTTCTTCACTCAGTGGACCCAGGTGGCGTTTCGAAGGACGAGAGCACAGCACGGAGATCTACAGCCAGGACGTGTGATTTTGAACTAAATTTTGATTAGTTTTGATTGTTATATAAATATATGTTTCCCGTTTGTTTCCCGTTGGTTTCTGCATGCTTTGACTGGGCGATCGCATCTCTTGACACGATTGCTTGCACTGCTTGGCCCGGGCTCTACATCTAGAGAGTAGTGTGGGGTCAAGACGCCATGACTCACCTCAGCGTGACAGAAATTCACTGAATCCCAAAGTGTCGCCCCTTGGTTCTTCAAATGATGAAAGATGCAAAACACATCAAAACACCGACTCCTCAACTATAGAGTTGCTTAGAGTTGCTATGAGTCTACTGATGTCTATATAATGAGTCTAGAGAATGTGCTGAGCTTATCATTTCAAAGCTGTTGCGCTCCAGAAAGCCATGTCATGCCATGTCACCGCATGTCACAGCTGGTCACATCATGTACTGTAGCTATCTATAGCTGCAAAAAAGTTGACTGCGTCCTGTCACGGTCTGAGCCCATGGTGACCGCAGCAATCTCAGCATTTCGGTTCCCAATTTGCATCTGAGAGTTCCCGTTCTAATTCGCCATCCATGTTATGCTGAATCATTATGCGTTTCTATGTGCAGATAGACTCAGATAGATGTTGCAAGCTTGAGTTTCAAGAACTTGCCTCCCATTGCCTCCCAACGTTTCGGCGTTAATTCTTGAAGGCATTTGTTGCAACCTGTTACGGAGAAAGAACATGAGCAAATGATAACAAATGCATGAACTCCCGGACACTGCGATGGAGAGAGAGATAACAAATGCATGCAGTCAGTCCCTGCAATGAATCATATTCATTCCGATTCATTGTCGTTTGGCGCAGTCATCGTGTGTTAAGGCCCAGAGGTTGGCGGTTACTCCGCGCTTCGTAGCCCTCGAGGTCCCAAGCAAAAGGGGAACATGTAGAATCAGACAGAAATGGATGCGACGCCCAGGCTGAGTTGGTCATGGTCAGATGTCAGATGAAAGAGACATGTTGCCACCGTGTTGCCTGACCTTCCTTCATCATCTTCATCCTTTGTGTATTCTTTACATTTCTTTACGTAGCAATGACATGCAATGACATTCTGCACCATTCCAGGTGCATTCGGGAGATGAGGACAGACTCAGGGCCCGATCGGAGATGATCGGAGCCCATGTGAGAAAGGGACTCTGGGTTGTCGGGTTTGTCGAGGGAACAGGGCTTCTAAGCCACGTCTGAATGTGATGTCGAATAGTACTGTTATTATTTGTTATTGAATCGTATTAGGATCTTTATATCTTTATTATTAGTAGTAGTATAGTATCATTGTTGGCACTCTTGTTGTTGCTATTGTTATTGATGTTATCATTGTTATTACTACACACATGCGTTTTATTTGTGGATGGGTTGTTGACTGCATGACATGCAGATGTTGACGCACAAAGCGTCAGCAAGCTAATGAAAACACTCTGTAGGCACAGGATTTTCCACTTGAAATGGGAAGCCTGGGGGCTGGCAAGGACGAGGTCTTAACTAACACTTACCGACTTGCAAGGAAATCTGGCACATCTCCGGCTGAAAATAGTTGTGTGACGAGAGAATAGACCTACGTAATTAAAGCATGTTAATCATGATAAATTATGATAATTATGTGAAGTAATGTCAAATAATGTTAAATCATCTTAAGACATTGTTAAATTATGTTCAATATTAAAATGCTGCGCAGTCATGAACAGACCTCAGCTATGCTGAGAGGAAATTGTCAAGACCGCGGAGCTTATGCCTCAGCCCGTGAAGACACCGTTGAGGAATTTTGATGCCAATAGTGTCAACATAGTCAGTAACTCGAGTAGATTAAGGATATTACTTAATGCATCTTAATACGATATATCTTAGTATTAAAGTTGATATAGTCTAGTCCTCATGATATCACATAATATATATACATATTTTATATACTATGTAGTGATTTTAATAGTATGTATAGGGGTCACAGATTGATGGTCCCGGTAAAAGTTGATTCGTATGCCATCAATACGGAAAAAAACAACCCTCTCAAAACGAAACGTTTTTTTGCAACACTAAGATGGCACACAGGGGTCTTTAACACGTATTTCTCGTGTCGGTAAAACCATAAATCACACTTAGACTTGATCGTAGCGATTCTGCTATTCCTATTGGGGCAGGCACGCTAAGATGGCACAACAGGGGCCACCCACCTATTCGAATGCCATCAAATATTTTTTTTTGACATTTGCTCGAAATGCCATCTTATTTGGCGCAGTGCAGATGCCATCTATTCGTGATCCGGTATAGGATCACATGTCAATGGAGGCATATACGTTTGACATATATTTCCCCCAACGATTCTTCCAAGCTGAGGGCTGTGGAGATCATCGACATCCCTGGACGGCTGGCAGCTCTCATCCCGTGCCCGGGCAGCGGCAGCGTGAAGGTTGGGAAGAGGGATTGTAAAGACATCATAAGACATCTAATCAAGTATTTAATGTATTTAATGTATTTAATGAAGAAAGGAACGCCTGGCAAAGCCGCAATTAATTACTGCGGTTTGTTTGCACTCCTTCAAATTTTTTGAAACATTGTCAAAACCAAAGATCCACTTGAAGGTGGGACTGGGTGCCATGCTGCTGTGGCACTACTCAGGTACGTGGTTTCGGCCCTTGCAAAGGAGTACCACACTTACAAGGGATGCTTTCTTCCATTAATACCTCCGAGTGGCACATAGTCACACGAGACTTTTCAGAAGTGAAATTGTCCAGGTGGAGACCGGAATCTGCAGAACAAAGTCATGTTGAAACTGTTCAGGCTTGGCAGTCAATTTGAATCTGCGATTTGCAAACACAGCTGGCTATATATCTTTCCTCGGTGGTGGTAGCAGTGAGTTTTGTCCATGACAATACCGAGAATTTGACTGCACAATTGTTAAAAGCAATCCAGGTCGGTGGCATTTCAGCATGCTCTCTTTTTGGCGCAGGAAGAAGTTTCAGAAAGGATAAGAAAGGTATACCATGGTATACCACATCATATACCTTCCCAGAATGAGTGATATCCTGGTGGGTGGGAACAAACGCCAACCTTTTTGTGCCACTCGCAGCTATTAGTTGAGTGTAGAGCAGCCACATGGACAGCATGCTCTGTCACAAGGGTGTTGCCTCAGGCAAATCAGGCCTGCCATGAGATACTTTCCATTCCCGGAAGCATCAGATATGAAGGGTAGCAACGTAGGACATAAGGACCGTCAGGCATTGGCGTTGGGACCGTTTCCTCAGCGCGTCCCCTTGACAGCACACACTAGTTGCCATGGGAAGACCCATCATTCTGTGATCCGTCGTTCATTAGTCCGGCTCATGGCGGCTCAGCTGGATAACGGATAGCCTTTGTTAGAGCTTGCAGCGAGAAACAGGTATTTTCATGTATTTCCTGATTTTATTGATGGACTTTGGACTTGTACTGTTGTGCCGCGCCGTGCGAAAGGCAATGTTGACCATCGGAAATGCCTCTGCACATGACGTCCAAGGTCGCATACCGTCCGATTTCAAACCCTGCCTTGGGTCGAGTTCCCAAGGCGAGCTTCGACAAAGGGCATGAGAAAAAAAGACACCTTTCACACTTTTCACAAGCAACGCAATGCTTGGCAAAGCAAATCAAACCAACCTTTGAATTTGCATGAATTTGCTAGAGCATCCCTCCATTACTCGTCATTGCTTCCTGTTTGGATGACAACCTGTCTGGCCATTTGGCTAGGCCGCACCTCGTCCTGGACGTGCTACACCAGCCGTGGCCACTTTCAAGCCGGCAACGGCCAAGGCGTTGAAGTTCCATGCAGTTGCAAGATATTGCAAGGTAATTGTTGCCATGGCATGAGATTTTTGATTGAACATGATGAAACTATTGAATTACTGTACTCGTTTCTTAAATGGATACAGCATATATATAATATATTAGGGACCCGTGAACTAGGACTTGTGAAAGATACCCCGGGGTGGACAAGTCCTATCTCATTATGCGCCGGACCCCCCCCCGGACAAGTCCCAGCTCATCAGGTGTCCGTCTGAAAACAGAAACTATGTTCGATTTTTCTTGATTTGCTGAAAAGTATTGATTTTTACAAGAATTTAGTGCGGCATGGACCGCTGGTACATCATGATGACCTAGGAATAAACTAATAGAAATATACTAAGATGGGCCTAAGTCATCATGCTCGTGGGCTGCACCAAGTATGTATGTAATGTAATGTAATGTAACTGTAATGTATATAATGTAATGTCATGTACTGGTAGAGGACATGACATTACATTACAGTACATTACAGTGCATTACATTACATACATGAACAGGACTTGGTGCACACAATCGTATGTCACCAGAGGGGCACAAGTCCTAAGTCATCAGAACCAAGTCTATCAATTTGATCAATTTAAGCTATTTCTTGGGTCGTGACATTTTTCACCTCAGGCATGAGCCAAAACCCCTGCGCCAAACCTCAGGCATGAGCCCCTGGGAGCCCCTGGGAGTGCGTGGGAGCCCCTGGGAGGCCCCTGGGAGCCCACAACAGGAAGCCAACGACGGGAGGGGAGCAACGAGGAACTGCTCGCTTGTATTTTTCCCTATTGTGGTCCCTGTTGTATTACCCCGTTGTTCACCCCACTGCGGCGCCACAGGGACTGCAGAGGCGACCGGGAACTGCTCGCTTTCATTTTCCACCAACGCGCGCGCGCGTTGGCGCAAAACGCTCACCCCGACTCGTTGC
>Ga0126342_10015912_pt1 | contig 13141 bp, 10 predicted proteins | sample Cyp1metagenome_FD_92528 | JGI IMG/M metagenome (GOLD analysis project Ga0126342, IMG submission 92528) | Coral microbial communities from Lord Howe Island, Old Settlement Bay, Australia - Cyphastrea 1 metagenome | ecosystem: Host-associated > Invertebrates > Cnidaria > Coral ... | reverse complement strand
TCAGTAATAGCCTGCGTAAGGCGACATAGTACCTTTCTTGGGTTCTTTCAGTGATGGCGGCGTCCGCCAAAATTACATTCTTTCGTTGCGCTTTGCGTTCTGCTGTGGTTGTTTTGGCCAAAAACTTAGGCCTCACGACTCGCCCCATCAGTGGGGTTGTGAGATGATTCTACATGGGCCACGACCAAAGTCAGCCCATGTGCCAACAAATAGGCGTTGAGGATCTTTAAAGTTCGATTTAGAAGACGACTACTGCTCCGACCCTTTCCGATGATAGACATGCAAACATAACTGTCGGTGATGTGGAAAATTCTGTAGTTCACCAGTTTGTGATGATTGACTGTAAAAACCACTGATTGCAAAATAGAACGCAGTTCTAAGAGGTTTATGTGTTCCTTATGCTGCCACTGAAATTTAAAAACAGGCTTCCAATGCCACCACTCGGCTTCAATGCTTTGACGGGGAAAGGCTTTCGGAACCATGATCTCACCTGTGCTGATGCGTACGTCTGAGCCAGTATGATTGACCTTTGTTAACAACAAACGGTTTAGGTCTTGAACTGAAAGAGATTGATCAGGGCAGGTAGAACCATACTGAAGTTTCCTAGCAAGGGGGGCTCTCAATCTCCATGGTGCCCTGAAACCAGGAGCCATGCCCATGCGGCTGCAAAGGTGTTCATATGAAAAAGTAGGAGTGAAGTTTCGACACATAGCCGCAGCCACAATCACAAAGGAATAGATACTGAATGAGTCTCCCAGTAACGAAAGTCGTTCGTTTTCGTACCGTTTCTTAGACCCTTTGATGTCAGAAGCACTATAGCACAATTCAGTATGGTTATATCCGTACCCCAACAAAAGTTCCCGTTCGATTGAATCAGCTAAACGCCACTTGCCGTTCCTCCAAAATACAAATCTCTCAAGGTAATGATATGGGGGGAATTTGAAGTCGTCAGAAGCCCATCGCCCTTGAGTGTCTTGGTCACACCTGGCCAACCCTGCTGGACAAGGAGGAGGTCTTTTTCTCTCAATAGCCTTCATGGCTGTGGGGAGAACTTCTCCCCACAATCCAGGTTCCCAAGATACGCCCGTTTCCAACCATTGCTGTTGATCAGGGTAGGCATTTTTCGCTGTGACCTTCCACCAGTAATGTTCTTCGTCAATTTCAATGCCAGTAACAGCATCCCACAGGGACTCACTCGTCCAACACAGGCGTGGTCTGTTCATCGGGACGGCATCACTGCTGTTCAAATGAAAAGGAACTGTTTCCAACTCAGCGGAAATCTCCTCCAAGTCTTTTTTCGGCATGGAGGCCACATTTTCAGTAGCGTACTTGACAGTAAAAGTAGGCTCACACTCCTGTTTCAAGAGCTTGATGATCCTAACCACCTCATAGAACAAGCTTGATTGGGCACCAGCCAATCCTTCACGACCCGCCTTTGCCGAAGACAAGTCCACACAGGGAAAGCCTGCCCAGAGGTGTAGTTCCCTTACTTCAGGAAATTTCAGCAAGATCTCCCAAAGGAGCTCTCTGTCCAAGGACCTCACATCTCCATACTGCAATGAGTGCGGCCAGCGGCGAGAGCATACCCTATTTGCAGGACCATGTATATCAAAACTTACCAAACCCACTGGTGAAAAACCCAGGATGTCGTATGTTCGGAATGCTCCCCCTATTCCATTAAAGAGTGAGATCACGAGCACTGGAATCACACCCGTGTTCCGCTGACTAAACAAAGAAGTGGTAAGGTAATCTTTCCCTTCATCAGTCAGACTGTCTGCAAGGCCTACAGCACCTCCAAAGTGTGACGCATCTGAGGCAGTAGTAAAAGCACTAACACCTGAGGCCAGGTTTGCTTGCATAAGGGGAGCTCCTGCCACACAGGCGAAGAGTTCCCGGCGAACTCTGCGCACCAAGTCTAGTGAAAATTGTTTTCTACCCACGAATTCCCAAATAGCTTCAAAGAAGCCCATGGCAGGCCTGCGAAATTGCATAATGTGGACCCATCGTCCTGCAATGACCTGAAGTTGTTTCTTTGACAAGTGTGGCCTACTCAAGATCCAGATGGTGGCTTGTAAGAGGCGTAAGAGCCTCTCTGGTGATGGACCCAAGGTCTTTGAATCACCTGCGATGAAACCACCCAGTTCTTCTCCCAGCAATACACCACTCTTTCTCTTCTTTTCGGCCGATATCACATGAGCTGTGGCCCATGCAGCTTCTGCTGTGTCGTGCAATGCATTTCCACTCACAATGGTTTCAGAAGGGTTCACAAGTTGCCCAGCAGCGAAATTGTCCAAATAAACGTGCCACCACGTGCGGTGGGATTGCTTGGCAGTCTTCAATAGCCCTACCATCCAAAGGGGAACTGACTTGTTCCGTGCCAGTTGGTGCTCACTGCTGAGAGAATATTTAAGCAACAAGTTTTCAGAAATCTCCTGCATCACTGAAACAGAGGATAACCAGCCCATTGGTAAAACCATACAACTCAATGCATAACTAATTCCCGGCTTGAGGCCCAACGACTCACCATTCCGCACAACGTTGAAACTTAGGTATCTTGCCCAACAATCTGGCAAACGAAAAAGGTAGAAAGCGTTTGACATGTCAGATTGCCACACACGAATGACTTCATCATCTTCAGCAACACACGACATCCAAGACGTAATCCCCGGTAGATTCTTAGTAGACCCTTGAAGCTGTAATAAAACAGAATTTGAGGGTACCAGATTCATGATGATACGCAGAACAGATTTTCCTGAGGGTGTAGTTGCACTCTTTTCCACTCCAAAAAGCCCATTTAATAACTTCTCCCCGCGGTATGTCGCAACTTCGGACAAGGGGGTCCAGCAGCAAATACCCCGCTCAACCATCAAATCCGCAATAGCATGAAGATCTTCTTCCACAATGTGAATCTTTCCCTGCAGTTTGGGGAGTTTCTGACCCTTGTCGGGGAGTAGGCACAGTTCAGGATTCAACAACAACCTACGGGTGAAAGGTGAAACAAACTCCAACAAATCAATACTACCACCATGACCAGGAGGAGGCAAAGAAGGGAGAATCTGTTCAAGTGAAAGGCGATGACATGTTTTTACCTCCTCCCCACTATAGGAGACACGCGTCAGCTTGACATCTTTTTCAATGGCACTCAAGTCGGCTCGCATGTCAACACTGTGGCGCAACATGTTCTTCACAGCGCCACGTATGGAAAGCACAACCCTCTTTTCGGCCTGGCTCCATCCCCCAAGCTCAAGTGGGGACTGCTGGCCATGAAGGGTATTACATGCGTAGCATGCCAACAAGGTCCAAGCATCTTCAGTGAATTCTTGCACAAAGGCGTGTTGCAAAGCCGCAGCAAATGAACTCTCCAGGAGCCTGTCTCTTACCATTCTCAGTTCTCCCAGCCTCACAGGCAGGGCCACGCGCTTACGGCTGGCCCGGGGCCATGCTGTGGAACAAAACAAGGTGAAGAAAAGAGTTGACTTCTGTGAGTGCAAATGTCCTGCAGCTGACTGCACAAAGACCCAAGCCAGCGCACATCCTGTAATGGCGGTTGACGTGCACTTGCTCAGTATATCAGTGAAACTAGGGACCCAAAATGGGCCTTGACTGGGAGAGCTGGCCGGTGCAGGCCCAATGGGGCCTTCTGAAGGCCCCTCACAAGCACATTTGGGTCCAGGCACGGCGACAGCCAGCCTCCCATCTCTCATTTCGGCTTGTCCTCGGCCTTGTCCTTGTTCTTCTCCCAGTCGCGTTGTGTCTTCTCCCAGGAGACAGCCTGATTGCCCCCCCATTTGCCTTTTCCCTTCTTTCCTTTTCCGCGTCCTTTGGCATTGCCTTTGCCCTCGTCTCGATTGTCCCCATAGGACCACTCTCCTTTGCCACGGCCTGCCCGGCCTTTGCCAGCAATGCCACTCGCGCCGCTTAGAGGTAGCGCTCCGACCGCCTTTGAAACCAGTCTGGCATGCTTCCTGGTGGCCAACACTGTAGCGTGACCGGCGGCTGAGCTGTCTTCCATGGGGTGCAGCTCCATGTGACGAGCCGTCGACCAAGAAGCATCCACCAGGCTCTGGTGGATGGCCATGTAGCGTGCCGCCAATGTATCCCCCAGGCTGGCGACGTCTCCTGACCTCAGCTGATCTATGGAGATGGAGAGATGGTGTAACTCCCTCAGTTCTCTCAAATGGTGGGGATAGGACGGCTTCACAAAGAGGTTGAAGTGGCTCATCACCTTGATGCCGGAGGTCAAAGAGCCGCTTTCGCTCCCACATTCCAGAAGTGCTGTCTGATCCATCTGTTGTCGAATGTGGTCCACCAGAAGCCGCAGCACTGATCCAGGGTTGTCCCTGCTCTTCTTCTGCATAGGCGCTTCCAGCTCCGCATCTGGACTCGCCTTCTCCGACGCTTCCTCCTCCGAGTAGTCGCTGCAGCTGGGACTGGAGCTGACAATCGTCCCATCTTCCAATCTCCTCTTCTTGCGCTTCTTCCGTTTCTTGTCTGAGTGTATCTCTTTCCCTGTGAGAAGCTTGACCAGCGTCTCGGTGAGCTTCGTGGAACGACTCTTGCCCTTCTTGGTCCTTTTCTGTCTCTTGTCCTCTTTCCGCTTGGAGGTGACTTCCAAAGCTTTGCGAACCAATTGGCCACTCAAGCTGCTCGTAGTGATGTCTTTTAAAGCCAGCTGGTTGGAGTCCCTCGACTTCAGAGGGCGTCGTGGGTCCCCAGAAGTTCTCGCCTTCTCCTTCTTCTTCAACTTGGGCTCCACATTCATCCCATTGATCAGTCCTTCGTCCTCCGCATAGCCTGAGTCTATGGTTGAAGACACCTCTGAACCCCGGCTCTCTACATCTGACCCTGGTATCTCCTCTACCTCCTCGGACTCTTTCACCTTCCCTTGTAAACGTTCTCGAGTCTCCTTCAAACGCTGCCTGAGCTCTTGCCTTTTCTGGTCGTCCTCTTTTGTCTTTCTCAGAGCCGGTGGCCTTGGCTCCTTCTCTGCAGGTGCACGACGTCCAGGACCGCGTTTGGGGGCCGCGCCGGGATCTTTGGCTGCTGGCTTGCGCCGGCCAGGACCCGCCGGCGCCCCAGGTTTGGCCTTGGCTTTGCGAGGGGCACGGGTTTCCCCAGCCTCCTTCAGCCATCGATCTGCTAAGGCCAAACGTTCTGCTGTAACATAGACCTGATCCCTCATGAAGGCACTCATATCCCACAACCTGACACGAGTTGCATGTAGGCCTTGAGAGGTGTCGACGCCGTCCATGTCCGGGGCCACGCATGGCTCTGAGAGACATAGATGAATAAAATAGGGGGCGTCGTTGAAAGCCCGGTCCAGCTCGGCATCGTAGGAATTGTTGGTGCATCCCAAGTGCTTGCATTCCAGAGCCAGCGAACCGTCTATCCAATTGGAGACCTTGAGAATCACAAAGGATGCCCAATGTTCCACGGGGTCGCGGAAGGTAGAGCGCGCCAGGAAGACCTCGATGACCTGTCCTCGAGTGGGAGACAAAGCTGACCAAGCCTGTAGCTGGTCCACATCTACATCCTCTCCTGTGTCCTCTTTCTCCATTGTGCCGACTAAAGGCGATCAAGGGCTTCACGGCCCTTGTGTAACGAAAGCTCCAAGAGGGCCGGACTGGCCTTCCTGTGGACCCTGAGTTGCGGGTTCTCAGCCAACCTGGACAACCTCTGGTGTTTGCGCCCTCCTCTGTGGGTGCTACCTCTCTTCCTTTTCGACCTGTGGGTGTGCGACTTGTCCTCTGATCTCCTGTCCCTGTCACGGTCACTGCGACGCTCACGGCCAGGGCCGGCGCCACGCCTGTCTTGTCCTCTGCGATCTGGGCTCCTATCAGGACCTGGGGGCTTGCGCTTGGCGGCAGCGCCGTCGTAGATCTGATCTGGGCTCTCTTCTTCTTCTTCTTCTCCTTCTTCACCTGCTTCTGTCGCCTCCTCTTCCTTAGGAACTGGTGGCGGCGGAGGCGCTGGTGGAGCAGGGAGAATAGGTCGAGCACGGGGAAGCTCTGGTCTCTCAGCCGGGCCGGAACGCGCGGTGTCACGTCGCGGGCGCGACTGGCTAGCACTGGCAGAAGCGCCAGGTGCCGCCCTGTCAGCCGTGCGACTTAAACCAGCGCTCAACGACCTGAGGCCACGAACCTGTCGCACACAGGATATGACCAGATCACCAGCCCGCACTCGGGCCCCTTGACTGTCCCAATGCCCGGCTAACTCTCTTCCCAAAGCCTCCCACCCTGTGCAAGCTAAACACCACGAATCTCCTTCAGCAGCTGGAGTCTCCCTACACTTAGCGCACAGCGGGGGAGGCATTCAACTACTTGAACTGAAAAGGGGCTTAACCATGAACAAGTGGAGTCACGTTCCAGATCTCAGCCTAACTTTCTGCAAGAAAAACAATATATATATATATATAGTTCTATAACATATCACCTATTTCTCACCCGGCCAAAAAAAGTTTTTGTTTTTTTGTTGTTTAATGAAACACAGATTTGGGGATTTCAAATCTAACCAGCAAGAATTGGCATGTCGCTAGCAGGAGTTGGGATTTGACCAGCAACAACTGGTGGTTCGGCAACAATGGTGATTTCCCCATCGCAGCAAAGCATGGAATCTATGTAACCCGCACAAAATCGGATTTTACGTGCAAAAAAACTAGGAAATCACGATCGAACTCAACAAAAAAAGGAAACTTCAACAAGACTTGGAGCCCCGAAAGGAAGATCCAACCGGGGGATGATACAGGCGAGATACAGGTGAAGTTTGCTAATAGCGATATCACTGCCCAAGTCCGCAGCCATGAACAGGTAGACCATGCTGTTTGATATTTATTATTTTTGCGGATCCCCAGTTGAAGTTAGTCCCCAAAAATGCGGGATTTACCCAAGTTTGCCGTGGGAATGGTAGGAATGACGTTGTCAACTATCTTCTCGCTTGTACATCCCATGATATTCCACTATATCCACTTCAGACCCCCGTATCTGTTGGCTTAAATCCCCCCATGCATTAGATTATAATAATCCCTGGGGAAAGGCCTCGTGCGGAGTCTTGTAACCAGCGTAGTGCTCGAGTTCCTTACCCAATGGCAAACACTCTTCAGTGGCTGTGAAAATTGGGGATACCTGGGATACCAAAAAAGTCAGTGCCAGTTTAAATGGGGAACATGATATTGTCTGAACCTTGGGATGGAAAAATGGCAATATCCTTGCTTAATCAACATTTTAATTTTAGCCATTTTTCCGACAAATAATGCTTATTTTTTGCCATTTTCCCGACATGTTCAAAACCGCCTGGTCCGGTGTGAAACTTGGATCAGGTCCAGGGTTCCATTAAGCTTGACCTCAAAAAGTTGGTTGCTGGAAAGTGATATGAAGATATTGACATCTAAAATACCATAGATTCAAACCCTCTGGCAAGTTCACGTAGCGACAAGAACAACTCACCATGTTTTAAAGGTAATCATCATATTCAATTGGTTTTTACAGCAAACTGCGAAAACTACAAAAGAGTAGATCAGTTCAAAACCCTCAGATGATAAAGGATGTGGCACCTGCAATGACAATCTTGTGCGCTGCACGTTCCAACAAAACCAAAGTTGAAGGAAACTATCCCGCACATGACCCACGGCCATCCATGTACCTCCAGAAAACCAGCATCAAAGTCGGAATTCGGAAAACAAGCATAAATTGCAGTTCCATTTGGCCTCCAATAGATGGGATTCCTCCAAAACACGAACATCATAATTCTGTGTACTCTCCAATCGGAATTCAGAAATCCCCCGGCCAAAGCAGCCACAGACAGAACGGGATCTCTCAAGATGTCCTGGGACAAAGCAGGGATTGAGTTGGCACAGTAACCACTTGCCATAGCAAGCCTTAGAAATACATATTAGTATGTTATATATATTATATATTATATATTATATATTATATATTATATATTATATATTATATATTATATATTATATATTATATATTATATATTATATATTATATATGTTATTATATGTTGTATTATATATTATATATATATATATATATTATATATTATATATTATATATTATATATTATATATTATATATTATATATTATATATTATATATTATATATTATATATGTTATATTATATACTATATATCATATATTATCTATTATATATTATATATGTTATATTATATATTAAATTATATATATATCCCCATAAACCAAAGTTCTCCCTGGGGTCGCCATGCCCTGACATCCCTCGTTTTCGTCGCCATGCCGTGGCTCCTCCAAGATCGCCAAGGTCTCCTTGGAATGCTTCGTGGGCGGCTTCTTCTTCTGACTCTTCGCACGCGCCCAGGCCAGGTTCAGCTGGCTCTGGCGACGCTGAGACGGCACAAATCGGTCTAATGACTAATGGCTCATAAAGAGATCGTGAGGATAGAATGGGGATATAAGGGGTATGTATAAGGGATATGATATGTATAAATATATGTATATATACAAAAACAAAACAAAACATAACATAACATAACGTTACATTACATTACGTTACGTTACATTACATTACATACATATGTATATATATATGAGGGATATAATGGAATATGTATATATATAAGGGATATAATGGAATGTATAACCAACAGTGTGATTTGAGGAAATCATCACCAATAAACATAGCAGCAGTGCCACTGCAGGGCATCCCACAAGACCATTCAAACAGAACTGGTGGGTCTGGTTCCTATTAGTTCAACGGAAAATGCACAACAAACCAGTCTGATAAATCTGAAACCATCTGAAACCAACAATGTGATGGGATATGATCCAATATGGCCTGATAGCCAACTTGAATGACCCTCAATTGTTGGCGATTCATGGCAGAAGTGCGGGGTTTTAGATCAAGAAACCTCTTTTTCTTAGACCAACAATGAGGATATAATGAGGATATAATCCATATGTACTTATCCATCAGTTGGGGAGTCTACTGGGAATATATGCCTTGTATGCTTCATGGACCCAGCAAATCCAAGAAATTGGATGCGCGTTTTTGCTGCAAATAGTTCCACTGGTTGATATATAGAGAGGAGTTAAACTCCATTGAGCAACAAATAAATCATGGTATGAATAGGTAAATGAATAGTTAACCTTCATTAACCTCCATTGAATAGGTAAATCAAGATAAATGGTATTCCCAGTCGGCCCCTCTATTGTTCCCAACAGTCATTGTCTCCAATTCCCAAGATGATATATTGTTGTCATCATGATGTCAACCTTTTTAAATGGTTCTAAGATGGGCCAGCGGCATGTTGAACATAGGTAAAAGAGCTGAAAATAGGGAAGAAGGGGACAGAAGCATCAAATACTCATATTCAGCCTGCAACCTCAAAATACCCTCTTTTGCCGTTTACCTACGCATCTGTCCATCCAACTAGCCATGACTTTCTACTTGAGGGTACAGATATATCCCAAGGTCTCCAAAAAAAAACAACAAACATCTCTAGTTGTACATCCATATCATATTTATCAAAATCATTTATCTCATATTTATATCCCCATGATATCCCCATGATCTCCCCATGTTCCCTCGCTTCGGCGCCATGGCCTGGCGCGGACCGTCCGGCAGCGCGTCCCGAGGCCGCCGCAGGCCGCGCTTCCAGGACTCGCGGAAGGGGCGATGGCCCTTCTTCAGCCGCGCCGAGTGGCGCAAAGCCATCCTGAGACACGGGTGGCACCGGGTGGTGGCGCTTGTTGAAGATATCTGGAGCAAACATGGGGAAGATTGGTGAAAATGTTGGGTTAAGCCGTAAAACGTTGGAAATGTCTGGAATTGCAGCTGCAAATGTGAATTTGGTGGGAGTTGAGCTGCAAAATACAGGGAATAGTGGGATTCAAGCAATCCTGTTGTGTTGGTTTAATGAAAGTCAGCCCTATCATCTCATCCCAAAAAACACTGAACGTCTAAGAGTATGGCTACAATCATGCAACTAGTACTGTTGAAGCAATGCCCATCCTGGGTTGATGAATACGACCAACTGATCAAATGCCGATTAGGGACTACTCAGCGCCAATATGACATGGGAACCCCCATCAACCCAAACAGTAGGGGATGAGTGTTGACATCTTGGCTGGGCATCGCTGATCACTTGTGTAGCTTGCTTCCACCTTTCCAGTTACCCAGTAGACCCTGGGGGAAAAGACTTCGACAAAAAAAGGCCCTGAACAGTGTCCAGTGTCTACAAAAATCCGCCACAAAATCTGGGATGCAAAGATATTCCAGGTGGGTTCCCCATGGTTCCCCAGCCAGAGGATATTCCTAAGATCATCACTTCATCCTCCGATCGATCCCATCGCCATGTATCGCAGGGGAATTTCCTCGAGGTGCACCATTGACAGTCGACCAAACCACTGCCAACCTGGGCCGCTTGGCCGCTTGGCCGCTTGACCTTCCCAGCCTTCCCAGGAGCATGAGAAGTCCCCAGTTGGATGTCCAAGGCCAAAGGCCCAAGGCGAGATTCACAGCCACACATCATGAGATATGCCAAGAAATCCGTGCCAAGCAGGATGATCCTTCAAGGAAATGTCTGAGTTTCCGACAGAAAGGAAACACTGCACCAAACACCCAGCGCCAGAAGTCGCCGTGACAGAGCCATACTTTGTCCAGTTCTGATGGGTAAGCAGTTTGCTCTTTCCAGACTTATCTATTCTATACTGCAAATCTCTAAGAATCTGAAGTTTCTCATGCAAATAAGTGGTCTGATGTTGACAAGATTCATGTACATGTTCTTCATGTTCACATGTCATGTAGGTGAGGTTTGCAGTTCCGCAATCTGGCAGCCATGATGCTTTTCTTTTTGTGACGCGGATGTCTTCGCTTCTGCCGAATTCTGCTAAATGCTGGCAGCCCGCAGTGGTTGGGACCAAGGCGGCATCCGTGGGATAAGCACCAATTAAAAAAATGTGATCAACATTGGAGAAAAAAAACATCGTCAAGGATTAAAATCATAGTAGTGAAAAAATTATAGTAGCACCAAAATTAACAATAATAACTATGATCAAATAACAATTGTACAATAATAGATGATAGTAATATAGAACTATAATAATCAACATAACAAATATATATATATATAGTAATAGTAACACTATTCAACAGTTACTGGACAGTTGCGCTTCCAAATGGTTCACAGTTCCCGGTCACTGCCAATTTTCCAACGCGTTGGAGCGTGCGTTCCTGGAATCGCTTTGGCTTCCCATCTGCTCCCGCTTGCGCTCTCGAATCCTGGGCGCAACAAAAAAACATGGAGAGTCGAAGGACCGCAGGGTTGATGTAATTAGTCAAGTTGGAGTCTGTGTTTTTTCTTTCAGTATGTATGTATGTGTATATATATATATGGTCCCGTCCTCCGTCTCTCCACCCCCCCCCTCCCCCCCCCCATGGGTTGGGTCCCCAGGTAGCAGCCCCAATTCCCTTCTATTTGCAAGCTATTGGCAGCATTTCTGAGGTCCAGCTTCGTATTTGCTAGGTTTTGCAGCATTTCTGACTACCAGCCTCGCATTTACTAGGTTCTTGCTACCTTTTAGGCGGCCTACGTAGCACACATACTCCTTCAAAGTACCTACGTGCTACCTATATACTCATATATACATGTGCTATGTATCTACTGTATCTACGTCCTATTTACTACTTGTGTACTCTGACAACACTACCTGTGTTTAACATATACCGTACCTACCATACATGTCAATGATGCCATGCATACCATACCTATTATATCTATCATACATACCATACATACTAATACATACAATACATATGAAATGTAATTACCACACCTACCATACACACAATAGCAAACATACATGCCATACATACCACACCTACCTTACATGTCCTTACATAGGAAATATTCCATACCCGTTATAGTAACCATACATACCATACAGACCATACATACTGTCATATCAAACATAACATGCCAAACAGATTTACATACCATACCTACCATACATACCAAACATGCCGTACTTTCCAAACATGCCATACCAGACCGACCATACACACCATACATACCCAACATACCATACCACACCCCCACCACACCACGGGGGGGGAGGGGAAGATCTCATATGGGGCCAGTATATGGGACCCATCCCATGGAGGGGGGGGGAGGGGGGGGGTGGCAGGGCCTGGTGCATATATACACTTGTATACCCGCAACATGCGGGGCTCACTGCCAGCGAATAAAATGTTTTCTGCTGGAGCACTGGTGAGGTGAAAATTGGGTAGGGTGGGGCGCAATAACGTTCGGAAAATGAGGGTAGTTGGGAATGATGCTACGCTAGAGACAAATTGGGTTGGTGTGGGGGGCATTGGAAACCTGGCTTGGTGACAGTTCTGGAAGCATTCGCGAAACTGCGCAAAGACCTTTGCAGCGGGGTGCTGAAAAAATGGCACTGGTTCAAACCAGAAAGCCACAAGGTGTTACAAGAGGCATGTAGAAAAAAAATAGCGGCACATAACGTTGATTCAGCATTGGGATGGCAACCTGATTCTAGTTGATTACCACCCCACACACCATTGTTACTTCTGGGCAATGGCAAACATCCCGCCTTGCTCGTGTGTATATATATATATATTGTTGTTTTTAGTTAGTATGTATATATATATATGTCTATATACATATATATATATATGTATATGTATATATGTATATATGTTTATATGTATATATGTATATATGTATATATGTATATATGTATATATGTATATATGTATATATGTACATGTATATATTTATATGTATATATGTATATATGTATAATATATATATATATGTATATGTATTTGTGTATATGTATATGTATTTGTATATGTATGTATATATGTATATATATATATATACACATCTATATATTGTATATATTGTATGTATCCCAATATTGATATTTGTATGTATACTTACCTATTCATATAATATTTTTTGTCTATCCATCTATCTTTCTATCCATCCATCCATCTATATATCTATCTATCCTATGTTGGCATTTCACTGGCTGCGAAAAATATTAAGGATTTTGTTGAATTTTTGTCGAAAATGTAGAAATCATGCTGACAATGCTAAATTCACCACAACCGGAAAGTGCAGATGCTGCTTGT
>Ga0126342_10015911_pt1 | contig 13141 bp, 9 predicted proteins | sample Cyp1metagenome_FD_92528 | JGI IMG/M metagenome (GOLD analysis project Ga0126342, IMG submission 92528) | Coral microbial communities from Lord Howe Island, Old Settlement Bay, Australia - Cyphastrea 1 metagenome | ecosystem: Host-associated > Invertebrates > Cnidaria > Coral ... | reverse complement strand
TTTAATCGGTTTTATGGAGATTGATTGGGATTTAATCGGTTTTATGGAGATTGATTGGGATTTAATCGGTTTTATGGAGATTGATTGGGATTTAATCGGTTTTATGGAGATTGATTGGGATTTCATCGGTTTTATGGAGATTTATGGGGGTTGATCGGGATTTAATGGAATTTATAGAATTTGCGGGGATTGATTGGGATTTAATCGGATTTATTGAATTTTTTGGGGATTGAGTGGATTTAATCAGATTTCTGGAGATTTTTGGCGATTGATTGGGATTTATGGTTATTGATTTGGATTTAAGCAAGCAAGCCAAGCCAAGCAAAGCCAAGCAAGCCAAGCAAGCCAAGCAAGCCAAAGCAAGCAAAGCAAGCAAAGCAAGCAAAGGAAGCAAAGCAAGCAAGCAAGTAAGGAAGCAAGGAAGCAAGCAAGTAAAGTAAAGTAAAGTAAGTAAGGCCGGTAAGTAAGTAAGCAAGGAAGCAAGCAAGCAAGCAAGTGAATGGAAGGAAGGAAGGAAGGAAGGACGGACGGACGGAAGGAAGGAAGGAAGGAGGCGGCAGCAGCAGCAGAAGAAGAAGTAGTAGCAGGTAGTACTAGTAGTAGTTGTACTAGTAGTAGTTGTAGTAATAGTAGTAGTAGTAGTAGAAGATCCACATTCGTGCTGGCAAGTTTTTTTCCTGACCTTGTGCCCAAAAAAATTATCAGGAAATTTATCCCAGTGCTGGTGTTTCAGCCGAAATGTCCAAAAATTTGCTCCCGAAATGGAAACCTAAAATGTTTTAAAATTGGATCCAAAAAGGTACCTTCAATGGAAGGTAGTTTAAGAGGGCTTAAAGTACCTATCACGTTTTGGATTTAAAAAAAATGGAAATGTGTCTATAATTATTCAATTTTAAAGATAGGTTCCTCAAATGGAAACCTAAAATGTCTAAAAATTGGTTCCGAACAGGTACCTTAGATTAAAGGTACTTTAAGAGGGCTTAAAGTACCTATCGTTTTTTGGATGTTATAATAAAAAGGAAATTGAAATGGAGATGTGTCAAAAATCAAAATGTCTACAAATGGGTTCCCGAGATGGAAACCTAAAATGTTTAAAATTTGGTCCCAAAACTGTACCTTAAACTGAAGGTAGTTTAAGAGGGCTTACAGTACCTATCATTTTTTTGGATGTAAAGAAAATGGAAATGGAAATGTCTCAAAATGTTCCTATATCTACATATGTTTTCTACTCTTCTCTGTTTGCTCGGCCATTATTCATCCCTTCGTTCCACTACCTAGTGTTGTTAATTAGCGAACGCACTCCTGGTTGTACTACATGTGGCACCAGCTCTCTTTTGGCACCGTGCAGGAGAATAAAGCTCCTCTGGCTGAACCCCTCTCCCGAGAAGTTTTCGGTTCCCCCTTCCTGTGAATAAAGTTCTTGGGCACAGCCCTAAAACATCCAAAAAAATCATTCAGTCTTGTTGGATGTTTGTTGTTTTTGTGGCCCCAAAACTTGAAAATCTGTAAAGATGCTACGGATTTGAGACAGCGCTTGGCACAGATTGGATAAAAAGTTGCTTCAATTTTTTTTTGCCTCCGCAGTTTCTCGGAGAGGGGTTTGTTGGAATGTTTCGAGAGTTTCAACGGGAGAGATAAAATCTTGGCCAGTGGAACTTGATCCAGAGATGTTTGCCCCCGTCGCTCCCGAGGTTATTATGGGTTATTTTTTTTGCGCCATGTACACCTGATGGTTGTGGCCATTTTTGCATTGGAAATTGATTCCCCAATATGCTTGGCTCTAAAACATTTTTCCAAGATAAATTTGGGAACAACCCCCCCTAGGCACCACACATAGGGATGTAGCAGTTGTAGCAGTTGTTGTTGTAGTTGTTGTTGATACAAACAAAGACTGGGGCCCTCAAAACAAGCTACCCGAGCTGTTGTTGTTGTTGTTGTTGTTGTTGTGGTGGTGGTGGTGGTGGTGGTTGTGGTTGTGGTTGCTGTGCCCCTTTGCTTGGTCGGGGTCGGCGAAACTCTTTCCTGGCATGTTCCCATGGAACCTGCCCTTTCCCAGGTCCACGAAGAAACCGCAAGCCGCAGCAGCCGCAGCAGCCGCCGCCCCGCCTTCTCGCAGCCCGAGCGCTCCAGGTCCAGGTTGCCACGGGCCTAGGTGATTTTGGGGATTTGGAACCTTCAACCATGTTATGGTGTTATGGTTATGTTATGGTTATAGAATGTTTTTGAAATCAACATAGTCGTTATAGATGTTATTGAAACTAAAATTTGTCTAATTATGTCTAATGTAAGTTTATCAGTTTTCAATAATGATGTTACTTTAATGGTTAAAAATTGGTTGCCTTCCATTGGTTATGATGCTTGATAAATTTTATCTTTAACCATGGTTAAAAATTTGGCTGATTTATATGGAAGGTGGTTGATGGTGATGGCCCATTTCAATCATTTAGTCCGTTGATTTACCTTTTTGAGAAGTGGAAGTGTTCATAGTTATGTTAGTTTACCAGAGGGTAACATGTGGTTAATCACCATGAATCACCATTTTGAACTACCATTCATGACATTTCATGACCATTTAATGGTGTTAACGGTGTATTCACACCCAAAAAGATTGACGATCCAGTGGGAGAATCTGACAGCCTTCACAGCCAAGTTTCATTTGGGATTAAGTCGAAAAGCGGGTTGGGAGCGGTTCGGAGCTAGGGGTCTCCATATTTGCCATGAAATGGAGAGCCCTCTGGAGCTACGAATAGAGTTTCCCAAACAAGAGTGTTTTCAGGTGGTTATGGTGCTGAAAAACCAGGATTTCCATGGGATTTGAAATACTTGATGGGTTTTTAACTCTCCAATATATGGGGATATCATTGATACATGATGGTTAGTTGAAGGGATGCAGGGTTGCCCCAAGCCATTATAGATAACTGATAGCCACTTTTGAAGGGTAAATCAGTCATTTTACCTCTATACTAGGTTAACCTTGGATGGGCACTTTAATCCTTTAGTCTTTTGGTATCAATGGGATTATCTACTAACCAGCTAAGAATTTATTTTTTTGCAGGGTATCTAAGATTGGCACTGGCACTATTTAGCAAATTTACCCCCCTTGTAGTTGTAGTTGGGTTGTTGGGAGCAACCCATTGTTTTGGATTAATAATTTACCATCCCCAAGTAAGTCGGTGAAAACTCTCCATTTACATGTGTCCCTGAGTCGGACCTTTGCTAACTAAGTTTCCTTGGAGTTGTTGCTCAAATATTTGCATTTATAGTTGGTCAGTATATGCCAAATTCCATTGCCTCTTATAAATTCTGTTCCCATTGTTTTGCCATTCTTCGCACCCCTGAACGGGTGTGTCTGAATATGGGGGATACCGCCAAAATGTGATTTTACTCTGGGGAAATGACGATGCACCAGTGGATGCAAGGGGGCTTTCCCAACATTGTCTAGGCAAACCCAGCTGAGCAGTGTTCAAAACCTTTTACTGCCTGGTCAATTGGAACTTCTACAATGGGTTGTACTAATCCCCAGTATATATTGAGTAGCATAACCAATAACCACATATGGGACACGATATAATCATCAATCAACCATCATTTATCAATGATATCCCCATGTGTTTGATAGCTAAAACCCTATACATTATCGCTATATAAACCCTATTAAATCCGTGTTTTCCAGGGTAAGGCTACTTTCCTCTGAAAGAATTGCCATTCTTTATGTTAGTTGGCGGGATGGTATTTAGGTTGAATATATAAGGAGCTAATGGTAGGAATATATGCATTGAGAAAATGGTGTGAAAAATTCTTGGGAAAGCCTTAAATCCACCAGTAAAGCAAATTTGTCAGTGTGGGGAGCATCCTTAATTTTGAGAGACCACCTAGGGTCAGGGGGATCATGGAGATCCGGAAACACGCAGAATTGCGAAGAAATGCAGGGTCAATCTTTGGGGTTCTCCAAACTTAGGGAGTCAAGCATGCAAAACGATCAGTTCAAGATCATGTTGCAACGAATCCTGGAAGGTTTTGAAGTTTGTCCATACTTCCCAAAAATTAGATGTTTCCCCAAAAAAAACACTATTGACTTCTCTCCCCCATTGCCAGGTAGGGCAGCCCCAGCCCGAGCAGCCCCAGCAGCCCCAGCAGCCCCCCGAGCCCGCCCAGCGCGGGCAGCAGCGCGGGCAGCGGTGAAGCAGGAACCGGTTGAGCCGGAGGCCGCCACGGGACCGGTGGCGCAGGTGGCACCGGTGCCCGAAGCGCCGCCGGAACCACCGGTGGAGGAGCCCTTGTCGCCCTGCCTGCGGTTGGAAGGTGCCAGAAAAAACCAGGGCAAGAGCAAAGGTGGAACCACGAAAGCCGGTGAAATCGCCAAAAAACGCATTTTGATGTTCAAAAAGAAGAATGAGAAGATTGTGATAGTCCCTGTTGATCTTCAACCCGAGGATGTTGGTCCAAGGCTGGATTGAAACCACCGACCAAATTAAACAGCGTAAGTCTCAATGACTCGGAGATTTCTGTTGTCTCTGTATTTCTAGATCATCCAATTAGTCACAGCACTGTTTCTTAATGGCACAAATCTTACCAAAATCATACCAGGAAACCTGACTGTGAATCTGTTAAAATCAGGTATTCTGAAAACTTCATGGGCTGGGTCTGTGAATTGATGGTATATTGATGGTCAATATGTCTCAAAGAAGCCTGTAATGCAAGACACCCATGGGGTCCTCGTTGCCAAAATCAAAGTTGCTATACCATGCCATACCCCCATGATTCGGTAAATCATATCGTAAGGAAACAACCGGGAAAAGATTTCAAAAGATTGCTTGGTCGTTTAAAAAAAAGAATTAGGTGTTTCTATTTTCAGGTGAAATGGAATTAAGACATAAAAACTTAATTGGTTTCTTTTCATCAATGGGAATTCCAGGATCCTAAAATGGAGGTACTGTACCATATAAGGCCATATTTTGTGGGGATATTCTCTTACATAGGCCTTACATAGGCCTTATATATGGTAGGTACCTCCAATCAATCGGATCCTGGAATGGCCATTGATTTCACGTCCCAACTAAAGGTCCACCAGCGGCAACGGATTGGTTGAAGTTGTGAAACCATTCTGAAATTGCCATGAATATAACAGATGTTCAACCGAAAAATATGGGTATGGGTCAATACCTATAGATACATTTTTAGCGGGATGAACATCAATAAGTCCCAGCTATTTTGATGTTCACCAGGGGTACAAGGTTTTGACACACTGCCATATATCCACGAAACCAAGTCGGAAATGGGGATGGCTCAAAATTCATTCCAAACAGCAAAATGGGGAAGAAAAAAAACATCACATCATCAAATCATCATCCCCAAGTGTGTTTTTCCCTACAAAAAGATTGCCATTTGGAAATATTCCCCTGTTTTTTTCGAATCATACACGAATGTTTTAAGTATCATACACTAGTTATTTCCTATAGTTATATTGTACTTAACTATATTATGTTATAGTTATCTATAATTATCGTGTTACTCCAACGGTTTTCCAACATTCATTTGGCCCCTTTTTTTGCAGCATCCTGCAGGGTTCAAAATCCGAAGGGCCCATCGGGTAGGCTTTCCCGAGAGTTGGACCGTGGACTCGCTGAAGACCTTGTTCATCCCCTTCGGAGGTCTCCTCAAATGGCAGTTTGACCGGGAAGCTTCGCAGAAAGAAACGGCGTTAAACGGAGCGCCGCAGGTGGATGGTGAAGGATGGAAATGTTTTCGGAACGTACCAGGATGGGACCTCTTTTTTTTGTTAGCTAATGTGGATTATAACTGCAATAACAATAGTGTATGATACGCAAATAAGTATATATTTATGATCATTTTAAGAGTCTGCTTTGGAAACTGATCATGTTGATAGGTCCATCATGGAAGAAAATGGAGAAGTCTCATGTTGAAGAGGTAAATCATTTATAAATGGACCACCTTCCATGCTTATGTTATGTTGAATTATCTGAAGGTAACCATTGAAAGTATGGGTAAAGCTGACTAGAGAAAAGTAGGCTGATGTTTTATCATGAAAATGGACGAACAGATCCGCTTAAGAAAGACTAATTAAGAAAGACTAAGCTTATTGCTGCATATGGACAATTCGCTACCTGTAGTTGCCCCAATAGTCGGATGGCATCAATGCGATTCTACAAGGGCATGGTCTGGTCCTCAAAGTCTTGCGTTATTTCAGCCCAAAGATAGGCTATGATAAGCTTACTGATTGGGATATGTTTCGTGAATCAATGTAAAGAATGATTTTAACATCTAAGTTTATTACATAATAAGCTATATGTTTGTTTCCATTGTATACGGATAGCTATCAACTGCAGTATTATTTGGATATTAATCAGTTGCATATTACATGTAATCATATTAAAACTTATCGTATATCATATGAATCATACTATCCGAATTAATCTATGAATATTATGTAATCATAGAAGTATGTAGAAGTTAATATGATTGAATTTGATGATTCAATTATCTATTCTATGTATATCCAAATTGATCACAGGATTTAGATAGAAGTTATCCATAGCATCCAGCTACATCCCAACCTCTGAAGGTCCATCCAGTTGATCCCTTAGGACGATGCAAAACGCATTGCACGGGTGCAACTGAAGAAACCGGCTGCACGGCAAAGCGTGGGATTTTTCTGCCTGGATGGAAACGCCATGTTTAAAAAATGTAGATACTTGATGATACTTGATCAGATGGTGATATTGAGGCAAATATCGGATCATATTTGGGACAATATGGTACATATATGTATATATATACATACATATATATATATATACATACATATATATATACATATTTATATACATATATATATACATATATATATATATAATGTATATATATATGTACATATATATATGTACATATATATATACATATATATATATATATACATATATATATATATACATGTATGTGTTTGTACATGATGATCTATAATTTAGTATATGAATATTGAATGGCCCGTTTGTCGAGAAAGCGCCATTTTCCAGGCTTAGATTATCAGAGGAAATGGGCATGATCTGTATCCAATCCCCTTGAATCAAATACTCCATATTCCCCGTGGTCATGAATCTGTTGGCTGGGTCCAAGATTAGCCATTTTTTGAACCCATAATGTGGCTGGGTTAAGGCAATATTGGGATGCCATCTGTGCTCAGAAATACCTTGGCAGATGATTTCGCCGCGGAGCTTGACGATCATCATATCCCCCATGAAATCTACGTATGACGTATTTCTTCCGGGCCCAAGAGGGTGTTGCTGGTGTTGAAGTAAGGTTCTAAGGTTTGTTGTGATTGAGTGGAAATATTGTGACCCACAATAACTGTACCTGCTCCAATTGTTTCTACGATTGACTACACCCTGAGGTATACTCGATTGTCAAAAGTTGTGGTTGCATGGGCTTGGTTGTTTATTATTCCATTGTTTATTATTCCAAACATGAACTGAGAATTGCAAGAAAATCGCCTCTCTACTATTGCACTCTGGGAATCAAACATGGCTGCCAGATTCACGAACTAAATGGTCAAATGGCAAAATCATCAGTATCCGTGACGATTTACACATTACTTGTCTTGTCCCATCACCCTGTCGAAAGTTGGCGCATGTATGATGCCTGAAAGAGTTGACAGCCAGTTAATCCCCACGAGGTGTCTTCCCGGTTGGTGTCAAGAATTCTTTGTTGTCCACTCCTATTTGGGTATGCGTCACACTTGGGTACCCCAATAATTGGATGATTGATACTAAACATATACCAAAAAATTACTAAAATCTGTGGTCCCATAGGGCTTCAATTTTGACCCATACCCATATTGAAAGCAGATCCCAAGGCCAACATGTCAAAAGCCGTGGGAGCACTTCACGAGATGGAGGTGCATGTGGTGCATGGCCAGTCCCTTGAGTCCCTTGAAAGATAATCCCCAGTGGATCAGTGGAGTCATACACGACACCCCCATGGCCAGCTGGCTTCCCACACATTGGGAACGTTCATCCCTGGAGAACCACTGGAACGGCAAACAAAGCCATGAAGCAGCCATGAAAAGGGTGGTTTTGATCCTTAGTTTTCACAGTTCATACCCCATGTTTGTTGGATGAATACCCCATGTTTGTTGGATGAAAGCCCCATCGCCATGGTGATTTCACCACCCCACGGAGTGTCCGAAAACCAATGTGTTCTTTTTAAATGTGCCCCCAGAAAGAATCAAACAGATACGTGTCATGAAAAGTAAATCTAAATCTCAAAAAATAGGAAAACGCGACACTGTTCTTTCTTTTTCGGGTGATCTCAACCCAGCGCTGCGGCATTTGTTCAGGCGGGCGATGGCGACATCGTGGAGGTTTGTACCCTGCAGTGTCAAATCCAAGGCTTTTTCGGAGGGAAATCTCGGGATGGGATGGGGATAGAACTCACAAAGGTCATTGGTTCACCAAACTGCTGGGATTTTCCTGCTAGTTATCAAACTCACTTATAGGATACCCTCTGGTAAACTAACATAACTATGGAAAATCACCATTTTTTATGGGAAAATCCACTATAAATAGTCATTTTCAATAGCTATGTTAAATTACCAGAGGGTAATTAGTTATCAGTTGGTTAATAACCATAGTTATCATGGGATAACCCACTGATAATTATCAAATACACACATATAAAATTAAGTAAACCTACAGTAGTTGGTTATTTTATGGGAGAATCATCTGGAACTTGTGGGTTTTATGGAAAATCATGGGATTTTGTCAAGTCATTGAGGCGCATATAATTTGATTTTGGCCAGGAGGGAATAGCCCAAATGGCACAGCAAAACAGCAGATTACACATGGGTCTTACCGGCCTTCAATTTGTGGGAAACACCGCAATTCGACAATCAAAGTGGTGCAAAATAGTCGAATATAAGTTCAATTCATCCCCCTTTCCCTCCCATGGTGCAGGTGGCCAATGCCCAGATCCCCACTGGTTGTTGGTTCAACCACCAAATCATGAATCCCAATTCCTTTGCACAAAGACGGCCGGAAAACTCTCGGGGTGGCCTTCGCCTCGTGGGGTCCAGGCCTTTCGCAGACCATTTTTGTGGATCAGTTGGATCTGATGTTTCGCTGTGACGCGGCAGAGAACGACAGCGAGGCAGGGCGAAACCTGCTGCCAAGCGATTCGTGATCCCTTAGCAACTTTCATCGGTCATGTAATATCGCTATTTCGGAGGAAACCCCGCAAATTCACAGGGTTGAGTAGTTCGGGGCTGACGGTACTGCCAGCAAAATGGTCATTTCACCATGAAACATTGGCGATTTTACCGAATATAATGGAAAAAAGGACAGGCTATATGAGATTCATCGGATCCAAAAATCAACCATTTTTACGTGGGAAAAGATAGGAATATATCAAGGGGTAAACAACCAACCATGCTTATACTTACATCAATGGATTGGTTTAAGGGGAAATATACACAAAGCTGTGGGTTTTTATCGTTGGATTTAGAGGTGTTCTCTAGTTTTTTCCATCATCTAGTTCTGAGATTTGAAGATGCTGATGCTGTTGGAAAATGCACTTGTACAAAATGTACTTACACACAATTAGCATAAAATAGCGATTTCTTTCTATGCTATAGAATGATTCACTTATTTTTTTAGTGTTTTGAGGATGTTACAGATATGGGATATTTTTTCGGGATATGATGTGACCACCCTCTGGTTATGACATTCACAGCCATGGTTTTTCGATGGCCCAGTTCGAAATAGATGGTTTACTTACCCTCTGGTAAACTAACATAACTATGGAAAATCACCATTTTTCATGGGAAAACTCACTATAAATGGCCATTTTCAATAGCTATTTTGACATAACCAGAGTGTAAATAACCAGATGGTATAGGGTTGGATCCATCGCCATATGGTAGACGTCTCTTGCCGGTTACATCATGTGATGATTTTGATGAGTTTGTAATGTTTGATGGCGAATGTTCTCCATATTCTCCTTGGCATAACCATCATTCATCATTTTATTTTTTTGGGTACATCAATATTATTTGATCTTATTTAAAAAAGAAAATCAAATGTGATATTCAATATGATTTCATTATACGTCATTTTACTCATCATATGTTCTATTCAAATCATAACCATTTTCTGATGGTTACATCATATTGTATTTGATGTATTTTCCAGATTATGTGATATTATTACATCATAACCATTGTTACATCATATTATCATTTGTAATGTGAGATTGTTTGTAATAATCTGGTTTGTGGTTTCGAACATGAATTTTATTTTTCCATTCAGTTGGGAATTTCATCATCCCAACTGACGAACTCCGTCATTTTTCAGAGGGGTAGGTCAACCACCAACCAGATTATTATTGACCATCATTAAGCATATATTAACCATCATCATTAACCAAATTTAGTGGATTTACCCATTGAAAATCACATCTTCTCATGTTTTTTCCTTCAAATCTCAATGTCCAAATCCCGCATCGATCCAGGTCTTCATGAAGAACTTGACCCAGGAATGCAGCCGAGAGGACCGATTAATGGTGGAGATGTGGATGGCCCAATGGAAAATCCCACCATGACTGGGGAATCTATAGTGAATATTGTTTTTTTGGGGGGACCCCTTAAGCAAGTCCAAGTATAGGTTTCAATATTAGGGAATAGTCTGATTCTGAATGATTTTGGGGCGAAACTTTTGGGGGGCACCCCTATTTTGGGGAAGGAATCATTTCTCGAACCCTGAACGTGAGCAGAGCAAATCTGACAAAACCTTACCATTGATATTTGAAGCTCAGCAAGGCAAAAGTAGACTCCACAACTCAGCCATATAATTGGTGGTTTCCTTGAAGAGTATTTCAATTCAAGGGCGCTTGCCGAAGAGAAAAGTTGCGCATCATCGTGGTGATGATCTTTAATTTCATGCCAGTGATGCTTGCGATAATGTTAGTAAAGCGGAGATCCGTCATCCCCAATTTCGCCATGTTTGTTTGTGGAAATACATATGGATGCTTTGTGAGATTGCTTTACTAACATGAAATTCACCTTGGGATTTAAGGCCTTGAAGAGGTGCAATTGTTCTTTCCGCCGTAGGAGATCGATAATTATCTGCAAGACTTTGGCCACTTGACGTCAAAGTTCTTGAGTCTGGAGTCGTGTTTGCGTGGACATATTATTCATACTATATGCATATATACACACATACCATATGTGTATATATATAGTATCATATATATATACATGTATACATATAATGGACATTGAACATAATCTGTCAATACTCCCCTAGAAATTTTGGTTTAGTATAGGGTCTATTCATAATAGGGACCTTAAAAAGAAAGCGTATTTCAGAGGGGACAGGACTTGGGGAAGTCCAACTCCATGAAGCGCATCAACATGCCGAAGATGTTTCGCGTAAAAACATCTAGGCATCCAACCATGAAAATTCCAAGCCCAAGGGTGCTGGTGGTGGATGGCAATATGGGATTTTGCTGGAACGCTTCATTGATGGTGTTTGAATTGCTTATCAATCAATCAGTAGAATGTACAGGAGCTAGCAGAAAAAAAACGCAACAATGAATAGTTTACAATTGACAGCTGACTGGAAATAACTTATTCAATCTGTTTTCCATGTTTTCCTATAATTATGTGGTTCTTCTCCGTAAATTCTTAAATTTGCATCATTGAACTTTTAAACTCTTACAGGGAAAACCGAATTATGGAACCAAACAGACGCTGACCCGCTGTCAATGGTTTCATTAGGGACCACCAAGTCATTCCAGGAAGCTGGCAGCACTTGGGTTGGCTTTAGCCAAACCACAGGTCTTGTACAAAACACCGTCTAAAGTCAACAGATCAGTTTTTAAATATAGGATAGAGGTCCGCAGAAAAAATTGCTGCTTCTGGACTTGTAGCAGTCTTCAGAAATTCGCAGCCAAATGTGTCTTACTGGTTAGCTTTTCAAAGATCTACAAGCCTGTTCAACCCTGAGCACACCCAGCAATATTTGTGGAGCTGAGGCACCATCATTGACCTGTACCACCTTCCAGAGTCCACGGGTGCCATAGTAAAGTTAGTTGGGCGGTGCCGAATCAAATAGCATGAACTAAATAGAATTAACTAGGTCAATCTTAGATGGGTAGAAACTAATCCTTTAGTCTTTTGGTATCAATGGGAATATCTACGTTCACCGGCTAAGAATTTGTCATTTTTTGCAGGGTATCTGGCTGATTGGCCATGTCAACTGAGGGAATTCCGGCGGTTGGAATGGAACTAATTAACTATCATATGCTATAATTCCATGATATACTAATTAACTAATTAACTATAATGGCTCCATAATATACTATAAATATCATGAATCCATTGTTTATGGTGATTTATGGCTCGTCATTCTGTGATTCTGGCATGGGATGACCACAATCTGGGCATCGCCAGGAACACCTTCTGGGGGGTTCGCCGGGCCCAAGAAATATTTCTGCACCCCGATTGGATTTCTGATATGGCTAGATTCATTGAGGGTAGATTTCTTGATGTTGCACCTTTATACTGGTTAATAGTGGCTAATCGAAGGAAGTTTAGAAGTCAAACTTCCGACAATATGGACAGATGAAAAGCAGAGCAGGGAAGAGGCAGAGAGAAGAGAAAGATTAGAAGAAAGAAGAGTAGAAGAGAAAGAGTTAAAAGAGAGAAAGATAAGAAAGAAGAGTAGAAGAGAAAGAGTCAGAAGAAAGAAGATGCAGATGCGCGAAAAGGTAGGAAAGTCGCCAAACACAGTCAAAATGTTAAAAACACCAGTGGTTCGTACCACTTTTGGAAGTTGAGATGTCGAAAAAGTGCACTCCGTTGTGGTGCGAAGCACATTTCAAAGTCAAAATGTTAAAAACACCAGGCGGTTGGACCACATTTGGAGGTTCAGATGTCGAAAAAGTGCATGCCGTTGTGGCGCGAAGCACATTTCCAAGTCAAAATGCACAAAACACACCAGGTCCTGACCACTTTTGGCAGTTGAGATGTACACTACACTACACTACAGGACATTACACTACACTACATTCCAGTACACTACATTACACTACACTACACTCCAGTACACTCCACTACACTAAATTACAC
>Ga0126342_10015910_pt1 | contig 13141 bp, 10 predicted proteins | sample Cyp1metagenome_FD_92528 | JGI IMG/M metagenome (GOLD analysis project Ga0126342, IMG submission 92528) | Coral microbial communities from Lord Howe Island, Old Settlement Bay, Australia - Cyphastrea 1 metagenome | ecosystem: Host-associated > Invertebrates > Cnidaria > Coral ... | reverse complement strand
TGCCCCCGCTCCCCAAGTTTCGTGTCATTTCGTGTCAATTCGTGACAACGGAACCATATGAGACATGAATTCGTGTCATTTCGTGTCAACTCGTGTCACCGGTGTGGCTTTTTTTGGATGCCCCCCCTCCCCAAGTTTCGTGTCATTTCGTGTCAACTCGTGCCAACGGAACCATATAAGACATGAATTCGTGTCAAGTCGTGTCACTGGGCCAGTCAATTTTGGAAAAATAGTTTACCAATTTTCCAGATTATTTGCGTTTCTTTTTCGTGTCAGTTTGCGTTCTTTGCCAGCTGTGGTACGGACGGACTATAAAGTTGGGCAACCTGTCATACCACATTACTTGATTGGAAATTGACCGTCGTTGTGTATACATTTGGATTCAAGGATTAGTCTTTTTTTTTCTGAGTGGCCTATACCGGCTGATCTAGTGGCCATGGGCTACCCGTCGAAGGGCCAGGGTGCTGGCAAATCAAAGGACCTTCAAAAGGGTTCTCCAGGTGCCTTTGACAAAGGGCTGAAAGGAAAGGCATCCAAAGGATCGGAAACCAAGGGGTCCAGAGATGGCAAGAGCCTTACACCTGACCTTAAGGGAAAGGGCAAACCTTTCCCTACGCCTGATAAGGGAAAGGGGAAACCGTTCCCTACACCTGATAAGGGAAAGGGCAAACCGTTCCCTACACCTGATAAGGGAAAGGGGAAACCTTTCAAGGGAAAGGGGAAACCTTTGGGAAAGAAGGGCGAGGGCAAGGAAGCTTCGAAAGATGAGACCCCAAAGACCACCACCACTCCTGCACGAACCGAATCTTGATTGAACAACTTAATTGTGATGGTTGGTTTTGTTGGATGATTGTCAAATCTCTTTATATTTTTCCCCCATGCTCGTTTTCAGTGTCCTATAGACCCTATATAAGGACAGCCCGAAAGATGACCAGAAGACGGAAGAGCCGGGGGCTACCATGCCTGAGAAGCCTGCACCAAAGGAGACCGCAACCAGTGCACCACTCCCCCCTACACTGGCCAGTGGGTTTGGTGGGATGACTGAGGATGATCGTGGCAAGTTACCTATTCAGATCCTCAGTGAGCATGAATCCAAGGTCAAGGCATGGGTCAAGACTTTGGATGGCCCAGCTGTGGTAAAGAATTTGAAGGTTGCCACGGCACACCCATACTACGACCAGTTTGTTTCCAAGTTCCACAAAACAAACTTTGGGGCTGGTGGTCGGGATGACTTGGTTGAGTTCGACAACTGGCTCAAAAAGATGGAAATTTCAGAGAAACGAACCTCCCCCAGCCCTCTTTCAGTTGCTACGTCTGAACCTGCAGAACCTGCAAAGGCAGCGCCTAAACCTGCAAGGGGTAAGGGCAAGGGGTCTGCACCTGCAGAACCTGGTTCAGCAAAGGCCTCCGTACCCAGACCCGATGTCAGTGATGATGCAACTTCTACTTCAAAGGTGCCTGACGATGCCTTGCCCAAACTCACACCTGACCAGCAGAATGCATACAAGAACTACTGGAAGAAGTTCTCGAACCCAGACCTAGGTGAAGTTTCCACCTCGCCTGCCATGCCTGCCACCACACCGCCTGAGGGAACAGGCACACCTTTGCCATCCCCACCGACTTCGGCCTCTTCATCACCACCTGCTGTCACCCCGGAGTGCAAGAAGCGTCTAGATCTTGATGCAGCTGCAGGACAATATCCTGTGTGTGCGTGTGTGTTCTTAAACCCTGCTAGCAAGATCGTGCCTTTTATGGTGTGTCCCCATGCAAGGATCCAGTGAAGAGAAAACGGCACAGTCATTTTCTCAGTTCTGATTCAACATAATATATTTATATTGAATAAAACATATGTGTGCTGTTTTTATACGCGTGCGTGCCTTGTAAAAGATAAGTGGGTTTCATATGTGTTTGTGCTAAGGCCTGCAGGTATCTTACGGCGAAGTACATCGGTGATGAGCGATGGTACCGGAGATGTGCCAATGACTCCCCTTGTTGATGCCACCGGGAAAACAAGACGGGCCAGGGCCTTATATATTACATATATGTAGATAGATAGATAGATAGATAGATAGATAGATAGAATAGATAGAATAGATAGATAGATATATATATATCTATCTATCTATCTATTTGTTCAGTTTGTTTATTCATTCATCGGCCTCTGGTTTACTCTGTGATTTTTGTTGTCTATCCAACCTTTATCAATATAACCAGCTTAGGTGAAATTGCTGAAAGATGAAGATAAGGACCGAATCAAGGCTTGCTAATCAAGTCTGAAATTCAACAATTCCCAAGAAAAAACGGGTTTCCCCAGTGCATGCTCGTGCAGGCGATGACCTCGATTGATGAGCTGCCCCCTGACGAACGAAAACGTCAACGGGAAGCTCTTCGTCGTCGTATGCAACAAGGAGGTTGGGATCGCCCACTTTTAGGTAACCAAATCTTGAGATGTATATGGCAATTACATACGTATATAATATTTATATTTACAGCTATTGTATAAATAAAAGAAATGTATGTATATATATATATAATGTAGACAAATATATGGATCTATAGATGACCTGTTCAACATGTTCTATTTATTCTTTTTATTATTGTTTCCGGCCATGGCAGGTCTTCGCCCAGGCCTTTTGCAAAAGTATCAAAATGCGGTGACTGCTGATGAGAAATTTGCCTTGCTTAAGGCATTTATGCTCGACCCAGTTTCGATGGCAGATGTGACTACTGAAATGCGCCTGTACTGGGTGTTCCGAGAGGGGTCTGGGGTGAGTAAGCAAAGCCGAGAAGTTGGAACAAAGGTCACTGGAAAAGGATCAGTTCCCGCCAACAAAGCGGCCAGAGCTGCAATTGCAGACACTCTTGTGGGACGGGCAGCCGAGTTCAGTCGGAAAGGGGCCCCGTCTGCAGACTCGGGCAAGGGTTCCAAAGGAAAGACTAAGACTGGAAAAGCCGGAGGGAAGACAAAAAGTACCAGTACTCGGAAGGCTGGGGTTTATGCAGCTTCTATTGATTTATCCCATTTTTGTGAAACCAGCCTTGCCCTCCCGGGTCCTTATTGACCATTGCCAGCGAACTTGCAGCCAGATCGATCCCACCACATCGAAGCCACATCCCACCAGCCATTCCTTCGCTGCCAGGCTGCTAAGGAGCTGAGCGAGGATGACCGGAAGAAGAAGGAGTTCAAAGCCAAACTGGAAGCGTTGGGGGCCCATATTTGTGGGTCTGATTCCAGGGTATAAGGTCAAATTTGAACCAAGTCCTTTAATTTGACAGTTAGTAGCCAAACAATGGGGCATATGTAAACAACCGTATATACGTATATATTCTTTTGACCTTATACCAGCTGATACACCGATTGTTGTATGCAGTCGGAATTTGAATGGCATACAAGTTACAAACAACCCGATACTGCTGTGTTCAACGGGAATGTGTCCATGCATGCATGCATGCATGCATGCGTGGTTTACTTTAATTACCTTGTGTGGAACATATTTCCACTACCTATTGTTTGTTGTGCAAGGTGTGGCAAGTTGGCTTCGAATGCCCGCGCTGCAGCTGAAAGCTTAAAGTCAAGTGGAATCCCTCACCAGGAGGCGGTTTAGCCCCAATCGATCTGTCTTTCATGAGGGGAAAAGTATTCAACTTATTATGCCTGGTTTGCCCAATTGGTGCATATTACGCCGATCCAAACCTTCAGGCGATCATTGCACAGTTGGGGGCAACCTACAAGGACCTCACAGCACTGGTGGAAAAGTCGGGCCCCCATTTGTTTTCCCACGACCCATCAAATTTTGGGACAATTCTTTATTTGCGCCCTTAGGATTTCAGATATGATCTTCAAGGCCGAGCCTTTTGACTCCTATTCGAAGCTGTTGGAAGCCAAAGAATCTGTGCTGGAGGCCTGATGCTCATGATGATTCATAAACCTTTGATAAACCAAAAAATCCCAAGTATAGAAACAAACGGGCTTTGCATCAGTAAATCAGTTTTCATTGAACCCATCAAATCCAAACACTGATGTCAGCCAAAAATTCCCTCCATACAATGACTGAAAATATGAGGTATGTTATGTTGGATTTGAGATATGCCCAACCCCTCTTGAATCGATCTTGCCAGGATTCAGTTGAGCGAGTGCAAGCTGCCAATTCCCTCGTTGACAGCCACATGCGACGTGTGGCGCCCAGGGCGTCCTATATATATATAAAAGGGGGAAGACACCACAATATTTTTGATAAAAGGAGCTATGGCTGTGATCACCACATGTGCTGGTACCTCCAAGTAAAATGGGGGATCCAATATACCCAAAAAAATTCTCTCAAAAAAAAATCATCCCAAAAACTTTCGATGTCTGGGATTTGCCCGTAAACTGCAAATCCATGTGGGCACAAAGAGGATTTATCGATACACATGGGATCCCATCTTTTTGGTGGCTTCCGCCAATTGAAGCATACATAATATATATATATATATATACACTGTTATAATGTATTTGAATACATACATATGTATATATATTTACACACATATATGTGTAGAGAAGTCATATAGATACATGTTTTTTAATATCATATATATATATGTATATGTTTTTATACATGGATCAATCTATAAAACGTTTTCCCTCGGGTTACCACCAGGTCCCCATCCACATCGATCGGCCCCAATGTTGCAGTTGCAATACCCCGATTCATGGAATGATTCGTCATACCCCCATGGTGTGGTTTTTAATTGATCTTATTGTTGTATAGCACCTGGGATAAATCAAATGGCGCCCTTTTTATGCCCATATGAGCTGTGTTCAAACCCTTCAAAACCCTTAATGATACTATATGGGTGTTCTATAAGTATAAAATTACGGAACCAGTTATAACCCTTTAGACTTACCAAAATATTGGAATGACACAAGGTTTTAAACACTGCTTTTTGTTTGTACTATTTTCCCCAGATCATGGATACCAACCCCATAGCTATACTTGTTAAACCCAACAGTTACTAATTCCCACCGACGCCCAGGCAAAGCTGCCGAGAAGCGCAAGCACGAAAAAGCAGCTGCTAAGGCCAAAGGTGCACCGGCCCCCAAAAAGCCGAAGGTGAAGGAAGAATGGGCACCTGCGGCCAAACCGGAAGCCGATGCAGAGTGGCCGGAGGATTGGCCAGAGGAGTTCGAGGAGGATCCCGATATCGATGGCGAAGAGTACCCCGAGGATGAATGGGACACGGAAGGCTGATCAGAACAAAGTTGACAAAATTTATAATTTTGACAGTAGATGCAGGGTACCTTAGGATTGGGGCGGGCAATGATCCGCTGGGAGACATGTGTGTGCAAAACGCATCACACACCATGCAAGGGGTAAGGATCAATCATGATCTATGGCAACTGGCCCAATGTTGGAAAACTTTGGATTAACATCATTTTATTCATTTGAAACATTTTTTTACCCACCAAAGTTTGTATGCTTTGCTCGGGTCGCTGTTGCGTGTGCACCCTGCCCCAAAAATGGTGCCTTTCTTTAGCTGCTGAGTCTTGACCAATCACCCAGGGAGAAACGTTTCCACGTGGAAAATCAATTCAAGTTCACCGCGCCTTATGTGCGCATATGCCAGAGGCGATTGCATGAGCCTGCATGACCAACGGGGTGAGCAATTTCACTAGAATCAAAGCAGCTAGTTAAACCCAATATTCAAAGCGTCTTATCTAGAAAGGACCCACAGTAATTGATCACCCCATGGAGCATGATCCGATTTCAACCCCATTGGCCATTTTGCTTCAGGGGCGCAGCTACCCAAATAGGGATGACAACTGCTGAAAGTAGCACCGACCTCCATGCTGTTGTTAGTGGTTTGGTCCATGAGTTCTTGGAGATGTTGGGTGATGGGGAGGCCCGCTGATTCAAAGACCCATGATTCAAATCTTTATGGCTGCATCAAGTGGTTCGCATTCAGTAGTCTTCATTATGAACAAATTTTTGGAAAGTACCACATATGAACATTTACACAAAATACCAGTCGGTGACTTTGACCTTGCAGGTTCAGATGAAAAGGCTACGATCCCTTCTGTGCCAAATCCTTAAAAGATTTATGTTCGCAGTCACAAGTACACCTGGTACATATATTCATTTTAAGTACCTATGGTTAAATCAATCATATCTTCATGGGGTTCCAGAACGTGTTTTTTAGGCCGAAACATTAGTTGAAATGACGACCGTTTTGCCCACTAATTAGTTGTGGTCCTGTCGCCTGTCGCCTATAGGTCGACTGGAAAAGTTTCCTCACTGTTTGGTTCCGCCCCTCGGAAAAATGTGGTGGTTTGCGAATGGCAGTGTGTATACCTACACACACATCATATATTTATATATATATATACACACCCAGGCCCAACCAGGATTCATTCAGAAAATATATCTACAAACAATATTCAGACAAAGCCGTATCAACTATAAAGATAATAACATCTTATTGGAGTTGTCTTGATCTTGTTCAACAAAATTACGAGCAAGGTTGAGAGGCAAAACAAAAACAAAAGCCCAATACTGTTGTGATTGGAGGTTAAAAATGTTGGCATTTTTCTTTGCCTCTCAATCCAGCTCTCGATGCCCAGGAAATCAATTCTCGAACTGATCACATCGCTGCATGGATGCCAAAGTAGTTGGGGCCCTTCCCGTATCTTGGAGCGGTGGGCCTACGCTCAACCCTGGCGCCCCTCTAATGCAAATTTAGGTTGGTGCATTATTGCATGGAATTGGCCTTGATATATTATTGCATTGTATCCACATGATCTCAGGAAAAGCTCTACCAGAACCATTCATGCCACTTGCTTTCGATGGCGAAGTTCGTTTTGAATTCTTTACCCCAACTCTCTTTATCCTTTGCCCTTGGTTTGAAATATACAAAGTTTCTGGGAGTGCAAATCTCAATGAGGATCAATGTTCCTATATGGTATGAGGACGCTCATGGTGAACAAGAATATTTTGGAAAACACGCTGTGCTTCTCCCACACGAAATCGTTGGAGCAATGTATCGTTTCCCACATGTCGATCTTACGCCCAAATTACTTGGTGACCCAGGTGTTCTTTGGCTGCATGTTTTTCATTCACTTATATTGATGTACCCCATTCAGAACTTGAACTGTTCAATTTTATATGTGGATACAATATCTGTCAACCTGTTTCAACCCTGGGATTGCTAAGGACCTGTCGAGGTTTTGGGCACAACAACAGGCCTCTGATTGGTACCGGAACCATCCAGTTTTTCACGTGACATGGCTGAAGTAATCAAATGGCGATTTGTGGCTGAACATGCAAGCACCACTTGTCCAAGTCCATACTTATGAACCCGATTAAGGAGATGTCATCTGATTGGGTTATTCCCCTCCGGATATTTGGGGACGGTGCAGAGAGCTACAGCACCTTGTCATTATTTTACAGTCCTAGCTGCCCAAGTGGTTCTTGTACTATCTTGATGGTTGGAGAAGACATTTTATAAGGAAAACACAAATTCGAGATCATCACGTTGATCCTGCCTCTTTGCAAAAGTGCAAGCACCATGGACAACAGGATCTTGCTCCGTGGCTTCACCGGCCGAAATCGTTGATGTGAAATGCGTATATCACTGGTTGGAAGATATCATAAATGGGGTATATCCTATATGAGGTTTCAACCATCCAAGGTGGTGTGAGATTTCTTCCATCCACAATAGATGCATGGTGTTATGATTGGTTTGTTTTCCCTAGTTCCACCCATTTCCACCATCACTTAGGATGTCCTGTATGAGCGGAACATACTGCAATGATAAGTCCCGACAGCTGATCCTGGAGGTAATCTGTTGGAGTTTCCAAGCGCTATGCAGCTTGTTCTGCAAAGAAAGTTTGGATGCATATTATACCTGTGTGAATTTGGTACGGAATCGTCAGCAGCCCACACTTTTCCCAAGTAGCGGCAGGACTCAAGGGCCCTAAGATTTAATGGCAACAACATGTACATGTCAACCCGGGTATCAAAAGAATGCGACATGAGGTCAGATTGACACCTGTTATCATTTCTCTGTTGCAAATTGGTTGCTTCTCCGGTGTTGGCCCAGGTACTGGCCGATATCCGTCTCATGATCCCTGGAACAGACCATTCTCGAAGGACTATTGTAAATCCCGGTGGGTACTCAGTGGGCAATGGATTGCCGATGGCTATACATCAGTTCTTGAAGGGATCCAGGGTGACCAAGATTTCATCAGAATTTTATTTAGCCCATCCCGTCCTCGGAGACAATATTGGTGCCCATTTTTTGCTGTTTTTTGTTTTGGCGATCTGTTCATGGTTACACCCAAAACGTCAGCTTTCTTTTTGCATGGCATAATTTTTGCAAATATATCAGGTTTCTATTCGAAGCAATTCTGCTGTTACTACTGCAGAGCATGTCAATGGGTCTATGTCGAAGATGACGAAGGTTTTTGTCAGTTCTTGTACACCAATTTTGGACCGCAAGCATCCCATAGGAACACGCGCCCTAGCTGTCTTGAATTGTTTTTGTTGAGGGACACCCCCCAAAACAACCAACATATTCATATTTTATCCTGATGTTTCTTTATAAGGGACATATGTGCCATTAGCTGTCTTAAACTGTTTTTATGAAGGACACCTCCAAGAACACTATCATATTTTGGCATTTGTTTCTTGCATGATTGGGCCCGACAGTCAAGGCTGGTCACAAAGCAAGAATGGCTGGATATCAATGGGAAATGCCCCCTCACTGACATTCCTGGTTGGAGCCCATGGCGAACCCCAGCCAAAAAGATTTTTTTCAGTTTCGGAATTTTGACCAAAAAGTTCCGACAAGGTTTCGGGTTCCCCGAACTGTTTCAATGCCACCCCATATCCCAGCCAAGGAATTTTCCCGGATGTCATGCATATCACCCACTTGGCATTGGCGCCGGATGTGATCACATCGTGCCTACTGGATTGGTCGGATGATTCTTCCTATTTTGCTGGGGGTTCACGGGACCGCCGACTGAATGAAATGTGGCAAAGCTACCGTTCTTGGTGTGAGTCCCAAAGCTATCCCATGGGTGAAAGGGCCCAAAGAAAGTTGTTTACCAGTAGTGTTTTGAAGCCAGATCATGGCCAGTACACGGAAATATCACAGAAGGTGCTGAATGCTAGTGCTGCCCGGTATATGCTTTTTTGGATTTCCTCCATTGCCAAGCAATTTGCGGAGTGGTCCCAAGCTGATTCAGATATGCAACTTGGTCAGTATACACTCTTCAGATCAGGACCACCATACTATTTGGAATCGTTGCGTTTGAACATGACAAAAACTGAAACAATCAGAGTAACAGTTTGTTTAGATATGTTTACTTCGACCCTCCAAAAACCCACAAAAATATGTTCACCTCTGAGGGTAAAATATTATGCATAATATTTAATGTGGATTGTTGGAGGGCCTGATACAACCTTGATCCATGGCAATCGGTGCGAGCAAATGTTAACCGCAGGACCGGGAGATGTGGAGAAAAATAATCTAACATATACCACATTGTTTATGAAGTTGGTCAATTAATGGGGATCCATGTGCATCCGAAAAATGGTCGTTGCAAACCTGTTTTACTTTAACCCCATCAATATTGGTGATATTTGTTTTATCAAGGTTTCATTTCATAACCGCAAATATTCGCCAATACTGGGATAATATTTCACGGCCAAGAAAAAAATAGAACATGATTTATATCCCATCGCAAAAAAGACTACTACTGGAATTTGTGGATCGTTCCAATCCCAAGAAGAAACGCTCGAATGAGTTGGTTTTGGTTTTTGTTGAAAAATGTTTTTCCTTTCAATGTTTCACCTCACCAACCCCATCTGTATAGGCATGGTTTTTAGATCCCTTCAAAATAAATTACATATTACTATATACATATGTATTTTAACAGTTTGTGTCCGGATATGTTTTTTTCCGAACCCTTTAACATTTAATGTCGTTCAAAACTATTTACATTCTGGCGCTAAGGTACAGGGCTGGAGCAACAGCTGGGTTGGCTGAGATGGAAGTGGTGATGCTTGAGTCGGCGCGATTTCATACGAATTCCCAATGGGAAAAACTTGAACAATGCTACCTCTTGTACAGAGCAGCCAGCTCTAAACTGGGGGTTTTATCCCTTGAAAAGGGGTTGACCCGCTGGAGGCAGCGGCCAAAGTCCCATAGCTTGGAGCATGGGGTATACGACTTTTGGAAAGCCAACATGCGGTATATGGCTAACTATCTTGACGAAGATTTTGTCCGACGTTCAAAGCAACTAGCCATTAAGGCAAGTCCAAAATATGTCTCTAGACATGTGCTGTTTCGGTACTCAATTGCAGCGACCCTTCGCTGGACTCAGATGTTACCAGAGTGAACGAGCAAAATCGAAGATTTTGATTTGATCTGGGTGCGCTGGTGCTTGGTCTTTGGCATCCAAAATGCTTGCTTTGAGGAAGTATATAAGGAATTAGATATCCACCCTCGTCCAACTTTTGGTGATTTTTGGGAATGTTGAACAGTTCAATTTCAAGCTAAGACCCTGAAACAGTTGAGGCCCAATTCCACGCTAAGCAAGTATACAGTATACTTGTTTCCTAAACACCTTTGGAAATTGGTGCCGAAAAGGGTTTGGTTTGGGAACATCGTTTGGAAATTTGCATCCAAAAGATTTGGGTATAAGTATATATATTCTGCTATTCCACCTTTTGGAATTCGTGTATTCCTTGTCCAATCTATGTCATACTTCGGTTTGAAGAAAAGACCCTGAAACTCTGTTTTTCCTGAACACGTTTGACATCTCAATGGTTTGGTTTGGGGAGATCGTTCGGAAATCGACATCCAAATTACCCGTATACACTATATGTGTTGTTCCTTCTATCCGAATTAGATATCCACCCTTGTCCAACTTATTAATGCAGGATTTTGGGGGTCCACGAAGCTCCGTATTTCATTAACATGTTTGGAAATATTGATAATCATACAATATTTTATCAGATGTTGCCAATTTGATAGAAAAAAGAAAGGCTCAAATATGGTGTGAAGATGAACTGAAAACTGAAGAAATTTGCATGGCCATGCAACATGGCACCGGCAGCACTATAGTGCTGGTGTCAACATGTCTCTGGAAGTCACACTTGGCACCGGCTGCTTTTTTGGCACCGGCTGCTTATATGGCACCGGCTACATAGTGATGCCTCTTAACCCTTCCTGGTGACCAGCGACTCTTTGACAAAGCCAATGATTCATGACAGCATGCTCAATCTTTTGACCACGGGAACAGTTCGTTTTCGCAATGAACCAAATCATGCAGTGATCAGCCGCACACTTCCTGCAGTACATGAATATGATGAACATGATTTGATGAAAGATGATGATGAGATCCTTGAGGAGGTGAAATCTGGAAAGAAACAGGTAAAGGTTGGACACGCCTCCATTCTCTTGGGCATGTTTCCATCAACCTTCAGTCAGAAGATCATGGTGGCATCTATGTTTGCAGTGGGCACGATGGCTCAAGCGCCCCACGGTGAACCCTTCACCTACGACTTGGCACCGGCCATGACGTCTTCTTCGGTGCCGAACTACACCACATACTTCGGGGTCTACGTGATGATCTTTGTGGTCGTGGTGATGGCTCTTTGCTTTGAGCGATGTGCCCGCGATTTTGACCACATCAAGAACAAGCTCTGTGACTTCCTCTTCGTGAAGACCAAGGTCAAGATCGAGCTGCCGGACGACGATGGACCGCAGCCCATGGATGTTGATGAAGCTGCCGAACTCCGACGGGCAGTAAACCATCGGAAGCGACTTTATGAAGAAGCTTCGGAAGAGCTGGCGGACAAGAAGAAAGAGGCAGAATCTTGGGAACAATGTGCCAGTGAATATGCAGCGAGAAATCGATGCATGCAGGAGGAGCTGATCAGTGAGCAGAACAGGACGATCCATCTTCAACAACGATTGAATCTGAGTGAGAAACAGCCACAGCCGACAGCAATGAGTGGGAGCTCAAGTCCGACCACTACAAGAACAAGGCTGACACCTATGCCGCACAGATCGAAGACTTGGAGACGAAACTTCGAGGCTACAAGAGAGCCAACGAATCAGCCAACGATGCGGCCAACTTCTACAAGGACCAGGTGGATCGCAATTTGGCTGACCTCAACAAGCAGGTGGAGACGAATCGCCTTCAATCAGCGGCGGATAAGGCGGAGATCGAAGAGCTGAAGACCGAGATCGAGAAGCTGAAAGCCGAGAACACGGCGCTGAAACAGGCAGAGTCAGAGAAGCCATCTGATTCGGGAGGAAACAAGACACCTGGTCTCTTCGACCACCATTCGAAGGGACCAACATCAACCTCTCCTGAGAAGCTGATGGCGGTCATCGACAAGCAGTCTTTCAACCTGGTGCAGATGAAGAAGAAGCTGGCAGCTGCTGAGGAGCATGTCACTTCGCTGCGACGTGAAATGCAGCAGGTGCGTACTCCAGAGACCGTAGTTGCCACAAAGGCTGGCCAGTGTTTTCATGCCCATGGCTGTACTCATCTGCAACACGGCAGAGAACCCAGGGCATTTGTAGAACTCAGGAAGTGCAAGGATTGCCTGCCATAACTCCCGGTGGTGCAGCACGAAAGGCAACCGGAGTGAGTTTTTCATGGCACGGATGACACGCACAAATCTGAGAAGTGTAACATAGCCCGTACGACTGCAGGGTACCCTTGAGCGGTTCAAAACTGAGTCATAGCATCAAACAAATTCAAGAGCAAAAAGGCTTCAACATCTTCTACTGCTTGTTGTTGTGACAAAAAGAGACCGTGTCGGGGAAACAAGGCAAGAGCCAAGGGTGGATTTTTTATTTTTAATTAACATTCTTATGATGGTCAATATGGCAGTCTGTTCCAGATTTCGCGACCCCATTTCAAGCAAAATAAGATATGCCATTTACAATGAATATTAGAAATTACTTTCTAAATAATTTATATGAAAAAACTTGATGTTCCGACTGAAAGTCGTAAGAGCAACTCTGTTGCTGTTCCTAAGATTGAACCTATCAATGTAAAACAGTATGAATTCAAACAAAGCCCATACCCACAAGCAGACAAACTACCATTCAGAAGCATCATTGTATCGGCATCACAGGG
>Ga0126342_10015909_pt1 | contig 13141 bp, 9 predicted proteins | sample Cyp1metagenome_FD_92528 | JGI IMG/M metagenome (GOLD analysis project Ga0126342, IMG submission 92528) | Coral microbial communities from Lord Howe Island, Old Settlement Bay, Australia - Cyphastrea 1 metagenome | ecosystem: Host-associated > Invertebrates > Cnidaria > Coral ... | reverse complement strand
TATATATATATCATTATCTTATTGTATATATCCATTGGTTAGTCATAATTGTCCTTAGAGCAGATCCACCAACACGGCGCCGGTAGTTGGAAAAGGGCTAGAAATGCTATCCCAACTACCTGAGGGGTGCATCCCAGACATGGAAAGTGGATGAAAATAGCATGCGTTATGCTGTGTATCAAAAGCCAATTGTATGTTAAATATCGCCAGGAATATATATATATAGATATGGCCATGATCTAATATAGGGCTACAATTCCCTTTTGATGAATGCAATGAATGCACATGCAGGTGAAGTTGATGAATGTCAAGCCTTGATTTTGTTGGGCTGCTGATCATGGAGTACCATTAGTAGCAGCTTTTTTAAGCATTTTCTGGCGGTCAACAGAGGGGATAATGGTCCCTCCGAATTTTGGATGACAGTCTCAGAGGTGTTTCCAAGTTATGGGCGCACCGTTTCCCACGTTTTGTGGCTGACCTTGCCATTATGGTTGATGTTGATGTTGGCTATCTCGCCAAGGATATCCATGATGTCCCAACTGGTTCTGAGACAAGAAATGGAGGGTTGGCAGTAATTGGCGCTTGAAGCACGGTACATCCCGACTTTTGATACCCTCTGGTAATGACTAACATAGCTATTGAAAATGACCATTTATAGTGGATTTTCCCATTGAAAATGGTGATTTTCCATAGTTATGTTAGTTTACCAGAGGGTATTCCGTGACTCTTGCTGATCTCCATTTTTATAGCGACATCATGCCGCATCCCCATAGACTGATAGACCCCTGTATCAACCTCGCCTTGCTCCGCTGGATTCTGTGAGGCTTTGGCAGAGCTTCACAAACTCAATGAGGAGGTAGGCTAAACTGATGGTTGGAGGATTGATCATCTATTCAACATGGATATGTTTCGAATATTTTCGAATGGAATCTCATGGGATTTTCATTCGGAGGGTGATTTAAGTCAAATCGCATTCAGGGATGGCTATGGGTTTGGGTATGGGCTGCCCCAAAAAATATCCAAAAGTTAGATTGTTAATACGGGTTAATACGTGTTAATACGTGTGTTAATACTAAACATACATCAAAATCATTGAAAATCTGTGGTCCCTTCTGCTTTGCTGCCCGGCAAATGCTGCCCCAAATCATCCCAGTCGATGACCATGAATCGAAAGCCACGGTGACTAGGGATCCCATGGAAAGGTGGAGGTTCTCTTAGAGTACGAAGCCCCTTGGCTCCGGTTGGGCTGGTCTAAATAAAAAGGGATGGAATGGATAGGATTCTGGGAATGATCCCTTAAAAGGCCGAACTTTTCAGCTTAGTGAACTATCATACTTTATCCAGATACAGTATATATATATGTATACATATATATACCATGTTATAATCAGTTGATATCATTTATATACCAACTATTCAGGTTAGCAATGAACAGTTGAGCCCTTTTGGTGAAAAAACTCTGGACTAGACTGCATTGAGAATCCTGCCAGAACGGTTTGGGTAGTGCACGTTTCAACTGTTTAATCACCATATCACCATATGGCAGGATCTCTTGGCGGATCCGAAGATGAAAGATCGCAATTGCTGATAGGAACATCATGATAACATCATTTTTTGATTTCTGTGTTCAGATTAGATTGCCAGATACCCCAACAAAGAAATCCAGATGGATATTCCATTATAAACAATCCAGCTATTGGGGTACAGTACCTCGATTTATGAAAACCTCCACATATATTATGGTACCCCATTATGGAACCTCCATATTGTTGAAGAATCCCATCAGCCTAATATTAAACACACATTTATTATCGTCCCAATTATGTGGAAATTCCCTACTAAACCATGGTTTCATTTAGGGAGTGTTTAATATTAGGGGGAAGGGATTAATCATTGCTATTAATGTGGTTAAAACAATGTCATAAACCTTCCCCCAGTAATCACCATAAATATATAGGTGCTATGGTTACCATTCCCAGTCATGGGTGGTTTATGGCATTGTTTCATCCACATTATTCATTAAATCCCATGACTATACCACGCTTAGTCATTTACTATATCATATCCCATTAATATCCCATTCATATACCATTGAAATTCATTGACCATTAGTATACCATTAACATTCCATTAACCATGAGTATACCAGTACTATTCCATTTTTTACCATTGGTACACCATTAAATTAGTATTCCACTAACCATTAGTATACCATCAATGAGGGACAGCATCTATTGAGGCCACCTCCGTAAGTGGCGTTTCCGATGCTGACGACGGCATCGGAAACGCGCCGGTGCGTTGCAAGGTGCCGGGCAGGGTTTGTTGCGATGAAACGGTGGAGTTCACTATTAAAACTGGGATAATAATGGTGATTAATGATGGTTAATGATGGTTAATCATGGATAATAATGGTTAATGATGTTGGTTAATGGTGATTAATGTTTGGTTGGTGGTTTGGAACATTTGGATTATTTTTCCAGATATTGGGAATAATGCTCCCAACTGACTTTCATATTTTTCAGAGAGGTTGAAACCACCAACCAGTATAAAGATATAAATAGATAAAAACCTTAAAATCACAATGTTGAGGTTATAATCATGCACTTACAGTAGCCCTAGTATTCATTATTGGCTTCACTTGTTTTGAATAAACAGATCAATTGCAACAACCTCACATCCCGACGTCACTTGCGTGATGCTTAGGATTTGAGGAATCAGCCCGAAATGGCAGAACTTTTCAGGTCTGTGAACTCTTACAATTTATCCAGATGATTTATGGAGATTTTATGAGATATTCAAACATTTCAAACATTTCAGGAGATCTCTCCAAGAGATCCCGAAATCCCATTTTAACTTTGGCTTGCGAGATTCAGCCCATCCACTCAAGGATGGTCAAACCATCTGGAAATCCGCGTTCGAAAGGACCTAAGCCATTCACCATTTTTGGTATACCCTCTGGATCCCTCTGGTAAATAAACATACATAGACCCTGAAAATCAATGAAAATCACCCATTTTTAATGGAAACTAGTCTTGTCACAACCAGTCTTCCAAGCCCGATGACTGCCAGGGTCGAAGTGTTAATTTACCAGAGGGTAACTAATTCCCAGTGATGGTTTCTATAAATACCATGATAATAGGTATATTAATTTAATTCACTGTAATCAATATGGCATAATCTATGTAATATTATATATATAATATTAGATTAATATGTAATTACCAGTGATAAATATCCCTATCTCGATTTTAATGAAAAACACGTCAGGTCCCATGGTTTCTTTTTTGGATTGACCAGTGATAGGATGGTCGGGATGACCTTTTCATATCACAAAAAGCAGCAGCCCAGCTCCGCACAGCTCTCTGGCACGGTTTGTGACGGCAGCTGGGATTGCAAATCCAAATAGCACAGTTAACAAATAGCACGGTAAATGGGATATTTACCATGGATATACATGGTTGTAAATGGTTAATAGTGGTTAATCATGGTTAATGGTGGCTAATTAAGAATGGTCAATGGTCAATAATGGTCAATAGTGGCGAACAATGGTGAAGACAATCCCATGACGGATCCATGGTGCTGCTATATATGGTAACATGGATCCCATCAATATACCCCAGTCATGTTAGCATATATACCAGCACCATGGATCCTATGGGTACTATGTGGGGCCCCCGTTTACGACGAAATCGCTAAGTTGGTGGGTTTCTAACTCCAATTTCACTCTGGTTTATGATACTTATAATTAACTATACTTAATGGGGTTTACAAACCCCACATTGTAGATATATTTATTGATTTAACATTAATTTATAGAAGCTGATGCCGCAGCGAAAAAGACACCAGGTTGGTAAACACAGCTCCAAGAACCGTTGGGTTGATGTATGTATTATCTGGTTGGTGGTTTCATTCATGGCTTTTATTTTCCATTTCATATATGGGAAATATATGGGATGTCATCCTTCCCATTGACGAACTCCATTTTTAAACATGGTTAAAACCACCAACCAGTTATGATCTATTTAACGCGTGAATGGGGCCTTGACCATCTGATTTGGGGCCACCTTGACCACTGGCAGCTTGCATCGCTCAGAGACATATCCCACAGATATCCCCACTGAGCTTCAAAGGTCAATTTGTCATATGCTTCATATGGGTTTGTCTGAAAATAGTGTACCCCTACACCCAATGGTTAATGATTATCCCTACTAAATGGCTATAATTGGGGGTATACCCCATTTTCAAACATACCCATATGCGTTTCAGCCGTGGCCATGAAACTTGATATCTGACCACTGACCAAATTTTGTTGCAAGCAAATTCTCAGCATCGGAAATCGGCTGAGGATGGAAAACTGACAGAATGTGTCCCGCCCAAACATGGAGCAAAAGCAATGGCGATGACAATTCTTGGCAGGGTTCATAGCCCAATTCTTTGGAGGGTTTACACCTCCGAAATTGCATATTATGTAACTCACATATGATATATAGAAATATATAATTTATATATACACATATAGTTGTTCCCAAAAAACAATCTGAGAAATCCGATATTTTTTTTTATGTCAATGGAAAACCTCAGAATCCGGTCGGGTGCATGGCATGTCATCCACAGCCCAGAAATACCATGATATCCTATCAATACATCATAAAACCATGATATTCATTGATTAAACCCTATGACCTATGATCCCCTATGTGTGCTTCAAACATTCTATACTGGTTGGTGGTTTGGAACATGTGGATTATTTTCCATTTCATCTATGGGTTCTCATCCTTCCCATTGACGAACTCATATGTTTCAAGATGGCTATTGCACCCCCAACCAGCTATAGGATATCCACTAACATAGCTATGGAAAATCACCATTTTTAATGGGTAAATCCACTATTTCTATGGCCATTTCCAAGTTTGCAAACTGTAAACGTTTACCAGGCCGGGTATCCAAAAAAAAGATGGCACAGACAGAGATCGATCTCCGAAATCAGGCCCTTGCGGCAGATCTTCGCAGCGGGGCGATGTTGAGCACGTTGAAGTTGGCACGTGATGAGTTGAGTGGTGGGGGAATTCAGGCGGATGGGAAAGCTCCAGGGGTGACTAATGGGGGGTTACCCTCTGGTTATTTGATGGTATCTAATGGTATCTAATGGTTACTCATTTACTTACCATTATATCCCTATGTCCCATAATATATATATATACCCTCTGGTGATTTGTTACATAGCCAGTGATCCCTGGTGATCCCAGTTGTCTAAATGGGATGATTTTCCAGTTGCCTCCCAGTGATGGGAAGAACTATGGAATAACTATGGAATAACTATGGTTACCCTCTGGTTATGACTAACAGTTCGCCATGGTTTTTCGATGGCCCATAGAAATAGATGGTTTACCGAACTTGAAAATGGGTGGATCTTTCCATGGCTATGTTAAGTAATCAGATGGTACATGGGGGTTTACTAATGGTGGGCCCCGGCAGTGATGTGAACGTTGGTTTATAAAGCCCATTCACTGCTTAGCTAGTTCAATATATCTAGCATAAACCATGTAAAACTAGTTATAAACCAACTTCGCTATCGTTTTGGGGGCCGGAAGACCACTTTCCAAGCAAAAAGACAGGGCAATTCTCATGGTCGAACTGTTCATTTAGGAGTGTATTTGGCTCGAAATTAGATGAATCAGTTGGCTTTGGTTAGTTTGTTGCTTTAAAACCGAACGCGGTCTTTGGAAAACCGAACTTCATGGCGTCCAAATCTTTCACAAACGAGTAGTCCTATGAGAGGAAGCGGAAGCAGCTGAGGGGGCAGCCATGTCAACGCATGGTTTTTGATGGAGATTGTGTCAAGCAGCACTGGGCTCCTCACGTAGCTGGCTTATGGGTGACAAGGGATGAGATTTTTTTACGTGATGAACCCAAGAAAATTCAACAACAGCCCCAATCTTTTGAAGATTTGTGACGATAAACTTGGAATACCAACGCTCAATTAACCTGTTTCATGATAACACATATTTCATATGTCTTGGAAAAATACTTAGGTTATAATATGTTATAATCATACCTTAGTATCCTTAGTAGTGTTACCGTTAGTTCTATTTGTTATCATCAATCATATATTTGGCTGGTGATTTGACATGCCAGATGATCCCTGCTCTCCCATTTTTCAGGTGCCGAGGCGGCCTCAAGCAGAAATTTGTTTTTTGCACATCCCTGTTGCACAAAAAATCTTCATTGGTTGAAGCATCATAAAGACCTATTTAATTGATGGCTCAAACTACGAAAAAAAAAAACCTTGTTGATGGTTGAAGCATCGACAAAAATATCTTAAAGCCTGATGTTTGAAGCCTTTGAAGCATCAAAGATCACTGCCTGAAACATCCCGTGCCAAAAACTGCCTTGAGCAGGTCTTGGCGGATGCCTTGAGCATCAACAGCTCGGTCCGCAGCTTGTGCCTGGAAGGTGCAGAACTGGGCGACTTTGGGATCCAGGTGCTCCCGCCGCTCCCGGGGGAGCCTTGGGGATTGGTGGTTTTTCACCCGATTTTGGGGGTAAACCCATGGGTAAAAGCATGGGAAAAAGCTAAGGAAAAAGGGAGGAGCCTAGGGTAAAAGCGAAACCATGAACATTACGAGTGGAGATGGTTTTATGAAGGGGATTGATCAGCCAACTGATGTTCATTTGTCGAGAATGCTCTCGCCATAAATCTTTTCGGTACGTCAACATGTGGGATCCCCTCGAAAAGGCTAAGGAATTGTTGAATCCGAAGAACATGAATAACTGGGCAGTGATGCATTTTAGATCAAAGGCGGAGTCCACATTGTGGAGAACAAGGGAAATTGACTTTTTGGTTTGCATCAATCATTTCTGAATCATCCTGTTTTGCAATGAGATAATCACTGAATCACCTTGATGTTCACACCATGTATACCACATACCAGGTGTCACTCAGTATCTCAACTAATATCAACCCCAAAAGAGGACTTAAGAGGCGGCTTGGGAAACTATACTTCGTAAGATTCATAGATTTCATATCGTCAAAAAACACCACGAAAACCATCAAATCAACTCAATCGAGGCTTTTCGGAAACCAACTCGCCATCACCACGGCCGTAACAGGTATTGGCAGAAGGTCTGAAGAAAAACAACTCCATCAGGACTGTGGCGAACTGGCGAACGGACGGGCAGTCGAAAATCCCCATTGGGAACCCAATAATCTCATATACCCTCTGGTAAACTGCCACATAACTATGGAAAGATCCACCCATTTTTAATGGGTAAACCATCTATAAATGGCATGTTCAATAGCTATGTTAGTTTACCAGAGGGTAATATTATATAATGTCCAATCATCGCCAATCTGTAGGATTGGGAAATCTGCATGTAGCCATCATCTGGTTGGTTTCTTGATGACTTTGGTGCTGCCAGATCATATTCAAATAGGGGATGTAAATCACACTGTTTCTGGATGAATTTCATCGTGATCTCACATCACGATCAGGTCCGAGTTGCAGGTTCGATCGAAATTAGCACAGGCAGAGCCTGTGGCACAAGTGGCTTGACCATAGAATACAAATGTGGATAAACATTTTGGGTACTAGCTGCTGTTCGGGTGAGTTAATCCGATCATGATATCGATTGGTTCTCGATATTTTCGGTGTCGACGTCCCACTGTTTTTAGGTAACGATGATACGGCGTTGATGGTTAGCGACAATTGGGAGAAACCAGCAAGGTGAAAACTTTGCCAAAGTCTTGAAATATTCTGGTGTCGGGGGTGTGAGATGTGTATAATACTGTTGATGTCTAGGCAGCACATGTTGTTGGGGTGGAATTTGGTCTAAAAGAGCAAAAATAGTTTGTGAATTGCACGGCTTATTTGGAATGAGAGAGATGCGACATTGAGACTAGGGAAAACCAGGTGCGCGTCGCACTGCACCGTGGCGTTCACCTGGGCTAGGCGATACAGGCATAGGATCATAGCCTTGACTTGTGATTTTCCGTGCAACATCTGGATGCTCCAGGTCAATTTGAAATGCAGGTGCTAAACTCGACCTTTTCCAGCTGACCTTGTTTGTGTACAGGCGTTCGACCCAACTGAATGCAACATCAGATACCTCTCATCTGCACCCAAAAAATGAATAGACCCAATTCCAATACTAAGCTAGGGTTGATAAGGGAACATATAGTACTTTCATGTATTACATATAAAACCATATAAAGCCCATTTAACATCCCTTAACAAACTCTCACTATAGATATATCATGATATATCTAACCATAAGCCAAGGTTTACCCAGGCCCACCTTGGATGTCTGGTGGAAAATCTCGAGATCCCTTGGAAGGTCATGGGAAAACCATGGGGAAGTAATCGAAAAATCCCTGGGAAAATCTCTATGAATGGAAGTTTATAGCTGGGATTTCACCATCGAAGTTGATTTGAAGGATTTTCCAGCCTTGATGACTACCCTCTGGTAAACTAACATAACTATGGACAATTACCATTTTTAATGGGAAAACTCACTATCAATGGCCATTTTCAATAGCATTTTGACATAACCAGAGGGTAAATAATACTAAATAACATTACCCTCTGGCAATCCAACACGGCAACTGAATCCACTAACTGTGGACAAGCACGTCCCACGTGCTTTCTTGGTTCCGGACATGTTCCGGATGTTGAATTTCCAAGTTGGGTTACCAGAGGGCACATGATAATCAATATAGATTGACATATAGATTGATAAATCAATATAGGTTGATATATAGTAATATAGATTGTGTAATTTACATAGTATATAATCAGGAATGTCATCTGGTTGGTGGTTTGGAACATGGCTTTTATTTGTCCCATCATATTGGGAATGTCATCATCCCAACTGCAACTGACGAACTCACTCCATCTTTTTCAGAGGGGTAGGTATAACAACCACCAACCAGTCATTATTAACCATCATTAATCATCATTCACCGTCATTAAATCACCATTAATCACCATTAACTGGGGCTGGTCTAATGCTGGGATGCGTATCGCCAGGATATTGAACCTGCGCGACAATTTGATTGGCGATCCTGGAATCAAGGCCGGCTATGGGTCTCGATTTGTGTCCAAAACTGGTTGCATAAACTGGGCGTCAAAAGCAACATCTTCAGTTGTTTTTTTTGAATTCGCTGGTGACTTGATGTTACTTGAGAAACAATAACTGGTTGGTGGTTTGGAACATGGCTTTTATTTTTCCCATCACATTGGGAATGTCATCATCCCAACTGACTCATATTTTTCAGAGGGGTTGAAACCACCAACCAGATAAACAAGGTGATGTTGATGTGGGAAAAGTTGACTGTTTGGTGTCTTTTTAGTTTTCTTGCTATCCGATGAACCTGGGAAATATGATTATTGGCCTGGGTGGTGTTAAAATCCAACATGAGAATGTAAAACACCTGGGTGAAATTCAAATGTTTGAGTGGTTACAATCCCATTTTGGAAGGATTCTGATACGAATTCCACAGAAAGTTCCTGCTTCATCACCCATCAGCAACCCCATTAATGATGAAACCGGTATTATTGTTAACCCAAGATTAGTAAACCACCGTTAAACCACCAGTTTACTCCTTATATTTTATGTTTTTTTTGTCGCGTTGATTTTGGGGGCGCGGTTTGCTATATATTTGCCATGCCTTAGATTGATCATCCCAACAGTGTCATGTTCCATCATCCAATAAGGCCTTGGCCGGCGCGCTGAAGAGAAACGGACGCTTGGCAGCCCTCGGATGGTGCAACCCCTGACTTCGCAACAAAAAACCTCTTCTTACCCTGGCAACAAGCATGTCCACATCTCATGATGCATATTTTGTTTGAAAAAAATAAAATAACTGTGTTTCGTGTGATTTAGGCTTGAATTTTAGGGTGTTAGAATATAGGGTTTTGGTGTTTATGGTTTTTGGGTTTATGGTGTAGGGCTTTGGTGTTTTGGGGTCTAGGGTTTATGCTGGTTCTTTCCTGAAAAGGAACGATAGAAATAAGGTTTTATGCAGTATACAGCAGTATACAAATATTCTTCCACGTAGAGCGCGGGCAAAGGTGGGGGTTGCAACGAACATATTTAAACGACTAATTTGCAGAGTGTTGAACCTGAATTAGTTGAGTCGATGATTTTGGGCATTTTCCTAAAGGGAAATCCACTACGATGGGGAACATGTGTTATTTTTTTGGGTTCCTTAATCAAATCAATGCAAGTGAAACAATTAATTTGGAGAGTCTGGATTTCCAGTGATTTACCGGAGAACCTTCTATTTGGGGGCAATAGTAACAATGAAAATTAGGATATGATTGGATATGCTATGGGAGATATCAACTAGATATGATTTTGTGTCTGAAAATGTGGTTTACCATACCCTTTTTCTATGGTAATTTCATGTTCTTGGCTTATCGTTTGCTGTGCGGGGGAAGTTGGATATGGAAAAACATGTCATCATGTCCAAAAAAAGTCGTAGCAAACAGCCAAGTTTGGAGAGCATGAGCTCAAAATCCTGATGTGGTGGCTTGATTGAAAATAGGTTTTGCCATGTTTTGCCTAAAACCCTATGCTGGTTGGTGGTTTGGAATATAGCTTTCATTTTTCCCATCATATTGGGAATGTCATCATCCCAACTGACGAACTCCATCATTTTTCAGAGGGGTAGGTCAACCACCAACCAGTCATTAAAAAAAACAATCATTAATCATCATTGACCATCATGAAAAATCACCAGAAAAATCATCATTAACAGGTCAGTATGTCGTTCTATTATACTCATCATTAAATCACCATTAATCACCATTAATCATCATTAACCATCAGTTATCATCATTAACCATCAGTAACCATCATTAACCATCATTAACCATCATTAACCATTAACCCTGTTTATTCTTTTAAAAAAATGCCTTTTTTGTCATGGCATCTTTCGATGTTCAGACGCCGGATCTCAGGCAGCATCAGACTCTTGAAGCTAGAGATCAACGAAATTGGCGATGAGGGAATCAAGGTGAATTGAACCATGGGAACGGGACAATTTCACCGGAAAAACCCATCGAAAATCATGGGAAAATCTGTGGTTTCCGGTTAAGATGCTAACAAACCAATCCATTGAGAATTGGAATCACAGAGATGGGGAGAGAAAATGATAGAAATAGGACATGCCGACATGCCCACCATGAGGGTTAATAATAATATGGTTAATGATGGTTAATATATGGTTATTATATGGTTAATAATGGTTGGTATCTAACCAGGGGGATTGAGACAACGATTTTTGTTGACCACATATGGCAGCAATATGTGCCCAGTTGCTGGGGTTTTCTTCTCAGATATTCAGTGTGATGGTCATCACTGGGAGATGTAGGGTCCTACCATCCTCCCAATAAAGACCCTGAGAATCACCATTTTTTAGAAGAAAGTGGTTGGGAGACTCCCCAACAGTATTTGGCAGGGTCTACTTCAGCTGGATGTAGACTTTGTCTTTGCATGTGTCCACTTTGAGGAGTGGAGATGATAACAACATTTTGTCACATAAGCCTCAACAACAACAACAATGGAAGGATGTTGTAGTTACATATCTATAGTAATCCCCAAAAACAGATCCCCAACAACAGAAGTCATATCATCACTATTCTGATATGGAAGTAAATTGTTCATTTAGATGTTTACGTTGGTTTACTGGAAGGTATTTCCTGAATACTTGTCAGTTTTTGTCTTAAAACTTGGTATCGCCAAATCCCATGATGATTGAAAAATGATGTTGTTTAAGCAAGAAAAAACATGAATTCCCCATTTTCTATGGCATTTTCCATCTTAAACGGCCATTGAAAATGGGATCCAATATCCCCAAGTTTCAGACACACGAACAATGGTATTTCAAGATCCAGTATCCTGTAAGATTGAGACCAAAACACTCAGAAGCAAGTTAAAATGGATGAAGAGTGGAGATTGTGTGGGGAAAAACCATGGTTTCACTAACCCATAGGATCCATGTATGGTATATATGCTAACATGACTGGGGTATATTGATGGGATCTATGTTACCATATATGGCAGCACCATGGATCCTATGGGTAACAATAAGATCCTTAAAACCATGGGTTTTTCCCCACAATCCACGATGGCTGGAAGGTCCCCAGGTCCCCGTGGCCGAAAATACAACGGAGGTTAAACGTTCGTTCGCTGGGAATGGATGGGAAAAACGGCCATCCGGTGGATCTTCCGGCCATCATAACTCAGATCAACCAACTACCCTCTGGTTGTGTCAAAATAGCTATTGAAAATGACCATAGAAATAGTGGATTGTCCCATAAACAATGGTGATTTTCCATAGCTATGTTAAATTTACCAGAGGGTATCATGGCCCATTCATGATCCCATAAATCTTCCCCTATACCAAACCCATGGCTTTTCCATGGTGCTGGAATATGAATCCCAACATTTACCCCATAAATGAGCCAGTTTTGTAGGTAAATATACTATACATGGAGCATCTGGGAAATATGGTTTTTCATAGCCTTTAAAATTAAATCCCCACGTTTTTGGCTTGTTTCATGGAAAAAAATGCATCAAAACATGGAATCCGGCAGGCCTTGGCCGTGGCGTTGAAGTCGAACCGAGCCCTGCGGACGCTGTTTCTGGGGAACAATGAGATTGGAGACGAGGGAATCAAGGCGCTCCGCGGCCTGCCTTGATGGAACGGGTGACATGGAGTGCGGCCTTCCATTCGAATGGTTTTTTATCTAAAAAAATCGCTGTGTAGAAAGGTCCCAAAAGAAAAGAAGCTTCAGATTTGGGTGAAATCTCATTCTCAGTGGCAAACTGAACTTGTTCTATTTTTTGGGGGTGTGATATATTTGGAGTGGTTCGGAGCTAGGAATAGAGTTTTCAAAGCACATTGGGTTGCCTGTTTGGGTTGATGTGTTGAATCGAAATCATTGCACGGAAATTTGACGTTATCCTGGGTTACTTAAATTCTGGCAACAGACATTCTGAAATTGAGGTGGTGTATATATATATACCAGTAGTACCGCACAAGGCGGTGGCGGAAGTTTCAGAATAGGAAACCTATAGGAGACGTTGGTTGTTGTGAATCACGGATGGCAGAGCGAATCCACTGATTGACCGAAAG
>Ga0126342_10015908_pt1 | contig 13142 bp, 12 predicted proteins | sample Cyp1metagenome_FD_92528 | JGI IMG/M metagenome (GOLD analysis project Ga0126342, IMG submission 92528) | Coral microbial communities from Lord Howe Island, Old Settlement Bay, Australia - Cyphastrea 1 metagenome | ecosystem: Host-associated > Invertebrates > Cnidaria > Coral ... | reverse complement strand
TGCGTCCCTGTCACTTGTGAAACGTGCTTCGTGCTTGCCAATTAGTGTTACTCACAAAAGATTAGTCATGGCCACTGGTCCCCTGTCAAAAATCCAATTTGGATGGTTGATGCATGTTCCCCCTAAGAACATCTTTGACAAATTTCAAAGTGCCACACGTAAAGCTCTTAATGAACCCCATCGTTCATGTATCCACTTGCGGGACATATGAGAGGCCACGGTCTCCACATAGGTTTTCGAGTGTTGCAGACTTGCCTTTGTGTTGTCCTTCGATATGTCAAATACTACCAGATACCCTCCTGGTGTAAAAACAGTATTTCCAGCTCCATTTCCAAACAAATGGAACGCATGTCGTGGTTACGTACAGCCACCTGGACCTGGAGACGCTCCGTGACAAACGCTGTGACTTCTTTAAATCCCAGATCTACTTATTTTTCCCTTGACACTGATCCGGTCTTGCACCGATTGCGTGAGGGTTTTCGTACACACTCGTGGACATGTTGGCAATCGTCGAATCGCCGTGACTCAGTCCTATGCCAACACTTTCCTTATGACGAAACCAGATGTGCCAATGCTAGGAAAGCATCTCAAATTACATCGCAGGTTTCTGCGATCATTACCGGAGGATATGTTTCTAATGCTTCTTTCCATCGAAGTGATGATGATGGTCAACGCCGGTGTCCACATTGTCATGTCATTTCTTCTTTACATCATGAGTTTTGGGAATGCCCCCGCGTACCAAATGCAGCTACTCGTCCTGCAATTCCTGAGTGCATACTCCAACAGCGACTGGGTTGGCCCTCACATGACAAAAAGTCAGAAACTATCTTAGCATGGCAGGTGTCCGTCCGGAAACACCAACTGAATAGCCGCCAGTGCAGAATGCTCCTATGTGATTTCCTTTTTCAGTTGCCCTCTTTGAACACAACTTGATGTGAGTCTTTCCATGACTTTCCATGGCGTATTTGCTGATGCAATGAATCTCCCATGTATCTGTGACATCTCCTGGATGTCACTCCACTGCGATGATGTCACGCGTGGTCCTCATCGCCTACAAGACTATCTCTCTTTAATTTCCGTTCATCTTCTTTGCTGCGCTCTAAAGCCTAGCAAACTTTGAAACATTTCAAACATTCTTCCATCATTGGTGCTACCTTCCAAGATCTTCCGGGCACTTTTCCAGCATTCTACCATTAGAGTACGGTGTTCGAAAGATTTCCCGTTGAACTTTCTACCATCATTGGTGCCACGCTTGAAGATTTGCTTGTCAATTTCCCTACATTCTGCCATCAGTGATGGTAAGCTCCAAGGTGTTCGTTTTAATTTTTGAGCATCAGTGATGCTATGCTCCAAGGTCCTTCTTTATTCTTCGGCAGTCCACCATCTTTGATGCTACGCTTCAAGATCTTCTTTTCAACTTACGAGATTCTACGATCATTAATGTTTGCTCCAAGGTCTTCTCTCCAATGTTCAAGCATCATCGCCGCCATGCTATTTTCAATGTTCTAACATCACTGACGCTACGTTGCCAGTTTTTTTTTTTTGGGTCAGTTTGTCGTACATTCCACCATCATGGATGATACGCTATAATTTTTTTCTTCAATTTTCAAACGTTCTATCTTCATTATTGCTGCGCTTTAAGATTTTCTCTTCAATTTTCTAACATCATCGATGCTACGCTCTAAGATCCAACCAACTTGCACGCATTCTACCATCATTGATTCTGCGCACCAAGATTTTCTCTTCAAAACTCCAACTTTCTACCATCACTGATGCTACGTTCCACGTTTTTTAAAAAAAACAATTTTCCAACAAAAGCAAGTGATGCTACAATTTAATTTTTTTCTCAAAACACGCTGAACACGCACCGGGGACAAAAGTAAGGAAATTGATCCCCAAAAGTAACTCCGCGGGAACAACCAAACTTAGCCCCCCTTCGTAGTTTTGAAGCAATCGGACCCCGGGGCCCAAGGGCTATTTTTTTCACATCCAAAATGATGGGAAATGCTGGGTCCTGAAGGGAATGTGGCGTCACAATGAGGCGGCAGGGGAGGAACGTGGCGTCAGGGAATGTGTCGTCAGGATGCGTCGGTTGAGATGGAATGTGGCGTCAGGGAATGTGTCGTCAGAATGCGGCGTCAGGTGGGCATGGGAATGTGGCGTCAGGGAATGCAGCGTCAGAACGCGGCGTCAGGAGGGAATGTGGCGTCAGGGGAGAATGTGGCGTCAGGGAATGTGTCGTCAGAATGTGGCATCAGAGGGGAATGTAGCGTCAAGGAATGTGTCGTCGGAATGTGGCATCAGGGGGATGAGGCGTCAGGGAGAACGTCAGGCACCCAAGTGCTACACAATGCGCGGGCACCCTGATTTTTATTATTTTTACTATATTATTTTATTTGTCATGACTTCATTGCTGTGAAGATCCTGTGATTATTACCCGTGCCGACTCTCATTGTTCCAGGTGGATTGCGATTTATTTGGAAGATCATTTCCAAATTTCATCAAAATTCATCAAAATTCTACACTTAGTCTCCGTCTAACCGCATCAACCATTCTCATTTCCAAGGCTGAACTTGTTTGGGCCGTTGCAAAAACTGTAGGAAAAACAAAACGATGGTACTAGTAGGATGCAATTGTGAAAAAGGAAGAAAGAAAGGGCAAGGAACCGACACCTTCTTGTGGACCGTCCCTGCTTGCTGGGCAGCGCATGTCAGATTTTACATACGTGTTTTTTTGCATACATCGTTGCCGGTCTCATTGCGTTGATGAGAATTCAGCACCATGTGAGTCATTTGTATGGTGGGCAATGCTGTTTAATGTGTCAGGCAGAATGCTTTAGGTAGAAAGAAACCAAATAGTTTGTCAAAGTGTGCGTCGGATAAAACACCAAATAGATTGTCACTTTTTTTTATACATGTACATATTGAATATATAGTGTGTATTGTGTACAACAAGTTGAAGCATCCACATTAATCCCTTGGAACAGGGATGTGGCGGCACTAGTTGGACACACGACAATGAGGATTCAATGTTTGATTGATTTTTTGTATGTAGACTTATTTAACTTATTCACTTTTTGAATGAACATGCGAAGTTGGTTTCCAACCATTTCTGGCACGTTGGAGGTTGCACATGGCGCGTTGTCGTGTTGATTCTTGTTCCTGGGTTGTGTAAGTCCGAAGTGGCTCAACGGTTCCACATGTGTGGTGAGCTGGGTTTAGTTTTGCACCAACAAAACGTCACCTGTCATTCGCCTTCACCATCGTAGCGCTCTTCCACATGAGTGTCAGCAAAACTGTTGCTGTACTTCATCAAACCTTAGGTTTTGGGTCAAAACTTCTGTTCCCAGCGCCGGCTAAAATTTACTTTTGCGACCGTTCAGTCAGAATGAATGCACGCAAGGCAACCCAGCATCTTAGCATCTTGAGTTCGTTTGTTCTTCGCAATGCTGGATTGATGCTTCGGGTGCATGCAATAATCCATGTTGTGAAATATCATTGGGCGGCGAAACATGGCCATGTATGGGAATGTGGCAATTTAGGATATTTCCAGCAACCCTTTGCCAGACCCCTGGAACCTCAGACGATGAAACGTCAGATGTCACTCGGATGATTTTTTTTGGCAATTAAAAACCGCGACCCGCGGCGAAACCGGACTTGTCGAGACAAAATGGCACAAAATGAATCGCCGTTCCATGCGGTTCAAAAGAATCGGTTTTAACTGAGCCGGGATGCGGCGACATTGCCAATCAAGAACTTCTCCCTGAATCGAACGCCACACATGTGATCGCGGCCAATTATGGCCAAACATACATTTTCGAGGTCCTTGAAACTCCACATGCTGAAAGGCAGCGCCCAGGGGGCCCTGAAACCTCCGAAGATGAAATTGCTGTTTTTCATTGTTTTTCCCCCAGCCGTGTGTTCACCTTTGGGGTTTTTACGGTAGTAGTTAAAGATGTTAAAGCCTCTTGTTGGGTATTGTTGGTTCAAGGTGGTCTCCTGCAGGTCCGGCTAATTTATTTGATGGCGACCCTTGCAAGGCGAAAAGTTTCTCGATCTTCCGTTTTTGAAGCAAACCTTCCATGAAACGTTGGCCTCAAGACATCTCTTGCGGAGGTGTGTTCTCGCTTGCCGTCTCCCATCATGTTTGGGGCTAACCACGTTTCTTTTGCCAGGTCATTTTTCGCCAGAAGTCCGAACCTCGCTTTGCGTGGCAGGGGCAAGACATCAGACACCTTTTCATCCGCGTGGCAGGCGCGGTATTTCGTGCACGTTGCTAAAACTTTGGCACGCGCGGGTGGCAACCAGAGGTGGTTTTTGTGGCAAGCGCAATATTAGGTGAAGTTGGACGGTTGGATCATGCTTTGAAAGGCTCGAAAGTCTCGTTGTCTCGTTTGGTAAAAGTGTACATGATACGATTTGGTACATGACAAGGATGATGATCATTTGCGTTGCAGGCGCAAGACTTCAGATGCCTCAGGCCCATTTTTGGTGGCAAGTGCGGTATTCCAGAGACCCCCAGGTAAAACATCGCTTTCACGTTTCCAACTGTCATTTTTTTCTGGTGCACGCAGCACTTGGCGACTGTGACATGTGCTCGCACAACCCTCTCGTCATTTTGTGCGTGTCAGATCGTTCTCGTTGTTGAGCGGTGCTCATTTTCATGTCGCTCACGACATCAAATATCGTCATTTTGTGCGTGTGAGCTCAATTTCGTTGTGGCGTGGTGCTCATCTGCGCAACCCTCCCATCACTTTGTGCGTGTCAGATGATTCGCGTAGTGGCGCAGTGCTAATTTTGATATCACTCGCCCACCCTCCTCGTCACTTTGTGCATTATGGGATCGCTCTCGTTGCAGCGTGGTGCTGATTCTTTCAAGGAGATCTTGTATAGAGATTTTGCAAAGCGGCCGCTTTTCGAGATATTGCACCGAGATCTTGCAAAGAGATCTCCTACAGTCTTACAGAGATTTGGCACAGAGACGTTTCAAGAAGATCTTGCCACGATATCTCTGTACAGAGGTCTTGTATAGAGGTTTCTCACAGAGATCTTGGCAGGAGATCTTGTGCAGAGAGTTTGTACAGAGATCTTGCCAAGAGACCTCATGGAAAAATATTCTACAAAGATCTTGTGGAGAGATCTCTTGTTGCAGAGATCTTGCCAACAGGTTTCTTACAGAGAGACCTTGCGTGGAGATGTTCTATAGAGAGTTTGAACAGAAATCTTGCATAGTGATCACTGACAGAGATATTGCATCGAAATCTCTTATAGAGAGGTTGTGCAGAGATCTTGCGTAGACATATTTCACAGAGATCTTGCCAAGAGATCCCCTACAGAGACCTTGTGCAGAGATCCTGCCCAATGACCTCTCTCAGAGCAGAGATCTTGCGTGTAGATCTCTTCTAGAGACCTTGTTCAGAGATCTTGCATAGAGATCAGCCTAAGCGGCCTTGCCAAGAGATACCCTACAGAGACCGTGCAAAAAGATCTTGCAAGGAGACCTCTGGTAGAGACCTTGTGCAGAGAACTTGCATACAGATTTCCCACAAGGATCTTACCAAGAGACCCTCTGTTACAGAGACCTTTCACGAAAATCTGGCACTGAACCTTGTACAGGGATCTTGTATAGAACTCTCTGACAGAGATCTTGGCCAGAGATGTTTGTAGAGAGTTTGTGCAGAGATCTTGCTAAAAGACCTCCTATCGAGATATTGTACGGAGATCTTTTATATAGAGAGTTCTTACAAACATCTAACGTGTAGAGCTCTTCTACAGGGATCTTGCCAAGCGATCTCTTACATATATAGAGACTTTGGCAAAGAGATCATCTATAGGGATCTCTGACGGGGATGTTGCCCAAAGACCTCTCTCGTACACGATCTTTTGCAGGGAGTTTCACAAAGAGAACTACGCTGGCAGTTCTTCTCACGTTCTTTGCGGTATTTTACAAGGATCTTGACAAGGGGAACTTGCAGAATTATCCCAGGAATCCCAGGTATCTGTTCCTTTTGTTCTGTGCAACACTGTTTGGGTTCTCCTGCCGGGATATTTTTTATGTTGTTGTTTTTTCCGGGCGGGTTAACATGTACTAGTACATGTTTTGTGTGATGATACGATGTTGAACTGATTTGAAAAATCCACAATGTTTTGTTCGCATTCTTTAATTTTACTCTTCCGGTCCAGACACCAGATCATGTTTTGCCGAAACGTGACACAACCGGCCGAAGCAAAAAACAGAAGAAAACACAGGTTTGCAACCACAATTGTGGCAGATTTTGATTACCTTTTTTGTTCAACCCATGATCTCTCAACTCTCTTCTGGAACCACGCTTGCGCCTGGTCAACATGGATCGTTCCATACAAGTTCCGCGGACGCCCAACACTTTCAAGTTTCAGTACACGCCAGTATCAATCCAGTATCCTAAGTCCACTTTGCCATTTTCATATAAACTGGATAATTTAGCAAAATTTCGTTGAACACATTCAGTTTCAAGAGCGTGGCGCAATTGGAATAAAATAATGTGAGCAGACGTGCTAGTTGATGAGAATCCGCGGCTGCTAGAGGCTCTGGCAAATATTTACTGGTAGGATTAATTCATAGTAGGAGGGTTGTCCACAAATGGCAGAAGAAGGAGGTTTGCCCACGACAACGGCAACTTCGTCAACCAAAAGAGGCTATAATCTCCAAGAGACTGTGTCGGTCGGATGCTCAGTTTTAAGTTGCTGTGTTGATGTGTTTCATGCTGATCCCCTTGTTATTCAGATTGCGTGAGGTTGTGGTGGACAACGTTTGGCAGTATGTGCACATTGGAGCAGCAGGATTCCTCTTCTACGAAGATAACCTCCTTGGACTGTATAGTTTGCTGGGTTTCGCCGCATTGTGCTGTACCTTTTTTGCAACAAGGGGTTTTCACATGTTTCACAGTGTTTTCTTGCCCGAAACTCATGGCAATTTGCCAAGGCGGCGTTATGGTTGCATCTACAGGAGGAGTGATTCCAACGATGGGCGAAGAATTGTGGAGAATTGCCATCCCAGCCTCAGCTATACTTTCAGTCACAACCTCATTGCCGAGCCCCCAGAGCAGCCATTGGATATTATTGGATGGTGCCCCTATTGGATGTTTCCCCCGATGGTTCCGTAATGTTCCGTAGGCCCAGTGAAGGTTCCCCTAGTTGGTTTCGACGCCCAGGGGCTGCCGGGTGGCGGGTTGGACATCAGCCTGGGTGACGTGTTGTTTTTGCGTCTTGCTGCCCATGGCAATACTGGCTTTGACCACCGTGACCATCAAAAATGACAAGACAGCCCGATTGCAACGAAGCTGCAAATGGCAAGACCAGTTTGTGTTAATTGCGGGCAATTCTGTCAAAACGCAGGAAGTTGAGATGGTTTCTGGATTGTCCTTGGGTTTTCGAACCTGAATTGTATTTGCGCAGTCCCAGCTGTGTCACGGCCCAGGCGTTTGTGAAGCGCGCATGAAATTTTCCGGTGAGGAACAGTGTATCACCTGAGCCTGGCAAAGGCCTCGGTTTTGCATCACGCCCCAGTAGCAAGTATCAGCGTTGTGGTGAAGTGTCTCAGATTGGTCACCGGCTGTGCTGACCATTGCAGTACAAGACAAGTTCACGGTTTTGGATGGTGGCAATTTGTCAACTTGACCACTTCGCGCTGAGCTTGGGTATAGGAGCAGGTGCTAGAGTCTGCCAGAGCAGCGCCAAAAGAATCCAAAAGATGATTCTTGGAAGTCGACAGTGAAGGGATGCAATTTGTGTATGGTTTCCGCATGTGCACCACCATTTTTCACATCCCAAACCTCCATGGAACAGAATTGCTTTGGGCTGTGGGCTCAGATCCAATTAGAAAAGCGCTTTGGTTTGCCTCTACTCCAAGGTGGCCCCTGCAGACATTGTACATGTGCATGTCAAAGTGCCGGCCGCTTCGCATCCACGAGGACAAGATGTTGTGGACACCTTTGGATGCAGAGAAACTCTTGCTGCACAATGACGTCCTTTCTGCTTCCAGCCCTCAAAAGTCAAGACAGGCTCCAGATTCTGAGTTTCAATCACTCACACAACTACAGTTTGTTGGATGGAATCTGTTTTCGACCTTATCCCGTTCCACGCGTGCCCCAGGCAATTCCAAAGTGCTGCTCCCAGCGCAGACGCAGAGCGCAGTTTGGAACCTCGCCGTTGCACATGACTAAGGCCTCCAAGGCTCGGACATAGACATAGCTTGGCGTTGGTGCAGAGCAATTTCTGGGGGTCAGGGCCTCAGAGGGGACCAGAGAGAGAGAGAGAAAGAGAAAAATATGTGATGTATATATATATATATTTATTTATTTATTTATTTATTTATTTATATATAGATATATTTATATTTATATATATATGCGTGTGTGTGTGTGCGCGTGTGTGCGTTGATTTCATTATGTGTGTGTGTGTGTGGCTATGTCACTGCCGAAGAATATCTCGGTCCTAAAGCAGGTGTCCCATGATGGCCTATGATTTTCCAATGTTCAAACGGCCATCTTTCAGGGAATAGCCTCCAGGTGTTGCAGTCATCAAGTGTCTCGCCCAGACTTGAAGCCTCCTTCAGCCACGGTTGGGAGAACTGCTGGAGGGATTTGCTAGGACACTGGCCTTTTGAAATCGTTTAAATGTCTTCAAACAGCTCCGTTTGAATCCTTGGTGCCACTAGCACTGCGCCTTGCTGAGACAAGGCATGCTGTTTGAGCCCCCGGCTGAGCCAGCCAAGCCAGCCAAGCCAGCCCAGTCAGCCAAGTCAGCCCAGCAGGCTGGATAGCATCTGCCACAATTTGATTTTCAAGTTTTTGTCTGGTCAAAATGATAGGCCCATGGCGCAAAGTTTCGATCTGAAAAGATTGGAGCAGAGTGCCCCGAATCGCCACATTTGGTCTCCTGAGTTTCTGGCTTCGAAAGAGGCACGACATAGGAAGACTCATTTTTTCCAACGAAATATTGACCAGGACAGTGTTGAAACCTCCGGCAGGCACCCGTGATGCCCATGGCATGTACCGGCCCAGTGCTCCCAATTGGAGGATGAGTTATTGAACGGTGTGACCACAAAAAAAAAATGCGATATGCAATTTCCCTTTGTCAAAAACTATTTCTAGCCATTTGCAGGAGCCAAACAAATGCACGTTGAGATGAGTGACTGCAGCTGCTGCACAGCGGTGGAGGCCACCGAACAGCAACCATAGTATGAATAGTATGTTTGTAAAGCCATAGGTTTATCACGGATGCGTATATATAATATTATATATATATACATAGAATATATGTGTGTTATATATATATATATGTGTGTGTGTCTGTAAATGTATATGTATAAGTATGTGTGTATTATATTGTATTTTATTTTATAGCATCATATTATATAATATAATATTATATTGTATTATTTTATATTATATATATATATATCATGTCTTATAATATTTTAATATATATATATATATATATATGTGTATATATATGTATATGTATATGTATATGTATATGTACGTGTGTGTGTGTGTTTATGTATGCATCTACGTGTATGAGTCTAAATGGATGCGTATGTACACACAGATGCACACGCAAATACATATATATATATATATCTCTCTCTCTCTCTCCCTGTCTCATTTACAGAGAACATATCTCCGCGTGTGTGCGTCTATATTGTATGCAGAGCTGAGCCACCTGATCGCAAACCAAACATTGAACACATCTGAATTTGTATATCAACCCTGTCAGCTTGTTTTGTGTGGAACTGCTGACGTATAGTACAGGTAAGAGACAGCAAGAGTTTCACAGCTTGTATTGTACCACGGTGAGGTATCTCGCAGGGATACCATGCCATCCTTGGACGCCGTGAGCACGTTGTCCTTGAAGGGCCATTTGCAAGAGGCAGCCTGCTTTCGTCCCCGATAACCTCAGACTTCAAGCAGACAAACCTGAAGATGTTGCAAGGTATTGGAGGTCAACGAGCAAAACCTTCCAACTGCCTTGTCAAATGTATTTGGAGAAGTCAGGGCCTCAAAACGAACAAACACTTGGAGCATACTTGGAGTTTGTTATCTAGCTGCCTTTGGCTATCCGTGGTTGATGTCCTATTCGGTCAGGATGGTCTATCAGCCATCTTTGGTCGTTCATCTGCTGACGGTGCAAAACGATTGCGCTGCGGGGGCTTTAACCATGCCATGGTCCGAGCAAATTTTGAACGAGAGCAACCGAAAGTGTGACGGAAGATACTGAAAAACGTCTTCACTGCAGCTTGCGTGTTGATCGGAATCTAGCATACTGAGGTCTTCATGATTGAGTTAGGTGGCAAACTTGCCAAATGCATCAGGCACAAACAACTACTTTCCACTCAAAGAGATTTAAAGAGTGCAAGACTTGCAAGTCTTGCCTAGAGTCGTCCGTATCAAAGAGGTTCAAAGCAAAGTGGTTCAAAGTGGTTCGGATGTTAGCACACATCATCATGCGTCGATGAATATGTGGGAGGCCACATGGTGGTGCTGGCGGGGACTGCAGCGAAGTTGTGGAGTCTGAAAGGCTTCGGCATCATTTCCCAAGCTTGTGTCAGGAGATCCAAAGCCAGGGTTTCCAGTGCAAACTGACGCAGTGTGATGTCCTGATGTTTAAAAAAATGTGACAAGGCATGCACACTCAAAAATACCTGTGACCTTACAGGATCAGCAGGTACTTTTTCCTCAAGCAGCCTTCTTGTGCAAGGGCATGGCATCAACACGCTACATTTGCGAGGCAGGTACAAGAGCATCCAGCTTTAGTTTTAATGTCGACCCAGTGCCGTAATATGGACGGGTCCATTTCCAACAAAGATTCTCATGTTTTCGCTGGGGAGCAGGCCCTAGGATTGAAGACTTCAACACCGTCACAACTTTGCTGGAAGCAGACAGGGAATTCTTGGAATTGGATAGGATGAAGGCAAAGATCTCAGGACCCCCCCAATGATTGTTGGTAACAACCATTTAAAAAAATCATGGTGTTCTGGATTTTTTGCCCACTTAAACCAACCGAATGACGGACACAGGTCATGGTCTTTGACTTTCTCCCGGGATGCCAATCAGTTGCCGACCTGTGCCGTGACTTTGAGCGCACACACCCGTGCGGAGTGCGTCGGCAAGCTGCTTCATGTGCAGAACACAGGGCGCTTGAGGAGGACAAGGTGATTTCATTTGGTTGATTTTATGGCTTCTTGAAAGCCTATTTGTATCTATGTGTTTGTCCCCAACAAAATTGAGACACCCCAAAAATGCGTTCTTTTGTTGAAGGCTAATGACACACCATGATATTTTTGCCAGGGGTATGTCTGAAAATGAGGCCTTCCCCCATTTTATGGTCATTGGATTTGGGAAATTTCGGAATAGGATGAGTTCCACTGTCGGAGAACCCCATTGGACCATGGAATCTGACGTTTGTTCCATGGCGGAGCCTCGGAGCTCGGCCTGGCTCCAGGTGAACTGTGAGCATTTCCGAGCTCTACAGGCCTTGGTGCGACGAGCAGCCAGCCTGGGGCGGCACTTCCAACAGGTGCATGGCCGCCGGCATGGCGACTTCAAGGACGGCATGGCGATGTGGGTCACGTGGGATCTGCTGATTCTGGAAAAATTGGCTAATGGGGTAGGGATGTGATATGGAGATTAGGTATGGTGATAACCAGCAAGAATGTTGATATTTGCCAGTAAAACATTAGTTTTTCACGTCCACGGCAATTGTGCTTGCCTATCTCTCCACAGATATCTTTGACAGATTTTCAGGCTGACAATATCTTGGTGGATCAGCATGGAAATCTCCTACTCTCAGACTTCCTGAGCCCGTTCTGTGCTGCCTGTGCCGGGAGACCCAGGTCACCGTTTACCTTACAAGTTCCCGCAGTTCAGTCAGAAGAGCATGGTTGGAGGAAATTGCCCTGCAACATGGAAAACTCAATGAAAATCATAAAGGCACTAGGACAGTGCAGGTCTACACCAGCCTCAGATGAGTAACCAGGAGAGGGAGTAGGACAGCAGACACGCTCCCAAACTCAGGACCGAAATGAGTTTCAGACGTCTATCCAGAGCGGCCACCCGATATGTCAGGAGACTGGGATGCCCAAAAAGCTCCAGCTCGAAACGAAAACAGCACGCATTTCGACAGATGCTGTGGATAGATATTTTGCAAGCCAGGACTTGCAACAAGTTTTTGAAGAAGAATGGCAGGTACGTTGCCTCGGGTGGGTCCTTGTTTCGTTTGGGCACCCTTTAATCTGTTGCCTTGGGAATGCGCAGGCACCAGCCTGCCAGCTGTCCAATGAGGCAAGGCCAGATCGGCTCATACAGTCAGATGCAAGATTTTGACCACGGTTCCAGGCGGCTCAGCGAAGACAAGTTGCGTGGCTGGCAGGAGAGATGCGCAAGCTCAGTGAGGCCGGCATCCTGCTGTTGATAGGTCATAGATGAGTCATGACAATTGGTTGTGTTGAAGTATTTTGAACTGTTGAAGCCAGGTTTCCAGCCAACAATCGATCTTTGGGCCCGGGCCTCAGTTCCGTAAGACTCCGCTCCGATTGCAACCTGCAGCTGGATTGAGGCCCCTCCCCGATCTGCTGCAAAGTATTTCGGCTTGGAGCTCACCACCCAAGATGTCAGCACCACAAGGCCCCTTTTGGAACCAAGGGATGGGCACAACATATGTGCCATGGTCATCCATGGTCAAGAGTTGGATTAATTACACACCTATATTGGGGGACGGTCGTCAGTCCACTCATGGGATGTCATAGAATTTCATAAGTATATATATATATATGTGTGTGTGTGGGGCATATGTATATAATTATATATATATACATGTGTGTGTTATATACATATGCACATATATATATATATACATATATATATGTATATATATATATATGTATATATATATATATATATGTATATATGTGAAAAATGAACTTGACATGCATCATCTGCCTTGCATTGCACCTGACTCAGCAGCTCATATGAATCCATAGGTGCCCTGCTCAAGTACAGGGAAGCGGTGGGTGGGACAAACCTTCCGGTGCGAACGGTCCAAAAAGGCGCCATAGTGTCTGGGCTTGGAGGCCTTCATCTTGCGTGGTGGGATCCACTATTCCTT
>Ga0126342_10015907_pt1 | contig 13143 bp, 6 predicted proteins | sample Cyp1metagenome_FD_92528 | JGI IMG/M metagenome (GOLD analysis project Ga0126342, IMG submission 92528) | Coral microbial communities from Lord Howe Island, Old Settlement Bay, Australia - Cyphastrea 1 metagenome | ecosystem: Host-associated > Invertebrates > Cnidaria > Coral ... | reverse complement strand
TGGAAGATGTGAAAGCGAAGCTCTCATGCGAGACTTCCTTCAAATTCCAACAGTTCAAGATGTGATAACGCAGCTTTCGTGCGAGAATTCCCTCAAAATCTGAAAGTGGAAGATGTGAAACCGCAGCTTTCGTGCGTTTTGTGCGAGACTTCCTTCAAAATCTGAAGGTGGAAACCGAAGCTTTCGTGCGAGACTTCCTTCAAAATCCGAGAGTTGAAGATGTGAAAACGAAGCTTTCGTGCGAGAATTTCTTCAAAATCCGACAGTTGAAGATGTGAAAACGAAGCTTTCGTGCGAGACTTCCTTCAAAATCTCAAGGTGGAAGATGTGAAACCGAAGCTTTCGTGCGAGACATCGCGCAAAAAGTGAAAGTGGAAGATGTGGAAACGAAGCTTTAGTGCGAGACTTCCCTGAAATTTTAAAGTTGAAGATGTGAAAACGCAGCTTTCGTGCGAGACTTCCTTCCAAAAGTGAAAGTGGAAGATGTGGAAACAAAGCTTTCGTGCGAGACTTCCCTCAAAATCTGAATGCTGAAGATGTGAAAACGAAGCTTTCGTGCGAGACTTCCCTCAAAATCTGAATGCTGAAGATGTGAAAACGAAGCTTTCGTGCGAGACTTCCCTCAAAATCTGAAACTGGAAGCTTTTGTGCCATGCCATGTCATTCCATTCCATTCCAATCCATTCCATTCCAGTCCATTCCATTCGATTCCATTCCAATCCATTCGAATCCATTCCATTCCATTCCATTCCATTCCATCTTGGCCATCATATCCGTAACACGGAAGTTCCTTCGAACTTCCTTTGATAACTTGATACACAAAATCAATATCCATATGGGGTGAAGGAATGTGAAGGAGACATGCTAATAAACTCAAGTAACAACCACATGGTCAGGTGCCAACAAGATCCAACAAGGCAAACTCAGAATTTCAATTCTGAAAAAAATCTGGTGTCTGAACACACCATATCTGCCAGCCCCGCTAACTGCGCAGCTTTTAGATCCCGAGGCGAGATTTGGTTTGGCACAGTGCTGCGAAAATGTGCCCATGTCCTGAGGTATCGTCTGCCACGCTATGCCAGGCCTCCACTTTTCTGGTCTCGGTCCAGAACAAAGACTAAACAATGCGATCAGACGTGGCTGGTTGGGGAATCCCCTATATATAAATAGGCGCTTGAAATCGTTTTCATGGGAAAATCAGTATAAATGGGGATTTCCCAGCCAGGTTTGACCCAGAGGGTAGGTATCGGTTGACAGTGCCTGGAAGGCTCCCTCTCAGACTGCAACCTCAAGTACCAATCAATTCCTATGGTGTGTACTGCTCAATGGCAACAAATGGCAGCATGTTTCATGTGTCCATGTCTTTCCAAACATCATCTTATTACTGCAATGGGAAAATCTATCTATAAGGGATTTTCCAGCAAGCCATGTTTGATTACCCCGGAGGCTATTTTGATGCCACAGGTATATGACAGAAAACCATCTTTCATCCCAACAACCTGAATCCCCTGCAGAACATGACACACGAATTGGAGCAGAATGGAAGATTGCCTCTGGACATGGGTCTGTGCAACGGGAGCAGCATCCATGCCTGTTGGAAAATCAGCATGCGACGCTGCGAGGGCGCCAAGCTCCTTTCTACCCGAATTCAGCAATTTTAGCTGAGCAGCCATCGTTCTAAACAATCGCTGACAATGCAACGGATTTTGCCAGAAGTAAGGACCCGCTAAAACATGGTATGCAGTAAGTTCGCCTCGTAGTTGCTTGTTCCAATGTTAGCAATACACATTTGGGGTTGCCTGAAAAGAGGATAGCCCCAAATTCGATGTTTTACCATAATTTTCCTTACCGTACTTGTCCCCTCATCTTTAAACTCCAAAAAAGGCAATAGAGAGAGTCGTATGCGACAGGCATCACCATTGCTGCGTCCCCACTCCGCTCTGGCTATGGCTATGCCGGGGCGCCAAGGAAGCCCAATCATGGTTCTATGGTGTGCAGTTAAGGAGGGTGGAAGGTTGAAGCCCATCAAACATGTGTCTCTGTCTAAGAATGGGATTTGTAGCCAAAATGTTCGTTTTCATGGGAAAGATGATATGATCATACAGACTATCAAGTTTGGGGTGCTCTATTTTCATGTCAGGAAAAGAAATTGAAATTCGCGGTGAAAATAGAACACTTCTTGAAGCCCACCCACCCATCATTGACAAGGTAAAATTGATAACTACAAGAGATGCCGGCCATAGCGCAAATGATCTGACCACGTGATAGGCGTGACCTCACTGATCTGTTCAACAAACATTTCTATGTTAGGCCATGAATGTTGATATATTTCGGGGGATTCCCACTTAGGCCTTGAAAAAACAAAGAAATCTTCCACATCTAATCATGTTAATTACCTCCCATTCTTGTGCCCAAATCTTCCATGGGCCGGGGCAGCGCTTGGAACTCAGGGGCTCTCTGCATTCTCCGCAGGTGCCGGCTTCTCGTCTGTGATCGATGCTTGCCTAAGATGGGAGAATCCCTTTCTCCTCGTAAAGGCATCCCATGTGGGACCCTTCCGAATATTCTGAATCTCACCACGGTCTCTGGGGGAGTCTTGAAATGACCTAAAGTTGCAGCTACCAGTTTTTGGCTGTTTTGACCTCTTGCACACCTGAAACATTGACATGAACATCTTCCACTGATTCTCTCGTTGGATCTGTTTAGTCATTTCTGGTTTCAGTTCTTCAATTAAGCCATGAAAACATACCCTTCTATCCAATCTCATTACGGTGGTTCATTTGGTACTTTGAGCCTTCCTACTATGAGTTGAAACAAACCCTCTAAAACATTCTAAAGCGTAGCTCACCAATCAACAAGATGCAACAAGGGCACCGCCACCCCCGTATTTACGAGGGGTATCCCCAAGAACTGTTCATCTTCTACTTCCCCTAGTCAACCCGGGGGGGTTCTTAATCCGAGGTTGATAGTGTTTCTAATCTTGGTGGTTTGTTGATCTTCTTCTGATTTCTAATGTCGAGTAGTCTGGTAATCAAAGATGGCCTCCCACGGAAAATCCCCCTTTCCTCCAAATTTCCTCTTCCCACCTTCATTCATAGTGGATTTTCTATTCCCACGTTTGATTGCCGGAGGGTATCATATGGTAAATTCATGTAATGTTTATCTGATACAAACACATTGAAGAGAACACCAAAGTGTTGACATATAATGGCAAGTCCGGATTAAGAAACCTCCCCCCCCAGAAGGTAGGTAACTCGGGAGAAGGTTCTGCTAAGGTTTTTACTCTAAATAATCGACCTCCTAAGTTGAAGTCAAAAGAGATCAACTTCCAACTAAGACCAACCTACTTTTAATTTATTTTCCGCTTAAAGCAAAAAAAACTAAAGACTAGAAAGGATTTCAATTGATATCGATGTACTTTCAATTGATTTTCCGTTCAAACCTAAAAGAATTCTAAAGATTAGAAAGGATCTCAATTGATATCAATGTACTTTCAATTGATTTTCCGTTTAAACCTCACAGACATCTAAAGGGGCCAAGGGGGTTGATTATATAATTAGTTGAAGCCCTGTCTATAATTTGGGCTGATGAGGGGTACCCTTTGGAAGCTTCTCAAAGTGATGGTTTTTAAATGGATTTTAATAAAGAAATTGATCATTTGTGAATCAGTTTTTTGTTTGAAATTTAGCCAAGAATTTGGTTTGCACCAAGACTGCCAGACTGAGCCTGTGATTGCAAAGTCAGAAGCCTGTGACTGCAAAGCCACAAAAAGACTGGTGCCAATGCAACAAAGCAATTAATTACTCCACTCGTATGATTGTAGTTTATGTTGAGCCAACAGAACCTTATGGGGGAATCTCTGTCAGAGGTTGATCAATCCCTGGTGGATCAATAATCCTAACTTGACATGAATTCTAATAAAAATCAATGTACATATGTAATTACGTATAGATATACAAAATTATATATACATATATATAGATATACATACAGTTATATATACAGTTAATACATATGTATATAGTTATATATATATATAACTATATATAAATATAGTTATGTATACATATAAATAGTTGTGTATATAGATATATAGAGTTATGTATATATATATATAGTTATGAATATATATATATATACAAACTATTATATAAGTACATACCTTCATTATAAACACCAAACTAAATATGTGTGTCTGTGGCTATCCAGCAGGAAGGGGCCACCCGGTATGTCAATTACATACGCCCAGGCGGCAAAGACTGAAGCATCTCCTCTGACTCGAGCTCAGAGACAGGCACGTCATTCCCTGGTCAGTGAAAAACCATCATGTTAGATTAATGGGATTAAATATGGGATGATATATATATATATATGTATATATATATATGTATATGTATATATATATGTATATATATATACATATATATACATATATATACACACATATATATATATATACATATGTATATATATACATATGTATATATTTACACACACACATATATATATATGTATATATCATAGTTATATCTGGAGTATCCCAGGAATCGTAAGAGGAAAAGGTTCACCCCAGTTTTTTTCAGTGAGATGAATAGGGTGAATGCACCTACAACTAGGTGGGATGAGCCAATGATTTGATGGTTCCTTTGGATCCAAACACTGTCTGTTCATGTTCAATCAAAGTTATCTTGTTGGTTAGTTATATCCTATCCATTCCTATCCCGTTCATATTCATCTTTTGAAATCAATCATAGCAGTCGAACACCTGTTGTAGGATTTAAAATATCAATATCCCATTATATACTCATAATGTCAATATCCCATACTTTCTCCCCCCAAGAAATGTCACATCCCATTCATATACCATTTCATGGTTTTTATCATTCCCTATGGATCCATGCCCACTGTTTGAGAGGCTACGGCTCACCCCCTACTCATCATACCCCAGTCGTACTTCCTAAGAAGGCACGGCTGGATCCATAGGGATTGGAACATATGGTGATTTGTGGGGATAGAACTAACCAACGACAATCAAACATGGCTAGCTGGAAAATTCACGAACCATATACTGTACACGTTTTCCTTTTCCAGCTGGGAACATCATCTGTAAATGGGTTATTTTAATCGATTTTTCACCAAGCCATGCTTGATTACTACCCTTGAGATTAGATTTCACGTGGTGCAAAATGGACTGTCCATCTGGTCAAAAAGAAACTGGCCAACCCTGCACAAAGGGTTGAATGATACATTAAATTAAAGCCGTGAATATGGTCATAATATGGTCTGATGCAAAGTAACACTAACCCCTTAAGTTACATTCTGATAATAAAAAATATGAACATGGGTCAGACAATCATCCATAGATAATCTTATCCAAAGGGCTTTATTCCATGATACCCCCTGGTAAACATACAAAAAGCTATTGAACCTGGCCATAGAAATAGTGGATTTACCCAGCTATAAAGCATGGTGATTTTCCAGTTCGCTATGATTTTCCAGGCCATCCCCCGGGTATCTCCCATGATCCTCCCACCACGACGCCGCAACTCACCTGACAGCCGTGCAAACTGCGCTCGAAGTTCCATCCATTGATCCTTCGTCAAATCGAAGACCACCAAATTCCTCGGCGATGGCCATGGATGGCCCTGCCACGTGGTGCGAGTCTCGTAACGTCTCGTAACGTTGTTGTTTATATCAACCGCATGAGTATTTTTATAAGTTACATAAACAATATATTAATGTCTATTATAGTATCAGAACCCAACTATAGTTGTATAGGTGACATAAGATTATATATTATAGTATCATAACCCATGCTGAAATCGGAGTTATGTTCAGCAACTTGGCGATTTCGTGGCAGGGGCCCCGCTTTTTACTACGTGTCTTCCGGAAGATCAAGAAACAACCAATGGATAAAGTGGGGATATCAGCAACAACTGTGAAGATATATTTGTTCAAATTAACTGCTTGCAAAGAATCTGTGATTCTCAAAGTTCGGGCTGAAAAGCTTTGTCAACATGAATATGGATTTGATATCTTAAAGCAATTTGACTCCAAACTGAGTAGGGAAAACCATTCGACAAGTAGGACATGCCATCCTATACGGGACACATACCATTTACTATCATTATCCATCCATGTTCCAATATCCTACCAAATAGAATTGACATGTTAATACAGTCTATCCCACAGTTGAACTATATATATATATATATAATATGGTTTATGGAGTTTATAGATGCTTATGGTACATACGTAAATTGTAATTCGTGGGGATTATAAACCAACAAACAGTACTGGAGGGGCAGCCCTTAGTACTACCCGCCTGTCAATGCGGCATGCTGGAAAATCCCCCCGGGCTCGATGATTTTTCAAGGTATCAACCTTCAGTTCCGGGGATTTTCCTGCAAGCCAGGTTTGATGACACCAACGGAGATTTCTCATATATATCATTACATCATATATATATATCCCCATTAGAATTCGCAAAATCAGAAGTAGAAACTATAATCCATTAAATCACCCGAACCAGGTCGACCGAACCGCGACGAAAAAAAACGCCCACGCCCAGTCTCGGCTTGTGCATCTCAGACAAGGTCTTGGGGCCCAAGGGGTCAAAGTCCTGGCTTCGAGTGCCACGAAAATGGGGCCACCAGGAGAATATGGGGTTTCCATAAATGGGGGTACCCTAAACCATGGGTTTTAAATTCAATATAGTCTAATTTTGAATGATTTGGGGTACCCCCATTTTAGGAACCCCCCTTTTTTTATCATATAGAGATTTCATTGGATTTAACAAACATCACCATGGTGATTTCATGGGAGCTAGTGGGATTAACGATAAAAAGAGTTACAATTGGTGGGGCTCCTGTAAACGAAATCGCTAAATTGGTGAACAAAACTTCAATTTCAGTATGGTTTATGGTACTTGTAACTAGTAGTCATGGGGTGAAACTAAACAACAAGAAAACTGGGGTGCCCCACATTGTAGGTATTTGAGGAGAAAGACAGACTAAGTAAGATACTAAGATTATCTAAAAATTATATAAGTGGGGATAAATAGCAACTACACCGAAGAGGATTACACACAAACAAGGAACCCCTAAATAGATTGAGCATATAGTTGGAAACCTGTAGGTTGACATAATATTATCTGTAGACAAAACATGAGGATAGAACCGGCAGACTTGACGAGAGAGCAAGAGAAACGATGATCACCTACAAATACTCGGATCTTTTTCAGGTACTCACAGACATGAAAATGTGGTATACCCCCATTTCTTGGGGCATTTAGCACTTGGGAAAGTGAGTATGTTCCATCTATAAACCATTCAGTAGGAATTTCAAGATCCCAAGGAGTACTGTACCATCTGAGGCCATATTCTACATAGCTAGGCCTCATATGTGGCAGGTACCATCTGGTTATTTAACATAGCCATGGAAAATCACCATTCTTAATAGGTAAACCATCTATAAATGGGCCATTTTCCATGGCTATGTTAAAAAACCAGAGGGTACTTCCAATCAATCGCTTCCTGAAATGAGCAGATCCCGTAGAATCACCTATGGCCCAGGCACTGAACTGGCCACGAAGAGCCGTTGCGACGGAAGCAACAGGAGCTCCTGGTGGATGTGAAGACTCGGTGGCTCATGGATAATTAATGGGAAATAAGGGGATTTAATGGATGATTCATGGATTGTTGATGGATTATGAATGGATTATGGGATTTAATGAAATATGAATCCCTATGGATCCAGCCGTGCCTTCTGAAAGGAAGTACGACTGGGGTATGATGACTAGGGGGTCAGCCGTACCTTCTCAGACAATGGGCATGGATCCATAGGGCTTAGAAAGTGGGCGATGACCCCAGGTATGAGTGGGATGAGTCGGGTTGATCCACCCAGCTAACTAGGCTTATAAACCACTTACGAACTGGGATGGGCCACCAGGTACTGCTTAATGAACTACCCATAAGATGATCAATCATTGGTTATTGATGGTTATTGGGTGATTAATTGTCATACCAGTCTTGAAGTATATTGAATGGTTATCACTTTATATTAGTGGATGGTTGTTGATGTGTGTTAATAGTTCGAAATGGCTTTTCATGATTCACGATTATCACTTACTAATGACTAGTAATTGAAGAACCAACTCGATCCTGGCTATTGTTGATTCTGTTGATTGTTGATGGTTCCCACAGCTCAAGGAATTGTTTGTGAGGAATTATTTGTGTTGGTTGGTGTTGTGATACAATGTATATATATATACATATATATATACATACATATTTTGGGGGGTTCCTAAAATAGGGGTACCCCCATTCATCCAAAATCAGACTACTTTAGCATTGAAACCCATGGTTTTGGGGTACCCCCATTTTCGGAAATCCCCATTTTCCAGTATGAAATTCAAATGGTTCCAGTTTCAACACGTTCCACCAAATATGTTCCAAACTGGGCATGATCATCCCAAAACACGGAGAACATGAAGAACTATTCGAATGCACCAACCAGCAGAGGTGATCATAAAGCTGGAAAAGGGATTATATAATGATTAGTAGTTGTTGGATGTAATGAGTATTGGTGGAACCACTATACAACTGGAATAGTGATAATATAATGATAAGTAGTTGTTGTGTGTAATGAGTAGTGGTTGAACCATTATACAACTGAAATAGCGATTATATATAACTGGTTGCAGAAACAGCATGAAGCCGGGCCACAGCGGGATCTTCTGCATTCCTTCCATAAGGGGATCCCGGCCAAATTACAAACCCAATCCACCAACCAATTGATATACAGTACGCTGGTGTAATTTGGCATGGCTGTGGAAAATGGCCTGTATTGATGACTTACATTTTAAAAACATGGCACTTTCCCATGGCTATGTGCCAGAGGGTAATTATTGTTGGAGTGAACAACAAATCATCTAATTGCCCACAAGCAGAGGCACACAACTAAGATTGCTGTTTCCACCCATCGAGACGCGGATCAGGACTTTTTTTTTGCCAATGCGTGCAGCAGCGGATACCATACACTCATGTCGTTTGGCATGAAAGAACAAGAACTGGCTTCGAAACATGAAGCAAAACTGCCTCGCATCGCTGCATCGTTTATGCTGACCAAAGAGAAAACCGGCACCTCAAGTCATTGGTTTTCCTCCACGTTTCTGGATAAATCTAATAATAATAGATAATAATACTATATATATATATATCTATTTATATATATATATATATATCTATTTATATATAATAGTACTACTAGCAATGATAATACAAACAAAAGTAGTTTAATAACAATCAGAGTACACCAGCCTGAAAAGTTTCGCCATTGCTAACCATCATCATTTATCCAGAAGTTTGGACAAGTGCCACCATCTCGGGCCATGGCTATTCTTCCCCTCAGGGGACCGTGCAAATGGTCAACTCCCGGCTGTCAAGATCCATTCTCGAATTGAATGGTTTGGATAATATAGAATCTTGATTTATATAAATCTGATTAAATCTGGCATATGATGATTCACACTCCAATATTTTTCTGTGAAGGTGAACGGAGTCCGGAGCCGCCGTAGAATTCGCGAACGCGTCTCGTACGGTGCGCTGGTTCCACCTATGGTGGTGGCACCTGGCAAGACAGGTTGTAAAGCTCCGATGGTGACAGGCTGATGCCAACCTTGGTGGGCAAATCCACACACAATGGCGATGGATCCAACCCCTGGTTTTCTGGCTGAATTGTCTGAAGTCTACTAATTAATTCACTACCTGAAAATAACTCAAGAATTTGGCCATTTGGGGATGATTCCCCTACACATTAATGATCATTCCAGTGAGGTCACGTTGAGATCATTTTAAATTCATCCAACTACCATTGTGAATGTGGGCCCCCTGAGTGGCCCAAAAACGACCAGGCGAACTAGGTCATGGATATGTCCCACTAGTTGAGATGGGAAGTGACAAACCAAACTAACCGAACAAGCCGGAGCCCGTCCTGTGGTGAACATGACGCTTTCAAGAGCAAAGATTCGTTCATCTGCCCAAAGCCCCAAAGCTCATATCATAGGTTTTGAATGATTTTGACCCAACCACACCTGAACATCATTCTCCATGCATGTAACTTAACTACAGCTGGAAGCGTTTGGGGAAACACGTCGCAGTTCACAAAGATTGGTGGAACGCCGGTTTAGCAGCGAGTGATACGAATGGACAGATCTGTTACTCTGGTACAGCTTCAGCTGAGGGGGGGCATGTTTGCCCGGGACAGACCCTTAAAAGTCGGTTCCCCAGTGCAGTAATTTGCACATTTTGTAGATCGGCCCAAAATCGTCCAAATGGACCGTTTCGAACCGACATGGCTGCAACATTGGCCCGACTTGGGGTCAACTTCGGCCTGCAAGGCCCCAACATCAGCCCAACTGGCCCAACTTCACTCCAAAATGGCGCAACTTGGCCCCAACTTGGACCCATTTGGGAGCAACTTCTGCCCAAGTTGAAGTCTACCGGCTTCAAAATGGGGACGTAGCCGGCCCAACGAAATCCTCAAAACGCCCGTTTTCACTGGCATTTTCCATGTTTTTTTGCTATCGATGACGCTTCGTTTGGAGCAATGTTCCCACAAGTTCCCCATGTTGTGTCTGCGTGAGCCCAACTTGGTGCGAAGCTGTCGCCAAAAGGTGCCAAGTTGCCGCATGTTAGAACTGACGTGGGTGTCCATGTGCATGAGATGGCTTCAATTTGGAGTCCATCTGGATCGCTTTTGGCCCAACTTCAGCCAAACATGACCAACTGGCGCCAACTTGGGCTGCAGTTGGGCCAGGGGTGCCGCGAAGCGACTCGAATACCATAAAACATATAAACCAATATGAATACACACCCAGTTGGAGCCGCAAAGAGTTTCCAAAATTCAAAAATGGAGAGTACCATCCTCGAAAACTAACTGATGTCAAATCCACTTTCTGGGCTTCCTGTTCTTACTTTCTCATCATTCACCAACTCAGAATCAAGTTTAGAAACACTCTCGGCCCTGAGCTTGTGGTACTGCATGGCCACACGTTGGCGCGACAAACTGTCCAGGTTAATGATCAGCTCGCTGTTTTGGGATTTGTCCACCAGATATCCGGCCAAATCCTGCAAACCTCACAAACAAACAAACAAAAACGCACCATGGCAGCTAGAGATGCGGCCCCGCAACTCGATCGGACATATAGAAAGTGCATGATATATCAAGAAATGACAAGAACGATGGGCAAACACATATGTGGTCAACAAAAGATATGTGCAATATATTACTGTAAAGTATATTTTATCCGACCTTACAGCTGTTAAACACATGGATTTCATTTACATGTTGGGCAAGCTTTGTTTTGAGTGTTTTCGTGCAAACAATCCTAGTTTAGATTGTGCTTTTTGACCCCCTCCTTCGTGCAAAATATCCTGGTCTAGATTGTGATCACTGTTACAACCATTAGGATAGACTCACAAGGTATATGCATTATTATACATTGCCAATCATCAGTTCAAAATGGTGTGTGCCCATTTTAGTTTTTACATTGGTGTTTTCAACAGTTGCTGCAGAGCACGATCACCTGCAACTTCCACCAGCTGTTCGCAGGGTGCTTCATTCAGTTAGTTGGACATTTTGGACTCCCAAAAAGAAGCACCGCCATTCTCACTGGTAATGTTCGTTGCGATTTTCGAGAAAATTAACTAACTAGCCCCAAAATTACACGGCTTATATGAAGGTGCTCAAAAAAACATGAACAAACTGTCTCTGGATCGATTGTGGTCCCCATTATTCCCTCTGGATCGATGAGAAGCATTCTTGCACCGCACCACCTGCCTCTCCATTCCTCGGCACAGCGAGGAATGGTGTTGCCTCCAAAATGGGCCCAACAAAATCGCGTCTGATTTCCCATAAAGGCTCCATGGTTATCGTATGTTATCCTTAATCATAGGTAAACTACTGAGTGAGACTCCATGGATAAGGCGATCTTCTCTGTACCCGTTGTTCACTCCATGGCGGGGTGGATGCGAAGCTACAGCTCGGCTTGGAACATTCATGTTCAGCTCAAATGTATTCTACTCTCCAGTCACTTCAAATGGACATCAAAAGCCCCCAAGAATGTAGATCAGTAATGTCCTTTCGCTAAAAATAGAGGGGCTGGTTTGGTATACCATCTATCATCATTCACCTGTAGATCGTTTTGCTACAGAGAAACGGATGGATTTGCAAATCTACGTTACGCTACTGAAATCAATGGGACCATCTTCATTGATCATGGCGATTTACCCCGGTCTCATGCCATGGACCATAGTTGATGTATAGGTGGATTCGGCTCATCAACAAATAGATGGGATCTGGTGAAATTCCCTGTTTCGATGTGTAAATTCAAACGTAGCACTCCCCCCCAAAAAAATCGATCAGTAAAATCCCACAAGAAAAGTGATGAAATCATCACTTTTCTATATCTTTGTTGGGAGTTAAACTTCATTTTTTGCTTCCTTCTCGCCACATGGCCGGGATGCTTCTCGAACCATTTCGCCACATCCTCTTGCGCCTCTTTGTTCGATAGGCTGAGTTCCCCGAATTCGTTGATGCGATTGTGCGCTTGGATGCAAGCCCTGGGCATCCCACGGAGAACTGGTAAAGAACCACATTGCCCTCTGGTTATGTCAAAATAGCTATTGAAAATGGCATAAAATTGCCATTTATAGTGGATTTACCAATTGAAAATGGTGATTTTCCATAGTTATGTAAACGTTTACCAGAGGGTAACCCAGTTATATCCAGTTATGGGGCTTTCCATAAATGGTGGATCTCCAAAATGGATGGTTTGTACAGTCACCGACAGAATTATGGAAAAAAAAACGTTTCAATTTACAGGCGCCGCCTGTCTATGATAGAAAAGTTACGAACCTTTTTTTTTCCATAATTATTGTTTCCATAATATTTTTTTCCATAATTCTGTCGGTGACTGTATGTCCATCGATTCGCAATTTGAATGCATTTTAAGGGGGCATATTGAATTATAGAAAATATGTGTCTAAAGATCTGGTATATGCCCCTAAGTCTTCCATTGATATACATAATATCATGTGATGTTCGCAATTTGAATGCATTTTAAGGGGGAATATTGAATTA
>Ga0126342_10015906_pt1 | contig 13143 bp, 13 predicted proteins | sample Cyp1metagenome_FD_92528 | JGI IMG/M metagenome (GOLD analysis project Ga0126342, IMG submission 92528) | Coral microbial communities from Lord Howe Island, Old Settlement Bay, Australia - Cyphastrea 1 metagenome | ecosystem: Host-associated > Invertebrates > Cnidaria > Coral ... | reverse complement strand
CTCTCGCTCTCTCTCTCTCTCTGTGGGGCGTGACTGTCACAATTTCTATTCACAAACCAGGTCGGATGGCAGGCAGCACTTTTGGCCGCGAAGACTGTGAAGACAGGATGACGGGATGAAAATCACACAGCAGGCTCAAGCTCAGGGAAGGTGCTTTGGAAGTCCTGCCCGTCCCATGCGATCGACTGAGAATCTGGGCATATTCAATTCATGGCATGGAGCTGGCAACCTTGGCCCAACAGTAGCCTTAAACAGAGCACAGGAAATCAAACGTGCTCTGGTCATTCAGGATGAATAGGAGGATATCAACATGTACGAGATATGCAGTCTGCCATGTGTATGCCATGTGTATGTAATTGTATGTAAACACAATAATTAAATAGCATTAAATACTAATAACATATAATAATCTCTCCTGCAGCTCAATCCTAATCGACGGTCATCTATGGTCATCTTCTAAACAGCGTCCTTGATGAAGAACTCCAAATCTGGCTCGACCTGCGTGACAGTGGCATACGACACCTGTTCCCAATCGCTACAGCTACAAGTCCCGTCAGAAGAAATGAAAAGTGCTGCGCCCAATTAATGTCTTTGCTCACAATGTCCATGCCACTGCATTCGGCACCTTCTTCTTGCTTGCTTCGCCCAAGCGGTCTGTAAAGACCTACGCTGCACCGGAACGCAGGCAATGAGCTGTCAAACTTTATCAACTCAGGGTCTGACAATACCATCAAGGTGGTCATATTCGTGCAAGAAAAGCCGTGCCTGCGCTGAATAGGGTGATGACAGGCATACTGTGGCAAACCATGCGAACGGCCAATTTTATCGACTTTTTTCCCCCCTCTCTGTCTCTCTCTGTTACTGTATTTTATCTTGTTCCAGGGTCGAAGGCAGGCAGAGATGATCGCACGCCGGTCGGCATTTTATTCTCCGCATTCATTCTTTGACTTCTCATGGGTACTTCGCTCCCGTGAGTTGCCTCAGGCGACAATTGGGGATCTCCGGGCAAGGAAATTATGTAGCATGCAGTATTATATTTGAGGGCTTTCTAATTGTCTTCAGGAAGGGTCCCATTGCGTAGTTCTGTTCAGTGGTGCTACTTGCATGCCATTCTGATCTCCATTCTGCGATTTTAACTGACGTTTTGGAACACACGGAACGATCCCCAACAAATCCAAACACACAATTTTGCCATGCATTGTCCAGCTGCAGCAATTGATCCCACAAACGTCTCCGCGATGCTTCTCCCTCACCACAACAATACGAATTTCCAGAGCCAGAGCTCTTTTGAAATTGGTCCTGCAAGCGGTCTCAAGGCTTCAAAGAGTCTCAAAGTCACTCAAAGTCCTTCTCTCTCTTTCTCTGCATTTCTCTGCCTTTGCATTTCTGACTTCTCGTGATGGTCGGGTCCTGCGTCAGCATCTCAAAAGACGTGGTTGCAGTGGAGACTGGAGAGCCCCAGCTGCCCCAACCGGCTCTCAACATTTTGGTGTCCACCGTGCCAGGGTCCATGGTGTGGAAGCACAGCCTTAGACTCAAAGAAAGCACAAGCTATGGAGACCTATCAGGACTGGCTACGGAATGTGCCGTACGCAGATCCAAGCACACCTAATTCTGATCAACCAATGATTAACCAACCTTGCAGCCAGTGGACTTGGGGGGATCACCATACCGCGCGTGAAGCTCCATTGTGATCATAGCATCCTTACTTTGGCCAAGAAAAAACGTTGCATTCTCATCATTCTCTTCTTGTCACGATGCACGCAATCTGAGGCAAAGAGATACGTGTTCTTACATGTTCTTACACTGTATACCTCTTGCATCCTCTTGCCTACTGGTCAATTCTAGATTGTGTATGTTACATTATGTTACAATGTTTGCTGCCAAATCCCAGTGCACAACCACACATCGTCTAGAATTGGTCCAGGCGTCGCATAGCTTGCTGAGCTCGTAGGCTCGGTGGTCTGACCACCGTTTTTGGCACTTCAAGTCGTTTAGAGCATCGTTTGAGCCAGCTGAGATAGAGGAGGTGATGAGCACACGGCCTGCGACCGCAAAGGAACAGGACGAACAAGATGTTGCAGCATGTGTGTTGAACTTTAACGAATTCAAAGTTCAAGCCGTTGTGTTTGCCCCTGAAAACTCCTAAAAGGACATGGCCGGTGTTCTTCCATTTTCATTCAGATTCTTGTTTCATATTCCGCCCCTGTCGACCACACTTCCAAAGCTGCACATTGGAACATCCAGCCTGCACCTGAAGCACGGACATTCTCTAGGAGGAGCGATGTTAGCAGAAAGGGCGCCATTACATTTACAGCCAACCTTCGAATCGGATGGCAGCAAATCACAGTTTCAGTGGATATGCATGGCAGGTATTGGCAGGTCGGTACATCTTGGAGCCCTCACAACTGGTGCACACTGAGTGATCTGAGTGCTGAGGCTTGACTTCCAAGAAACGAATACTCGTTGCCCTCCAGAGTTTCTTTGCGCTGCCCCGTGTAGTCGCCGGCAAAGGTTCCAGCATTGTTCAGCAAACCATGTATGACCTTGTCTAGGACAAATCCAGGAGATGAAAAACTTTTCGAGGACCGTCAGATACAAGTCCGATTCAAATACAACCGCTCTCATCCCATCTGTGGGGCTGGCAGGAAACTCTTTGGAGACCTGTTCCCCCAACTTCCGGACATCCGACATGAGGCTCAGGTCTGCTACCTCAGGAGTTTCACTTGCCAGCCCACGAGCATTTCAGAACAAGATTGTTTACCCGCGCTTTTAGGAATCCAGATGTCTCAGGACTTTCTAATCTGTTATACCGGTTTCACCGATTCTTACTGTCAATGCCAGGGCCACTAACTGTCCCGTTTCAAGCTTGGCTTCCAAAACTCCTGCTCCACATGTGTCCACATCTGATATTCTTCACCTGTGCTCAAGTAACTGAGCACCCGGCAAACCCGTGCACTTTGGGGGTGTAACGTTGAAGGCGCTTCACCAAAGCATCAACCTTTCCCGGATCCCTGCCATGGACCAGCAGGGTGCATCGCTCCTGGCGCGGCTGCAATTGATCCTGCTATATTTTACAATTTAGATCAATTTAGATACTTTACTCCAGTGTTCTTTGGTGTGCTCCTTTTACTCCAGATCCTTCAGTGTTTAAAAAATCCCAACCCAGCCTCTCCTTTGCCAAGAGCTCAGCTGTGAACTCTCCGATGCCAGAAGTGGCTCCAGTGACGAAGAAGACTCGTTCTTCCACAGATCCCATGGCAGCAGAAAGTCGAGTAGTGCCAAGTCTGCTATGGAGTAGAAAGTTTTAATCTTTCACTGAAACTTGTGGTGCATTCATGTGCATTGTGAAGGCCACATCCCTAGTGCCGAAGTGGTTTCTTGCTATCTGGCCACGTCTGGCCACGTGCATCTAGGAAGCAAATGCTGCTTTAAAGCACTTTAAACAAACCTTAAAAAACAACTCTGAGAGAGCTCGAGTGAACTGAACATACTGACATACTCATACTCCACCCAAAGCTACCAAACTGTTCTTTTTCTTAGCCGGTGCATCTAAAAGATCATAATTCAGGTCTCTCCAGTTCTGATCTGAACTGAGCCAACGGCAACGCATTCATTGATCAACAAGTACCAGTACTGCGGAGAGCCAACTGGTTTCAATGGCTTTCTTTCCCATCCTTCACGGCATAGCGTCCAAGCTCTCATTTGGTCTCAGCTTCGCAGCACAGGAAGCCTCGAAACCATCAATGCGGCGCTGGAATGGATTGCCATCCCAGTCGACTGCCTGCAGCAGCTGAAAGATTTTACAACATGCCAACACTGCCAGCATTGCCACTGTGTAAGCTGCAACAGTTATGGAAGGATGTTTTCTGTTTGGGGATTGTCTGTGGACATCCTTTACAGCAGGTCCACAACGACCCCATAGAGTCACATGTAGAGAGCACTGAAACACCTGCAATTTCTTTTCCTGAATCCATCACCTTGCGTTTCATTGGCTTGCTCACTTGCACGAATAGCTGCGTTTGCAGCTTTTGAAGTGCAACAGGTTCACATGGTTCACTATTGTACAGTACATTAACAGCAAGAGCTCGCGGCCACAGCAGATCATGACTTCATGCTGATACTGGACATGAACTCTTCCCTTTGAGTACTCTTTGGGGGATGATGCAGCCAAAAAAACAAATATGTCTATCCTGAGAACAGGTCAAAAAACATACACAGCAAACTTTGTCAATTTGAAATGCTTGCTAATCTTGCTAACTTACCCACATTTTTGACATCGTAGATCTCCTCCAAAGAGGCACTAAAAGTCACTGTAAGTCACATCTAAGGGGCACTAAAGGTAAAGATCCTCAGGCAGAGCAAGGCAAAAGCGCTTCGTGTGCCTCACTGCAAAGGTCGGCAAAAATGTGTCGCTCGACTTTCCTTCACCTCAACCTACGAATAGTCACGCATATAAACAAAATTAAACAAATATCCAACTGGGGTTGATGTTGATAGGCTATTCGATAGGAGTTTAGGATGGTTTAGGATGGTCTAGGTGCTGGAAAATGATGCGCTAACAAAACTACCAAGATCGATCCAACAAGCGCAATCAGAGCTGGGTCAGCTGGCCTCATCTTCTGAAACACCGTCAGGGTCCTCCAGGGTTTCTCGCCACCGCTCCTGCCAACCATCAACCCATTCCTTGAGCGACAGGTTTGAATGGTGAACCACTTCTCACTTCAGCATCTCTGGTTTTCAGCCGCAATCTGGCGGACACATGCGGACACTTATGACATGAATGGAACGTCGCGCAACCAATGAGAGGATCAGCATGCGAGGCAAGTTCGAAAAGGAACTCTCTGCCATCAAATTCAGTCAAGTGTCAAGGCTTTCAGGATTTCGATTCTCTTTCCTCTGCGGCATTCAACTGACACAATACAATAAAAAAGAATCCCCAGCAACAAAAAAGAGAAACACCCTGTACCAGGACTAATAAAATGAAAGAAACCCTGCACCACAAATCTCTGCAACAGAATATATACATACATAGACTCTGGCAATCTCTGGCAAATGCTGCGAAGGTCTGGCACAGGTTTCGTTGAATGCCAACATATATATATTACTCTTCCCCCCCCTCACGACGATGTCAACGATATTTCAGTATATTTGTTTCACTAAGTTGTCTTAATCATACTTAATAGACATGAGTTATACCGACAATGCCGAATCTATCGTGCCTGTCTCTTTGGCACTGAACAGGGCTGAGATTCAAGAACAGTTTTGCCAACTGGACTTCTTTGGCCAAGTTGAACTCAGGATGATTTCGCCCAATCTCGATGTAGGAGGATGGCCGGTAAGGCATTCGTGCTTTGACGAACAGCGCCCGATGAGTTGGAATCAAATAGACGATCCAAACAAACATTTGAACTCCGAAGCCGAAGTACAAAATACCAGCGAAGGCCAGGTGAAGTGCCACTTTTGCATTGAAAGTGACGTGTCGGTGCATCAAAACCTCCACCAATGGAGATGTCAGAATGATGGATGCCCAAGACAAGCCCATTGCAAGGAAGAGAATGAAGGCCACGCGGACAACTAAGTTGAAGATTGGAAATTCGTATTCCCAAAGCTCTGGAACGGTTCGGCACTGTTTGAAATCCATAGGCAGAGCTTCCAGAAGACGAAGAATCAAATACGTAGGGAAGAACCACACAACAACCACCAGCACTGCCTGAGCACAAAGCACAGCTTGCTGAGTCAAAGTGGTGTTCATGCTATATACTCACATCAATTTACATCAATCTTCCTGCTTGAGAGCCTCTGGATGCCTGTGAAAAACATCAAAGAGCTCCTAAATCTCCGAAAGGAACAAATCATAACAAATCTGATGAAATTCTTTACCAGGCAAGCGGCCAGTAGCAGGTTCAACGTTCCGGAGCCAGCCTGCTTTGAGGACAACAGAAGCTCTATGGCCCTCGCAGTCACTGGGCCAATGGCAACACCAACGCAGGCCGAGACCACCTTGAAACCAACTGCATGACGTGGCATGACTGTGAATCGTGTGAATATGTGTGATTTTCAGTGACCAAATGTGACCAAAAGTGCATCACCAAACAGGAGATATTCTAGAGATGTCTAGTGTCTGGAAATCAGAGGTCGCATTTTTGATCAATGGCGCGGTTCGCACACGTCACAGCTATATAAAGACACTCTAAATGCAAATGAGCAACCCTCAAGAAGAGCACATAGCACAAGATCTGGTGCACTGTGTGCAAACAGCGTAGCTGATTGATAGCCAGTTGATCTTGCCATTCTTCATGGTAGTAGCCGTGTGCAGTGCCGATTAGGCAGGTATTGGAGTCCACAGCGCCGGACTTCAAAGCCAAGCGAAATGGAAGGTCATACCTTGTGGATCTTACAGATTTTGCGTGTGGCGTTATGACAAAACAGGGTAAACCATGGTAAACCTATGTACGCCTGAGCATGCCTTAACCATTTCATCTCATCTGGAGGAAGGACGGACAAGTCTCTTCGTATACTACAACTCTATCCCGTCTGATTTTTGACACGCTGCTGCTGGTAGTAGAGGTAGTCTCCAACCAGCGGCGCGCGATGAACATTCTCCAGTTTCTTCACAGCATTGACAAACAGCAAACACGGGGTACCGATCGCCAGGATTGCTTCCAGCTCAGGAAGAACGTAGTAACAGGCGCATTGGCCCGGCACAATCTCTGCCGCAAAAACTTCTACTGCACCCATGCTCCAGAAAAAAGCCAAAGAGACTGCCATCAGCTGAAAGAATATCGATATGCAGCCTATCCTCAAAGTGGTGTATTCATGGGCACCGCCAAGCAAGAGCCAGTCGTGAAGGACTTTGGCAATTGACCATCCGGCTATGCACCACACGTAGAGAACGCGACACCATGAGTTGTGCAGTGGATTGATGATTCCTCACAAAAAAGGCCCCTTCCCTCACAGTTGGTGCACCTTATCCTCTCTACAATCGTGACCGTTTCAGTGTCGCCAAATCGATCAAGAGTTATCAAATGCTGGTCAGCGATCTGTTTTCGTCGCTCTGTATGAGATTCGTTGTGAGCTCTGCAGAGGCAGGAGTAATTAATCCACAAACGAACCAATGCCATACATTTAAATGACCGACATTAACCAAAAATAACCAAAATATCTTCAAATTGCTAACAGTTACATCAAACCTCATGATCCTCATGGCATCTCTGGTCCCGCAGATTCAGATGCAACCGAAGCTCGTTTGCGTGCCCAGGATGAATCGCAGCGATGCCGCATTTCTTTGGCCGAGAGAGTTGGGCAAAGTGGTGAGAGAAATTCACTGCTCAACTCACTCTGGCTGAGATTCCCATTGACGACCTCAAGACTGTGCAATGAAAGAGCTACACCGTGACAAATACTGACAAGGCTTCACAGCTGAGATTGGCACGACATCAAAGGCCTGTAGCTAGGCAACCCAAACAAGGGTTAGCAAAATCAGTTCGGAAATACAGCATCTAAATGACTCAATGAGATAAGTTGCCTTGGATAGGCGGAATCCGTCCACGGTTGACGGAACCATGCCGCTTCCGAAGATTTTCCTTTCTCAGGCATCAAGTGGCATGGCGAATGAAAACGGTGCGAACACACGCAAACACCTAGCAGGTCACAAGTCCAAAGCAAGTACAACGCATTTTCATGTCGAAAACCACTCAGCTGCTTTGATCTGCCTTGACTATCTGTGGAGAGACGAGCATCATAAATGTGCAGGCTCGGTGGCTACATGGGACAAACGTGGCTTCATCAATGCGAGACAACTTTGTCACCAGCAACGCAAAGGGATAGGTCGTGATGATAGTGTAGATCAGTGCCTCACCAAGGATGCTTAGACGGTGGAGAGTGAATCATATATGGGAAACCAATGGAAGCCAGGGAAAACACAATCGACCAACGCCATAAAGGCTGCATACACATGATATGCAATATCATAGGTAGTGCTAATAAGCGCGGCATGCACTGTAAAACATCGGAACACATTTAATTTGAGCTCGGAGCTAGCCGAATATAGAATGAATTTATCAATTTTCATTTTATTTTTTCGTCGCACCTTTTTGATCCCCGTTGGATGTGCCACACAGGGGCAGTCCAAAGGTTTTCAGCCAAAAACCTGGTTGAAAACCTATAGGGCCAACATATTTTGGCCAAAATGAAAACCTATGGGTTGACATGTCACATGTTGGTAATGTTTTCACACCATGAAAAAAAAAGGAAAAAAATAAAAACTTTATGACCTGACATGGGGTAAAGTTCAGTCATGTAATTTTTGCAAAATGGAAACCTTTAAGCCTAAGACGATAGCCTACAACATATGTTCAAAAAAACAAAAATGAATCCCTTGAGGCTTGGGATACTTTAGGAATGATCAAATGCCTTTTGCCTCTCAAAAAAAAGGTTAAAAACCTGGTTCCAAAAAAAATCAAAAATGAATCCCTGAGACTTGGGATACTCAAGACATCCTCGTTGGGCGTTCAACTTAGGGTGCAGCCCCAGGCTTTCAGCCCAAAACCAAGAGTAAAAACCTGCAGAGCCAAGATACACAGACAAAAAAGGGGACACAATGAAAAACTGACCTGGCCCCAATCTCCGAAAATGAAACACCAAAGCACAAAAGATTAAACCCAGTGTCCCTGGGGCATGTTGAAAATCACAAATAACACAAGAGATGAAAACAACAGTGTTCAACATGTATTAAAAAAACAATGGAAACTTAAACCTTAAACTATAAAACGAGCAATTCCCCGGGGAATCTTCAATCACAGCCTTTTCTTCCAACCCAATTTCCACTCCCACATCGTATCAATGCCTTGTTGGCATCACAAATGCCAAACCTTTCACCTTTAGCATATTAAAAAAAAGGTAACAACTCTCCATGTCACACCACGCATTTGTGCCAACCCATCCTGGACCAACGTCCCAAAGATACACCACAAAACTTCAGAACCCAAGATTTTCATCTCACACATCCCTGTTTTGAACTTTGCCGGGACAGCTCTTCATGTTACACCACGGATTTGTGCGAACCCATCCTGAACAAACGTCCCTCAAATGCACCACAATGTCACAAACGACTCATGACTCAGTTTTGAAAACCCATCTTCATCCACCTCCCAAGATTCACCTCCCAAAATTTCAATGTTCACCTTTTTTTTTTGGCGGCAAAAACGTCTACATTTTGAGCGAGTTGGGAGCCTTGCAAGAAGACACCGTCCAATAAAAACCTGGTTGCGACCCTCACTGCAAAATTGGTTCTCAGTAAGCTTCGGCGGCTTAAGCTACCTGCGCCCAACCTGTTGCAAACATGTTCTCAAGAGGTGTTCCCTCGGCTGAAATCCTTTCGCTGCTTGGTTTGTCTAAAAAAAAAACTATAAGATATGTAAAAAGGCACCAAAAGCTGAAAAACTGAGGCCAGCATTCTTGAAGCTAATTTTGGCTGACATCTGGCTAAAAAATGAGGCTGCAGGCACCTACTTTCAGCCAGGAACCCCAGACGGGGATTCAAGACATGGTCAAATGTCTAAATGTCCCACATGACACAGGGTGAATTCCTTTGACTCAATCTTTTGCGAAGACCATAGGTTTGAGGTATCACATGGCAAAACATTGATCAAGGTGAAACATGTTTCTCGGCTGAAATCTTATGGGTTCAATATTATCATGTTCCTTTGTTCCACAAAATTTCAGAATTCAGAAATCTAAAATCCTTTAGGACCCAAGGTCTTCTTGGAACAAAGTAGCAAACAAAATATCAAAATGAAAACCTATATGCTGAGATAATTTTAGCACAAATAAACACTTAAAGCCAACTTTTGTTGGCCATTTTTTGGCTGAGAACCATGAGAACCATTATCCTGAGCTCTTAGGATTTCATCTCAGTGCACCAGACGGGGATCTTTTTGCAACTGTGCGCGACTCAGTGAAACGACAGGCGGCTGGGCCCGGTAGGCTCAGCGCCGTCGTCGCCAGAGAGGGCAGCTGAAGCCACGCGCGGGCGGGCAGGGCAACGTGAACCCCGTCCGTCGACCTAAGGGTCAAGGTAGCGGGCTCCACGCGCCCCGGGTCGAGAAGGAACGGGCGGGGGGCGCTTGAGGACTAAACGGGCCCTTGAGTCAAAAAGCCGGGGGTTACATCGCGGTGCTACATATCCAGCACACGTACGTTTGGCTTATGGCAATGAACCACCACATGACTATGTTCGGGCTACAGATCACACCCGCGATCACCGCCCCCCGCGCGTCTTCGATCACCAACGCGCCTGCGTCGGTTATCAAGACAACGGCCGCCAGCACGTGCCCGGCCCCTGACTCCTGATAATAGTATCCTGCCGTCGTCGCGCACTCCAGGATATTCGTCCGTACCCTGCGTAGAAAAACGCAAGGTAGAAGCGATAAGTATCCACCAAGACTGCCCTGTCTGACGCTGAACACGCGACATGCGCGTGCCAGCGGATACGATGCGAATCCGATTGCGGCCAAAAGGATATCTACTCGAGAAGTTCATTAAAAGCAGTCAGCGCCCACGCTCCGCTCCACTTCGTCGCCGCGCGTGCCGCTTGTCTCTGTTGTTTGCAAAACGTCACTGACGTTGCGTCACAGGCCCTTTAAGCAAAGCCACAATTTACAGTCTCGCCTGTGCTACCTCCTTGCGCGCTGTAGACAACAGCGTTGATGTAATCAACGCACTTCTGAGGCGTTGTTTCGCAGCCACCGCGAAGGTTATACCTCCGAAGCTCCAGCCAAGCCACCCTGGGTGAATCTGCCTTGGCTATTACAAATTCTCATATCGCTCAGGCCCGGCAACGTCTGTATACAGGGGCGTATGTAAATAAGCCGCACGCTGCCCCGTCGTCGTCGACCTCCAAACAATGAATGCCCTTGCCTGGAACTCTCAATTTCGGGCCAAGTTCATAGCCTTGTCCACTTCTCGTGTTGGATGTGCTGTATATTCCTCCCTGCTCAATGGGAAAGCCCATTTGTTGTTGTGCTTGTCCGAGTCGTCTGATAGGAGCCTCCGAAACGCTTGCGTTCACCTTGGGCTGCTCAGCCACAACTCATACAACTCCAGGAGCCAGGAAAAGGGGCTCGCGGCCAGCATTACCGCCATTCGCGGCCGCCAAAAACGGCAAAGAGCCCGCAGCTTCAAATGCGCAGGGCCCCAAAGTTGTCTTCTCGGAGGCTGTGCAGCAGATGTGGCGGCGGCGGACCGAATGGGGAAGAGCCACTGATTGACTGGTTTACTTGGGCGGGCTGGAAGGCGGCCTTCCAGATCAAAAACAGGGACGTCACCAAGACCGCGAAGCGAAACAAAGTACACGCTTCACGGGCAGTGACACGGTCCTCATCACGGGGCTGTTGAAAAGCATCATACAGCCGCCCGTACTGTGCTGTAGACATCGCCTGTAGCTGCAGAAGCTTGGTTGCTCGAGGGTTGGCGGTGCTCGGGAGCGGTCAGACCCTCTTGACTTGAGCCAAAAATGGCTACGGATATTTTATCCAAACATAATCAGATGGAAACATCTCTCATAGATTATCATGGTAAATAACGTAAATAGATGCTCACAAATATTCAATCATATTATCCATAGAAATCCTATGTATCCCAACCATCAATCCCCGCAAGACCTTCGCAAAGGCGGATCGCTTCATTCAGCTTCCATGCCACACAGTGCCACACTGCCCCATGGCCAAAGCTTCTCCGTAGGATTTCGAGAGAAGATAAGTAAACCACCCATGGCAATATTGGGGATGGTTCATTGTTGATGTGCCACATTTTCTTCCAACATCTTTAGGGAAAGCTGAATCTGTCTGAGCGGTCCAAAATAGAATTCTGGTACCAGAACTACTTGCATCATGCTGGTATATCAGTCTAATCATCTTTGGGTTCATAGGTTCGTACCCCTTTGAGCATTGAATTGAAAACAGTCACCAATCCCAGGTGTGGTTCCCGTAGATAATCATTCAATTCCTGCAGGTTCCGTTTGAACTGCAGCCGTCTGGCATTTGGGAAACTCAAGGCTCGTGCGCGAGTTGTTCTGGTTCCGATTTCACAGGCAGGAACATCAAATTGTAGAAGGCTAGGCAAAAGCTAGAATATCGATGGATATGTGGCACGGAGATACAATGGAAATCTGAATCCATCTAAGAGCATCCTGTCATGAAGTGTCTCAACCAACATTGACGTGACGCACCTCCACCTCAACCCAAGTTGGTCGCTGCACAGGTCCCTTAATCCTGCGCCAGCTGCAGAGAGTTGCTGCAAACGTGTTTGACACAACGCAACATCAGCGAGTTGCGTTCCCCGATGACCGCGGACGGTCCTTGGAAAGGATAGGCAACCCTCGGCCTGGAAACTCAAGCATCAAAGTCTTGCATGCATTGCTGACGCAGCCGCGCTCCACGTCTGCATTCTTCTTGCGCCCAAATTGAACACGGATAAATACGGATAACACTCTCGACTTTCATGGCAGGGCAACTTCCCCCAGCCTTGTAATCCTGTTCCTTTCCGTAACTCATGATTCGAGGATTGACAAACACCTTGGCCGGGAAGGACATAGGTGGACTATCCATCGCTGTCTTTCTCCCCGAGTCCTGAAAGGATCCCTTAAGGTCCCTTGGTATCCCTTCGTCGAAGGTCACTTCTGAGCTTCTGTCTGTCTCCTCGTCTCTTGTTCTCGGGTTGGGGTTGTAAACCATGACCCGTAAATTGATCCCGACCTGGCGGAAAGCGAGGCAGCGAGGCACTAGGACTCCAGGCCACATGTGTTTACTTCAGCTGATGCGAAAGATATGAGAACTGCTAGAAAGACATAGAAGATAAGAAAGCTCGAAAACCATAGGAAACCATAGAAACCCATAGAAAACCTGGATAACCTTCTAAAGACAGGAGCTTTGTCAAGCAGAATCCTTCGTGCAAATGTCATGAGAACAGCTTCAACCATGTCAATTCCAGGTCAAATATGCCAGAGTACTGACACGCGAGGATTACCAGTAGTACCGCGCAAGGCGGTGGCGGAAGTTTCAGAATAGGAAACCTATAGGAGACGTTGGTTGTTGTGAATCACGGATGGCAGAGCGAATCCACTGATTGACCGAAAGGTGGTTG
>Ga0126342_10015905_pt1 | contig 13144 bp, 12 predicted proteins | sample Cyp1metagenome_FD_92528 | JGI IMG/M metagenome (GOLD analysis project Ga0126342, IMG submission 92528) | Coral microbial communities from Lord Howe Island, Old Settlement Bay, Australia - Cyphastrea 1 metagenome | ecosystem: Host-associated > Invertebrates > Cnidaria > Coral ... | reverse complement strand
ACTCCAATTTAACCCCCGATATATATATAATATAATATATATATATATATAATATAATATAATATATATATATATATGTATACGTATTTTTTCCCACCCGAAACCATGGTTTTTCTCACCGATTCGGGCTTGGATGGATTCACGATGAGGAGCCGCTATGACGCCCTGAAAAACAGCACCCCAGGTGATGGTGGCACTGTGGGGATGACAGGCAAATATGACTGAGACATATATAGAATGGGACAGCATGGGGGTGACTTGGAACATTTTTTTTAGGGAATTGGAGTCTCCTCAATTTATGCCACTTTAATAGGGAAAATGCTGATAACGCACTGGATTTGGAGGTACACTATTCTCAGAGAAAACCCAGCTGGTGACAATGATATGGATTTCCAATAGGGGCATTATCATGCATTATCCCTAACTGCAGACAGTACAACCCCCATGACAAATCAACGAGTCACTGCACACCTATGATTTGCCCACATCCCCAGAGGCGAAATGGGTTGATTCAGGGAAAGTACCAAATTGTAATAATCCCCAAGGCAGAAATTATTATTTAAATAATATTACATAATATTATTGTAATAATACTATTATTGTAATAATACCAAATTGTGATGATTCTGATTATTTCGGAATATCTGCAAGTGCTGTCCATTAATTATAACCCGTCATGTGTTGAAACCTTGCTATATCATTGCGCTCTCTCTCTCTCTCTCTGTCTAGTGAGAAACTTGACAGCACGATGACTGGAACAGCAAAAATGATAGGGTTCGATTTTATTCGCTTCAACTTTGACGTCAAATTAGTCATCTATCTTTGTTGCAGGAGATGAGTCTGGCACAGGTGTTTTTTTCCACATATGGGGGTGCCCCTAAAATCCGTAGTAAATTCATAACGTTCACCATGAAAATCGCAGTATGTAACTCGTAAATTTCCCCATGTTCAGACGAACCCAAAAAATATGTGCAACTCGGTATCTCCTTGGGCTTCTGCTCTGGCTTCTCTTGAAGGTTTGGCAGAAGTCCGGTGTGCTGTAGGAAATGAAGCAGAAGGATGCAATGGGAGTAGGAGGACAAGGTCCCCTCCAGGGCCTGCGGAGCGCCCCATGGCGAACAGGCAATCCAGGATGGAAAGGCAAAATCCACCATAGGTAGAAAAGATGTGGTACACAGCTGGCAATCCAACATCTATATACATCTATTAATCTATTAGATTTTCACCGCACCATGAACATATCGATGAAAATAGATGGTGCGGATTGGTGCGGTCATTAGAAATGTGCTTTGCCATGGCAAAGTTGCCATGATGAGAGGGAATATGGACAAACCAACCAGAGCTTTTCTGGGTGTATACGATTCAAAGGGTCACAAATTGTGGAGGAAAATGGGACTATTTCATTGTTGTTTTTTTCAGGTGATACCACGGTAGTATTTCTTGGAAGGAGCCGATGATTGAAACGGCAACAGCTCAAATGGGTTAGCCAGTTCATAGCCACATGACACCCATCTTCTTGTGCCGTGTCGCTCACTTGCAAGCCCTTGAATCCCTATATGCTGTTGTAGCCGGGTCGACAATCCTTTCTGCGCATGACTCTGATGTAGAAGAATCTGTAAAAATAAAAACAAAAAAGTGAATCAACAGTTTGTTTGAGTCTGATGATTCCATTTCTATCATCAATCCGTCAGGATTGCTGATACAAAATCATTCATAATCATCGACTATGTCTTTTGATGATTGATTGTGAATGTGTTTGTGACATTACTAACATTACTATAAACTACAATGAAGCGAGTATTTCTATATATCATAGTATAATTGTAGTATATTATAATAGTTTGATACTATAATATATGTGACCATATCTATTTATATAATTTTATATACTAATATATAGACTTACATTAATATGTTTACAGTTAATACACATGCCCTCTTCGATCGGAGCTTCTCATCACTCCATCGGCTCCGGGGAGTTGCCTCGTTCACCGCGCGGCTCTTGGCCCAGTACTTCACCAGTCGGCCCAACTTGGCCACGCGATCGTCCAAGCCGCTGTAGGCTTTCAGCAGCCGACTGTTGTACAAGGGCAACAAGTTGTTGAAGGTGATGTCAATGTCCTGGGCAGAAAAACCATGGGCATTTACCATGGGGATTTATGGAGAAAAATCGTGGGATCATTGATAGCTGGTTGGTGGTTTCAACCCTACCCCTCTGAAAAATATGAGTCAGTTGGGATGAGGACATTCCCAATATATGGAAAGTCATAAAAATCATGTTCCAAAGCACCAACCAGGTGGACTGATTTATTAAGTCAATGATTATTGCCCCGATGTTTTGCAGTTAAGGGAGAGCAAAATCAATGGATCACCTGACTGGAAACGTTTGGTGATTTTCATGAAACTCCCCATCATCCATCAATAATGTTATGTTATATAATTACATACATATGTATATATATATATAATATCATATATATATAATATTATATATAATATAATGTATAATATCAAATATATATATATATCATATTATATATAATATCATATATATAATACTATATATATATAATATCATATATATATATAATGTTATATATAATATCATGTATAATATCATATATATAATATAATAGTATATATATATATCATATCATATATGTATAACATTATGTATAATATCATATATATGTATAATTTGATAATAGGAGGGACATCAAAATGAATAGATCCTGCGAGTACGTAAATAAAAAACCATACAAAACCTGCGGGGTTCGTTCGGGGAGTTTCGAAATGACGAACGGTGGATGCACCAAATCGGTCGGACCGATGAACCAGTTCCAAGTCCCCTTATGGAAAGCCGGGCATATCCATCCTTAATGGTTCATCTTGGGGTAAATGTAGCATGTACATACCAGTAATTTCAGAGTTTGCTATGGAAAAAAAAAACATTCTGATTCTGAAATAGGTAAATCGTTGTAAATCATCTATAAATGGAGGTTTCAATGGGGGTAGCCCCAGTTATCATCCATGTTTTTATAGGATGTTCCAAAAAATAGACCATGCAGCTATTGGGGTAGCCCCATGGCTTAGGAAACCCTGAAATGGTCTTGGCTGAGGAAACTCACCACATATCATCATCTTTAAAACTTCCGCACCCAAGAAAAGTGGGTTTGTCTGAAAATGGGCTACCCCTTAAAATCCAATGGCTGATAGTCATATTCTCCAGTCAAGTAGCCATTTGGATCTATTTGGATCTATTTGGATCTATTTGGATCTATTTGGATCTATTTGGATCTATTTGGATCTATTTGGATCTATTTGGATCTATTGGATCTGGTTAGCCCGTTTTCAGAGCCATTCCGAGGGCCATAGCATGGTCCACTCAGGGAATTTCCGCCAGGTCGCAACGAGCTCTTCGCTGCGACATTTCAAGACAGGCACTCGAGCGTTGGTCACCAGGTCGGTGACATAAATGCCTCAACCGCCCCGTCCGGGCCCCCGGATGGGGGATTGGGAAGATCAAACGGGGACTTCTTGGGGAACATAGCCATATGTACAACAGGGATACCATCTGGCTATTTAACATAGCCATGGAAAATGGTTCATTTATAGATGGTTTACCTATTAAACATGGTGATTTTCTATAGCTACATTAAATAACCAGAGGGATCCAGAGGGTATATGTGATGATAGAATGAAACCATAATGGCAATTCGAATGGTGAGTCATTGAAGAAAGGGAAAATCACAAAGAAGAGTGGGGATATATGCTGATGTTTAATGAAACTAAGTAACATATGTGTTACGGGGATCTATCCCTGATTTTGTGGCAATGTGTCAATGCAGATACTGATTAGCCCCCTTTCTTAACTTGTTTGGGACCACAAATGACAAATCCCTTCTCCCTATTGCTAAATGTACCCAACTATTAAAAACTAAGGTAGATTTCTAATTTTGGGAAATTTCAAATTGGTCAATTTGGTTTTTAATTGATCCCCCTTAGAAAACAATTTACGAATGAAGGTCCCACTTGACGGTTGCAACCCCCTTATAATAAAAACTAGTCAACACTGGGGTGTTTTTAATTAGGGTCCATCCTTTAAGATCAACATTTTTAGATTTTTTAAAGCTTTTAACTTAAAAATTAGGGGAACTTTCGAAATCCATTTTTTTGCAGTTATAAAAGGAATTTAATGGATTTTGAAATCGAACACTTTAGTTTTTTTTTCTATTCAGGTTGTTAATTTAGTATTAGGATTATTAGGGGGAAGCTTCCCCCCCCCAATACTCAATAGCCCCTAAGATTAAAAGCGTCCCCAGGTGTTCATTCTTCGTGGGGGCATGCGGATTGCCCAAGTCCACCTTGAGCAGGGTTGCATCTGACTACTGAGTCTGAATCAAAGCTGATCATAAATAAAAAGTAAATCATGAAGATATGACATATCATGATATATCAAATATCTATTATATATAATATATATATATATATATATATCATGATGATGAACAATAAATAAGTAAATCATGATAATTTCATATCATGTCATCATGTCAGCTTTTTCCTATCCATCTCATGTTCCATTTTCACCGGCGTTTTTTTTGGCCCCTGGCTCCACCCCACCAGTTCCACCAGTCATGGCACCCCAGTCATCTTCATTCTCCACCAACTTCTTTCCCATGAGCTCCACACATTGCGCTGCAGACTGTTTGGAGCTACTTCCTCGCTGTAGCGGCGCGGGCTGTATGGGGATGAAACATGTTGGACATTGCTTCATGAAAAATCAACAAAAACAGAGCTAGCAACTAAAAAAAATGGCTGAAAATCGTCATTGGCCATTGGCAAGTGTTGATCCCATAATTGCACATATGTATTTTGTGTTTCAACATGTTAGCATGTGAATTGAGATCGATCATGTCCAAAATGACTTAATGTTTCTCCCCAGGCTAAAGCAACAATTCAAAGCAGCACTGCCTCTATCCAAGAATTCATCACGCCACCAAAAGATTTTGATTGGAACCTTAAAACGATTTTGTTTGGAACCGAAAAAACAAACAGAAATCTGTTGGGCCCTCTGCAAATGCCAACTTCCGAGCGTCGTAATTCGTGCTGCTCTGGCAGAACGACTACCACATCCACATCCTCGAACTGAAAGATGGTGGGTACATGGACAGACAGAGTGATGGAACAACAAACACGGCCGTATGGGTGTGTTGGAAACTCGGGTACCATTGGGTACCTCGGTTCCCCCTGAGAAATTTCATATTTTAGTAGAGAAATTGTGGTGAACATTGATGAACCGGTGGATTTAGGGGCCGGCTGCCGGCTAGCCTATTGACAAATCCATCATGATACGAGGCAACACCGCGTTTGGGAAGAAGCTAAGAGGGGGGGAATCCACCCAGGCCCCTTTTTTCAAGACCAGGTGTCGCTGGAATTGGTCTCGAAGCCATTCACAGCGCTACCAAAAAATTCGAAGTGGGCCTCTGCCCCAAAGGTTCCAGAAACTGCATCACTTAATCGGCTCCTCAAGGCGATGTGGAGATTGGGCCAGGAATTGGCTCCATCTTTCTGTCTTTTGATCAGAAAGTCTCTCAAAAATGCTCAAACTATGATTTTCAAGTTTGGGATTCAAGAGCTCTGGCTTCGAACGTGTTCAAACTTCAAACCCCCAACAGTGTTGTAGCTGTTCGCCTGCCCTAGCGTCTGTGTGTATCAGATCAACTATTTAAAGGTTCCATGGGGAACAATGAGCTATTGACAACTGTTCAAACGAAGTACCTTGAATGGCTGGTTCACCATTTACAGATGCTTCACCACTTTGAACCCTTTCTGTGCGACCATGTGATAGGCTTGGGTCTGACAGTAGGATACCTCAACATACCCTAACAAAAATCATGGCTTTTCATGTTTGCCGTTTTGTGGGTATATACCGTAATTATCTTCAGACACAGCCCAAACCATCATCTCAAATCCCCGTTTCTGTGGTGAAATCCCCATATTTAGTGTGTGTGTATGTATGTATGTATGTATGTATGTAATGTAATGTAATGTAATGTAATGTAATGTAATGTACTGTAATGTAATGTAATGTAATGTATGTATGTATGTATGTGTGTTTCTTATACATATCAACACATATCAGGGTATGGGTCAATACCTATAGATACATGTTTAGTGGGTTATTCACATCCATAAATCCCAGCTATGACTTGGGGTGAACAAAAGGTACCAGGGTTTTGACCCATCCCCATCAGATTTTCCGAGCATTTTTTATGTCTTCAACACCCCAGGATATCCCATGCGGAAACTCGTCCTGGCAGCCTCGATCCTGCGCACGCTCTGGATGTCTGGAGCCAAGGCTATCGCCAGGTCCTGCAAAAAGTCCTCACCCTGCGTCTCCTCGCCAGAGCCATGGGACCAGGAGATATACCCTCTGGTAAACTAACATAACTATGGAAAATCACCATTTTTCATGGGAAAATCCACTATTTCTATGGCCATTTTCAATAGCTATGTTAAATTACCAGAGGGTATCATGGGGATATACTACAGTAGGGATAAAATAGGAATATCGGCCAACAGTATGATATGATCTTTGGGTGTCTCCGGAACTGATGTGTGCACATTGTTACCAATCGAATAGCCAGCTTAATTAGAATAGACAATATCATGATTGACCTTCAAATTTTGGCGTACTGTACCTTATTTTTGAGACAAACCCTTATCAGAGTGGCCGAAACTTACTTGGTGGACCCTGCTCCCACCTTGGATCTGCGAGTTGACAAGAACTGGAAGGCAACATTTAAAAAAATCTAGCCTCCACTAATCAAACATGGCAATAAAGAAGCTTATATTTATAGATATGTTTCCTATTAAAACCTCCATTTATCATTTAGTTTGGGGGATGTTCCAGCCACGTTGCCGGGGGGTGGCAAGAAACGCGCCGGCAAATCCCAGTAACGGTTTTTCACATATCTATCATCTATATATCTATCATACCCAGAGGTTAAATAATGATGGTTTCAACCATTCATTATAGATTTCCCATGATTTATAGAGTTTCAACCAGAGGTATCCCCCCCAAATATACGAGTAGCTAGTGGTTGGTGGCTGCCGGCCCTTCATCAAACCTTATGATTTGGGTCGTGAGGCGACGCCCTGACAAGGTCAGCAGGTTCATATTGGCTTCAGAGGTTGAGAGGTTGAGAGGCCCCTGGTCAAAAGTTAGTCTTAGTGTCATCCAAATGAGCAAAGGGAAGTGGGAATACTTCAGAAAAGTTCTTGATGTTTGCCCAAAATGGCTAAGGGAAACGCAACTCCATTCAAAAACGGCAAGAGCTTGGGCTTGGGCTATCTCCGATTTTTTGGACAAACCCATGTCTGGATCAACAAATGCTAAAATAAATCTGTGGTTCCAAAACGCCTTATATATTGACCCCCCAAGATGTTTGGGCAAAGCCTCACTTGGAGCCTTGGCGACCCATCTTTTAAAGCCCGTCAGAAACATATCCCAATTTGTGGCAGGAAAAAACCACCTCTCAACAGGGGGACCTTGAAAACTTAAAACCATAGGATCTCCTTGAAAAGAACATTCATTGTGGGGCGTTTTGAAATTTTGGAGGTGTCCGATTTCATTTTTTTCATTCACATATTAATATATAAATGGTGGATGTCAACTTTCTCCCAGAAAGCCGGTTCCACACAGGACGTCCTGAAGTCTGGTCTCCGGGAGCGCGATACATTTGAACGCCACTAACGCGGCTTCCACCCGCACCTTGAGCATCACTGGTGTCAAAAAGTGGGGTACCGTCCGGTAATCAATGGAAAATGTAGGAGAAAATGCCTTGAAATGGATTTTTGTCGGGGTGCCCCAGTTTCAGAAACACAGTAATATGGGATGAGATGGGTATGGTTCAAACATATTCAAGAATGTGGTACCCAAAAAGACTCTGGTTAATATCAAAAAATGCCCAATATAAGGTTTGATGTACCAAAGGATGGCACGGCAACATCCCAGATACCCAAAACATCTCAAAACATCCCAAAACGCTAGGTCGTCCAAAGGACAGAAGTGCATGGTGGCAAGCGCTTCTTCCTCAAAATCCGAGAAAGTACATTTCCAACTTCGCTTCTGAACTGCTCCTGTCGTCAGAGATGAAGCTGTGGTTCAAATTTAAGCACTAGACTATATAGATATCTATAATTAAAATTAGGTAAACTATGGTAGTACTAGAACTATAGATAGTTCTCCTATTTTAAACTAAAGTTATAAGCTATAGATATATCATGATGTATATATATATACCATAAAGCCTGGGTTGATTTTTTCAGCCAACTTCACCAAGTCGAAACAAGAACAGCAAGCTGGGGCCCAGTGATATGGAACCTGGGGGGAATGGCTACGCTATGCCCATTCGGGTATAAAACCATTACTGGTTGGTGGTTTCAACCCCTCTGAAAAATATGAAAGCCAGTTGGGATGATGAAATTCCCAATCTATGCAAAAAATAAAATTCTTGTTCCAAACCACCAACCAGTAATGATATATATATATATATATTATAATCCTTCTTCTACTGTTTGATAAACATATGAAAAGCCTCTTGGTTCGCTCTTTCAAGAGATTTTCATCCAGATTGATGACTTTCGATTCCTCCGGCTCTGATCTGCAACAAAAAATTGAGTCCATGGAAATGGTAACTTGTAGAATTGAACCAGAGTATATAAAAAGATGTAAAAAGGATGTTGAAACACCAACCAATCTTCAACTTCAAATTTCCACACCTGCAACTACATCAACTATGTCAAGAAACCATTGATCAATTTCTTTTGACCTTCTGGGAGAAAAAACACAATTGATCATAATCTATCCATTCTTTGTGAACATTGGAGACCAACCCAATCATGTCCTTTTGGGACACTAGAGGGGCTGGTTGGTATATCAAGTCATCATTTAGTATAGCTTCTTGAATGGCAGTTCTCCCTCAAAATCCCTCAAAATCAGCCAAACAAGAAGCAACTGCTCAGATCTATACGCCCACCTAGAAAAATCCTTACCAACCGAGAGATTTCAGGATATGCAGGGTATTGGTCAAACCTGCAATTGTCTAAAGTTTAAAGAAATACGCCAAAATCAGCGGACCCCTCAAAAAAATCGAGCCAATTCGGTGTGTTTCTCAAAATTGGGCTATACCCTTACTGTGGGAAACCCAATCGTAAACCTCCCATTTGGGGATCTTATAAAATTATAGCACCCATTTGTGGTGATTTTAGGGGATGGCTATTGGGTTTACCACCCTTGGTGTCATGAAAATTACCAGACTTGGATCACTAAACCACCCCATCTTCCATCGCGGTAACCAGGTGACATGGTGCGCCACGCAGAAAAAGATGTAGCCCTCAATGAGGCGCAGTGCCGCCAGCCCCGGGTCGCCACCGTCATAGGTGGTAGGCAGCCGTGTGGGCATCTGAGCGATGCGATCCAGAATCCTTGGTGTCGATTCCACGGTGGAACTGAAGGTCATGTTTAATAGACCAATAGGACCAATATTCAAATCATCCAGTTTTTTGATCGAGTTTGTTGAAGTTTCAGGGATATGTATGGATATGATGTATGGATATGTATGGATATTTGTGGTTTTTAGCCAACAAGATGAAGCATAGCCCATATAAAAACTCCATGAATGTTCCCCATGACCATTTCATTGGCACCGGGTTGACCGGGTTGACCCCATGTCCATAGTTCGATCCATTTCGTTGACCAAAAGACAGGTTTGGGGTGGTATATCCCCATGAAAATTCCCCACATGAAATTACCCAACCAAGGTTGACCCAGATTTGAAAGTGGGTCAAAAACCTGGTCCAACCTGGTCAAAATATCTCTTGCACATAATCCAACAAAACTGGGATGAACTCATACCGCCCATCCCCAGGCAAAAATTAGGAAGGAAGATCCCCATCGATGATGTTCCAATGCAAAATTAGGAGTTCCAGTTGCAGCGTTGAGGGCTCGCTAGGTGAGCCACCAATATCATAAATGTCCGGTGGGAGTCTCCCAGCCTGGACAATATTAGGATAGTTGGATGGATGAATGGTGTCTTGAAACCACGGAAACAACCAACCAATGAGATGGATTGGTAACTTATCAAAAGTTCAAAACTGTACCCATTGTCCATCAAAGCTCACCCATCAACCGACTTGGAAGTTCTTTGATTAAACTTTTGGCTTGCCAGCTGGGCCCTTGGAGACTGATATCAAGGAAAATGGGGGGATTAACCTATCTCTTACTGTATCAAGGTTTGTTCTACAACAAGTCATTTTGTGGCTGGTTCATCACCAATGGTCATGAAAATGGGTGTTGAACATAGTTTTTACCATGTTTCACCGTTGCATACCGTTGCACAATCCATAGAATCCACGTTTACACATTTGGTGAAACCTTCCGTTGCGCGGTGCCCAGCAAGGTCCAGCTGCTCCAGAATTAGAAGGGCCGAGCCAAAGGTGAACCAGGCGCGCAGTTGCCAGATGACCAAACTCAATTCCTCAGAGCTGGGACCGCCGGAGCAGTGGAATTCCACAAAAAAATGCAGGAAATCGTGTCCGACAATTGAAAAATTGTGGTAAAGAAGATGATGAACATGATGAACATGTAAATTACATGTCGATATCTATGGATATCTATGGGGCTTACTATCAGATATCATGTTGGGTGAATATGCCCAAGGACGCCGGCAAGGGAAGACAGGGCCCATTCTCATCAGGTTCTCGTACCACTCCCATACTCCAGGCACGTTCGATATGCAGGGTTTCAAGTGGGACCAAATCTGATTTACAGCACATTTGGATAAAACATCAATATTATATGTGTATATTATATATCTTATGACTATATACATATATGTATACAACAATATGATAGACAATATGTAACAAGTAACAAAAAACTCTGCTGTATTTACACAATATCTTGTCGACATAATTGAAATATTTTATTCAAAGTATCTATAGTAACCACATCTCATCAATCAAACAAAACTGATGCACTTATAATTCTTCATATATGAGCACATATATACATACCCTAGTCTTCTTCGACCATTTCTGTTACAGCCTAGGCTATACCAGCTTTGGTCGACTATAACGGGTTTGCGTTCCACGGTGTCCATGGGGTGTCCACGGTCCAAGACATGATCGAACATACCAGGAAAATGTCCCTGTATGTCCTAGCAAACCCCAGTAAAGGCTTCTTGCGAACGACTACATCCATGCAATTTTAGGGTATATATATATATGTACTTATAATATATATATATATAAATATATATATAACTATATATATAAATATATATATAATATATATATGTATATAAATATATATATATATATATAGTTATATATATATATATATATATATATATATATATATATATATATAAATATATATATATATATATATAAATATATATATAAATATATATAAATATATATATATGTTCGTTATTTGTTTATATATTCTTATAGTATTATACAATGTTCTTTTGTATAGTCTTATAGATTCTTATAATTTTGCAAGTACTGTATATCATAGTATATTCCTGAGATTCTGATCCTTTCACCCGAGATGCACAGAGTAGGTCTGACAACTCCCGGGATTCAAGCCGATGGACCTGAGAGAGAACTCTGGGTGGGTTGGTTCCCGGGAAAAATGACAGGAAAAACATGGAAAAGTCCCTATATTTGATGGGAAATATAGCTTAAAAACTCGATGGTTTCCGGTGAAGATTTTCCTGTCAACCAATCCAGTGAATGTGATATGATGTTATATGATTTGATGTGATTTGAATGGATGATTTCCCAGGATGTTCTATGATGTTCTCTGATTCAATATGAATTTGTAGGGTTGATAGGGAATATCATGGAATATCTAAAGGGAGAAGCATCAAAAATAGATGGGACAGGAACCAGCCATGATCATGATTTGAGACCCAGATACACCTGCAGATTTCCATGGATTTTGTCGTGTCTTGAACCACGGGTTTTTAGGGAACAGTATGGAATACCCTCCGGCAATCAAACGTGGCTGGCTGGAAAATGCCCATAACTGGGGTTTTAATAGAAAAACCATCTACTGTATCTGGAATTTTCACACATTCCGCGTCTCTGCTCAAATCCCAAGCAGTGATGTGCGAGATAAAACAGATAAAACGGCTGATCTTTTCAGCGAGGCGCCACTTCAGTGAAGTGTTTCAGGCTTTCTTTCAGCGCCTGCTGATCTTCCCAAGGGTCTTCCCAGATTCCTCTGCCATTCGGCCCACAGAGGCTATCGCCTTCCTTCTGTTTTTTTCTGTTCTCCTGTGGCGTGACCCCAACAAGGTCCCAGTGAATGCCTGTTTGTTTCACCATGCGATAACTCGCGTGCTGTCCACTTCCTCACAATACCAACAGCGTTATCCCAGTAACCAGATGCAAAAACGCTTTTAACTGGCCGTTCAACATCCTTAAGAACAGAATAGACATAAATGTTGAGGTACAAACCAGTGTTGTGAACCACGTGCTAACATGTTTGATCTTAGCTATCCTGGAGAGAAACCTAGCTCTTTATTCAAATGCATATATGCATATATAATTCTACCAGCAGTACCGCGCAAGGCGGCGGCGGCGGAAGTTTCAAAAATAGGAAACCTATAGGAGAGATTGGTGGCTGTGAACCACGGATGGTAGAGCGAATCCACTGATGGACCGAAAGGTGGTTGGAGCTGTGTTTTTTTTGGAGTGGCTGCAATGGTTGCAGTGGTCACCTGGTCGGTCACCTCACCCACAACTGCTGGATGTAGTGTTGTGTAGTGCAGCTGTAGTTGTAGTTGTAGTGTAGTGGAGTTGTAGTTGTGGTGTAGTGTAATGTAGTTGCAGTTGCATTTGTGGGGGTGTAACGAGTGTATTGTATTGTATTGTATTGTATTGTATTGTAATGTAATGTAATGTAATGCAATGTGGGGTAGGGTAGTGCAGTCTAGCGTAATGTAATTGAGTGTGGTGTGGTGTGGTGTGGTGTAGTGTAGTGTAGTGTAGTCTCGCGTGGTGTAGTGTAGTGTAGTGTAGTGTAGTGTAGTGTAGTGTAGTGTAGTGTAGTGTAGTGTAGTGT
>Ga0126342_10015904_pt1 | contig 13144 bp, 10 predicted proteins | sample Cyp1metagenome_FD_92528 | JGI IMG/M metagenome (GOLD analysis project Ga0126342, IMG submission 92528) | Coral microbial communities from Lord Howe Island, Old Settlement Bay, Australia - Cyphastrea 1 metagenome | ecosystem: Host-associated > Invertebrates > Cnidaria > Coral ... | reverse complement strand
TAGCTGCTTTTTCTAACTCAAGCCGAGCACAACCCCGAGAAGGAAAAGTTGCAAGGTGCGAGGGAAACGGAAACTTTGCAAGGTGCGAGGGAAACGGAAACAGAGGAGACCTGCGCAAAGCAACCCCAAAACCATCCAGTTCAATGGGATTTTCCATTATAAACCAACCATGTTGGACACCCCCATTTTAGGAAACCTCCACATCACACCGCAAAATTTACAACATACCATCGTGGTCTCGGACGCGGCCTCCTGCACGCCGCGATCGATGCCTAGCACTGGAACAGATTGGAGTTCACCAAAAAAACAGAAACGAATCAGGAAGGGTTACCCTCTGGTAATTTAACATAGCTATTGAAAATGGCCATTTATAGTGAGTTTTCTCATAAAAATGGTGATAGAGGGAAGTCAATATTTTGGGGGGATATCCCCTTACATAGCCCTGAAAAATAGGCCTTATATATGGATATATATGGTAGATAGCTCCAATCAATCGGATCCTGGAATGGCCATTGAGGAAGGGTTACATCCATTCTGTCAGGTCTATGTGCGTTGGTTCTACCATGTTCATGGATGTTCTATCTATTGTTTGCTAAATAGATGTGCAATGGTTTGCACATCTAACAAGGACATCAGATTCATCTCCCATTGTTTGAAGGTTCTCATAGAACCACTTCAAGGTTCAGGAGTTCAAGACTCTTGAAATCCCCGGAACAAAGGAGCCTTCAGCTTTCCTATACTCTCACGATCTGACGCTGTGACACAAGCCAAAAAAGTGTCAGAGTCATATCAGAAACTCCCAGAAACTACATTCAATGGATGAAAACCCAACTCCCAGGCCGATCTTGGCACCTTTCAGAAGCGTCTCCCAGGCAGCAATGCTGGCAACGCAGCATTTGGCTGTCTCCACAGGCCTTGGGAGGTCGAACTATCAACATTTGACCGGGATTGAATGGGATTCAATCTGCGTGGGAATTTATAACGGGACTTGATGGGATTATCAAACATGGCTGGCTGGAAAATCCAACTTAAATGGAGTTTTATAGCTGAGAAAATCACTTTATGAATGGATATGTTCATAATTTCCGGCAAAGCATGTTTAATTACCAGAGGGTAGTTGTTGGTGGGGTTGGGGACCTAAGAAAATGTTGGAAGCAGTCATGTGACCACAAGTGTTGGTAACATCAAGCATGTAAGCCGATTGAATCACGTCGTGATCCCCCATTGCTACACCGGACATCCTTGTAGCATCAAATCCAAACACATTCTTCACAGTCTGTCAACTCGAGATATTGTGTTTCCCCTGGGGGAAAACACCAACTAGGCTGTTGATCACCTCCTTTCATAGCCTTGCCCATTGTAAAGTTGCACGAACTTCACCGAACTTGACCGGTCGTTGGCCGGTAGCAGTACCAGGAGTGTATGTGGTAAACATCATCCCACTTAGTAAGTGTGTTAGTTCACCCCAATTATAAGTGGATTAACCCTACTTATCCCATGTAAATCACTGGGTTTATAACCCACTTTAACTCGCCGTGGGTAGTTCGCCACCAAGTAGCAAACATCCCATCGTTTCCCACCGTTTAACCACCGTTTCTTCCATCCCCCAGGATCCCCCAGGAATTGGAATCTCCCGTCGCGTCATGTCACAGTTCGTCACCGTCGTCCATCCAAGGCATCTTGCGGCATCTGGAACCTGGGCATCCAGGATGTGTTGCATATTGATGATCATGATGGATCCTCCTCCTCCTCCTCATCATCATCATCATCATCATCATCATGGTAATACATGTTAACATATGTTGATATATGTTAATATATGTTAATATATGTTAATACATGTTAATATATGTTAATATATGTTAATATATCTTAATATATGTTAATGTATGTTAATGTATGTTAATGTGTGTGTTAATATATGTTAATATTTGTTGATATATATGTTAATGTATATGTTAATATATGGTGAAATATGTGGTAATATGTGGTAATATGTGGTAGTATGTGTTCATCCATGATAATGTATTATATGGCAATCACAAGCTTCTTCAGCAAATTCCATTACACATCACACTGCAGGAAACAACAAGAGGTCGCATTGATAATCTTGCGCCAGGCTCTTCCTTGGTTCACTCCATTAGTTCATCAAGTCTAAAGTATCAACCTGAACAAAAAACATAGATACCCTTGGTGAAAGCGGCAATCGATCTTTTGATTGTCCTACCTCTCCCTAAATCACAAATAGAAATGCAGACACTCCCCAAATCTCCCCAACAATGCAACCAATTCCTTCACCAGCCGGAAAAAACAAGGATGTTGCATTTTGGATGCATTTGGTGCCAAACCCTGTGGTAATCAAACATCGCTTGCTGGAACATCCTCATCATCCATTTGATGATCTCTCCAGCAATAAACCTCGATGTTTTTCGGGGATCTTCCAGCCATGTTTTTTTCCGGAGGGTCTCTGCTGGCTGAAACAAAGAAAACTGACCCCATGACCAGGTGAAGTCTCGGACGCAACAAGTTTGTGCTCCAGTATCACGCGGCCGAGTCTGCTTCTGCGATCCTATAGAACTTAGGTTGTGAGTTGGTGCAATCCATCACCAGGATTGTAAATGATTCTCTCGTGACATGTCATGAATCGGTATGTGGTAAACATACTGATCTGTGCAAGTAAATGATAAACCTACAATTTGGTGATGGTTTATACTAATACAGTACGTATAGTCTTTACCGTTTATACCAGGCACTTATTTATTGTTATTTTGGGCAATGCTTGTCATTGAGTTCACCGCATTAACTTGATATATATATATATATACATATGCTATCACCATGTACAATCCAATTATATCCAATTATTAATTGCAAATTATGACATATTATAACTTACTAAATGGGATGCAGCCCCATTTAGTAAGGTCTACCACAGTGACAGTAGAACTCTGGCCCAGTGACTGCTGGATGGAGTCGTAGTGCCTTCCATCACAGGAGGGCTACCTCGCCGGTTCCAAGCCCAGGCTGCGCCACAACGCAGAATAGGAAATGGTGCTTGAAGCATAGTCATTTCATAGAGGTTATTATATGTTATTATCATGAAATAAATTAAAATATGAAATACCTAAAATAAGGTCCATTATCATTAAGCATAGTCATTCCATAGCAGTTATATGAAATGACGGTTTCCTAAAATTGGGAAAGCCGATGGATTTATGGATTTGTTTTTTGACGGATTTCAAGAGTGTTTTTTAAAAACATTGTGGTTTTAAGACCGCTCGGGCTGGGAGGCTGGGCAGGATCGGCTGGTGGACCATTGAAACCCAAATGGTGGGATGGCTTTGGCGCCATATTTTGTCCAACATATTTACCCTCTGGTAAACTGTCACATAACTATGGAAAATCACCATTTTCAATGGGTAAATCCACTATTTCTATGATCATTTTCAATAGCTATGTTAGTCATTACCAGAGGGTAACAACCACAAGTGACTTGTAAGATGGGACAATGATATTTTTTTTTGTGCTGCAACATCTGTTGATTTTGAGATTCCACAGAAGGGTTCGTCTGAAAATGGGGTGCGAAAATCCCCATGTGGAAATCACCGGTTTCCCTGTTGAAATAGCCATTCTGGGGGTAAAAAACGCCCATTTGCAGACAAACCAATGCTGATTTTTTCTTCCAGTAGTTGTATCACAGTCCATCCTGGCTTGGGAAAAAGATCCTTACCTGTTCCATTTCCTGGTTGTGCTTGTGGCCCATGTGGAGGTTTCTTAAAATCGAGGTACCCCCACATCATCCACGTCATTAGACCTTGATTTAGTATGCAAACTACCATAGTTTTGGGGCTTCCGTCAAAATAAATAAATTCCATAACTAGATCGATATATATATACATATAATATGATAATATATATATATCTATATAATAATATATAATATATAATATAATATAATATATATATACATCCAAATGTTCATATTGTTCGCACTTTTCTTGGCCGATGTTGCCTTCCCATATCATCCCGCGGATGTCTTGGTTCCCCCGCCATATCCTTCTCTCATCCGTTGTCCCCGGTGGCTGTGGCAGTCTTCTCCTTTTTTTGGATCGACTTTCGGGGTCAAAATATGTCAAACACACCCCAAAATGGGCATTTTAATCTGGAAAATGATGAGAAATCAATGATTGTTATGTTTTTTTTTGGTAAACCTGGTAAACCATTTTCAAACACACCATGCAATGTGAAAATAACCCCCCCACAGGCCCCACAGTGATATGATTTTGATGTTTTTCCCAAATGGTATTGCTGGACACGTGGTCAACCAAGAGTATATAATTAGTAACAGCGAGCATCCAAATATCTCAAATCACAGGATAATATTTTTATGGAATCTTTGATATTCTTATACTATTTATTATCACTAGTATTACATATTAGTCGCGTAGAATCATCATGATGTGTCTTTGCCCATAGATATCATATTCCCTTTTGTCTATGTTCATTATCAGCATTGGTATTCCTTGTGTTTTCATAAACTATTGCCGTTGCTTAAATTATATATAGTTTTCAATGCAATACGTTTTCCATCAAAAGCTGAATATCATATTTACCCTGCGGCAATCAAACGTGGCAATTGAAAATGGATCCGGAATTGTTTGTTGCTTTTTGAGTTGTTTTTATTTCCTGTTCTGTCCGTTTTCAGTGCTATGTGTAGCATTTTGGAGCTGGAAGCTGCAATTTCAGCGGTATTTGCAACATTTTGGAACTCGAACGTATCATTTTCCATGGTATTAGCAACTTTTGCAAGTAGGGTCTATTTAGGATTGGTTGGTTCATGTAGGATTGGCTGAAGGTTTCTTTAGGTTAACACTTCCATTCAAACATTGTATTTGTTTGAGTTGTTATTTTTTCTATTTCAGTTTTTGTTTGGGATTTCTGTTTCCCTGCTTTTCTGTTTTGCCCTGTTTCTTTGCTTCTCTGCTGCTTTGCTTATGTCTGTTTTTCCCCACTTCTTTAATGCTTCTTTCTCTGCTTCTCCGCTTTCTCTTCTCTGCTTTTCTCGTTTTTTTGCTTCTCAAGCCTATAGAAACCCTAAGAACCACCATATAAATAAACCCCAAACCAGCTTTAAATAAGCACAACCCAATCCTAAAAAACTCTAAACAAACCTTCAATAAATCTGAAACTTACCCCAAGTAAACAGTAAACCAACCCGAAAGAAATGTTGAACCAAACCTAGACAAACCTTATTTAGGTTCGTTTCGATTTAAGTAGGGTTGGTTGAGAAAATCATCTACAAATCGAGGATTTTCCAGCAAACCATGTTTGATTACTGGAGGGTATCTCCCATTAAATCCCATTAAATCCCGTTAAATCCCAATATTCCATGATATCCCTACTATATTCCGAATCCCATAAAATCACATTTTTTTGGGGTCGCCGAATAAGGCGCCGCCTTCGCTCTCGCTGTCCGCAGAGGCTTCCCAGGTCGCCAAGCTCTCCAGGGCATCGCTTACCTCTACGAAAAAAATGACGATCTTTACCTTACCATCAAAAAAAAGTAAGATGGTGAGGTAAAAATCATTGGTGTAAATAATTCAAAAATTGATGTAAAAAAACTATTCAATCATTGTTGTAAATGATAAACTATTCAAAAAAGGAAAACACCAGTCACCAATGATTGATTTTACAAAAATAATGAAAGGATGATACATCTCCTTTTGTGAATAGTAGCACCTTTCCAGTTACACAATAAACTATTCAAAAATGGAAAAGACCCATGATTGGTCTTTATAGGTAAAACCTTAAGATAAAAAAAAAAAAAACATATTTTTCTCTATGATTTTACAAGCCATCTTCTATTTGATGTTGGGTTTGGCATCAAAAAAAATCAAACAGAAAATATTCTGTAAAATATTCAAGCAATGATGTCCCAAAACGATGATGCAAAAAGTCATCATTTTGGTATGCAATATTTTCTACTTGAAATTTGCTGCGCACTCACCTTAATTGGCCAGATCTTCACGCCCTGGATGCCGAGGGCTCTTGGCTCATACCCATATACATGTCCTTACCGTTATTATATAGAAGGGTGCCCAACCAGTAGATTATATTAGAACTTCCACGATTTTGGGTTACGTCACGTGGTGGACAATTTTGACCTGGGCTTGGAGTGGGGGTCCGGGGGTGTCCGAAACCAATATTTTTCATGTAAAAAACATTTGGACAAACACAAACAGAAGAAACATGTCCAAAGTTGCTGCCACAAGCCAGTTATACCCCGTGATAACTTTTCTGGCACCTCTCTCGCTGATATACACCCATCATTATCTTCTTGACGACGGCCCACTTAGAAAAGTGACCCCAAGTAAATCGTGGCCAAAACCCCAATGGGCATCCCTTATGTTGGATATGTTAACATCCCATCATGATAACTCGCTAACAAAACTAGGGCATAAACCCCAATGTATCACCGACAGTGCCCAACTATTTCAATGTTTTCATTCTCCCCATGACTATAGGTAGTACATGGTAGTACTATACCATACTATACCCCCTATTTCATGGCCGCGAAAAACACCAGTATGTTTTTCATGGCCCGTGGTCCAGGAGCCCATGGGGAGCCCCTGAAAAGCCACGCCACGGACCAAATGGTTTTGGTCATTTCCTCTCCGAGTACTGCATCCAAAACCTTCGGATGCATGGGATGGATGTCTTGCTTGGAGAGCTTTTTTCCGAGCTTCTGATATGAGCCATGGTCAATACTCACTATATGGTTGATGGTCATCCCATTCATAATAAGGATCCTTATAATGGTTATTATAAATCCCTATAAACCATTGGATGACTAGCCCCTATTAATGGTTATTAACCATGAGTATTGACCATAGCTCATATGTTGGACGGCTAAAACTACAAGTAAGATGTGGCAAAGCACGTTGCTATATGACTTTGTATCAAGGAATTTGAGGTACTCGTTGATTGTATTTGTAATATGTGTATGATTCCGGACGATTTGTGCGTCCGATCAAATTATGAATGCCCCGGAACTAGTGACAACTGGATACGACTCCCTGACCCATGGTTCATCATTGCACAGCCTCACCGGTTGAAAGGCTGACTTTAGCACTAAAATTCGTGGCTTGTTGAAGGCACTGAGCAAAGAAACTCGGCACTGGCTGATGATTTGATTGTTGACATAGGGGTACCCTGGGGTACCCCCAAATCATCCCATGTTCTGAGGATTTTCCACTATAAACCATCCAGCTCTTGGGGTTTCCTCATTGTAGGAAACCCCCATATGGGTATGGGATGGTATGGTGAAGACCTTGGTGAACGTTCGGCACTTTCTGTTCAACAGGACGGGTCTCCGATGGTCTCCGCAGCGTTCAGTGGCCAGAAAGAATCGTCTGCTGCCAGTATCATGGCGCTGTCGAACAAAAGAAATCAAGATGTACAGTATCAGTATCTAACTGGATATGTGGCATTTTTAAATGTGTTTACAGGTCCTTGGAACATGGGTCAGAGAGTCACTCCGGTCCAATGACCGAAAAAAGGACCGAGAAATACCCTAGCTGCACTAGCTGCCAATGTGAGCAACTGCAACACAGCTGTGTCATGGAGATCAACAGAATTGGGACTCTTCAACCATCATCAGCTTAATCAACGAAACCCAGCACAACTTTGAAGTTTGAGCCCCCACCTGGATATCTCGCCAATGATGCTTACCCAGAATTTTAAAACACATAAAAACACCGGTCTACTAAATCGGGTCATCATATATACGCATATATGATTATATATATATAGAGATAATATTAGAGAATAAATAAATGATGATAATATGCTACACTTAATACGAATTTTCGCTATTTGGGCGACCCCCTATGAGTAACGTGTTGTTTTATCCGGGGTTGACTGTAATCTAAATTCATAATAATTCATAAACAAACAACTATTCTCTTCGGCCCATGGATTTTTGTTTCATCCATCAATCATGACTTGGGGATGGGTCAAAACCTTGTACCCCTGGTGAACAAAATAGCTGGGATTTATGGATGTGAATAACCCACTCAAAATGGTATTTTCATAGGTATTGATCCATACCCACTTCCCATCATCACCCCATGTTTTTTCAGTGCCGCCAAGTTGCGGTGTAGGACACATCACCCACCGATGGCGCGATGCCGTTGGCGCCTGCATCAACCTCCGGTGGCGCGTCGCTCTGCAGGAGCTGCTCGAATTGGCTCAGAGCGTCGCTGGCCTTGACGGCCGGGGATGGGTGGCTGCTTTGGGGATAGGGCAAATTGCTTGGGGGATTGGGATTGGGGATGGGGGATGACGTTCAGATTTCAAGAAAAACGATGTAAAATGCGCTTTGGTCATGCAAATTCATGCTGCTGTGGATGGAAAAGGGGATCAATTTCGGATGAGGGGAATCTGCACTCGTGCACAGTCCCATGCAAAATGTAGACCTCAAGCTCTAGTTTCCCCTTTGATCTCTTCATCCAAGTTGCAGACATGCCGTTGTTCGACCAAGGCTGTGACGAAATTCCGAGCCGTGCAGGGACCCACACGTGCGCTTGCAAGCGCTTTGCAGCAGCACTCCCTTGGTGAGTCATGGCATCATGTGATTGTGATTGGCTACCGGGCCACCTGTACCAGCGATTCCTTACAAAGCAGTTACATTAAACCTGTGCTATAGTTAATATCGAACATATCGTTCCTTTCCTTACGAATATACATCATTATACATGCATATTCAATGTCACTGGGTAGAAGAATACACATCCAAAAATATTATGACAATTGGGATCCTGATGCAAAACCATACGAGCACAACAGAATGGACAGAATGTCGTCAGGACCCTGGAGATCTGATTTTGTATCGGCGGCTAGATCATGCTGGATGCATACACAAGTCAAAACGTACTACTCACAACGGTCACAACGTCACATCGTGTAACCCATGTTTTTTTCCACCTCAGCCTGTGATCCTCTTTGAAACAAGGAGAACAATCCCAGACGAATGAGGTGAACTCCTACAATCCGAGTGGAAAAACTGCTCGTCATTGGGGATCATCATCGCAAATATGGAAAAAAACATGCATCTGAAACCACCAACCAGATCATCATTGGTTGTAAATTCATGTAATTCATAATATACCCATTAATCATTCCATGTTCGATGGTTAAATCATCCATGTAAAACCCAGCAACGACCATCGCCAGGCCACTCAGGCGTTTGTCTGAGGCCGCCAAAAGGGTCCTGGGTGAAGCACGTCGGTAGACGTGGTGGTGAATTAATGAATGGGGATAAACATGGATAAACCAAACACTTTATTGGGATATAATGGGATATGATGAGAGTATACCAAGCACATCCAAGCACAATGCGGATATCAGGAGCAAAGAAGATATATACAGTACATATTATATGTACAGCTGATAGTATATACATGTTTTTGTATGCAACTTGCTCTATATGCCCACGGGCCTCCTCAAACAAAATACAAAGTAAAATACTGTTGAGATCCGTTGAGCAATATTACTGTAAGCATCAATTGGGGCAGAGATCAAGATGACGACCAAAATAGAAAGGCCAATCTATCCCCCTTGCTATGTATGTTGATTCAACCAAACGCAGATGTTGTTTGGTAATTTCACAGTTGGCTTCGTTGAATCCAAGACATTCTGTTAGTGTTAGCTGAAATCCCATGTCACTTGGTTTATAAAACAACAGTTTCATCATCACCGTTATACATTATACATCATAGTCAACGTCAAATCAAATGGTGAAATCGGTTCCTTGGTGAAGAAATCAGTTGAGCCATGAAAAATCCTCTGTACTGGTTAGATCTGGTTAGTAGACGATGAATTCTATGATGGCTTCTAATAATTCCCATTAAACCAGGTAGTCCAGGTAGTATAATCCCCTATTGATTAACCATAGACAATATAGCATATCAATATTAGCTTTAATACCAGGTCCATCATTTGTCATTGAATATCTCGGTGACTTACTATCCTTTCGGCCGCAACGCCAAACTCCGGCCGCAGCCCGAGCAACGCCAAGCTCTCAACGGAGTTCTCCACAGGGGCCCAGTGCAACAAATCGCTGAGGGCCTCAAAGGCATCGTCGATGAAGGCCACGGACACGGTACCAAGATGTTCCTCGAAACAACCGGGACAGCGGATCAAAAACCATGGCGAAAAAAAGGAAAATCCACCGAGAATTGTGTGGGATTATCTGTGAATAACGATTTCACCAACAAAAGCTGGGGATAAGGGAACAAGTGAGATGAAATTATGTTCATTGAAATGGACTTATCCATGGATATTCCCAATTTAAACCATTGAACATAAATTGGGTTTAAGGGAACATATCAACCGGAAACCGTTGATTTCCTATGAAATATGGGGAAATATCAAGTGAGATGAACATTTGGGGAAACATTGAGGATGGGAAACAGCTTGTGATTTTGTGCCCAACCAAAATAAATTGGGAATTCTATATGGATACATAATGAAAAATAGAGCATATATATATATGTTTACCAACCAAAAAAGTGAATCCGAAGCACTAAACATGGAGATAAAACCAAAGAAGAAAGGGACTTAAGCTGCAAATATTTCTTTGAGTAAAGATAGTAAAGTGGCATGTCAGCCATCAATGTCTATCAGTATGACATGAACAGGAGACGGATTCACATATTTCAGCATAATTCAGCCACCTATACCCATAGGATCCATGTATGGTATATATGCTGACATTGGGGGTATATTGATGGTAAATGTTACCATATATGGCATACATGGATCCTATGGGATATACATTAAGGCCATTTCGAATGACTTTTCTCATTAGCCATTGTTCCAGTGACGTTGCAGTGAGGTTGTGATGAGATTTATCCAGATATGTCATGATCATGAACCGAAGAAAGGCAGCAGAATTGTAACCGACACGCGCAATGATCATCATAGAGGACGATACATCCAGCCAAGAATGGCTATGAAGATCCAGTGGGGTTGATGCAGAAGTGAATATGACATATGGGCATGGCTGACGGGGTTCAAACAGATCCACGTGTTTACATCTTACTTTACCCCCGGGTAATTTAACATAACTATGGAAAATCACCATTTTATAGCTGGGAAAATCCACTATAAATGGCCATTTTCAATAGCTATTTTAGTTTACCAGAGGGTACTCTTCAAAGATTCAATTTTACCAATCGCCATCTGACTTATGATGTGAGCAAGTAAAGAAACATAAAGAAACATTGTAAACCAACCACGAATGGAACCCTTGGATAAGCTAACGAAAACCAATGCTGAAACCAGTGTGATGATCCTCTACTTTTATCGTAGTGGGTTATCCACATGCATTGAAAAAGGCCAGGAGATGTCACCAACAGTGAATATGTGCAAATATCATGTGATGAAAAAAAATGTCCACTGATGGGTACATCAAAGAATTTCATAGAATATATGTACTTAAATTTATATTATTAATAAAGGTGCATACACAGATCATAGATCATATATTATACACATGTAATCCACATTCCTTGCTATATAATAAGCATCCCTTCCACATTAGGCCTGCTATATATGTCATCACGGGATCTTATCGGTTCCACGTGGTTCCACATGGTTCCACCAGTTCAATCGGGACACCGAAAGCCAGGCATTGCCCCTAATCAGAGACTGCCTGAGCCATCGAAAAATGTGGATCCTGTGGAGATTTGAGATGGGGATTAATTGGGATATTGGGATATATTCAGATACATGGTATCTGATGTTTTAGTGGATGTGTTTCTATTTATATATATAAATGTATTATACATGTCACTTCTCACATGTTAGATTTGGTCATATCACATCTGCATGTAGCGGGATTTGATCGGAACGTGTTCCAAAGGACCAGCCCAATCTGCATGGTGATTCAAATGGCAGAACGAAGAAAACCCAAAATGCTGCCCTACAAGCACGACACTACGTTCCCGGCCAGAAGCGTACCTGCTCACTTTCTGTTGATTTCCAGCCAATCAAGCAGGTCAGGCTTTGTCTAAACAAGTTCCCCAACTTAACTTATATAATATCCAGAACAAAGGTGTTGGCAAAGGCCGCTAGAATTGTTTCTGAGGTACTAACTCAGGAGATTCATCAATTCACAAGGGCAGCGTTCCGGGGCAAGCAAATTAAGGGGGTCCAAGTTGACAATAACTAACTGGTGGCTTGGAGATCTGCCAGCCATGAACAGCTTGAGTGCTAGAATCTAGAATTTGAACCATATTGCGACCGATGAACCCGCTCAACAATCTCAACTATGGTGAATTTTGATAATTCATCACGGTCCTGCTAGGCTACCCATGGCTAGCCGCAAAGAATTTCATCCTGTTTTCCCGCACTGCCCATTTGCACATTGCTGTTCTGCCTAGTTGCAATAAAGCTGGCCAATGATTTTGCGGCCACTGACCATGTCCACACAGGACTGCGATCTTGGTCGCAGGACTGACTACTTGTGACATGATGAGGATCCCATGATAGTTTTAGTCATCTAGACCGTTTCACAAAGCGTGGTTTCCCTAGAAATTTGTGGTTCATAGCTCGAAATGTTGATTGCAAAAGAAGGAGAACAAAGTTTGGTTTCTTGCTCTGAGGGCACATCAGTCTCAAAACCAAGCCCAACTAGCAGTTTCATTTTTGACTCGTCATTGATTTCCAGCGCAAAAAAAACCCAGTCCCTTTTGGAAACACAATTTTTGGATGTCACTCCACCGAACCCTCTCCGATCGTCAAGACACCAAGCGCCACACCCCAGGTGTCACCGGTAGCGTTTTGCCCGGCGAAGCCAACACTGGGCCGCCCGTGATGCCCAAATTTTCCAAGGCTAAACGCGTCATGCCTAAGCTGTGGATAGTGATTAGTGATTGTGGCGATGTATGTTTCATGCGCATGATATGCAATGAAATGTATGTATGTATGTATGGATGGATGGATGGATGGATGGATGGATGTATGTATGTATGTATGCATGTATGCATGTATGCATGTATGCATGTATGCATGTATGCATGTATGCATGTATGCATGTATGCATGTATGCATGTATGCATGTATGCATGTATGCATGTAT
>Ga0126342_10015903_pt1:2500-13144 | contig 13144 bp, 14 predicted proteins | sample Cyp1metagenome_FD_92528 | JGI IMG/M metagenome (GOLD analysis project Ga0126342, IMG submission 92528) | Coral microbial communities from Lord Howe Island, Old Settlement Bay, Australia - Cyphastrea 1 metagenome | ecosystem: Host-associated > Invertebrates > Cnidaria > Coral ... | reverse complement strand
CGGTCTGTTTCGTGTAGGTCTTGAAAGTCTTTACTTCTCCTGTGGTTTTATTTACTGATCCTGCCCTGCCACCCCCACAAAGGGGGGGTCGGCGGCACAGGGCGCTAGCCCATTCTATAATATGAAATCATGTTGCTTCAAAGACTTGACTCATACCATCCACCTCCCGTATAGCATGTGTCTGGCATTGAGGAGTTTTGATTGGCAGTGGCCGGGACATGCCAACCCAAGTTTTGATGGTGACACCCCTGTGGCCACTGCAGAAGTTCGCAACTGCATGACCAGGCGCTACTCAGGACATTGGTCCAGTCCTCCAGACGGTTGCAACACACTTCAAAACCATCCTCCTGGCAGCAACAAGTGCAGCTGCTGCCACCCTTCCTAGCTACTATGCGTGTGTTAACTGCAGCATGGGAGGTACAGCACACAGCCGGGCTGAGAAAGGCAGGAATGGGGATATGTCTTAAATGCCAGCCCTAGCCCAAGTGAAGGTCGCGAGCAAAAAAAAATCATGAAATGCATGCGCTTCAAGGAAGTCAACAAAGATGATTGGACTCTGAAGTGTTTGAATCTAGGTAATCCACAGCAAAAAGCAAATACAGTAGATGCAATATTTACATGGTGTCCAAACTTGATTCGGAATGATCGTGTCGAAAAGCAAAATAGACATGTTGACCCTTCACAGGCAAATCGCAAGTAGGTTCAAGTCCCTTCCAAGCGCAAAACGCAAAAGGCGTGGAAGGTTGATGATGGCAAATCTGAAAGCGTAAGGATTTGATCTTGACTACAAAAATATTCCCAAACATTTCCAAACAATGGCTGCGTGCTGATGCCACTGGTGTTCGATATTGACACGATGTGATTTCCGCCAAGACAGCTCTCCCCAGTTTGAGGTAATAAGTCGATTCAGGCAGAGGTGATCAGCCATGCATGTTTCAGGGAAGATTGGCACCCCACATGCGAATGGCTGGCTGTGGTTGTTTTACCAAAATCAATCCCTAAAGGACCTATCCGATCTATCCACAACTTTTGGAATTAACAATGACCAAAACCCGTGGTCACCAAAAACCGTGCCCCCCACCTGACACCTTTGGTGCTTGGGGAAGATGGTTTCTCCACCTGCCTGGCGGAAAATCCACCAAGTGGGTCCGTCAAAAATACGGAGAAAAGAACATGATATAGAACAAGATTCCATGGAAAGTGATGGAAAAAAAAAACATATTGAATATATTAAATCAATTTAAATCACATCTTGTGTATAAATCTAAGAAAATCCATAGTGTCTCCAACCTTCCAGCCATCTCCCCTTCCCAGAAAAGGTCCCCTCCCGACTCACGCAGCCAGGCTCCAGCCTGTGGAGGATCCAAGTAGACCAAGACCGTGACAGCTCGTTTCACGCCCTGCAACCTGAGCGTCGTAAACCGCCAGGTTGGGGATGGGTTGGTTTACCATCTGGCTATTTAACATAGTCATGGTATAGATGGCCCATAGAAATAGATGGTTTACCTATTAAAAATGGTGATGTTCCATGGCTATGTTAAATGACCAGATGGTATATCACCCATTAAAAGGCAAAATTATGGCAAAACTGGGGATAAGGGGATACTTTATGGTAAATATGGTAAGTTCTTTTGGGGTCTACCGTAGGTTTACCGCACCAGTGCGGATTCTGAAGCTGAAGAGAGTTGGTTCAAATTTTGGAGGGTCAAAGATGACGTTTCAGTACAAGCTTTGCATGTTAGCAGATGTGGAGAGGGATGAACATGTTCCTGGGATTCCTGGCGCCCAACATTTCGCTTCAACAGCATGGGTCTTCGGGATATCAGTGGGTATCAAAATGTTTTCCCAATCATCTCCCATGATCCACTGCGCAGTTGCTCCCAGCAACGGTTCCGAATCAAAGTGCGTCTGGTAGAACTGGCCTTTCTGATAGCGACCCACCTGCAGGCAGTCGGAAAACGGCCATGTTTCGGCTGCTGGGTTTGTCCAAAAATAAGGTGTCCAAATCGGATGGGTTGACAATTTCTTTTCCCCATTCAAAAAATACATGTATCAGATATCGGGACCTCACCCCCATTTCTGGTCAAAGTCGCCAATCCAGTATGGTACTGCGGCAGTGGTCTCAGTGTGGATCTTCTGGCAATCAAACATCGCTTGCTGAAGAATCCTCCATTTAATGTATGTTTTCGGCATTTAAATGTCTGTCTAGTTGGGGGAACTTGCCATGTTTGACTACATATATGTTCTATGGGACGTATCATGTTTTTTTCAATCATGTCCCAGCTTGCCTTAATGTGTTTAATTCTGTTTATTGCTACAGTTAGCCTCTGGTAAACTGTCAAATAACTGTGGTTTCAGATCCACCATGTTGAATGGGAAAACTCACAGTATTTCCTGATATGGCAGTGTGTCAAAACCAATAGTACCCCTGTAGTTCACATCAAAATAGCTGGGATTTATGGATGTTCATTCCCCTAAAAATGGTATTTTCATAGGTATTGATACCATTTACAGATGATTTTCCCCATAAAACCTCCATTTATAAGGGATTTTCCAGTTCGCTATGTTAAATTTCAAGGTATTGATCCATAGCCATATTTCAACCCACCAAGCAGTCCCTCCCTGGAAAAACATCCCGCAGCAACACCGCCTGCAAGGGTTCTGCATGTCCCATCGGCACCCGCGCGATGCGATGCATGCGCTGCACGATGTCCAGGACAAGGGGGTCCTGGAGGCCACCCCAACGTGTCCCCAACGTGGAAAGCCCAAAGAATATCCAAAAAATGGGTTGAATATGGTTGAATCATGTTGAATCCCCCAAGAAAAATTTGTGACCATATGTGAGAATTTTGAAAGATGAAGATTTTGAAAGGTGAATTTCGAGTTTGGAATTGCAATGGTTGATTCCAGGATTCGAAGATTTTCAGAGGGTATCCTGCAAGCAGAAAGAATGAAACTGTGCATGGACACCCAGGGCTGGTGCGGTCATACATTCAGAATTATTAGCATTTCCATTGTGGGCGGGTGTTTTTGTATTTGAACTGTTTAACTGTTTGGAACTATAATGGAAAAACATGGAAAAACTGCCAAGCTGATGAGGAATTCGATTGATGCCGGTTGGAATTGGGGTGCCAATATATTCGCACAAAATCACTGCAGAGTTGGCTGATTTCTTGACCATTTCGGCTCCCCTTGTGTCATTTTGTCGCCAAAAGTCTATCAGGTGACCATCTGGATCAGCTATGATCAGCTCAACAACTTAGACCAATTTCATCCTCGTAGTGCTCAGCACGGTCCAGGTAGAATTGCGAATTGGTGCGTACTTTGTCAAGGTAAGCCGCGCCTGTGGCTGGAATCGGTCAACAATTGCACCAGGAGCAACTTAGGTACTACTATATGCTCAATAAATGTAGGTCCACTTGATACTTGGAAATGCCCTGGCTTCCTTTTTTCAAGGAAGGATTTTTAAGAGAACCAACCAGTTCGGGTGTTCTAGTTTTGAGCCAAAGCCCGCCGTTGTCAGCGCATGGAATTTTTGGGAAGCTACTAGGTGTACGAGGTGAAAATCTCGGCGCTCCAACTTGCTGTTGGAAATGCCCTGGCAACAAGCGAGACCCAGCCCATGCCTGTGCTGCGATTGATGGTTTGGGCATGGTGCAAGTGCGGCCGCGCTAAATCTTTGAGCGCCTGGCGCCAGCAGAGGCTGCAAGCGATTGGATCTGAAGGAGGCAATCCAAGGGACATAGCAACCATGGAGGATACTGGAGGATGGTGCTACTCATGATGGATATGAATATATGGAGGAGAAGAAAAAGACGAAGAAGGGAATGCGGATGAGCGGAAGAGCATTACGGTGATCCAGGACCTGATGTCTGGTATATATCGCTAGGCCACTCGACCTGCTGAGGCTCGTAGTGAGAAAGACATCTCAGAGTGCATAAATCCACCCGCGCCATGACAGGATTTGGCCCAGGAGTCATTCATCCGCGTCCAAAGCAGCTGCCCAACAACCTCACAATGGCGGCCTCACACTCCTCCTCCGAGAGAAACCTGTGGCACAGGGCGCATCCAGGCTTTTGGGGTTCAGCCAGTTGCCAAAACTCAACGATGTGACCCATGTGATGACTATAATAATACTACAACCACATAATCGCTAGGGTGTGTCTGAAAATAGGGTACCCCAAATCGACTGGTCGATTCGGTCGATCATCATTTTTCCTATTGAGATAGCCCTGCCTGTTCACCACTAGCGCCCGTGGGCTATAGGAAGCTTCCAGAATCTGCGGCTGGTGCGCATCCTGAGATCAAACGGGGGGCGGCAAGCCCAGTGCCTTGAATTTCCCCAAATGCTGGTGCCTTCCAGGCCCAGCAGGTTTCACCAAATGATATCTACAGATATCTACAGATATCTACAGTATTCATAGAATAAGATTAAGATAATTTAAGATATATCAATAAATAAGAATGAGTATAAATGCATGTTTTGAAACCAACAACCGGATTTAAAGTTCAAAAATAAAACTGCTGACGCGCAACTCTCACGCTGGAAATCTTCTTCTCCAGGTGCTGATACATTCGCTCGTGTAGCGCACCTGAAGAGCCACGCTGGTTAGATGAGGTGTACATCTCTGGCATCGATGAGGCGATTACATCTTTCTCAAAGAATTCAGCACCACTATCCTCACTCATTTCCATTGAAGCTTCAGATATCTAGCATGACAGTATGTATACGTGTGTATGGATTCAAAAAATTCTGCCCCTCCCCAAACAATCCATGTTTAAAAAACAAAAATAATAAAAACTATATCTTCAAATATCCCAAACTCAAAATAACAGCCATGCATCACCTGGCTTGCAAGCCACCTGAATCTCCAGGGCAGCTGTGACAGGAAGCTTGACACATCACCAGCATGTACTTTGGATTGGCCTGGCCATTCAACCCCACCCAAGGTGACCGTACTCGTGGTCGTTGGATGTTGGTGATCAGTAAAGCCTGAAACACAAACATTGTTGGGGGTTTCAGCGGGAAGTGAGCTTTCGGGGGGTGTTATCTATCTTTGTCCCGATTATTCTTGGTTTTATACGCCAAATTTTGTTGGTTGAATCAACATTTAGGGGGTTCCAATAATGGTGGTACCCCAAAATAGATGGTTTATAATAGAAAATCCCATTCAAATGGATGATTTAGGATGATTTATATAGGGGTACCCCATATTTCAGGAAACCTCCATTTGTGACCGTTTATTATAGGCTTGGCTGAATCCCCATGAAGCTTCACCCACTGCACCTGACATTCGCCGATGGCGGCCCAATAGCCACATTGATCGTTGTGGTCGTCACAGGGCCTCACCCTAAGTGCAGGAAGCTGGTGGTACACCCAAAATGTCACATTGAAGCCTCAAAATGCGGTCCGGAAGACTCCGGAAGATCGGTTTCCTATTGAAAAACTATGGTCAATGTATGTCAATTTGAGGTTGATGAAATTTGTGGGGTGTAAGCCAAAATTAGATGAGGTTGTGGAACCTGGAGCGACATCTTGTCGGACCACCAGAAAGCCTTTTGAAGCGGTTCTCATTGTTCGTGAAGTTTGCAATCAAGCTGGGGACCAGTACATTGGTTCCAAGTTTGCTCAAATTGCATCAAATTGAATTGGGATGGATTTATCTGCATTTTAAGCCAAATTTGCTGTAATTATCTGTAATTGCTCTAGAACGTGACAATTAAATGGAGTTTCCCGATTTTCCTTGGGTGGAAGCGAAGCAGACTTGTTCCAGTTGTGATATATGAAGTCATATCCTATGTCACATGGGGATGGGTCAAAACCCTGGTACCTATTGAACCCCAAAAATGGTATTAATAGGTATTGATCCATAGCCACATGAATATGTTGCAATCTGTTGCATCCCTTCCTCGTCTTCTACTTTTCTTTCCTCAAGTTCCCACCGTCATCAACAGCAGCAGCAGCAGCAGCAGCATCACTTGATAATGGGGGCATGGTCCAACTAAAAGTTAAGCTCAATGGGTTTCAATGGGTTCGTCCATAAATGGGGTATACCATGGTATACCAGTATACCCCAATTTATTGAGATCAAAGCGTTGGGAAGGGAAAATATATAAACATTGAAATTTTATGAAAGTTCTGTTCTAAATCACATGGGTTCCTATAGGCTATAGGTTTTCCACATTTCTTGGGAGCACCCAATGGTTCCCCCTCTCCACCAGTGACCATCAAGTCGCTCAGCTTCCGCAACCACCCACAGGGCGCGGAAGCTCAGCAGCATCCGGGTGCAGCGCATGGCGCGGCCACCAGGGAACCACCAGGGAACGCAGGGACGCAGCGAAGCAGGGCTGGTGGTTTGGCTGGTGTTGGGCGGCCATAGTTGGCTGGTTTTGATGGTTTTGGAATGTTTTGGCTGGTGAACCCAATCTTTTTTTGAAAGGAAAAGAACTGAAGTCAGGTGGGATGATCTTCCGAGTTGCCAGGGGAGGGGGGTTGAAGATGGTTTTAACCACCAATCAGTGGCTCCTGGTTGGTGTAAGCTTGGCCAAGGGGATTGATATCTGGTGGTTCCAAAATCAATGGGTTGGATGGGACAACATGGGAAAACCTATCTCTGTCATCAAAGGGGCAGTGGTTTTCTGCAACTGTTGTTGCCCCCAAGTGATGGAAACAGTAGGACCCTTGCCACGGTCACAGTTTGCACCAGTTCATGATGTTGTTCCACGGCATGTTTAGTGAGATCAGCAGCTGCGAAATGAGGATCGTGTCACTCCTGTACATTGGACATTGCTTGCCCCTACAAAAATTCAAGCGCACAATGTGAAATGATATGAAATGCTTGTGATTCTTGGTTGTGCAATTTTGGAAACAGTTGGAACCACTACTTATTGCCTCCGCAAATTGAGGGGTATCTCTTCACACTCCTATCATGGCTGGTAAAGCCCACAGCAAGGACGGTGCAGAACTGGTCCATGCTAGCCTTTTGGTCAACGCACCTCAAAATGAGTACCCTGGAATACTGTAGCAGAATCTCTGCTATGTATATATATATATATAAATGTACAGGTATACACCTATTACCCAAAATGCCCCGACTCTTCTGAAAACCTCGTACCTCAGAAGTTCGATGATATAACTTCTTCATGTCTTTGGACAAAGATCAAGACTCGCCAGCCCTGATATGGTTGTTTCCCTAGTATGACAGCATAAAATTTGGGGATGGACACCAGGGTCCAACTTTTCGACTCATTGCAAGTTGTGGGCTCGGTCCTGGACGACTGTCAGCACAGTCACAGGTCTGCTTTCCCCTGAACAGGTTGATCTTGGTGAAATTCGGGCAACTGATCCACAGCAATATATATATCACACTTTTTGTGTATAATGGGACTATTATAATGGGACTATCATAACCACTCAAAACAGCTTTCTTGGGACTATTCGAGGGGAAACACCTTTGTCATCATCAAAATGGAGAGGCCAACCCCTTCAACATCGAAGATCCAGGTGTGATTGATGGGGAATCAGTATGCAAAGTACATCCATGATCGGAGGTTTATGGCTGCCTGCTGGGTGATTCTTCCCAAGTTCGAGTTTTTCTCTGAATCCCTGAGAAAGTTGACTCTTGGAGCCATTAGAAGGATCCAAAAGGCTAAAAAACAGCAGGTTTCTCATTCGCTGCTGCATCTTGCACCATGTGCACCTTCTTAGTCCTTGGGTCAAGATACAACCTGGCTAGTCCCAAGTGCCTCTGTGCACGCAACACCCCTTGCGTCTAGGCAAGCCCCCCATGAAGCCAGTTGATGAGGATCGACTATTGACTGTGGGTTAGATGGGTCTTCTCCAAGTCAAGGAGATCGACATCTATATGATAAAATCATATGTTATTATAATACTAATAATAATGATCATAATAATAATTAATAATAATAATAATAATAATAGCAGTAACAATAACAAAAATGATAGGAATAACAATAACAATAATAATGATAATAATTGCACTAATAATGATATATAATAACAATAATCAATTGTCACAGGCCTAAAACAACCAACTACTGTAGGTCCATTGACCGTTTCCTGGACACATTGTCTCCTCATCAACTGAGCTTCTTGGCGCACTCTGCGTGCTTCGAGTTCCACAGGGACGTCCCAAAAAAAAAAATCGGGGATCCCCCAAAGAATTTGCCGCCATTTTCTCGTTGAAGCAGAGCAAACATTAACAAGTCATGTATCTCCCGTGGTCGAGGCAGACACCCATCAAGTACAGTCATTGCAATGTTGATCTCCAACTCAAATCACGCAGCTATGCGCCGAGCGCCTTTGGCGGCGCTGACCCCTAGATCTCCTAGATCTGGAGCCCACAGGGTGAGCCGACTTCGGAGTTACTTCGGGCGGTGTCAAAATGTCGATCTCGGTGACAACACAGCAGAACATCCATTGGAGGTTCCTAAGATTGAGGAAGTGGACCCTGTACTACTATGAGGACAATGAGAGGGATTTTCATGGATTTGCATCACCCCAAAAATGGGGAAACATAATTAGTAACAGGGGAACCCTTATGGATGCACATGACAGTCGAAAATGGGGAAACATGGCATCATAGCAACCATAGGCTTTTACCATGGCACACGCATCCTTTTTGTGCAGGAATTGACCTCCTGTGCCTTGGGTGACTAATGCTAGTTTCTACTTCCGACACCAGCAGGTCTCATGCACCTGGCGCTGGGAAATGCATCTTGACCAAAGGCCAACTCACCATCACTGCTATCTCTGGATTCCTAGCTGATCATGGTGGCTTCTTGCTGATGGGGACACAACCAGTCATGGTCCAGACAGCATTTTCCAGCGCATCGTCATGCTACGGCAGCTGGTAGGTCACTGCGGAGCTGGTGTGGATTTCTGATGAGTTCACGGTGATCTATGTTCTACTTGCTGGTTCAAACCCATCAAGTCGTGATACGTGATACACATCACTATAAAAGCTATAGAAAGCGACATCTTTTGAAACCAGCCAGTGATGTTTCCAGGTCCTTCTTTCGGGTGTTGATCCGTCACATCGTTTTGGAAAACCACCCCGAGCTCCTCAGTTCTACACATCAGAGCTACCGAATCAGGCGCTGGAAGATGGCTCCGCTCAGGATGAACCTACTGCAGGGCGCAGTGCCAACTGACGGATAAGACTGGCATGTTTTTTTTCTAACCCGGATGGCTTCAGGAAGTACAAAAAACTTGAAACATTTGTAGATTTCTCAACAATCCTGAACAACATATTCAATAATTGACAGAGGCAAAAATCATGTAGAATGAACATGAAGGAACCTCAGTTAAATGTAAAAAATACTAAACCTGAAAACTCCTCATGTCCACCTCCGTACACCCCTAGCCGCACAGGCACCTTCATGCGCCTTCCGAACTGCACGCCTGACCGAGGTGCAGAAAGGGTCGATTGTGTCCACTGACCCAATGGACCTTGATCTTGGTATCTCAAAGCAAGAGATCCGAATCCAAAATCGTCCATCAGAAAAACAATCCCAAAATATCCCACATATTATAAATGACCAAGTCAAAAACCCTCCAGATTTGGAGTTTCCCCCAGATTGCTGAAGCCATAGCACTTTAAGGCTTCCCTCATAGCGTCCCACCTCTGTTTTCGTGGCCGCTCGCCACCTGCAGACAGGAGAAAAACCAACCACTCAACAGGATGTCGGAAACTGGGAAACAAAAAGTGAATAGTAAATATAGTAAGAAATATAGTAAGAAATTTGGGATCAATCAAAAACCTTGCGAAACAGTGTTCTCATGTTTTTGTTCCTGCTACTTTTCTACCCATGCATTGCTTGAACCATCTAGGGATGCAATACAATCGCATCAAAACTGATGGCCTATAATTAGACAGAGTTTCAGGTAGCATACTCGTGAGCCAGCCAACTCGATAGAAGTGACTGGTGCCGAGATGGAGTTATTTGGGGATATACATCAAATATACCTGTGCGGAAGAAGCATGGCAGGGTGAAGTTTTAGAGTAATCCCTTTACATCATGACAAACACTGAATACCTGCTCCAAAGGATGGCAAAAGGTCTCAAGGTACAATGAGGCATGCGCCCACAATGGCCCAAAACCAAACACCCAGAAATGTTCTGGTCCACATCCTAAGCTGCCATTTAGAAATCCATTAAAAAAAAACATAATACCCTCTGGTAATTTAACGTAGCTATTGAAAATGACCATAGAAATAGTGGATGTTCCCATTAAAAATTGTGATTTTCCATAGCTATGTTAGTTTACCAGAGGGTAATCCCAACATGGTTTGAACACCTCCCAAGGATCTGTGCATGTGAAATGACCGAAATCTCTCCCAAGGATCCGATCTCAGCTCCGCCTCTTTTGGGAGCCCTTCGCTTCTTTGGAGACTTGGCGGCGTCAGCGCCTCGCCCAAGACACCCCGATGGTTCCAGGCGAAAATCCCTTGGGCATTGGGGACGGTCAAAAAAATCGGATCAGGCTGCCCGAAAAAACGTTACAAGCCCCATGAACATCCATGAACTATAGTTCACATCCATAAATATCTTATAACATTCTTATAACATACAATAGTAAAACTATAGTAACATCCAATATACTAACATTATAACATATAAT
>Ga0126342_10015902_pt1 | contig 13144 bp, 19 predicted proteins | sample Cyp1metagenome_FD_92528 | JGI IMG/M metagenome (GOLD analysis project Ga0126342, IMG submission 92528) | Coral microbial communities from Lord Howe Island, Old Settlement Bay, Australia - Cyphastrea 1 metagenome | ecosystem: Host-associated > Invertebrates > Cnidaria > Coral ... | reverse complement strand
TATATTATATATTATATAGTATATATTATATATTATATATAATATATTTTATAATATATTATATTGCATTATATTATCTACTATATTATATATTAAGAATGATCCATTATATATTATATATTAAAATATTATATTATATTTTTCATTAAATTATATAGTTTATAATATATTGTATATTATTATATTAAATTTATATATATATATATATGAGTGTGTGTGTGTATTTATTTATTTATATTTATTTGTATATATCAAATATGTGCATCTAGAGATTACGTTAATCTGCAAGCAGATAAATCCAAATATGCGAAGAAAGGCGCCAAAGAGCAGAGTAATAGGACACTCCGGGCGAGCAGGCGGACAAGAAGCCTATGAGCACTGCCTCAAATATGGGCACGAATTTGAGCCGCGCAAAGCAATTCACGAACTTCATACCAAACAATGTGAGGATCCGCAACGTTGCGGTTTACTTTGTTTTTCTAATTCCGGCGAAGTTATGTTGAGATTGTTGAATATTGTGTTCATTTCTGAACCAATTTGAATCAGGTCACTCGCCAATGGTCTTTCAATCGCCTCAGCTCGTTGGTGAGGGAGGCACAGACCCAGCTGTAACACCTGTTGAACCGCCAGAAAAACTAAGCAACAAGCGGCCTTTGCCGTGCGCAATCTTTTGCAATTGACTGGCTGTTCATGTGGTCCTGGGCTAAGAGCTGTCTCTATATTGGCTGACTATACCCTGTAGATACCTGGGGGGGCCTTCATGGAAGTCATCCATACATTGTACATGTTTTGACCTAAAGGAGGAAAAGAATGCCAACCCTAAATTTGAACCTTCCCAGCGGCACAGCCGGAAAGAGATAAGGCCAAATGCCAAAGCCATGACACAAAACCAAGAAAAACAAGAAAAATGGAAAACACCTCATCAAAAGGATGGATGACAAAAAACATGTATTCATGATTCATGATACATTTATGCTGCGCATTGGTTTCATGCACACAGGTGATACGAATACATGAGCCTCAATATCATGTTCATCCGCTTCAATCGGAGGCTGCTCCTCACATCGTTCCATCACCAAACGGGCAAAGTCGGTAGATTCTGCGAGTTTGCTCCGACCCCATAAGGCAATACTTCCTGCGAAAGCATTGCAAGCGAATCTGATCTCCAATTTCTGCACAATGATTTCGTTTGCTTGATTACCCCACTGTCGCTCCTGGCAGAACACTAGATGTCATCAAGGATCTTGAGCCGGCGGATGCCGGTGGTAATACCAGTGCGTCATATCAAAGCAAAAAAACAAATCCGGCAACACATTGACATGAGTGTTGGGTCACTCATTGAGTGGTTTCGACACCATGTCACTTTTATCTGCCGGAAGTGGCGCCTGGCACCAGAGACACCAGGAAAGGAATTCGCCAGCCCCACATGACCATCCCCTGACGCAAGCCGCGCAATAAGTTATTCATCACATCATGTCAAGCCAAGTCGCCGTGATAAACTTTCACAATCAATAATCATTGGTCAATAACCAACATCATTAATGTGTCGAACTTTCACAACCGCCTCTGGTCCCACCACGTGGACGACCAACACGACCAACAGGTTGGCAGATAAGAAGCCGAGCCCTGCGGACGAGTGAAGAAGGCCTGTGGCCGCAAGAATCCTGAGTTCTTTGCCCAACAAACACCGGGACGATCCTATTGCAATACTGTTACTTAGTCAGAACCCCGCTGACGGCGCAGCGGTCAGACGGCTCCTTTTCACAGCTGAGTGGACGCAATCACATGTGGATCAAATGGGGGCCATGCTGTCACCATGGCTATGCACCTTGGGAAATTCACACCCATCCTTGATTGTCGCACTCTTCCTAGCATGCCGTGCTGCTCTATTGCTGGCCTTCTTGGCCTGGGCTGCAGCATGTGGTTCCTACTGCCAGATTCCATCATGGAGTGCGGTCAGAATTGGTTCGCGCTCACATCCTGTCTTTGTCAGGACGTCTGCCAGCATTTGACAGGTATCTACCCAGTCAGCAAAAGCAGGGTCATCATCATCATGATCATCCTCATCATCATCACCATCATCATCATCATAGTTCTCGCCCAAGAGCCCCTTGACATGAGCAATCAAGATTCGAACTCTTTTGTCAGTTGGCTGTCCAGCGTCCTTGTTCAAAGTGCTCTGCTGGCTGCGAACATCAGTCATGCAAATGACCTTGCCCGTGGAAAACTATTTTTCCAATGCGTGGAACTTTTCATTGGGGTGCTGAAGCTCAAGCAAAACAGAACGAACGTATTCACCAGCCTCCACTCCAGTGAGAAACCCATTCAATTCAACTACCAAAGTCCTTCGGCAAACTCGACCGACCCAGAATATGTTTCCATCACAAAAATTGGAGTTGGGGTTCCCTCTTTGATCTTTGGACTTGTCAAAGCGACCACAAAACCACACTGTGATTTCAACCCTTCTGTGTCTGCAAAACTGCTATCAGCAAAAACACAAACCACAACGTCCTCCAGCTTGAGTTCAGCCGTGAACACAAAGCACCAGGTGGCATCAGCTGACTCTTTCAACATCTTAACGGCCTTGTTGAGGTGGAACGAATCTTTGATCTTTGGTGAACCCATGCTCTACGCAGCAACGCTCACATTCATCATCAAATCAGGCCATGCCTGCCGGGTGACCCAACGAATCTGACCGATGAGAGCTCGGAAGTTGCTGATCCCTTCCGGAATCAAAGGGGCATTGACCATCTTACGGCGGTCTTTGGAAAGCGGCATGTAATCGACGCCAACTGGCCCAGCTGGATGGTGAAATCATCCATCTGTTTGATGTTCTTACCACAAAAACGAAACTCATGGTGCTGGATCTTCAGATCTTTCATCATGTTGAGGTGTTCTCATAGACTTTGCCCTCGCCAGCACAAAACAAATCATCCACATGTGTGATCAGAACCCCGCAAAGCTTGGAGTCGATCACTAAAAGAAACATTGCAGCTTCAACTTGTGACATGCGCCAACCATACTTCCTCAGGGTTTTGAAAAGCTTTTGCCACCAAGATCTCCCAGCATCGTTGGTGCCGTAGATGGAGCCACGAGCTCGGAGAAGATCATAAGGGCTGATACCCGGTGGTGGTGGCCTTGGTGTCCGCAAAAGGAGTCTGCTGATCCCCTGAGATTGAAGGTATGCTGTCGAGGCATCACATGCAGAAACAAACCATTGAAACATCACCGCAATGGAGCAAACAAGGTTGAAGGCTAGGAGAGAAGCTGTGGGACTGTCAGGGCGAATTGCTTGTGGGTCTTCTTGACATCCTTGAACAACCAAGCGGCTTTTAGTCTGAAAGGGAATCTCCTTTCGGATCTGGCTTTCGGTCTTGCCAGCGCGCTTGGAAAGGTACTTGGCCATGAGCCTCGGCTTGCTGTTCTTGCCGACAATCTGCGCATCGTCAGGCAAATCTGCAATTTGCTCTTTGGTTAGGGCTTCAACACCTCCAAACTTCTTCCATGAATCCCGTTCTTTCTGCATAGAAACCTCAAACTGTCCTCTTCGGTCAAATTCTTGAGTGAAACCGAAGAGGCTGCCTTGCCAGTCAAGAAAACATAGGCAGGCTGCATGCCGAGGTAAAAGTCCTTGATGTTGTCATCCTCAGTCTCAGCCTCGCACTCGCCCACAAGTCGTTTCAAGTGACGAAGGCGCACTTCATGAGGCAAATCAGGGCAATCCTAGGGATCTTCATCCACAAAATAAGGATGAATTGTTTCATGCTGAGGGGCGCGTGATGGAGCATTGCCGTGACCATCAAGTCGGTCTGGAGTCAACATGGCACGGTTCAAGGCTCCCGTCGGCTGATTGCGCTGGTTGATGTGCATGGCAAGGTTCAAAGTTCAAAGCATCATCGTCAACTTGAACTGGTTGATGTTGGGCAGTTGGAACAGGTGCGGCTTTACCTGGCATTCTTGAGACCTGTGGTGTTGAAGAAGGAATTGGTGCCGGCTCCGGCTCTTGCATATCATCATAGCCCGTCCTCAGATCTGACGGTTGAAAATCCATTCCGTCATCTTCAGGGATCTGAGCAAGTCCAGATGGTCTTGATGAGCTTGACGTCTCAGGTCCAGCAGCTGATGGGCTAAACTGAAGGCTTGGTCTGTCAATTGGTTCGTCACCTTGGTCTTGGTCAGGAGGTTGATCAGGCTGATCATGAGTGAGTGGGAACTGCAGCATGCCCACACAAGTCCACATAGCTTCGGGCACCTTGGTGTATCCAGGCTGCAGTATCTCATCAGCGAGCAGATGGGCCGCCAAGAGCTGATCCTCGCTTGCAAGACGCAATTTTTCTCCAGTGACCAAAACAACTGATGGACCATATCAAAGCCAGTAGGCATGAGGTTGCCCACCTTCAGTCGCCGGATCTTGGTCTTCAGATCGTCGCTGATTGCGACCTTCAATGCCAATGACCCGAGATGGGCCGAACCATTTGTACTTTCGGTTTGAGCCAACTGCAGCAGGTGGTGCTTGGATGCGATAGAAGTAGACATAGCTTCCAATGGGATATGGTCCCCTTGTTGGAGTTGATTGATGCAGCAGAGCTCGACGAACTCGTGAGTCACTGTCAAGCCTGATCTGTGCAACTCGAGCGCTTTATCTGATTCCCAGGGATCGTGCAAAAGCAGAGTCAGGACCCTGGGCAGCTTCAAGAAGTTCTAAGCGCTGAGCTTCATCATCATCCAACGTAGTGACCCAGGGATTCTAATCTCGGAGATTCCAAGAACCCACTGGCATGGTGAATACCCATTGGGCCGTGGAAAAGAGTTGCGCACCTGAGAAACTATGGCGCTTGCCAACAGCATGTCTTCCAGGCCTTGCAGCTGCATCTCACGCACTGTCTTGTGCAAAATCTCCTTCCAACGATCACCTGCACGCTCAACTTTTCCTTGTTGCCATGGTGCTTCAAGAGCAACGGTTTCTTGTTCGACGCCATACTGCTTCAAAAAGTCGCTGAAGTAGGCAAGGTACTCCTTTCCTCTGTCGACTTGGATGGAGTGAGGAAGCCCTGCCTATGAACTCCAGCATGTCAGAAAATGTCTCAAAACGCCTTCGAAGCAGGAGGGCCTTGAGCTTGACCAGGCATGAAACAACTTGATGGCCAGTCGCCTCGCAGATGATGTTGAGGAAGGAAAAGTTGGTGTTGACAGTGTTGACGATGTCCTTGGCATAGAACACGTCAATCTGCAAATGGTGGTTGAAAACATAGCAGCTTGGAAGCTTCACAGGCTCTGGCCTTCGGCGCTTGATGCTATCACCACAGGAATCGCAGCTCAACAGGTCAGCGCCGTAGACGGCTTCAGCAGTCGCACCTTGCCTCCTCAAAATTCGTTGCTAGGTGGTATTTGTTTGGTGTCCGAACTGGACATGTAGATCTCGAAGGATCTTCCGCAGCTCAGGTCTCCGTCGCCTCTCAGCCTCGGTGATGTTGAGGAGTGGATCCAGTTCAGCAACCTGTGACGCCCGAATGGAGGCATCGCCAAGATGTTGTTGGAGGTTGGCCTTCGCCGGGTCGAACTTCGGCAAGAAAGGCATCAACCACACCTTGAGCTGAAGTAGACTCAGCAGAGCCTTGCTGAAGCATTGCTTGAATCACCGAGTGGTTGAGCTTGTATGGCCAAACGGAAGTTCTGGAATCAAAACGGTTGTTGCCCTCCAAGGGTTGGTGCTTGTGCTCGCAAATGCAGTCTTTGAAGACGGTCTCGGCAGTCAGCAAGGAAGTGATGTACACTGATGGCTTGTAGTGAGGAAGTCCACTTTCTTGATCTTGATATCCAACTTGGCATCCGTCAACACGGATCACAGTCAAGGCTCCTTGCCGTATCCAGTCCACAACTTCGGCAAGTTCATCTTTCATGAGCAATTGTGAGCTAAGTGGTTGTTCAACAAAAACATAGCTCTTTGCCTTGATGCGACCAGTGATGATCTTGCTGACACGACGCAGGATGGGACGTCCTGCTTCCCGAAGCTCAAGCACTGTCAGGGCTGACTTGCCACCCTTGGAGATGTTGAATCGGGACCAATTTCCCCATGGACCACAGGGCTGAGTGATGGCGGTGAGAAATGGGTCTTCGACTTGCAGATCATGGCAAACTCGGCGATAGCCTTTGTTGCTGGCCACATCCCAATCAGAACTGCTTGAACCCAAGGGGATGCCAATGGTAAGTCCAATGATGATGGCCATCAAAGAAAAGCCCATCTGGCCGGCAAAAAGCTGTTTGAGCCAAGTCTTGCCGTAGGGAGCTTCTTGGTGACCTTCTTGAAATTGCCGGAAAAGACTTTCTGGCGATGCCAATCTTCGCCATGCACAGCACGTTGCCATTCTTCAAACTTCTTGTCCTTCGGTGGTCTACTCATCGGGATGGTCTTGGATGTCGGAGACATCCTCACAGCAGAAACCTTGTTCTCGTGGATCTCGGTGGCTGAGGAATGTTGGAATCTCACCCATTTCACGCTCATAGTTGCATCACATCATCAGAGTTTCGGCCATCCAGATCAAGGAGATGGACCTGGTCAGGATCGAAGTGGTTGAGCAGAGTGCTCTTCAACCTGATGTGTCGGTGACTCATAGTCATCCAGGGCATTCACATCGAAGAACAGTGGGCTAATAGCCAAATGCCCTTTTGAGGTCTTGATCAGTTTGAGGGTGACGCCGATCTTCTTGAAAGTCACCTCGCCAGATCCAGTGTCGATCACAGTCTCAAGTTGTTCCAAAAAGGGACGTGACAGAAGCAAAGGAAGTCCACAAGGTGCTTCTGCACTGTGAAGTTCGCCATTGACCCCACCAATTCCAATGGGGAACGCTTTGACCGTGTCACTGGCGATCTCACCACCAACTCCTTTGAAAGACTGGTGCTTGAGGGGTCGCCGGCTAGAAAGTCCAAGTTTGCCAAGCTCAACCTCAAAAGACTTTGCCCAGCTTTCACCATGCATGGTTCGGGCGCAGCCTGATTCCAAGATGGTTAACCCCGGTGGACCAGATGGAGTGGCAGTGAAGTTGAAGTCCAAGTCCAATCGATCGCCAGGATTTGGATCATCTTCAGTCATCAAAACTTCAAAGTCATGAACTTGAATCAGGTCAGGATGGCGATTGTCCAGGCACAAAGGAACTCGGATGCATCGATGGGCAATCATCTCATCCGGATGTTGGGGTCGCTTTGAAACTCTGGATTGAGTGGAGAAGCCTGCATCTGCCGTACAGGTAGAAGGCCAAACGAACATGGTCTGGCGTCATTGGCTGGTCCTTCAAGGCATATATCCAAGTATGAGTGCCAAACGCAGCTGCCTCAGGGCTTGAAGAGACGTGCTCAAACGTGTAGCCCGCATAGGGTGTCTAGGGCCGCATGGTGTTTGGTCACTTGGAAGTGGTTGGAGGGCATCTTGATCTTCCGTGGCCAACACAGGAAACTCAGGAAGGTCGACACCTGGTGCGATGTAGACCCCATAGTCGCAAAAACATGGCTTGCTGCTGGGTTTGAACAATCTTCGCGGTCTTGGGGCCAGGTGATGGCTCAGAGCCAGTGGTGGCAGGAGGACCACCCATGACTCCCCAAGTGACTGATGTCAGTGAGCCAGAAAGGCTTGCAGTGCAAGCAGCTCTTGATGGAGGTCTGTTCGGATAACCACGTGGTGGTTCAAGAGCGTTGCGTTGCGAATCTGTTCTTCTTGAAGTGCGGCATCTCGGACTCGACAAACACTTACTAAACGTTCACGAGAACGTGCAGCACTGCCGCATTGTGTGCAAAGCGCAATCTGAACAAGATAGCGCTGATCACCGTCTAGTCGCGCTCAGCAACCTTGCGCGTGACATGTCTGGTATGTCCGTTGGCACCGCGGTGAAATTCACGTTCATCACCGCCAAAGTAAGAGCTGTGAGGACACAATTGGGTGTCTTTCAGTACCATCAGCACCTCAGCTGACGAATGCAAGGAATCTATGAAACTTGCCCCAGTCTTGTACTCGAAGATCTCGAAGGAGTCAGGAGCGGTCATCTCGTCGACGATGAAGAAAGCTGCACTGGTCGGGGCCAAAGGCATCTTGGCAACTGACGCAGTGGGCTCATCAGGATTGCCTCCACGCTCAAGTGCAGTCATGTCGGCATACTCAAAGGACTGCACATCGTCATGAAACATGTCATACACATTCGCTGGGATCAAGTCATACTTGGGAACCTGGGCATTCTGCGGAGACATGTCGAATTCAGGGAACTGGACATCCGTTGAAAAAGTGTCATAGTCAGGAAACTGGGCATTCGAGGGCGTGCTGTCATTCACAGGGACATAGGGCTCGACAACCTTGCGCTCAGCCACAAACGTGACATAGTTGCCAGCCGCATCAGCGGATTCCAAGGACTCATGGAGGACAAAGAAGGTGCTTTTCTTCTCAGAGCCAATCTTCTTCTTGGGCAAGTTGCTCTGCGACTTGCCCGTATTCTTGTTTGGACATGAGTCATCTCCAAACCAATGGCTCTTCTGCTTGTGACGCTCTTCAGAAACTTCACCGCATTGTTCCTCACGAGCTTTTTCATCAAATGAAATGTCACCTGAAGCCTTGACTGCTGGGACCCCGAAGAGCTGGAAGAGCCTTTGTCCTTGCCCTTGCCTTTGCCTTTCTTTCGATACTGCGTCACGGTGGCAAGTGCATCGGCAACCTCACTGTTCTCCTCATAGCCAAGGAAATCTTGAAGAAAGGAGTCCAATGCCTCATCCTCCAAAAAGGACTCAGCACCGTCATAGGTAGGGCCATCGTAGTGCTCCTCAGCCTCATAGTCAAGTTCTTCATGGTACGCCTCATCATCGTGCTCATAGGCATGGTCCTCCTCATCCACAGCCTCATAGACCTCGTCCACGTTGTAGGCTGCTGGGATCTGCCGCGACCACATCCACACTGCCGCCACTTAGGCTTGAAGAGGATGCCAGCGTCGCGACTTGGCTGTCGGCCACACCCCAAGTAGTCCTTCCGGAACACAGATCTGCCAGAAGCTTGAGGAAAATTGAATCCGCATAGCATTGGCCACCTTGTCGAAGTTGTAGTCATCGTTGACCGAGCTGAGAATGCTGATCTGCTCCTTGTTGTCCAAGCCACCAAAGATGAGAAGCATCATGGCACGCAAGTCTCGGGAGACCATGGTGTCCTTACTCATCTCTTCAAGACGCCTGAAATCCCGCTCCCTTCTCACCATGTATTGCTTCATGGATTCTTGAAGACGTCTCCATACTTGGGGGCTTTAAAAAGCAGCCAGAAACAACTCGTTGATCTTCACAGGTTCAACCGCAGCTATGGCCGTCTTCAGAGTTGAAAGGAAAAACTTCAGACCTTCGTCTGTTGGCTCACCTTTGTCATCCTTTGTTTTCACCTTTGAATGTTCTATTCTATTCTACGCACTGCTTCATATGCTGCTCCACTCAAACCAGCACGAAGGTGAACAGCTGTTGCTAGTTGAAGGGAAGTTTGACCTTCTCTCCCACAGGTCCCAAGCCCGTTCCTCATACTCCTCATATCTCCTCATAGAGCTCCGAATCACCGCTGTATTGCGGAACACAGTAGCGGTCCACATCCAACTTTGCCATGTTGATGTCCAGCTCGTAATGCAACGTAGATGCACCGGCCCAAAAGCGGGTGCAAAGAGACCAGCAGCCACCACCAGCTTCCAGCGCAAGTCAAGGCGCGGAGGAAGCGCTTCAGCAGCGCCAAGCGACGCCCCACACGGAGAGCCTCCGCTACCATCAGAATCCCGCTGACGGCGCAGCGGTCAGACGGCTCCTTTTCACAGCCAAAAAGGGCGCTCTGCGGACGTCAGATGATGGATGAGTGGACAATCACATGTGAATCAAATGGGGGCCATGATGTCACCATTGCTATACACCTTGGGAAATTCACACTTAGTGCTGGCAATGACATGTTCTTGACATGACAATATCATTTAGAATTTCATAATGCTATAATAAATTAATATGTGACTATAAAATAAAATGTTACAGTTAGTATGTGATGATATTTCAAGCTTGAGTAGTGCTTCTCCAACCTCATGCCTCGAGCCTTCGATCAATCAATGCCACGCAGCCGATTTGGCGGTGCAGTTTCGGCAAAGTAGGACACAATGGGTCCAAGTTCACCGCCTTTGCATGAATGGCTGAAAGCGGCTGAAAGCGGCTGAAAGCATCTCAGTTTTTTTGTGCTTCTTTGCGTTGCCTCCATTACTAATCCATTACTCTGCTTTGTCGTGCTGATTTCTTCAACATTCAATCAATGTCATTCAACTGCATCTTTCAACTTTCAATGGCCGAGAGGAAGCTGTATTGGCCAGGCCAACCACAAGGATACAACTCTGCGGTTTTTTACGTGTCTCTCGTTGCTGTGGGGTGCGAATCATGAATGGAAGCGCGGTCTCTCTAGAAGCCAAAAATCCACCACGCCTACGCTGAGTCCTTGCAAGGCTCGGAGGATCAAAAGCAGCACTAAGCCAACAGTGCCCCAGCTATCACCTCCAACACTCCAAGGCAAGAACGCTGAGAAACTGGCATGACATGGCAATGACCCAACTAGCCCTGTCCAAATCCCAGCATATCCAAGCATATCCCAGCAAATCATTGGAAATTCAGCCCTGGTGCCGCAGCAAATGAAAGTTGGTAACCTCAGAACAGGGACAACACAGTTTGGGACACACAGTTCGGGGCACTTTTTTTTGCAATGATGCCAGCACGACTAGCGGACTCTGAATCATGCAGCTTCGCAACAAGCCCTGTCCAAAAGTAGCCGTCAACATCCCAATGATGGACGTCAATACTGCGACCCGCCTGCGGGGAAGTTCATTCCGAGTCTAATTCCAAGTTCAGGGAACTGAAGTCAATAGCTTGACAAGCCGCAAGGGTGATACCAGGGGGGAAAGGTAGCGAAAATCGGTGTGCCTGCCATACCTGTCAGCCAGCCAACCTTGCCAGCGCGTGGTTGGGTTTGAAAATTCCCGTGACATTTGGCAGACAAAGCCGGCTGGTTGAAGGAAGCGGATTGAGGCAACGCATTCTCTGCCAAGCCACCATTGATAAGGCCACCAAAAGGTCTCAGTACAAAGGTCACAGCATAGCCAGCCCAGGCGGACACAGAGCTGGAATGGAAGAAGATGTCCTTCATGTTGGGTGCTAAGAAACCTGCATCCAGGTCAGGTGTGATGACAGCAACATGTTCTTGACATTTTCTTGGCCATTTTCCACCCGATCCCACAATTCAAACAGTACAATTTGATGATGCTCACGAACTGTGAATGCTTCAGGCAATGGATGACTGAGAGGGCAACTGTAAACACCAAAATCGTACCACTCCTCGGCTTATACGGACACAGACTGGGTAACTATTTTCTCGTTGGTGGCTGATTGTTGCAAGTGCAACACCTTGGTTTGCTTTACCACAGCCAAGTTTCCAGGACATTGCCCAACAAGAGCGGCCAGAATGTAACAAGGAGCTGGCACACTTTCGTCTTTTCATAGGTCTCCGGCTCCATGGGCTGGGCCATTTGCACTTCCAAACAGTTCTGGAGGTGATGTTCTGATTTGACAGCAGCTGCGTAAAAATCATTGCAACTGGGCAACCCTATCACGCTGCGTCAACAAACATCAACATAGCAGGGCGATGTCAGTTTGCAAACCTGAGGTCGTGGTTCAACCCCCAATATGGAACCTTTTACTTGCCACCCCGCTTTTATGCCAATTCCCTGCGACGATTGCGAGTTGGAGAATTGTCATTGTCGTCATCATTGTCGTTGTTGTTGTTGTTGTTGTTGTTGTCGTTGTCGTTGTTGCTGTTGCTGTTGTTGTTGTTGCTGTTGTTGTTTGGTAAAACCACTTTTTTTTGCTGTCAACTGCCACGGGTTCAATTTTCCTTGTTCAAACTTATGACTTTGGGTTCATGTCTAAGTGTTGGCTGAAGTACATTGCAATTTCAGTTTCACGAGTACGTAACCATAGGAATAAAAACAATAATTCCAAAACGTGTGGTCACCAGAGCTGGTGCGAGACTGCATTGTCCTGGGCATGGGTTGCTGGGAAAAAACTGTCACGCGTCACACTGGCGCCCCCCTGTGGAACTGACACATTGTGGTTGCAACTGAATCCCGGTAAAATCAAAATCATGACTACCCTTGATAGGATTGATGTTTGCCACGTGGAGGTTGGGGGTTCCTTTGGTGAAAGTGCTGCATGGTACAAACACGCACAAATATTTGGGCAGGTTGTGGAAGAACATTTAAAAAGGAGAATGGAAACTGGTAAAAGTTGGTTGTGTGTAAACACGTGCTGTGTGCACAAGTTTCTTTGTGCAATTTGTATCAGTGTAAAGACATCTGTGTGTAAATGCGTCTGTATGTAAAAAAATGTTGTGCGTAAAACCTTCTGTGCGTAAGACTTCTGTGCGGGGAATTTTCTGTGTAGGGAAACATGTGTAAAAATTGTTCTGCGCAAAGGTTTCTCTGTCGAAAAGGTTTTCTATGTGTAAAAACGCCTATGTGCCTCTATTTATGTGCGCGACAGCATCTTTGTACAAAGCATCTGAGTATAAAGATTTTTTTTTGCAAAAAAAAATGTGTGTTTCTGTGTGTGCAGGCGTCTGTGTACAAAAGTTTTTTGTGCACAAACCTCTCTGTGTAAGAATATCTGCGTGTAAAAGCTGCTCTGTGCAAAGGTTTCCACGGCCACAACGCCAAAAAAAATGAAACAAAAGAATCCAAAATCAAATGCTTGATGTCGTCACCGCTGTTGATGATGGCGATGATGCGCGCAGGGCCCAATAAGGCGTCACTTTAGCTGCCCCAAGTCAATTTTTGAAAGCCTTCGGAACAAATTACTTTGTTCGAGTGGCCCCCACCAAGTGACACTTCTTTGGACATATTTTTTGACATGCTATCTGGCATTCGCGTTTTATCTCAAATATTTTCTGCAAGTCTTTCCGGCATTATGATCAGGGTTCAGATAAGGGGGGAGGAGTTGCGCAGATGGTTTTGGTAGATACAAAGCGGAATGCATAGGGTGCACAACTACAAAATGCAGTGCATGTTACTTTTTTTGCAGCTACAAAATGAAGAACATAACTCTTTCTGTCTCGGAAAATAAT
>Ga0126342_10015901_pt1 | contig 13145 bp, 9 predicted proteins | sample Cyp1metagenome_FD_92528 | JGI IMG/M metagenome (GOLD analysis project Ga0126342, IMG submission 92528) | Coral microbial communities from Lord Howe Island, Old Settlement Bay, Australia - Cyphastrea 1 metagenome | ecosystem: Host-associated > Invertebrates > Cnidaria > Coral ... | reverse complement strand
TAGTCATTACCAGGTTGGGTATATTGAAACGTTTTCCCAGTCTGACTACAAAGAGATGCTAGCATCACCTCTAGTAAACTATAGCCGCTATGGAACATCAATGAACATCAACGTTTGTAATTGGTAAATTGTCAACGGACCATAGCTACCATAGCCAACTGTTCCACTACCAGAGGGTATTCCAGTCGTTAACACCTGGGCAGCCTGCTTCGTAGCCAACAAAACCCATTAAGGTGACATAGTGGGGACATCCCAGCAATGGGCTGAGAACAAAGCCCGATCCCAGAAATATCTCCTTTTCGGATGGTATTTTAAACATAAACTGGTTGGTGGTTTGGAACATTTGGATTATTTTCCCATATATTGGGAATTTCATCACCCCAACTGACGAAGTCCATCATTTTTCAGAGGGGTAGGTCAACCACCAAGCAGTAAAAATTGCCAGGCCAATCCCATGGCGAGGATAGGATTGGAATCGAAGCATCACACTGGCACACTGGGAGCAGATATTGGATCCAAGTGGAAAATCTACCCGGCCTGGTAAACTTTCACATTTTGCCATGGAAAATCACCTTTTTTAATGGGTAAATCCACAATTTCTATGGAATTTTCAATAGCAAACTGTTTTGTTTACCAGAGGGTACATTTGAAATTGCCAATTCCAGTGATTTCCCACGGGATGTTTTTTTGCCAAAAATTGATGGCCACTTTTGAAATCTACCTTTGATTAAAATGGATTGATTATGGACCCATCCGAAAAATTTCTTTGGTAGCAAAAAATGTTTTGTAACTTACATCCTGTTGTTTGCTTCAAGCGCAAAAGAAAAGTCACCAGAGAGCTATTTAAATTTGGTTGAGTCAAATATTGTCCCAACCCCAGTACTTCTTATGGCCTAATACTAAACAGAGCATGCTACAAAATCGCGTTTAAATATAGTTGTGACAATTACTCTACGCACCAGATGTCACCAAATTTCTTTTACCAACGTAGATATGTAGGATTAGTTTGATTCCCGGGTGTTCCTAGTTATAGCCATTTCTGTTGATTTTCCATGGTTCAGCCACAAGAAAAACCCAACTGAGCTGTCGATGTTCGACACCACCGATTGAACTTAGCTAAGGTCTGGATGACATTGTTGAGTATACGTATAGAGCTACAGATAAACCCATTAAATGATTGTAAATCCAACACTTAACCGCACGCAGGGTATATTGTTTCTGTATTTTTCATATAACCATGAATATTCTATTAATCCCATTCAGGTTTTACTATCACCCTTATTATATATATATATCCCTATCATACAACATATGTCTACATAATTCTACATATACGTATTTTTCTATCTACATATGACAGTTACAACACTCTCTCGCTATACATGAAGAGGAATCTTCATATATATATACACATATTACATTTTTCCGTTTTGGCGTTTGAATTTCCATTTCCATATTCTATCTACCCCAGGATGATATGTATATATTCTATGTAATATACCCGTTATATCCCCATTCTTAAAACCCATTATATTTATAAACCCGTCTTAAATCCATTATAAACCCATTGTAGTATAGATTCAGATACATATTTGTCGAGATTATCATAGATCTGTGAGGCATCAGTTTGAATATTCAAAAAAGGCCTATGTAAATGATACGTTGGGAGTGCAGTTCCACTAGAACTAGGACTCCCCTGGCGATCTGACCAGTCCCTAGGCATTGGTTATCCCACTAGGCAAAGCCCATGGCAGTTACATTAAACCACACGAGGACGGTGCGATGATCCTCGGACCAGTTATAATCAGCTATAACCTTCGGCCATTGCAAAGAAACATGCGGTTCTTATTCCATAAATGGGGTTATCACTGACTTATAACTGGCAAAGGACCATACATAGATGTCCTTTTCCCATTGGTTGGTTGATTAATAGAGGGGTTTGAAGAAACCCCTTTAACAACAGGTATACAACAGGTCAATGATGATAGATGGTATATCAAACCGGTCCCTCTATTTTTACCAAAAGGAAATGATTGGGGCCATAACCCATAGGATCCATGTATGCTATATATATAGTTACATTTCCCATCAATATACCCCAAACGTTAGCATATATACCCTCTGGTAAATAAACATAGACCCTGAAAATCACCAATTTTTAATGGAAACTAGTCTTCCAACCCCTATCTGCCAGGGTCTATGTTAATTTACCAGAGGGTACCAGCACCATGGATCCTATGGGTAACTGTACCGTGTTTCTTTATTGCCTCCGGGCGTCGCAAGGTGCTCAAGCATCCACTCTTTTGGAGTTTCGAGGAGGAGCGTGAAGGGCACCGATTTTCTCGGGTGGGTCTGTTGGGGCGAGGCTGGGTCAGGAAGAAGTCAAAAACAAATGGGATTTACTTGGATTTGACAGGATTTAATGGGATTTACTAGATGTTTTTATAGGATTTAATGGGATTTCTTGGGATTTTATTAGGATTTATTGGGATTTCATTGGGTTCATATAATGGGGTTAACGTCTGGCAATCAAACATGGCTAGCTGGTTGTTTAGCCCATTTCCCATTGGTGTCCTAGTTTAGATTCCTGCAACGTGGCCCTCCCCAGTTATAAGACGTTCTAAGTTGGTCCCAGTTGTGTTTGTTGGTATTTGTTGGTCTATAAACTCTATTATATCTTTAGTTATCACTTCTGTTTATTGGTCTATAAATTTTATTTGATGGTCTATAAACCTTATTATAACTATATATATATAACTATAGTGAAATCACTACTGTTTGTTGGTCTATAAAGCCTATGTTGGGAGTTCCAATCCAACTTCGCTATCGACTGCCCCACCACGCCTGATGGCGGCAGGGCTCCACTTTTGCCAAACCTCTTTTGGAGCAGAGCCGTGAATCGCTCTACCCTGGACGCAGATGTGTGCCCTGAAGCAAAGGGGAGGTTGCTACGAAAGACGGACGAGTTGAACAAATTATGGTGGTAAATAAGCCTTGGATTCCTTGAATATATATGAATATATGGTAGTTTCCTCTATTTTGTTTCAGTAGAATTTTTGGAGTTGTTTTTGTTTCTCCATATTTTTCTCCATTATGAAGATGATCTTGGCATCAGCATATGGGCTTTTCCCATTGCCCTACAGGATGCGGCCCCCCAGTTATAAGTTGGTTTATAAACCATTATAAACCCCAATAACTACAGTTATATCGACCATAAACCATAGAATTCAGCCACTGAAATAAGGCAACGGTTCACGCTATCCAACGAGGGCCCCATCCTGTATAGTATTCATATTTATACCCTCTGGTAAACTAACATAACACTATGGAAAATCACCATGTTCAATGGGTAAATCCACTATAAATGGTCATTTTCAAACACTATGGTTTTACCACCATTTTCCCATCTTCGTCTGAGGCCTGGCTTTGCCATCTCCCTTGCTTCGCCGACTTCGCGCCAGCAAACGGGGCCCAGGGCCGTGACGGCCTTGACGGCCGCGTGCCGCCCACACCGCCAGCGCCCATGTGGCCTGGTGGAGGGGAGTTTCGGAGATTTCATGGAAAATGTCGAAAGAACGGGAAAATCTATAGGAAAATCATCCAATTTATATATATATATATATAATTATATATAATTATATATATATATATATGATTATATATATATATATATAATTATATGTAATTATTATATATATAATTATATATAATTATTATATATATATATATAATTATATATATAATTATATATATAATTATATATATTTAATTATATATATATAATTATATTTATATATATCATATCCATATATCAATATGTATATATATATATATATCCCCAATCATGTATCAAAATGGGGATTGATATGGATTGACCCGGTCAGGTTTTTGTTCATTGTGGGTGATTTTTCATGATGATTTTGGATGGGATTATGAGATATTTATATGATGTTTTTTTTTCATGGTGATTTGATAACAAATCTACATGGATTCTATAGGAATCTATATGGAATACCCTAACATAGATGTGGAAAATAAACATAGTGGTATAGTGGGATACCATGAAAATAGCATTATAGATTATAGATCTTTTGTTTGTGTATACACAAACTGTTTCTGCTTAATTTACTCATAGAATTGCGGATTGACATTTGGATTTTTGATGATTGTGCCTGCATGTCGGGTAAGCTTGGGGATTTTACTTACTCACATCTTGACTTTGATAAGGATGTTACCTAGAACAAACTGCATACCTATATACATGATTGAAATTGAAATGTCAATAAAATTTAACTGCAACAATCAGATGTGACCCACCGAACTGTTCGGACTTTCAAAAGTTACCTATCGAATTCTTGAGGTTTAACGTATAGGTCAAAGTTTTTCAACCACCACATTACTTTCTTCGAGTGATCCCACCCTGGCACATTATTCTGACAGTTTCTGACATACCATCTGGAAGTATATATTGGATATGTACTATGACATTCTATCTGACATCATTTCTGCCATTCTGAATTTAATACAAACTATAACAACCACCAAAAGGATCGAAAAGTAGATTCCTTAAATAGTGATAAATTGAACCTTTCTATTCTTCTTGAGTGTTACTATAGGGGTAATGTTGGTGAAGCAATGTCATAAACCACCCATAGTTTGGTGGTGGTTTATACTGTTTAAACTAAGCATTTATGTTAACATTGTGTACTATTTATTGCTTTACCAACATGAAATAGGATGAAACCATGATATATAGGCGTTTATAATCGAAGGAAGTTTAGAAGTTAAACTTCCGACAACATGGACAGATGGAAAAGCAGAGGTGGGAAGAGTCAGAGAAGAGAACAGAAGAAGAGAGAAGATCAGAGAAAAGAAAGAGTCAGACGAAAGAAGATGCAGGTGCGGGAAAAGGTAGCAAAGTCGCGATTCACTGTGTTTTTGCCAATGATTTGTGGCTCCGGAGGGTCGAAAAGTAGTCTCCCTGAAGCGGCGGGCGCGGAGCCATGTGGCCAGATGCGAGAGGAAAAATTGCACGCCGTTGTGGCGCGAAGCACATTTCCAAGTCAAAAGGCACAAAGCACACCAGGTTCGGACCACTTTTGGAAGTTGAGATATCGAAAAATTGCACGCCGTTCTGGCACGAAGCACATTTCCAAGTCAAAATGTACAAAGCACACCATTCTCGGAGCACTTTTGGAAGTTGACATGTCGAAAAAGTGAACGCCGTTGTGGCGCGAAGCACATTTCCAAGTCAAAATGTGCAAAGCACACCATTGTCGGACCACTTTTGGAAGTGGAGATGTCGAAAAAAGTGCACGCCGTTGTGGTGCGAAGCACATTTCAATTTCAAAAGTGTTAAAAACTGACGGTCTCGGACAACTTTTGGAAGTTGACATGTCGAAAAAGTGCACGCCGTTGTGGCAAAAGTGTAAAAAATTGAGGGGTTAGGAGCACTTTTGGACGTTTAGATGTTGTTTGACAAAGCAGGCCAAAGGAATTCTGCATGTTGTCAAAAGTCAGTAAAATGTGAGGGTTCTGTAGCACTTTCAACTACAACCACCACTACACTACACCCCACTCCATTCCACTCCATTCCACTCCAACTACGACTACACCTTGCATTACAACTACAACTACAACTATCTCTACACTACATTAGACTACACTACACTCACTACATTATATTACACTACACTCCACTCCACTACACTACACTCAACTACGCTACACTACACTGCACTGCACTGCACTACACTACACTTCGTACACTACCCACACTACACTGCACTGCACTGCCCTGCACTGCACTGCACTGCACTACACTAACTACAACTACAGCTACAACAACAACTGCAACTACAACTACAACTACAACTACAACTACACTACGTTACACTACGCTAGGCTACACTAATTACACTAAACAACGCTACACTACACCACACTCCACTTCACTATGCTACACGACACTCAATTACACTAAGCTCCTTTACTACACTACACTACACTACATTACATTACACTCGATTACACTACAGCTACAAGTACAAGTACAACTACAACTGCACAACACTACACTCCACTCCACTCCACTCCACTACACCACACCACACTACACTACACCACACCACACTACACTACACTACACTGACTCCAACTACAGCGACAATTATAACTACGCTACAGTACACTAGACTAGACTAGACTACACTACACTACATTACACTAACCACAATTACATCTACAGCTACAACTACAACTACGCTACTTTACACTACACTGCACTGGACTACACTGCACTGCACTACCCTACATTACACTACACCCATTACACCACCACAAATGCAACTGCAACTACACTACACTAATTACACTCCACCACAACTACAACTCTACTACGCTACAACTACAGCTGCAGCTGCACTACACCACACTACACCCAGCAGTTGTGGGTGAGGTGACCGACGAGGTGACCACTGCAACCATTGTAACCACTCCAAAAACGCAACTCCAACCACATTTCAGTCCAACAACAACCAACCTCTCCTATAGGTTTCCTTTTTTTGAAACTTCCGCCACCGCCTTGCGCGGTACTACTGGTAGTTTTTTAAGGTGTATTAGCTAGTATAATATATTAATGTTTTTCCTACAGGATGGGGCCCCTGTTGGATAGCGTGAACCGTTGCCTTATTTCAATGGCTGAATTCTATGTTTTATGGTCGATATATAACTGTAGTTATTGGGGTTTATTTCATGGTTTAAAAACCGACTTATAACTGGGGGGCCGCATCCTGTAGGGCAATGGGAAAAGCCCATATGTTGATGCCAAGATCATCTTCATAATGGAGAAAAATATGGAGGAAAAAAACAACTCCAACATTCAACTGGGGGGCCGAGGTATTCATGGGGTTTACAAAGCAACAAACATCACTGGGGGGCCCCATCCTGGTTTCGCCTTACGCCGCGAGGTTGTCCAGGATCTGTGGAGAAGCGCTGGCGGGAAAGAAGCCAAAGGACTTTTGTCGAGTCGCGGGGTTCTTAGGGAATGGGTAAGGACTTGGGATTTAACCATTGAAAATTGTGATTTGATGGGATTTAACCACTGAAAATTGTGATTTAATTGAATTTAACCACTGAAAATTGAGATTCAATGGGATTTAACCATTGAAAATTGTGATATAGTGGGATTTAACCATTGAAAATTGTGATTTGATGGGATTTAACCATTGAAAATTGTGATTTGATGGGATTTAACCATTGAAAATGATTTGATGGGATTTAACCATTGAAAATTGTGATTTGATGGGATTTAACCATTGAAAATTGTGATTTGATGGGATTTAACCATTGAAAATTGAGATTTAATGGGATTCAACAAACGAAAATTGTGATATAGTGGGATTTAACCACTGAAAATTGTGCCTTGATGGGATTTAACCATTGAAAATTGTGATTTGATGGGATTTAACAATTGAAAACTGTTATTTAATGGGATTTAACCACTGAAAATTGCGATTTAATGTCGTTTAACCATTGAAAATTGTGATTTAATGGGATTTAACAACTGAAAATTGTGATTTAATGTGGTTTAACCAGTGAAAATTGCGATTTTTTTTAACCATTGAAAATTATGACTTAATGGGATTTAACCACTGAAAATTGAGATTTCATGTCGTTTAACCATTGAACATTGTGATTTAATTGGATTTAACGACTGAAAATTGTGATTTAATGGGATTCAACAAACGAAAATTGTGATATAGTGGGATTTAACCACTGAAAATTGAGATTCAATGGGATTTAACCATTGAAAATTGTGATTTAATGGGATTTAACTACTGGAAATTGTGATTTAATGGGATTTAACAATTGAAAATTGTGATTTAATGGGATTTAACCACTGAAAATTGTGATTTAATTGGATTTAATCACGGAGGATTGTGATTTAATGGGATTTAACCACTGAAAATTGTGATTTAATGGGATTTAACCACTGAAAATTGTGATTTAATGGGATTTAACCACTATGAGATGGTTGGGAAATTATAAGTAGCTCGTTGGCTCCCCATTGAATAGGGAATATTTGTTGGGAATATGAATACCCCTAACTCCAAATCGCTTCCTCCTAACCACTGGATTTTTGGCTTTTCCGCTTAGTCCCAGGCGAAACCTAGGTGTGAAAACTGTCGGATGTTTCGTACAGTTATGACAAATATAAAATAAAAAACTATTCGGCAGAGGTGGGGAAAAGACGCAACGCGTTTCGATTGAGCTTGGGTCGCTCATTGAATGGGGTAGCAGAATTCTGTGGATGTTGTGGTGGCATAACCTTTGGAAAGTTCATGGGTCCTTACTGGTCAACTCCTAGAAAACATGTATTGACTCCCTGGTCAGATGTTGTCATTGTAGTCTGGACTCCAGCTCCCTTTTTTGTTGACTTGTTGGTGCATACAAACCATTGAAAAATCACGAGTCTTAGCTGTTTAAACCCTGAAGCCCATGTGTTTTCTTGGTGAAATCTCCACTTTTCGGTTAGCAAAATAAACCCATTCAAGCCCCACTTAGATTCACTTAGGTTTGTTTGAATATAGTTTTTTTCATTTAACCAGCCACTCTATGGATATCCCGCTCTTGTTCAGGCACACACACACATATTTTGTTTCAGTTGATGAGTTGTTTTTCCCATGCAATATCCCGGTTTACATTTTGTTACTGGGTGGATTGGCACTTTCCATCAAAATCGGAACATCCCCATGACTACTCTTTCTGGTGTTGATGGTCCTAGAAAGCCTCCTTATCCCGTTAGCATCAAAATTTTAAAAAAATATTTATACATACACATTATATATATATATATAGTTTATTTATTAAATTATCGTTTGATATATCTCCTCCAGAATACCTATAACACATCTCCCATTATATCCCCAGTATATCCCAATGTATCTCCCCATTTATCCAGCTATATTCCCATCCATTTTCCTATAAAGTGGAATATTTTAATGTATATATATATACATGCATGCATATATATATATACACATAAGATATTCATGACATGCCGATATGTTTGAGGGTTAAGTATATTATATAAATATATATCTTGTTTTGATGGTAAAACCTTCGATGTTTGATGGTTAAATCACCATTGTTCACCATTGATGTTTAAATCCCCAATTCGTGGTGACAGCCCTAGGTTTGATGGTCAAATCCAGCCTCTTGATGGTTACATCCAAGCTGGTTGTACCCACCATGATATCACCACTACATGGCATCAGCCTAGTGATGAGAGAAGGAGTCAGGAACCGGAACTGCTAGAGATACCCATCCAAGTCACCTCAACTGCACCCCCCATAAAAAAATCGATCATTACCCCACCTAGATTTCCCCATGATTAATGACCAACTATTTTCCAGTATCTTTACTGTCCCATATTTTCCCATTATTCTCCCATGGTTCCATGTTTTTCCCAGTCTAATATCCCAATTTTTTCCATCATACATCACTAATCAGCAAATTTGCATTTTCACATCAACCACATTATTGTCCTGTTCTTACCCCATGACTTTCCCATTCTTACCCCATTGTGGCGATGTTTTCCTGCACAGATTTTTAAAAGGTAAGCCATTTTGGGTTCGTTTGCCTTTTTCACCCATGATTTTCTCACAGGACTTGGTCCATTTCCTGGAGGCGATGCCAGCCATCATGGAGGACCCTTCAGACCCTTCATGGCTGTGGAAATCAAAAAAAAATCGATGGGTTTTAGATGGGTAGTGTGAAGATCATTGAAATCCATCGGGATATTCCACCTAGCCATGTTACCAATCATGGGGATCTAGTGGGGATGAAAAACAACATTCCACCGACGACGTACCAACGTTTTTTTTGCTGCGGACATGCCAACTGGATGGGTAGTTCACCACAACCTAACTGTAATCTGATGCAATGGGAATATCTGTTCAAGAGCCAAAAATCTAACGTTTGGCAAGGTTTCAAAAATTGACTGTTTGTATGGTATGGTGCTGTGTTTTGTTCGGGGAACAAAGTCTAAACCATGGGAGTTTGGGAATGCTCGGACAAACTCATGTGTTTTGGGTGAAAGTCTCACTTTCTGCTCATAGTAGTTCCGAGTTTTCTGAGTTTGCTTGTCATTGTCGAAACTCCGAATTTGCTGGCTTGAATCTCTAGGTTGGAAAGACAACATGTTTATTTTTGCTTAGATCCTCAATGTTTGCAACAAGGCCAAAACCATGTAGTCTCTGGTCAACTCATTATATCATCTATGGAGACTTCAGGTACAACATAATCAACATAATGTTTGAGCAGGCTTGCCTTACCCTCTGGTAAACGAACATATCTATGGAACATCCACCCATTTTTCATGGCTAAATCAACGAACTTTCTATGGCAATTTCAATAGCAAACTGCTAACAAATTACGAGACGGTAAATTCCCATCACTAATCCCCATATCAATTTGGTTCAATTCCTTGAAAATCACTATTTCTTGTAGACGTCTCGTTGTGTCCATCTCTCCGGCCATCTCCAGGCCGGAAACTAGTGATTTTTACATATACCTTTACCTTTTTTTGGGGCGGAAGGGTCTAGGTATACCAAAAAAAACATTAACACAAATCACCTATACTAAGGTCTCCCCAAACATAGATAACCCAAGGTGCTGCCGAAAGTGAAAAAAAAACTTACTTTATCAAAAAAAACACAAAAAGAGGGCTGCGGCACCAGGGCTGCGCGCTGCGGGACGCCTTTGACCTTGGCGCCCTTGCTGGGGCGCAGATCTACGCCGCCACCTTCGGCGGCGGCATTGCCGCGCCGCCGCCGGGGTTGTGGCGCCTCGGGCGCTTGGGGGGTTGGGGTGGAGGTTCAGGGTGAAAGTTGGGGGTGAACCATGGAAAAAATGTGGCAAAATTGGGAGATTTCAGATGAGTTGATCTGATTTCAATTGATTTTTCGGGATGAAATGGCTGAAGATTGAGAATTTTTCTTTGAATCTGAACGTCAACAAGTGGGAGGTGCCTTTGAACAAAGTGGATTTTACGCTTAACAGGTGGGTGCAACTGATTTTGTGCAACTGATTTTGTGCAGCATTTGTTTGATTGGTTGGATTGGTTGCAGACCATAGATTTTGGCCTGTTTCACCTCCAGATTAGCCCAAATTTCAGAATCCCCAAAATAAAGGTTAACACGACATGTTGGCCACTTTGTACCCATCAACAGCTAATCAAACCATCTTAAAACCTGAATTTGGCTGGCTTCAGGCTGTTGATTGGTTAGATCTCCACTTCTGAGCATCCGATGACATCCCCGTTCTTTGGGATGCGTGCATCCTCCATGTGTGCGATCTTATACTCCATAAAATCCATAAAACCCTTTAGGTGTTTGTTTGGTTTCAGTTGAATCGCCACGTTTGAGTCTTATATCATCAAAAACATGGATGGTCCAGTCCTCTAATCTCATTTCACCATGTTTCTTTTAAGACCAAATGCTTCCCCTGGCTGATTCATCAGTCGAACTCCGAGGCCTCCAACCCCTTGGGCCGATGTCGCCAGTATCCCCTGGGGATGTGGGGATGGGTTGGCGGCTTTTCATGGGCAAAAAACTGGGGAGTTCACGTTTGAAACTTTGCATTTCGCAAATTTGGAGATTGAACATGATCTGATTGATGACATATTAGGGTCTTAACTTAGCACAGGTGATGTGAACTAACCAGCCAAAGTCAGGATCTAACAACCATGTGGTACATTGGCTTTAAAAATGCTTGGGATTTTAACATGAAAGTTGTGGTCCCCAATAGTCTTGGAACATCAATCTTTTGGGGAGTTTCCATCAAGATCGGGGATTGAAGATATGCGATAATGGGGATTTAGGATGAGATAGGTACAGGGTGGTATAGGATGGTATAGGAGTGTACCCGTTTGAAGTACAGATGAAATTTTGCGAGCAACACTGGGATGTAACATGATGTAACCGCTTAAAAACATCCATGAATCCAATCTGCACAGGCCCCTGGTGAAGGCTCAGGGCCAAGCGTCTCCAAAGAAAGGGCTTAGTGACTTAGTGCAGCCATATCCAGGTGAGTTCGGGAAGTATACTCAGCTTTTGTAGCTCTGAGGATTCAACCACCCCCCAGTTAGTAAGCGAGGTGTCACCTTTCTGACACCATGATATGTCCATTCCAATTCCATTAAAATGTATTAAAACCCCCCATCAAAAAGGCAATGAATATTCGCATCAAACCTGGAGTTGAATTCTCACGGGCGGTTATCCCATTATAGTCTAGTATGACAATCAATGATATTCAATTTTATTTACAGTGGATGCATATTTATATTTATATTTATATATATATTTATAATATGTGTAGAAATATACCCCTGTGAATCTTGATTTCATACCCCTCAATTTTGTTGAATGAATCATCATGTATATAGCCAATGATAAACCCATGAAACGTCTCCTTCTGCTGCCCTGATTTCCAGGTACAGGCAGTTTCCTACCCGTTGGACAGGACGCGCACCGCAGGAAGTAGCCGTTGGACTCTATGGGCCTTATTGCAGGGTATACACAGCATAGATGGTGTCCGGTAATTTGCTAAGGTGCTTTACAACCAATATATCTGTATACATACATATAAATATATATATATATATATATTTATTTGTTTAACTAGGGTTTATATATGGCTTTATAGTGATCATAACTGTAGAAAGCTAACATACCAAATAACAAAAAGGCTGCACCATCCTGCGCCAAAAGGCCACAGCGTGTCGGAGCCACGGGACGGTGCATCTGCTGTGAAGTCATTCCGGATATGGCTGTGGACAGCGCCCCTGATCTCATTGCCAGATAGGTAGATGGGTGTGTCTGAAAATAGTGTACCCCTAAACCCAATGGTTTTGCTGATCATTATCCCTATTAAATGGCTATTTCATTGGGAATATACCCTATTTTCAGACAAACCCATAGAATGTCAGAATAGATGCCACAAAGTATGTCTGAAAAGACGCCAGATAGAATGCCAGAAAGAATGTCAGAATAGATGCCACAAAGTATGTCTGAAAAGATGCCAGATAGAATGCCAGAAAGAATGTCAGAATAGATGCCACAAAGTATGTCTGAAAAGATGCC
>Ga0126342_10015900_pt1 | contig 13145 bp, 14 predicted proteins | sample Cyp1metagenome_FD_92528 | JGI IMG/M metagenome (GOLD analysis project Ga0126342, IMG submission 92528) | Coral microbial communities from Lord Howe Island, Old Settlement Bay, Australia - Cyphastrea 1 metagenome | ecosystem: Host-associated > Invertebrates > Cnidaria > Coral ... | reverse complement strand
GATGATAATGACCCTAATGAAACTTGTTAATTCCGCGACGAAATTTCGTCACGGAATGGACAAGTTTTACCAACCTAATTCAGGTTTGCGCGGTTCCAGAAGCGGGGACGAGGCTATATATACGTATATATATATTCATATATGTTGATATGTATATGGTAGCATATATATGTTGATATGTACTATAGTACTATATATGTATGTATGTATGTATGGATGGATGGATGGATGGATGGATGGATGGATGTATGGTCAACAAATCAATGGAACCAATAAACCTGATGTGGTGTGAAGCTCACTGGCTTGATATGTATCAGTTCGTTAGCGTTGTTTGGTTTACCTAACTACAGTTAACATGGTGATACTGTAATTTTATTTTACATTGCATCACGTTTAAGTTCCACCTGGGTTTATGGTAGGTATATCGAACTAGTTACTAATTTATTATATGGCTGATAAACTTATAACTGGGGGACCGGGCAAAAAATGAACATGAGGGATTTGATATGCCGCGAAAAAAATGTACGTATATGTAGAACCATTCTAAAATAGAGCGTATATTATTAAAACTTTGATGTATATATATATACGGTATCAAATCATGCATGATATATCCTGAAATTTCCCTCATAACATTGATTTTAATCTGGGTGTGTCATTTTAAAGGGATGGCTTTATGTAATGAGAAACCTCCCGGTGTTCTGCTTACAAAACGACAGAAAAGGTGGTGTTACAAAATGACGAGAGCCCAAAGTTATAACATGTCAGGCTCAACGTAAGAAATAGACCAACCCCCAATCTGACATTTGATAAGGAGATGAAACCTGCAAGTGGAAAAGACAGTGCAATACCATAGATGGGGATTTTAGAAAACGCAGAATGGGAAAATCAACACAAATGGTGGATTTTCCAGCAAGCCATGTTTGATTGCCACAGGCTATATCCCATTAAATCCAATTCAATCCATTTAAATCCTATGAAATCCCAATTCCTTGCTGGTTAAAGATAGTTTAACACATTAAATCCAAAGTTATATAAATAGAGAGAGAGAGAGAGTCATCCTCCAAAGAGATAGAATCTCGGAGAATCTTCACTATGATATTCTATGGCTATAAACTATAATACATGTTATTATTGAATATCATTATCTATAATTCTCATTATCCTTATCTGTTATGTTTCATCATGTTTATTTATATATAATCATTTTCATGAACCATTACTATATATCTCACTAAGTCCGTTTAAATCCCATAAAATCACCATATCTTTGCTGCTTAAAGATCATTGAAAATAATCCTAACTTCTTCTTCGTCCTATTACCATTCGTATTAAATATTAATATTGCTAGTATCATGATTTGTCATTCTGATTTTATGTCTATATAATTAATTATAATTATATACACATACATACAGTACATACATTATTGTTATATTTATGTGTTCTATTTTTCTGGCTATCCTCATCTTTTTTTGCTCATGAAAAGCACCTTTTTTTATCATCCCAGAAAACTTTCATCAACATCTCCCAGATCACCTTAAATGATGGATAGATCATGATCCCAGGGACCTCCATTGACAGCAATGAGCATTTTTTTTAAACTTCCATTGATCAGGTGTCCCAATAATTGCCATTTGAGCTTCAAAATCCCCAACTATCATTCCATGAAAAATCCTGGTTGGTTTAGAATGGGATTCCCCGTTCTTGGATTAAGAAATAATCCCCAATATTAGTATATATTGAGTATAATCCCACTAATCATCAACCCTGCCAGGGGTTTAGCAGCCACTTAGCAGCTGCTCCACCATCTCCACGGTCTCCACCTTGATCCTTCCAGGACTGGAGGTCTTGGATCAGCAGCGGCGCCGCCACGAAGTAGGGCACGTTCAGTGAGGACAGGATCTCCTGCCACGCCAAAAACTGGGGATTTTGCGGCACAAAAATTGAGTCTGGTTGGTGGTATACCTACACCACTGAAAAATGATGGAGTTCGTCAGATTGGATCATCATCCCAACTATTGGAGAAAGTAAAAAATGTTCCAAACCACCAACAGACTGGAATTTAGTATCTCACTGAAGTTACTGAAGGGCAGTCAGACACTGGAGACCTTCACAACCGCAAACTTATGGAGATTTTTCACCTGAAACGTGCCTTTTGGTACAAACAAAATCTAGATTTTACTGGAATATCTGGAATCTGGTTAGGAACATGTGAGAAAGGGATTTTTCCTTAATTCATATGTTTGAAGATTTTGCTGGTACAGGTTTGAGAACCCCCTTTTCGGTTAACTAGCAAAAACATGATTTTTGATCAGCAATCAAGACTTGAATAAGAGATATGGGATTTAGCAGGCTAACATCAGGATTTTCAAATTCCAAGGCAAATCTTAAACAAGAAAACATAGGATTTGTACTTGATTTCCACTGGGTCGCTTGGTTTGTAACTATGTTGTATTGACACTGGAAAACATGTTCCAAACCAACTTGTACCTGAGAGGGCACGGGAAATCCGTTGAAATCCAATATGTTGAATCAGCATGAATCAGCTCAGATTTTCCGCTGTTGGATTCATTTACACATTGAAATGCATTGAAGCGCATTGAAATCCTTAAGTCATTTACACCCTGTTGGATTTTCCATTGTGCCCTGGTCACCTCAGCTCGGCAGCTTGTCCTTGGCGATTTCACTGTTTCTGCCACCTGATCGTCAGAGCTCCCCAAGCTAGCAGGTCTTCAAGCTCCCATGTCGTCAGGCTATTAAACTAAGGCAAGTCTCACTAGCGCAATTTTGAAGGATCTAAGAAATTCATGGAATGTACAAATAGTCTTAGTAGAGTACAAACCACTGGAGGTATAATGTTATACTGGTTGGTGGTGCAATGTGCACATCTTGAAAAATGATGGAGTTCGTGAATGGGAAGGATTATTCCATCCCATATATGAAATGGAAAATAAAATTCCATGGTTCCAAACATTTCCAAACCACCAACCAGTATTATAGTGCATGATCGTCATTGCTTGATACATCGTGCCTTCCATGGAGCCAGCAGGACCTCCAACCAGAGGGAAACCGATGGTGTTCACCACGGCATCCTGAGGCAACAATCATGGCTGTTTTCGCCAAGAACAATGTGTACATATAATTATATATATATAACTATATATATATAGCAACATCTGTTCATCATGTTTTTTTTCTACATGCCACGCGTACATACGGGTACATGAAAACAAGTATGACACCACACTTAGTATGATTTCTCTGCAATTCTATACCTTATATAGATCTTCCAGTCCAAATGGAGCAGCAACACGGCTGAGAACGAATGAATGAACCATAAACTCATTGGGCAAAAGACCACGAAACAGGATTTGGATATACTGGGCATAGGTACTTGGGCAAATATTCATGGGGCGGCTTGTCGAAAAGTGAGTTTTTCTTGCAGATCAAATACACGTCAATACACTAGTCCCTTCCCCCGTTCATATTAAACACCCCCAAACCAAAACAATGGTTTAGCCCGTAGGGAGTTTCCACATTCCATTGGGACCATAGAAATGGATAGAAATGGGGTGTTTTGCATATTGTGATGGGATAATATTACAACACTATCCTCCAGTCTCAGGATCTTCCATAATGGATCCAAGTCGCTACTTCGATGGCGTCTGGCGACAAGCTTCTGGTGCGAGATCGGAGCGGAGCAGTGCGGAATGTTATATGAGCTGAACAGAATCTTAAACAATGTCTGATATCATGGATCTTCAAAAACGAAATACCGGTTCTTAGGTATCACATTCACCAACAACAGGCACTCAAAAAGGAAATGAAGGCCACATTGGCACACACACACACCACAGTATTCCCCCCCAAAAGGGGATTTGATTAAACAAATGGGACTGGAGCCCCTATATTTTTTCAAAACAAAGTGGACGCGCAGCCACTCAGGATGTTGCAACCAACCGATAGATAGATGGGAACAACAAAGCATCGAAACCTCGTTGTAAAAGTGACATCCAGACAAGCAGCAACGCTTGCTAAAAGGCCAGAATCATGGCTTATTGGCTGTGTTGAAACTCATTTTCGGATATGTACTAGGAAGGACTTTGACTCATATAATCAATATATCAATATCTCAATATCTCAATATACAGTATATATATATTATATATATATATATCGCTAGAGGGTTGACGTTTGCCCGAAATCCACGGAATTCCATGCGGGACTGCAATCCGCTGTGTTGTTTCCGTGCGTGCTTTTCGCACACTGCGAGCATGTAAAATATTGATATTACCTGCGTCTCATTGCTTTTTATCGCTTACCTAAGACGGTGCAAAAATCACCTTTTGAAGCGTATCTTAAAGATATCCTCCGTCATTTGCAGCGTTTTGAGCCGTTAACTGAGACCTCAACAAAGCGCAAGACTTTGAAAGAACACCAAAATAACCTAACCCTAAATAAACCCTAAACAAACCCTAAACCAACCCCAAATCAACCATAAATAACCCTGAATAGACCCTAAAACAACCGTGAGCAAACCCTAAAACAACCCTAAATAGCACGAAAATTAAACAAACCCTAAAGAAAATCTAAACCAACCCTAAGCAAACCCTAAAACAATCTGAAATATATCTGGAGCAAATCACAGCGTAACTAACCCCCCAATGAAACTTTGGGCGAACGTCCGCCCCGGAGGGATATATATATATAACTATATATAACTATATATAACTATATATAACTATATATAACTATATATAACTATATACAACTATATATAACTATATATAGCTATATATAACTATATATAACTAAAAATAACTATATATAACTATATATATATAACTATCTATAACTATATATAACTAAAAATTACAATATATAACTATATAAAACTAAAAATAACTATATATAACTATATATAACTAAAAATAACTATATATAACTATATAAAACTAAAAATAACTATATATAACTATATATAACTAAAAATAACTATATATAACTATATATAACTATGTATAACTATGTATACCTATATATAACTATATAAGTATATATAACTATAAATAACTATATATATATAACTATATATAGCTATATATAGCTATATATAACTATATATATATAACTATCTATCTATCTATCTATCTATCTATCTCTATATATATATAACTATCTAAATATATATATATATATGTATACCAAGATCATATTTTCTACCCTCATGCGCCGGTCTCTTCCCAAATATTTCCAACGTCAGCCATTCAGAAATGCGGGATCACCCCCTGTCCTTGCCCCTGCGGCATCTCAAATCAGCAACATCCAGGCTTAATCAGTTCATCATGGTTTCCCTTGAAAAAACGTGCGTTTTCTCTCATATTAGAGGCTGAAGAAAAAAATCATATATCAGCTGCATTCAGTTGCCACATCAAAATCTTCTCAAACCATCTTCAGCCATCTTCAACCCCCTTTTCTTCACCTTTCCCCCCCCCCAAAAAAAAACGCTGCCCTTCCCTCGGACCTGTTGGCCACCTCCCCTCGTTGCAGCGCCGCTTTCTCGAAGGCGCTGGTGAGCTGGTCCCGGACGGCGATGTGCGCATCTACGCCTCGCCGTGAGTCGCTGTCCCGACCTTTTTTCTTTGGGAGGGTTTAGTTGGGTTTCTTCTTTCCACTTTTAGATATCTTTTAATGGCTTATTAGAAGTACAATATAAATAAATAAAACTATATATATATATTTATAATTAAATGTATGTATATAAATGTATAATTACATATGTATAATTATATAGACTTAAATATATATATATATATATATATATAAATATCCAAGAACTCATGACACTCTCGGCTTGCTGAACGCAGCAACATCCTCCCAGCCTTGAATAAAGATGGGCACCGGGAGGATCTGATGCGCCTCCTGGGCAGCTGGATGGTTTCAAGGAAAATCCATGGAAAATTCGTTTATAAATGGATGATTAACATCTTTAAATGGGTGATTCACCTCTATAAATGGATGATTAACATCTATAAATGGATGATTAACATCTATGAATGGATGATTCACCTCTATAAATGGATGATTAACCTCTATAAATGGATGATTAACATCAATAAATGGATGATTAACCTCTATAAATGGATGATTAACATCCATAAATGGATGATTAACATCTATAAATGGATGATTCACCTCTATAAATGGATGATTAACCTCTACAAATGGATGATTAACATCTATAAATGGATGATTAACGTCTATACATGGATGATTAACATCTATAAATGGTTGATAAACATATTTAAATGGTTGATTGACATCTATAAATGGATGGTTAACATCTATAAATGGATGTTCAACCTCTATGAATGGATGATTAACACCTATAAATGGATGATTAAACCCTTTCAAAGGTTGATTAACATGTATAAATGGATGATTCACCTCTATAAATGGATGGTTTACATCTATAAATGGATGATTAACACTTAAATTAACACCTATATAAAAGGTTGACTAACATCTATAAATGGTTGATAAACATATTTAAATGGTTGATTAACATGTACAAATAGACGATTAACCTCTATAAATGGATGATCAACATCTAAAAATGGATGAGTAAGATCTATAAATGAATGATTAATCTCTTTAAATGGTATTAACATCTATCAATGGATGATTCACCTCTATAAATGGATGATTGACATCTATAAATGGATGATTAGCATCTACAAAAGGTTGATTAACCTCTATAAATGGTTGATTAACATGTATAAATAGATGATTAACCTTTATAAATAGATGTTCAACCACTATAAATGGATGATTCACCTCTACAAATGGATGATTAACCTCTACTATAAATGGATGATTTACTGCAAATCTCTGCGCCAAAGAAAACAAAGATCTAAAATTTCTAACTTACATCTTTTTGAATCATCTTTTGCATTAGCCTCTGGTCATTAGTAACATTGCTATTGAACACGGCCCATTGGTCGAAAATTCCTCCAGGTAGTTCACCAACTGAAAGACGTAGGACAGCTCTGACCTCGAAACCATGATCCTGGTGAAAATCACCCTACCATTGTAGTGGATTTTCCCTTAAAAAAATGGTGATTTTCCATAGTTATGTAAAGGTGTACCAGAGGGTAGTAGAACAAGATTTTCTGGCTACTTCTAATTCATATCTAGAAAAACCATCCTGGTGAAACATCTGAAGTAGTCCGTTTGAAAAAGCATCCGCATACTTGATGATACTTGTAATGGACTACTTAGGGATGCGAACCGGTACCATTTTGGCTTTTGACCCATGATGACCCATGACGATATTCCCTGATTCTGGGGATAGGTGGGACTACGGAACCATGATATTGCCAACACTCTTGGGACACCTTTGGTCTGTTGGGGTTCCAATATATTATACCTTGGCTGATAGCCAAAACCATTGCATCATTCTGGATAGGTCCAGCCGAAACCAACCATATCAGACCACAACCAAGGGTGATTCTGAATTGTATCTAATTGGTGGTTTCAACCCCCGTGAAAAATATTAGTCAGATTGGATCATCATCCCAAGTATTGGGGAAAAACAATGTTCCAAACCACCAACCAGGTATAAATGGTGACTTTCTCCGCAGTCGATCATCATCAACTGTCACCATCATCAACCATTTGAAGATATTGGGTCATACCCTCTGGTAATTTAACATAGCTATGGAAAATCACCATTTTTAATGGGTAAATCCACTATCAATGGCCGTTTTCAATAGCAAACTGTTAGTTTACCAGAGGGTACTTCAATCGTTTTCAATCCATTTGGTATCTGAAAATGGGCCACGCAGAACCCCCCCAGTTTGGCCATTTCGAATGGAAACGGACCACAGATAAAACGCCAAGAGACACAACGTGCTTCCGATAAAGCAGCACAGCCACAACGGGCCAGCCCTCTTGGAAGGCCTAAAATCCCCAGGAGATCCTGTAGATGGTGGATTCACCAATGGGAAAATCAACAATTAGCCTTAAGCATATCCAGGGTATGCTGCAAACATTTGAGCGTCGAGTCAGCAGTCAAGAAATTCGTGAAAACACAGTATCTACGCATTTGCATTGGCTCAAATGCCTTGTTTTCTTTTCTTCAATCGGGGCTACCAACAACAAAGCCAATCCTTGTGAATTTCCCAAAGGCAAACTGCCTAGTTGACTGATCAAAAACACAAAGAAATGGCAACACAACTATCAACTATCAAAATTATGGGGAGATCATAAATATCAATCATCATCAAACATGGCAATGGACAGTTCCCCATTTATGGTTCATATTCCCAGCTAGAAACCTTCATTTAAAGGGTTTCCAATTGCCACGTTTGATTGCTGGAGGCTATCTATCATGATCTATCATTAACAGCCAGCAACAGACCCACTTTATCTACACTGGGTAAGATTGATTGAGCCATGAGGCTTGCACTGATCCATCATGCCATCAAATCTAGCGTGCCTTCAACATCACCCATTGATGACATAGCTATGAACAATCGCAAGTGATATGAACCATCGCCAAGTTTCGTTTTTTCCTGAAATCATAGATATAATCCCCATATGCTTGGTGAAACAACCATTTGTGTAGAACAATTTCTTTGCGCCCCATAAAGAAACGGTCCATGGTTTGGTCACTATTCCGCTAGTCTTTGCTTCATAATCGCTCGCTTTGGTGTGGCTAACCCACCAAAATGGCTATTGTTTATATTGCGTATGATTCGTATATACATACCTATACGTGTATATTGTCAATGCCATACGCCCGCAGACTCCACGCCGCATTTTCGGAAAGATCGACATTTCTTGGGTGCAACATCCATGGAATCGCTGGTGAAACATGAAAATTCCGCTTGGATTTCTGGATGTTCATCCAGCCAAGACATGGTAATTTAATGTAATTTATAGGTTTTGATCCATCTCCATTTCATGATTTTCTGAGGACTATGAATCTTGTTGGGGACCCCTGTAGGCTGAGGCACTTGGGGTTTGTAGCTGCGATACCAGTCCTCGGGTGGCGGAGTTGAGATCTGACATTCTTCCTGGAAGTTCCTGGTCACTTAGCACCCTCGGATTGTCTGGAAAGTTCAGAGCTTGTTTTGGAACGACACGAATCTTTGTTTCGCATTGGACAATCATCGGATTGACTGCGGTCCAGCTCCAAAGCATTCAGAGCTAACCCCCTGATTTTTTGATCTGTTGAGATTCCCGTGTGATGAAGTTCAACTGACTCACCAAGAGTATCTTGGCTAATCACCTTCACGCTATAACACACTGCAAATGTCAAGGCATGTCAATTTCAAAGCCCCCAATAACCGAGGCAGTTCTAGGCATCATCCCAGGCCCAGGCACTAAGTACTCTTTGGGACTTTCGAAGAAGGGCCCCGGTTGAAAGGCGTACCTGGCTGCGAGGAAGCTGAGTCGATGGATCACACTGCAGTTCTCAGCTGCTTCGCATGATTTTCATGATTTTTTTCCCTTTTTTTGGGTGCCTCACGTTCAATATTTTCAAAACTATCAATCTTGCTAGGCATGAGTCACTTCCAAATTCCAAGTTGTCAGCTGGATCGGTCAGTGAATCGGACATAAATAAAAGAAATGCGATGAAACATGATGACACCAATAGTTCCCAGAGTTTGAGGCAACAATTTATAGTTTTCTTGGGTCTTTTGCCTCAACATATGAACAACACATGGAAAAAATGTGAAACCACGGGCTCGGCCGCTCAGCTGTTTCGGCTCGCTGTTTTGCCGAGGCACTTCAGTGATGGATGCAGCAAACCTACCTAGGTCGAAAGTTGACATCAAGGTGGGGCCAAACAAAAACTCAGTTCGTAAACGTTTAACTAGGTGGATTAAGTATGAATTAACTACGGTCTGTGGATGTTAGGTATCATATTCATGGGAATATTTCAAGTAAATAACTAAGTTACAACACGCATAGCTGGGAAAAAATACAAGTACGTAGAGCTCCATCTTTTTCCCTAAAGAGTGCAGAGATATGTCTTGGGACCAGAATAACTTCACCAACCTGAGCCTTTCATGGGCCTCTCCACCCCTTGGGCAATGATGAAGCGAAGCAAGCCTTTTTTGGGATGATGTGAATGTGGATGGATGCAAGTGGGTCTCTCCAGTGGTGACATATTCAGACATATATCCGTGTCGAAAAATGAGACTCAGAACAGCCCAAGTGTGGTATCTTTTTCGTGCACTAGTTTGGAGGTCTTGCTTCTTTTTGGAGATACCTGTATCGTTCATTTGTGGGCCATTGCATGATTTTGCATGGCCAATCTCAAATACCCTTCAAACAACCATCTCTTGGCTGATTATACGTATATATATATATATCTGGGTAAATTACAATAATTCACTAACCTGAAATAAGGCTATTACAGTACTAACCATGATTATAGTGATACAACAAAATATTGAACTTAAACTAGCAACATCTCCAGCCCGTCCCTCGCCTGTGGGATTTCGATCACAGGAGGCACGTCATCTTCTCCAGGCTCCTGAAACGGCAGATTTTTGCCGCACCTCAAAACATGGGGATTTAACCAACAAAAACTTATGTTCTAACCAAAAAATGGTGATACATGGATATATATATGTCTATGTATATACATATACACCTATATTTACATAGTTATATATATTTATACTTATATATATATATACATACAGGCAGGTTTTTCTTTCAACCAACGAGATTGGGATCTCAACAAACATGCCATGGGGATCCATCCTCAGCCATGAGGTCAGGAGGCCATGATGATGATGATGACGACCACGACGGCGACCAATATGAAGAAACATCTTAAACTAACGAATTCTTATCCTTATGAATATTGGTTAATTAAGAAATGGTAATAATTAACTTTTATCATTGGCATTGCTAGTAATTATCATTATTTGAAAATATTGAAAATTGCAAGCACATGAATATCACTTTTATCACTAGTCACTAGTCAGAATCGTATCATTAGATATCATACCGCCCGCAAATAGATGCTCAGAGGTAAGTCCAATTCAACAATGATGATACATTTATATAAGGGTGTAGGTTGCTGTAGGGGGTGGGAAGGTCTATGTTTCTCAAATTTAACATGTTCTATCTTTTGCATCCGCCGTCCTCAGCATTCTCAGAGAGGTCATCGAAGTGCACTTCGAAGTCACCGAATTCTCGCGCCACATAGCCTTGAGATGGTGTGAGTTTGAACCGACCAAGTGGAGATATCTGGTTTGACGAAGTTTCAGTGGTGAACTGTGGGGCTTTTGGACCAAAGATGTGGAATTCTTGAAGTAGGGACAGTGGAGATCTTGAACAACACAATATTGGGGATTCGAATTCCGAACCAACAAAAAGGGGTCTTCAAGCAATAAAAAAGAGACATGAACCAACAGAAGTGGGAATTCAGTAGCAACACAAATCCTGAAGAACAAAAGTTGGGATTTTGAAACATTTGAAATTTGAAACATTCAAATAGAATAGAATCCTTCAATCATTTACCGAGATTCAAATAGAAGTTCAATTTGTTCATCATTTACCTTCAATTTGTAACAAAGTTGGAGATTTAAAAAGAGTCCTTCAATCATCGGCAATCATTTGCCCACACTAGCTCTGAGCAACCTGTGGGCTCGTTGGGTGCCAATGTTCCCATGCCATGCATGTTGGTGAGCTGTAGCTCTGACGGTCACATGCCGTGCCCCAAAGAATTGCGTGCTCCTATAGTATATATAATGTAAAATATGTATATATAATAAATAAATAAATATTATATAATAAAGAATAATTTAGTATAATATAAATTAATACACAAGATAAAAAAACAAATACATTAAATAACATATAAAGAACATATTATATAATACAACATATAACAAATATACTAATTAGTAAATAATATATATTTTAAACATATAAAATAAAATAAATAAATTCCTAAATCAAATAAATAAATAAATAAGACATAAATATATTTTGGTATATAACATATAATAAAAATATATTATACATAAAATACACTATATAATATATATTGAAAATAAAATACATAATATATAAATAATATTGTAAAACAGATATATAATATATAATAAATACACGTTAATATAAAATATATAATGTATAAAATATAATATATAATATATAATATAAAATATATAATATATAAAAATATAACAAAAATATATAATATATAATATAAAATTAATAATAAACAATATATAATATAATATATATATATAATATATATATATAATATAATATAAAATATAAAATAAGATATATAATATAAAATATAAAATAAGATATATAATATAAAATATAGAATAAATAATTCATAATATAAAATAAATAGAATCTAATATATCACATATAAAATACACTATATAATATATAATGAATGATATATAATATACAGTATAATATATATTACACATTACATATTCTACATTAAATAATAAATAGTATTAAACACAAATACAATATACAATAAAGGATTGAATACAATGTAATGTTTAAAACAAAAAAGATAAACTACAATACAAGATAATATAATATAATATAAAAGAAAATAATACATTATATAAGATAATGATATAATACAATAAAATAATAAAATAAAATAATAAAATGAAATAATACTATAATAAAATCAAATAACAATAAAATATAATAACACAATATATAAAATGACACAATACACAATAATGTAATATAAAAAAATATTATAATAAAATATTCTATAACATAATATAATATCTTACAATATAATATACTATCATATATAACATATAATATATAATATAAAAAATACACAAAGTATAAAAAAACAATACAACATATATAATATATGATAGAAATTATAATGTAATATAATCTAAAAATACAATAACTTAAAATAAAATATATAATACAAGACAATACGATATAATATAATATAATAAAGGATAATATAATACAAGATAATATAATATAAACAAATATAAATATATAAACAACAAATATAATATAAATATAAAAAATGTATAATACACATATTTAATATGATATAATATAAATATATGGTATGATAAATAAAATATTACAATATAATATAATAT
>Ga0126342_10015899_pt1 | contig 13145 bp, 13 predicted proteins | sample Cyp1metagenome_FD_92528 | JGI IMG/M metagenome (GOLD analysis project Ga0126342, IMG submission 92528) | Coral microbial communities from Lord Howe Island, Old Settlement Bay, Australia - Cyphastrea 1 metagenome | ecosystem: Host-associated > Invertebrates > Cnidaria > Coral ... | reverse complement strand
TTCCCAATTGAATGTAAAGTTTAACGGGGGTGGGATTTTAATATTCCCTAATACCTTTGTTGATCTTCCCAATTGAATGTAAAGTTTAACGGGGGTGGGTGGGATTTTAATATTCACTAATACCTTTGTTGATCTTCTCAATGGAATGCAAAGTTTAACGGGGGTGGGATTTTAATATTCCCTAATACCTTCGTTGATCTTCCCAATTGAATGTAAAGTTTAACGGGGGTGGGATTTTAATATTCCCTAATACCTTTGTTGATCTTCCCAATTGAATGTAAAGGTTAACGGGGGTGGGTGGGATTTGAATGTAAAGTTTAACGGGGGTGGGATTTTAATATTCCCTAATACCTTTTTGGATCTTCCCAATTGAATGTAAAGGTTAACGGTGGTGGGATTTTAATATTCCCTAATGCCTTTGTTGACATTCCTAATCGAATGTAAAGTTTAACGGGGATTTTAATATTCCCTAATACCTTTGTTGATCTTCCCAATTGAATGTAAAGTTTAACGGGGGTGGGATTTTAATATTCCCTAATACCTTTGTTGATCTTCCCAATGGAATGTAAAGTTTAACAGGGGTGGGATTTTAATATTCCCTAATGCCTTTGTTGATCTTCCCAATGGAATGTAGAGTTTAACGGGGGTGGGATTTTAATATTCCCAATGGAATGCAAAGTTTAACGGGGGTGGGATTTTAATATTCCCTAATACCTTTGTTGATCTTCCCCATGGAATGTAGAGTTTAATGGGGGTCGGATTCTAATATTCCCTAATACCTTTGTTGATCTTCCCAACTGAATATAAAGTTGCAGCAACATTTGATTGGGAATGGGAACCCTCTACTCTGCAACGCTTGCGCGTATACATACACATATACACATATACACATATACACATATACACATATACACATATACAGATATACATATATATATACACATACACGTATACACGTATACACATGTACACATATACACATATACACATATACACATATACACATATACACACCACATCATCATCATCATCATCATCATCATCATCATGTACCTTGAACCTCCGAAGCTGCAAAATTCGTAGGGTGGACGACGGATGAAAGTCTCTGGCTGAGGAACAAGTCCCTGGCACCTTCCCCAACGGCCAAGCTTTGTGGATCCATGATCGGGGTGATCGCTTTCTGTATGCCGGAAACGATGGATACTGGTATGTTGGAGATGAAGAGGAGCAAGATGCCAACTTCTGTTGTGAGTCCGGCTACATCAGGTTGGGAGAAATGTGGGATGGGATAGGGAATACATGAAATATCCACTTGGGGACGTCTTTGGTATTCATCGCACATTACAAGGGAAAAACATCTATGGTTTTATAGTTTTATTTGTTATCAATCATCATGCCATTCATTTGCATTATTTCATTATTCAACATTTTCCTACTCATCGTTCCAATCAGCCAACTTAGCATCATTCTAGCATTCATATGCTTGACAAACATCATCCCATCAACCATCATTCCGTCCACATATGACCTATCGTTATCTCTATCACCAGAGCTTACCAATGGCTGCTGCCCATAAGATTAAGATTCAGGTCCACCGGCACAGTGTTGAACCTAAGGCCACTTGTCTTGGCTTCAAATGCCATATTTGGTTGCAAACAAAACGCCCTACATTTGTGGATAGGACCTGATTTTGGTGGATTAAAGTTGGAAATCCATTTTTTTGAGCCATAATTACCCCATACATCCTGGGATCAGCTACCTTCTTCAGGCATGCAGGTGCCGCAGGCCAGGGGGAAGTGGGGATGATGGGATGGATTGATTAAGATGAATTGCTGTCCATCCATTGTTTTCAGGGTATTTGCATGCAAACATGTTTGGGGACAAACAGATTTCCCACAAATTTTCAAAGTTGGCTTGTTGTGGATAATCATACACTTGAATTCACATACACACACACACAATACACGAGTGTAGATAGAGGTGTAACTCCGATCGATTGGGCTTACTGGGCTGCTGAAATTCTACAGACTTGGCTCAAGTTGCAAGAAATCCATAGAAATCCCTTGATTTCAAAGATTTCATCATTTTCAAAGCCATGAATTCGCTGAACGCCGGTAGGCATCCCTCCAGACCAGCTCCGGGGTCCCTGGGAACGAGGGCCCGGTTGGGATCCGGAGATTGGAATCCTGGTGACCACCGATCCAGAGGTCGGCGGCCACGGTGGTAGCACGTTGAGCCATGGCCCCATCAGGCAGAGTTCAACATGCAGCAGGTTGAAACCAGAGGTCTTTTTTGGATTTCCACTTTATCAATACAGATTTCGAGGTTTCCTGAAATGGAAGTACCCCCAAGTCATCCATTTATCGATGGTTTTTCATTTTTTTTTCCATATAAACCATCTATCTAGTAGGGTACCATCATTTATGGACACCCCCATTTGTATTCATCTCATTATCTCAGGAGATGGCAAGGAAACAGGTCATCTTGCAGGGAAATCTGCGCCAGGCGAAACCTCCCAAGCTCGGCAAGGGCAACAGCAAGGCCAAATAGCTGGCAGGAGAAAGCGCCCAGGGGCCCAGGTCGATTCAGCCCGAACTCGAGGTCCAAAAATGTCAGGACATGAATGGATTTTCTGAGTTCAACGGAATTTGAATATCAGGATTCTACCCAGATTTAGTGATTCACAAGGCTCTCAACCGATTGAAAAATCGCCGAGGCCCAGGAACGCGAAGTGAGCTGGCCTTTGAAGAGTGACTCCCTCGGCATGTCAGAGCCAGTGCGATGAAAAGGCGGCCAGTGTGGGTCCAATGGGTCAATACTTCAGGCCGAAGGCGTCCGAAGGCGTCCGAAGGCCCACTTTGAGATCAAAGCTGTCAAAACTGCGGTCAACTCCTGCTTTTCTTCCAGCTTTGTATTAGCTACGATCCGGGAAAGTGACAAAATGCTGAACGTATATAATTATAGTTTATCTTTGCCAGACACCCCATACAGCCAACGCTCTACGCGGCACCTCAAACGGCTCACTGCCTGGGGTCCTTCTCACAAAATGGTACAAGGGAGACGCTTTGGGAAATTACTTCACGACAATATTCCGGCAATGTTACACATCCTAGAACGTTAGGCCGAAGTCAAACCAGACACGAAGGAAGTGGCGCAACAAATCGAACAGGACATATTCCATAAAAAGAATTTAGGAGGAACACGGCTGCGTCATACTTTTTAGCACTTCGCTGTTTCAAACAGTTTTGATGCCGCTTCAAGAACTCGTCAAATGGTATCGACCGAAAGCGAACGGACCCACGGCGGATAATCGGATACTTTGCCTTCAAAGCGTATATCCCTTGCCTTGGGCGACGGCTTTTGGACACGTTCTTTGAAACGAGCATTCCGAAAGATTCCAAACTTTCATGGCAACTCCGGCTCTGTTTTGCTATGCTTGGATGGACAAGAAGAGTTAAGCCCATACTCTGTCCATCAAGATTTTGTGTCAGAAGCAGTAAAAAGATTTGACGTCGATTAAGTAAGACTGAAATTTGCACTTCAGTGAGCGGCAATGGAGGGTAGGCTTGGAGCATCTTGGAGCGGTTTTGGGTGCACATCCAACTCCACTTCCGAAATTCATATCTGAACGTATCTGAACATTTTTGCGTTCTGACGGTTTAGATTGTATATGTGACGTTCCCTCAAACTTATTCTGTGCTTAGAGGCTTGGTTGTTCCTGTCCTGCATGCCTTTTTTGTATGTTTTTTTTGGTTGCTGCATTGTTGCCTGTTTGCTGCTGAATGACTGACTGTTGCTTGCCAAGACACCTCGAAGCGTGCCCTTCCGCAACGTTCTCTGTGACAGCGCCATAAGCTTGAACATCGAGTAGTGCTTACTAGAAAATGCATTGTGATTAATCCATGTTAATCCATGTTAATCCAATTCTTTGGTTTTTCAATCGGTTATGAAACACGCCTCACGCGCAGTTCTCACGTAAGACGACGCCAAAGAGTTCTGGGGGCACCGGTCAGCCCGGTCCAGCCCGGTCCATCGGGCGTGTCATCCCAGAATGGATCGAAGAAAGTGTGCCTATTACAGGTATACCTTCTATTAGTGGCCCAGTGGTTTGGAATACCTTCAATATCAAACAAAATATTATCTTCAATATACAAGATATACAATATCTTCTTCTATTCGTGGTTAAGACTCTTCTTATATGAATTATCTTCAATTGAAGTCTTCAAGACGAAACACAACCAGTAGATACCAATAGATTGTGGGTCCATCTGGACCCCAATGAGTTGGCGCACACCCTTTTGACCAGCGAGCCTTTCGGATAGCTAGCGTTGAAGCAAACCAACCAACCAACCAAAAGCCCAAACATGTCCGACGCTCTTTTTCGCAAGAGGGTTCTTGCGCGGTTTGACTCAACCTGGGTCAGCTCTCATGCACATCCAGGAACAGTGTGTCACTATGACTTGGGTTATGTTGTATGGACATCTCTTTGGCCCTAGTGATGATATAGTATGAAGACAAAAATCGAACCCACAGCCAGCAAGAAAACTAAAAACCGAGCGAAAGAACCCGCATGCACATTCAGAGCTGGGAGTAAATCCTCAAAAAGATCCAAGGGGTAAGTTGTGACTGCATTGACACACTTTCATGGGACACTCTGTCCCTTCGAACACACTTGTGTGGGGCATTCTCAGAAATGCTCCTGGGGAACGTCTTGAAGACACCCTTTCAAGACACTTTTTGGAAGAACTCATGTGGAACCTGATGGTAGGATATGATACACTCTTGCGAGACACATCTAAGACACTCGTGCAAGCTGCAAGACATTCTGGCGGGGCATTCTTGGAAACACTCCTGTAAGACATTGTTGATGGGACACTCCTGTCCAAAAATGAACAACTTACTTCGCACTTGTGCAAGAGACTCCTGTATGACACTCTCGTTAGCAATGCGCTGTTGTAAGCTTTCCAGAATATTCTAAGACACTGCTGTGAAAGAATAATGTAGCACACTCTTTTCAAGACAACAGTTTCAAAACATTCTTCGGACGGCTTCTTGTGGGACAGTCCCGTATGCCTCGTCAACGCTTGCATGGGAGACTTTTGTGGGGCGGTCTCGCAAGACACCATGGCCTGTTGCGCAAGACACAGCACGTCTTCGTTCCTTGGCAGTTCCACTGATTCATAAACATAAAACGCGTATCAACGCGTAACACGTCACGTTTGAAAAATATGATGTACACAAAATGACACGCAAACCCATCATATGCTGCGTGGTTGTTTCGGACCCATCATATGCTGAGGCGCTGTTGAGCATTGACACCCCAGCGGCCAACGAAAGAGGCGACTTAGACAATGACTAAAGAATACGACAGACAGAACTTGAGATCAACCTGGAAATACATGTTTATTGGGGTACATTGCCTTTTCGTCATTCAATTTTGCCTCAAGTGGCTTCAAAACGCAACTATTTTGAACTGCTGGGACAAGGTTGAAGGGATGATATTAGCATTTTTTGATATTTTTGGTGGTATGCCGGTATGCCAACAATTCACATATTTTCGTCGTATAATTATGAGACGCTCAGCGGTTTGTCGGTAAGGGCGGCTTCCTGCTTACGGCAAACATTGCGCACAGTTGCGACCAGAGACCTTCCAAACAGTTGGCGCTTCAACGCTGAAACCGCATGGTGCAAAGAGAATCCTTCGGAATCCTTCGCTATGAAGGGATAGACGATGAAACATGTCAAAATTGCAAAAATCACAGGCCACATCTGCAAGGCAGAATGCACCATCTTCTTGCTGCCTGGTCACTGTAGACTTTCAGGACGACGACGTACATGTTTGTGGTGGGCTGGAGGAGGCTAAGATGATAAGCTTCCGAGTTAAGGACAGCACATATTTCAAAAACATGATTTGTGACATAAACATTCATAGTAACACTCATTGTATATATAGAACAACACAAAGATCACGCTAAGATCGCCACAATACAACTATCATAACAATACCAATAGCAAACCGATACAACTATCAACGCAGCACAACTAGCACAACAGCAACAGCACAGCAATGACAACAGCGACACAAGTATCAAAACAAAACAACCAGCACAACAGTACAGAGGCCAGGGGTAGTAGCAGTAGGAAAAACACCGAAATTTAATTGAATGATGTGGTAGGCAGGTTGTCCGGAAGGGCGGGAAGGGCGGGAGTCCATGTAGAACTTGGTTTGCGCGAAGGGCGACGTGGGAGCGGAATTGCTGCACGGATGCGATTCGTTTGAATCTTGAAGCGCTGCAGCTGTCGTGATTTGCAGTGCCGGGCCACACTTGTGCCAAGTTTGAATTAAGTGGGAAACAAACCATCTGCAAACCGAAGATCTTGCGACTCAGCCCTCCATCCCATCTCACAAAATGCATGCGTAAGTGAGGTGAGGTGAGCCTGTGTGCCGGAAGGCAGTCCTAAATCAGCATATTTTCAGGCCAACAACTACCTAGTCCAACAAATGCTTGAAACAACGTTGAGGAGGTAGTTTGGCAATGTAAGCAACAAATTTCCAAAAGTTTTGCAACCCACAAATTTCCCTCTCCTGTTCCATTCGTGTAGGACATCCTGCCAATGTTGGTCACGTAGCAAGTGACGACAATAGATATTCATTGCGTGAGAATTTCGTTGGCGAATTGAGCGGTGACTAGCTGCAAAACAAACCTTCGAGCTGACCACCGGAGTGAGGAAAACAAATTGCTGAAATTGAAGCGTGGCGATCAAACAACATCCATCAGGGAAAACTTGTTGTAGGTGATGTTGCACGTCCACAACGTGGCCTATAGAGCCTTCAGGCGTCAACATGCCATTCTGTTTCGAAACAAAGCAACCTCTTCACATCTCTTCACTAGAATTTTGGCGATACTCAGTCATCGGCCGGGGGTACGTTCCTAAGCCTAAATTGTTGCAAAACAATGTCATTACGAACCCTTCCCAAGCCACCCATGTCTTTGTGAGACAGGTAACCGCCCCAGTTACCAGCCTCTTAGGTAACCAAACTTTGGTTCCGGAACCAGGTGTCAAAATGGATGCATTCTGAGGTTGAACTTATTTTTTAAAGAATGACGGGTCAGAAACATCCAACCATCTAATGATATTTTTCCGATCCTTGAATCAAACCTTTGGGAAAACATGTTTCAAATCCTTTGAAACCATTGGTTTGTTTGGATTCAACCATGGAAACACCTAGTCATGCTCTCTGATTGTTACAGCCTATAGGTGTTCTCACTGTGCTGATATTCATTTGACATGATAGATAAAAAACCGCATGTTTCTGAACCAATGTGGAACTACTTGTAGTGGCCGAGATCCTAGAATTGGTCCTCACGGCAGGAACAAAGGTATCTCCATGATTTGTGTCAAAATGATTCAGACATTGGGGGAGCGGAACCCTTATGGAACCGTTAAAGATCGGCGGCAACCGTCAAAATCAGGGCCGGAACCGCTAAAAACAAGGCCGGAACATGCCGGAACCTCTAAAATTACGGAAACCCTTGCCAACAGAAAATGAAGGGTAACCACGAAAGCGAAAGATAGGTGATTCTTCTGATTTTTTTTTGTTCATACATATTTGTTCAATTATATTGTCTTGGATTTTACGTTTTTGCAATGCAATGTTCGAGTTTGTCACTGTTTCAGTGGAGGGCGGTCTGTGTGGGGATGGACGGGGATGGAAATGTGGTTTAATCAGGGTCGGTAAGCATCCGCGCGCCAAGAATGGAAGAGAACACGCTAAAGAGGGCTGAATTGATAGTGGTGGCAACAAACCTTCACAACTAAGCTTTCGTCGGCAGACAAATGAATATGAGGAACCATCTGAATTCGCCCGGTTTCCGCAAAACTTTATTCTTTAAAGTTCCTCGCCGAAACTTTGGTTCCGAAAAAATGGAACCACAACCTGCTTACATAGGAGGCAGGTAACCAGGGTGGGTTGGGTTTGACCAAAACGGTGCTTGTTGTTGAACAAGGAAACCAAGAACTTGAGGTCTTCTAACCCGGGAAGCAGAAACGCTTTCAACTGATGATCTTTCACTTGTTGTTCTTCCAACCGGTGGGCCCGAACCCGACCTCCCCACAGGCCACTGGTACAAACGCGCGCCCAGCAACCGCAGCGCCATCAGCATGCGCATTGCCAGCCGCAGCGCCATCAGCCTCAGCGCCATCGGCTGGAAGTGAAGAAATGCCTCCAGATGCTGGACCACGCAACTGCTGCATCATGGTCGCGCTGGGCTCATAACCCTGAATTTTTTTAGGTGCCCGTGTTCTTTACCCAGCACAATTGTTGAGCACAATCTCGCTCAGGCGTGGTCACAATTACAAATTCAGTTTTTGTTTCCCGTCGCCACCGTCGTCACCATTGTCGTCACCACCGTCGTCACCACCATTGCCACCACGGTTGTCACCACGCTTGTCACCACATGTCACCACCATCATCCTCATGTCCATGTTTCAATTTCATCTTCATGAAGATCAGATTCCAGCACCAGCAATCACTATGTGATGCATTCTCGAAACGACTGGTGCGTACTGGTGCTCACGTTCACCTCCGCCGGCCCCCGGGCACCTTTTGTTTTCTTTTATCGATGGTCTAATATGTGCCGACCACTTGCTTCAATCGCGAATGGCAACAGAGACGCGGTTGACGTTCCAGAGATCCGGAAAAAAAATGCGGAACCCGGAAATTTCAGAGAAAACAAACGCAATAATCAGGAAAACAACGGTTCGAATCGGTTCGATCTGGTTGCACTTTCAAATATGAACTTGTGCCAGTCCGATTATCAAAATACAAACTCATCCGGTTACCGGTTCCTGACGATTCAAACTTGGCGATGATTATGAGTTTGAACAACGTCATACAACGTTAATTTATTTATTTATTTATTTATTTATTTATTTATCATTTTCAATGGGCCCTGCCGACGCAATGCCATAAACACATTATATTACAAGGCATCATTTCAGCAAAAATCTTCCCGCGCATACAATCCATATTTTGTAGCTAGCCCACCTTGCTCCCCCCAAGTGTCTGAAAAGGATCTCAACGGACTCTGAAAGGTCCCTGCCAGGCCAATCCCGGGACCCAATTCATGGTTAAAAACTTAGTCCTTTGGAATGTCTTATGCTATACAAGACATAAGTGGATTAATTATACGGGATCATTTTCATGCGCAAACACAAAGACATACACCGAAACACACCTTGCCTATCAACTGTGTTCAACCAGTACGAAATCTGTGTGCAAGTATCTGTTTGGGGTCAACGTGGCCAATGGCATGGGTGTGTCCATGCAGTTGATGACTCCTGAATAGAAGCAAGCAGCATGATAAGATCAGAGTTAAGAAAATTTGTGCACGCTAGCTTCGGAAGTTCCAGTGGCTGGATTTCAACTTAAATAGTGGCTGGATTTCAACTTAAATCTAATCAAAGAGGTTTTAAACTAAAATCCGCCTACTCGAAACTCCGAAACAATCCGAAACTACAGTAAGAAGGCGCAGGTAATTTTGGTTTTGGTGGTGTATTTATTATATTATAGTACCTTCATCGGGCCGGGATTCTCCCCTCAGACGCCTTTCAGGCCCGTTTCAGACCCGTCATGGGGAAAACTAGATATTGAAAGAAAAATGAACGCAAAAAAATGTTGAGAAACAAGGGTGGGAAACATAGACATTTAATCCGCATGGTGCACGCAATAACGAGTGGTTGAGAGACGAGCGGGGAAGTCTTGAGACCAAACGAACTAATGCATGACATTGCCGAAAAGAGGATGTAACTAGTGAAACGTGGTGAATGCCCTCAAGTGGGACACGTTCACCCAGGGTGACGCTTACATGTTCACCCAGGTTGACGCCAAGTTGGGACACCCTGTGTAACTTAGAAAGGCGCGGGGGAGTGAAAAGTAGAAACTGAGAAGAAGGCAAAACATGCAAAACAATCGCGCTCCGTGGCGCAGGGCTAGGTCCAACAGGAAAAGATGAAACAATTTTTGAAGGGATTGGTAATGTCCATTAAAAAGGGCCCAGACCAAAAAACATGGAATCAGGTCTTCAAAAAATGTTATTCCTTCTATTTCTTCCGTTCGATAATCGAGATTCAACCAGACCAACTTGACGTGCCATCCATGTTGCACCTGCGCTCGAGGAAAATGTCGAAGGGTAGCGTCGTCCATGGTCAGCAAATTTGGTTTGAGCAGGAGAAGGGCGCAAGAGTTACCTTGGTTGATCACGGCATATCTACCCCTTGGCACCCATGGATCCCCATCTGGTGATGCAGATTATTCTCCTGGGAGTCCATTACCAAAATGAATAATTTTGAAATCAACGATTTGCACATGCTACATCCATGCGTCCGTTCGAACCCAAGAAAATAATTTTGGTTCAAAATATTTCAACATTATTCTCCTGCGGTGTACAAATGCCCGGCAACATGCACATAATTTTCATGGGGTGGAGTTCACTAGAACATATATGCCATAATATGCACGTCAAACCCCAGAAAATGCTCCATGATTGTCTGAGGGGGTGTGTTTCTTTAAATGACCTTACAAGGTTGGGAACTAGGATTTAAATCCTATAGGAAATGGTGCTATAATGATCACAGTGTTGAATTTGCATAGGTCAGATATCAGGATATTAATTTCTAAAAACATGTTTGATGTGACAAACGGGGGCTCTCGAAAGGCGAAATGAAGGCTCAAACCTTCAAAAAGAGCGGTTTCGAAAGGCGAAATGCAGGTTCAAAGGCGAAAAGTAACAACGGACCCGAACTATTCCATTCAAACCACTGAATTCAAAACTCCGGCTGGTTCATAATTTGCAAAGCTGAATACACATTTGCGTTGCAAAAGGGTACAGGCACATATGTTCAGCTTCACCAACCCCCAAAAAAAAATGGTTTGAAAAGGCCGAGGCGCAAGTGTCAAAAATAAAATCTAAGGGGCTGGACTTTTTTTGGCCGAATACTTGCGGATGATCTTCAAAGGTTGGCCCCGCACCAGGCAAATCATCCATATATAGGACATGATGAAACAAATTCAATTTTTTTTTGTCAACGCGCGCCCAAACTGCAAAACACATGTGTTCCGCTGAAAACACATTTGTCCCTGCAAAAGGGCACAAACACAAATGGTCAGTTTCACCAACAAAAAGTGAAGGCGCGGGTGTCAAAAATAAAGCCGAGAGGGCTGGATTTTTTTTTGCTGAATCACACCAACACCGAAGGCAATGAACCAACTTTCAGCCAACTTCGTGCGGAAGCACCCCCCCAAACCCCCCAGCCAGCCGGCTCCCACCACAGTAAGCACCCAAGTCCCCAAAAGTGTTTGGATTTATGTCCTCCCTAAAGCACATCTGGAGACTGGCCAGTATAAAACAGTCAGCAGGGAGAGCTGGACCTCATGCAGAAAAAGGTGCGGAGGAAAAAACAAATTGGCCCCACAGGAAAGAAAGTCGCATCAGCAGGCCAACCATCTATACGATAGGACATGATGGGACAAATTCAGAAATTTTGTTCCAACGTGCGCCCAAGTTGCAATATTTTTTTTTCAGAAAATACATTTTTCCATGCAAAAGGACGCAAACAGATATGTGCAGTTTCACCAACACAAAAAGTGACCTGGAAACGTTCGGATCCGCGATGTAATATGTTCCAGGCGCGGGTTACTTGCTGCAGTTGTGATCCTCGCAACCCAGAAAGTTGGTCTAACCACGGCATATGTTAACACGTAGTTTGATTTGGGTGGTTGTGAAAATGCGGCAAACCTTAAAGATTTTTTTTTCGCAATTTTCAATATATTCCTAAGTAATATCGGAATGAAAGGATTCATACGATAAACGATTGAGGTTTCGGTTCGTCTTCAGATAGCCCCCATTCAAATCTGTGATGAGCTCGAAACATTCATATGTAAATGTTGGGTCCCATGAAATTAGTCTATTAACAGCATATGTTGCGGGGTAGTTTGTTGAGCATTGTATGAGGGCTGGCAAAATAATAGAGAGGGAAAAATGCCTTTCTGGAAACCGTCGGCGTCAGGAAATTAGTGCCTGCAAGCTTCATTCGTCTGAAAAAATAAATTCCGGCCAGAAAGGTCAAGCACAATGATTTTAACTTCAAAAAGGTCAAGGCCCAAAAAAAGGCCCGCCCCTAACACAGGGTGCATCCCCAGAGCGCAGAAGCACAGGCAGAAAAAAGGCGCGGAAAAAAAAAAAATGTTTTCCAAGGACAGGATTCTCCCTGGTGCACCAGGTGGGGATCACCCACGGCATCCCATCCTGAGTAAACATGTGCTTCGGCCGATTGATGGGGGTTCAAACGAGCTCTTGCACAGAGTTTGCCGCCTTTTCTTGGCATTGCATGCGTTCCATGTGGTGGACATTGTTTTCTCCATATATTTTCCTCTGAACATTTTTTCTGGCAGATTTTTCGACACCTTTCCTGATTTTCATCAAGTTCGACTTCATCCTGATTTTCAACATTGCGCGCCATCCTCGCCCATCCCCATTTCCATTTTTCCCTGCTCCGCGTGTCATTACCGTCGCCACCATCACCATGACCATGGCCATGACCATAAGCATAGCCATAACCATGACAATGACAACCGCCACCGCCATTGCCACTGCCATTGCCACCCCCTCTGTCACCACATGTCGCCACCACGGCCACCATCGTCGCCATCATCATCATCATCATCATCACCATCATCATCATATCATCATCATCATAAAGGCACCACCATCATGCGTTCCTCACTGACACCATCGCCGCAGTCACCACCACCACCAACCACCATTGTCACTACCGTCGCCACCGTTACCATGGTGATCAACACCTTCGTTGTTATCAGCATTACCATGATCATGATCATGATCATTACCATGATCATGATCATGATCATTACCATGATCATGATCATGATCATTATCATGGTCAGTCATTACCATGATCATGATCATTACCAGTAGTACCGCACAAGGCGGTGGCGGAAATTTCAAAAATAGGAAACCTATAGGAGAAGTTGGTTGTTGTGAATCAGGGATGGCAGAGCGAAGCCACTGATTGACCGAAAGGTGGTTGGAGTTGTGTTTGCTGGAATGGTTGCAATGGTTGCA
>Ga0126342_10015898_pt1 | contig 13146 bp, 12 predicted proteins | sample Cyp1metagenome_FD_92528 | JGI IMG/M metagenome (GOLD analysis project Ga0126342, IMG submission 92528) | Coral microbial communities from Lord Howe Island, Old Settlement Bay, Australia - Cyphastrea 1 metagenome | ecosystem: Host-associated > Invertebrates > Cnidaria > Coral ... | reverse complement strand
CCATGCACTGAGATGTCTTCATCTGTTGCTGTCCTGAGCTTCGGACCTTGTCCATATTGTAATGGATACAGTGGTGTGTCTGGTGCAAACCATGTTGGACAAACGTGTTCTGCTGCACCGCTGTCGATCATGATCTCTGCCTCTGTGTATCCTCTTTGTTGTTGAACTGCTTGCATTGTTGTCGTTTCCTTGTGGGCACTCGCTGCCTGATGACCCAGTGTTGCCACAAGTTGGACTGATGGTGTTTGATTGTCTGTTGGTGGTGCTGGCAAAGCTAGTTGTTGTTGTTGGACTGGATGAGTGTTGTAGTTGCCTGATTGGTCGTTGCTGTACCAATAGTTGTCATACCCATTGTTTGGGTCGTACCATTGTGCTGTTACATCTTGGTTCTGTTCCTGTGGTGTCTCTGACATCTTGTACACCGCTGTTCGGTAATCCTTTGCCATGTGGCCTGGCTGTTGGATTCTTCCCTTTTCCTTTGCTAGGCGTTCCTTTTGCCTTTTCTTTGTTGCCTTTGTCTCCTCCTTTTGGCTGGTACCATGGTTGTTGTTTTCCTTTGGCTTTTCCTTTGTTGTATGCGCCGTGGCCTCCATAGGCTTTTCCTTGTTGGTATCCTTTTCCTTTGTTGCCTTTGCCATGTCCTTTTCCTTTGTTCTTTCCTTTTCCTTTTCCTTTGCCTTTGTATGTTGCCCCAATGTCCATTGGAGCAGGGCCTCCTCCAAGATTTGTACTGACCGATGAGGACGATTGTTGTTGGAGTCTTGAGAACGCTGTCGTGGTCCTGTAGTATTCCATGATTCTTGTCCTCGCTTCTGCATATGTTTGTGTTGCGCTGGCGTTGAGGTGTAAGTGTAAGTGCTGTTGAGGTGGTCCTGTTGTCTCATTCATGAGAACAGCTATCTTTACTTGGTCTGGAAGTTGTGAATTGTTGTCACGCTCATAGCGTGCAAGCTCAAATTCCCATGTTGAGAAGGACTCTTCAAAGTTGTTGTTGTCGAATTTTGGTTTGAGAAGTCTTGTAAGGTAGCCTATGCTTCTTTTTCCAACAGGTATTGCAAACCTGTTGCAAAGTTGCCTGTAGACTTCTAGGCCCATGGCGTCTTGGTGTTGTCTGCAAACTGTTGCTGCTGGGCCGCTGGTGATGTTGATGAGGATGTATTTGAGTTGTTACATAGTTGTGTCCATTTCTCTCCTTCTTCAATTGTTGTTGCTGCACCAAGCAGCTCTGCGTCTGTGAGCACTGTTGTTGCTCTTTCTGCTCTTGATAGCGGTTGTGGAAAGATGTTGTCCTGTAGGCCCATGTATGCTGAGAACTTATACTTCCATTCTTCAAATGTTGCATAGCTTCCATCGTGTGTTGGAGGTTTCAACCTCAGTCTGTGTGTTGATGCTAGGGCGTCCACTTCCGATGCTCCTGGCGATCCTATGTCATGTGCCGTTGCCATCCTTGTTGTCGAGAGTCCCCCGCGCTATGTTTAGCTGGGATCAAGCCCTCTTCCTTTGCGCTTATTGTTTGAGTGTTTGTTTATTGGGCTGCTACCCAGTGTTGCTCCTGTTGTAGTTGTTGGAGCTCACCTGGATGCTTCCAGGATCGCTGCTCCGCTATCATGTGAAAATCAAGGCAGTTGATGTTGACACTCTGTTGCAGCTGTTGCTGTACGCGCGTTTTGTACTGTTGGCACACAAAGGCTCAAGGCCTTGTTGATCCAAGATGTCGCACATATGTACACTGGCACAACTGATGTAAGCAGTATATATATATATATGTATATATATATATATGTATATATGTATATATATATAAATATATATATATGTATATTTTATGTCATGATTATGCATCAATAGTTTGATATAGGATTGACGGGCATAAAGGGAACTTTGGACATTTGGACACACTCCAATTCAAGGAATTGGGAGCGTCGAAGGGATCTTGTGAAGCTGCGAGTACTCTACAAGTGCCAGCGCATGTCACGTTGCAGTGATGCGGATTTTGCACTTCTGATGCAGTTCATCATGGAGCTTCCAGTCGCAGTCACTTCACTGAAATATCTGAAATCCGATATCGGGCTTTGAGGAAGCCATTGGCCAGTTCCAGGATTGACATAGATCAGATGCAGAAGAGACTGACGATGACGACGATGACGACGATGACGACGATGACGACGATGATGACGATGAGGATGCGGATGAGGGTGATGGTGATGGTGATGATGATGATGATGATGGCGATGGTTGCGATGAAATGATCAAATCCTGTTGCAATTTTCTGGCTGCACACGCTTGCTTTCATGCAAATCTTCCTTAATCCAAAGTAGTCTTGCAGTGTCCTCTTGACCCAGGTCTTCCAGTCTCTAGCGAAATTCGTTTGAAGGAGGTAGAATGTGATGCTGGGACGGGACACATTGCGACATGCAGGCGTTTCACTCTGATTGTCTCGCCATGATCAACAACTGATCAAACTTTGGTTGCAAAGGCTGACCAAAGAGCGATGCATTGAACAAATAAAAATCTGCGTGCCGCATGACTTTCAATGAACAACTTTTGCAAAACTTGTTTTGAACTTCACCATTGCATCTCCACACAATTCTCTGTGTTACTGTATACATTACATACAGATACACACATACACACACACACTGATGAGACATTTTCTATGTCAGATAAGACACAGTCTGCCAGAATTCTTCATCATTGGCCATTCCTGTCAAAGAAGGTCGCAAAACAAAGGGGTTCTGAAAACCAGGCCAAACATTTGTATATATGATTTGCCACGGCATGCAAACTCAAAGTTCAACATCTTTTGCACAGAGTTTATCAAGCGATTCAAAACAGTTGGAACATGTTGAAACATTCCGGAAACTAACTTTGTTGCCAACATGAACAGAACTGAGGCTCATTCTTCCATACCCTTGAGGCCGGCGCTGTTCCAAGAGTTTGTTTTTGAAATTAAGACGATGAACAGAGCGTTTACGGCTTAGGGTGTTTACCAGGGTGTTTACCTTGACCTGACAGAACCAAAGTGACTTGGATTGTCTTGGATTCCATTCCGATGTGGACAATATTGGACACTAATTGATGCCGCTTGCCGACTTGCCCAGAAAAATGGTGTATCGGAGGATGTCCAACTGCATACAAAAATAGACTTGTCAAGGGGATCTGATTTTGCTTGTGCAGCACTCAAAAGCGGACTTCAGATGTTGATTGTGACTATTGCGGATTCCGAAACAGGTACTGGTGATGCGTAAGATAGATTGCATCCGATGATTCAATTAGGCTTCAGAGATCTTATTTGTTCTTCATAGCGCTTTCAAAGCAAATTTGGTTCCTCCCCAAAATTCTGATTCTTGGAGACCTGCTTTGGGTGGCAGGCAATCTTCACACCCGCGGACGAAGGAGTGTACTCTGATGTATTTTCAAACGTGTCACCATGTTCTCCTTATGGACGCTCTTATTGTACTGTCGACGTTTCTGACCATGCTGGCATCCTCACAGCACCGCCACAGCACCCAGCGTTGCAGCATCGCACTTTTTCCTATTTCGCTGATCCATTTTTTGGATCACAGCATGCTGTACTGGAGGAGGACACAGTCTACGTGACTGCCACATCTTGCATGGATGCTGCAGTGAAGGCGCTCCATAAACGAGAAAGTGGAGGGCTAGGGATTTCGGAGGATCACTGACACACATAAGTTCCAAACTGTTACAAACTGTTGTCCCTTTGAACAGGGTGTCTAGGAAGTGTTGCTCCCTTGACTGTTCAACGAGTCTACAATTCTGCAGCGCTTCCACTCTGTCATTTGCTGCAAGTCAAAGAGGATAAATACCTGTGTTGAACTGTGTTGGCCCAGCAGTCTGAGTTGTTTCTTCTTCTATCGGGTATTGCAGTTTCTCCGATCCTGTTCATCAAAGCCATGATGCCCTGTCAAGAAACCCACATGTGGAAGAGGCCTGAATGGCAGGATTAAGTACTCTGAGCCAGATGGCAAAGACGGACCAGGTTCACCTCAAATGGCTTTCGAATGGTGGACCATTCAGACTAGAGGCTTTTTGAGAATCTTTTTGAGGATTCATATTCCAGTCATTCTAGTGACACGAAACTCTCCAACTCATTGTACGTAACTTATTCTAAGTCTCTAGCATAGCGGGTCCCAATGATTTCCTGCCTAACCCCGTTTTTCAAACCCCAAAAAGCTTTGTTTCCAAACCTTGTATTGCTGTATAGTCTAACCACAAAGTAGTTCTGGCAGCCAAGTAATATAAGAACATATATATATATACAGCATATATATATATATACATATATATAATAATCCTTAGAACACGTACACACATTATTATTATTATTATTATTATTAATTATTATCATTATTAATTATTATTGATATTATTAAATGTATATCAAACTATGTATATATATATATTTCATGCGCGATATCAAGCTATTTCATGTGGAGCGCAACGGGAACATGGAATTCATAAAACGCATTCTGGACACCCTTGCCTAAACAAGGTCATGACACAAGCTGAAACATTTTGGATGTTGACATGTCAAATGTTCTGCAAATGTTTGTATCACGCTTGCCCCCAAATGATGCAAAATGTATCAAAACCCATGATTCTCACCGTTTTTCCAAGGTTCAAACCAGCAAAATGATATGGGAAGCCAGGTGGAATTCATTAACAAATCGTAACATATTCATAACATTATTCATAAACATTGCGTAAACAAATATGTTTTTTTCAAGCGTTCTTTTTAATTTTCATTGGGATTCTGGGATTTTGGCAGGTTCTCAGCCAATGGTTGTCACCATTTTCCCAAGGTTCCAAACAGCAAGATGACATCAAAAAAATGGTGGTCAATTTAAAAAACATAAACACATCATCAAAACAACAAAAACATTTCATGAATAAATTGTAAAGACACCATAAAAAGTAATAATCTTTGATTTTGGGCCTCTGGCTAGTTTTGAACGTCTTAAGATTAGGTCGGAAGGATGCCAAGAAGAGCGCTTGTTTTAAATGATGGTGCCCTAGGCTAACTCCTACTAGGAGGGCGCGATGTGGCACAGCCCGGTGCACGTGCAACACACGGTGTACATGTAATGGGAAATGGTTGCTTATTGAATCAAAAAAACACGACAGTCGTGTGTGAGTCCATATCCGCGGTTGGAAACACCATGTTGACCTTTGTGGTTAGACACGCAGAAGTGCGTGATTAGAATGTTGTGAGTTAGGGTTAAGAATCTTATATTTCTTCATAAGACGCGTGTTTCTTTGAACAGCTTTGATGCCTACTCCAGCTGTATGTGCCAGGATCGAAGCTGGAAGTGAGGCCCAGCCATTTTCATTCGGTTACTCAGCTGAGACGTCAATCGACCCCATGGAGAGACTCTGGAGGAACACGGCGGCACAAAGCGGCGCAAAGCCTGGGTGATAATTTTGGAATCAAGTTACGTAATCTTTTTACTCAGTAAGCTCCACTTGTTTGTACAATCGTTTTGTTTATGAAGATGTCTGAAACCAAGTTACACGGCCCTACACGGCCCCGGCGAAGCCACGTCCAAAGGTGAGGTGGTAGCAAAGGTCCGCAGACTGTCCAAAGGTGAAGAGCTGATCACAGACGTTTCATGACGTTTCATGACGTTTCAGGTCAGGAAAGGAAAGACAGTCATGTCATGTTCATGTATGTATGTAACTGTAAATGTATGTATATAATGTATATGTATAGTAACTATGTATACTATATTATGCATAGTCACATCATTTCACTTCACATTGGGTGGAATTCTGCAGGGAGCTCGTATCAGCTGATGTGTCACTCTTGCACTGTGTGACACCAAAGCCAGTGCGATGCAAATGTTCCTCATGTCATCCATTGAAGAAAAGGGACGCCTGCTTCAGCCTGCTCCAGTGCTCCAGCCTACTTCATGAAATTGTGGAAGGAGAAGACTTCCCGGGCTTTTGTGTTGACAAAGAGTTAGTTGATGTTAGTTGCCTTTGGAGCTATGCAGATGAAAGATTCAGGATAATCAGGATAGCTCATCAGATCCCTGTGAGCTCTGTTTGGAATCCATACGTACAGAGAACGCAGAAGGCGGCCACTTTTTGGATTTGCACAAAGGCATTGCCCTCCAATTGTGAGCCACTTGCGGCTATTGAAGCAGGAAGGAAGTGCTGAAACATTTGAAACCATCGTGAAATGACTTCCTCTGTAGATATTCCGATGCTTGCCCAGAAAATTATGTCTTAGCTCTTGGAGCCCTTTTTGGCTGACAAAGATAAAGGAAACGTGATTAAATGTTTGATTCGGCGGGGAGGAGCTCAGTTTGGAACTCATGTTCTTTCAGCTCTTGCCACGATTTTGCTCTGCAGCATTCAGCTCTTCAGCCTGTATTCCTTCGTCACGCGCTCCTTTGTCCTGCAACATGGCAGCCCCAAGTCTCTTGCCTATTTGAAGACTAAATATGGCTGACAACCAGACGACAACGTATTTCTACACTAGTAATTTCAGCCCGCCAAACAAATCAAACAGTTCATTGACGTCAAGTCGGCATGCAGATGGTATCATGACTAACCGGACTCACTGCCCGGCCAAAGAGGCCTCACGAGACGGTCTCCAAATACTTCCAGCACCAATTGTTTCACAGATTGTTGGGGACAATGGAAACCTCTCTACTTTGGCTAGTCCTATGATGTTTGTCATCATCAATCATGTAGGTCTTTTTCCTGAGGTATTTCACCCCTGCATTCGTGTGACTCGTATCAAGTACATTTTGACATTTTAGTCGGGGCCAGTTGAATCCAGTTGCTCAGGTCTTGAGAAGCGTCTCTCCGCTGCGGCAGTGTTTTGGATGCAGGGGATTTTTCTGGCGGAAGGATAAAACTGGTCACGGTACCACAGTACCACGGTCGACCACGGTACCACGTCAAGCAGGAACGAATTTGGTTTGCAGAAGGCGTAGTTTATGCTTGCTTCTCAATTGGAGTGCTGTAGTATAGTATGCAGTATGCAATAATGTGGTGCTATTTATCACAGCAACTCAACAAACTGGACTCAAGCATGACGATGCCACGGGATAGTGGTAGCAAGAGCGTCAGTTGAGTCGACGACGCCCGGGGTGGTTTATATATATATATATACTGAGTCTCATATATTCTGTCGTGTTTTGTTGCATTTGGACAGTTTACTGATCCGCATGGACTTTGAAGCAAGGGTGATTCTTTTGCTTCTACAATTTCCTCAAGAGCTCTGTAGGATGCCGGTTGACGATGGAGCAACCTCCAAAGAAAACAGCTGCCTGCTTGTGCTTGGCACGGGAACAGAATGAAGTCCTTGAACTTAAGTGGCATTTGCAGCTTACCAATTTCGCCCTGGTTTTCTTTCGGGAAGTAATCTTTTTCCCGTTGATTTCAAAATATTTACGCGGAAGCGACAATAGCAATCACGTGAAGTTGTTGCCCAAGGATGACTCTATCAATCAGTGGCCTCGCTGCATTTGGAGGGGCAACTGTCCAGAGGTTATAATCGCACTTTTTACATTTTTTTTGGACAAGTACAGTTACAAGAGCCTCATATTTCAATATATTCATATATACTAGATGTCGAGAGCTGAATTCGTATAAGCTCAAATCGAGAAGCAGTTCCTGTGGGGACACGCAGTCATTGATGATCTTGACTGTCGATTCGTTAGTTTTTTTGAATGTATCTTGGTGTTTCTGAGAAAGCGCTTATTTTGTTGTGGTATTGGTGTGTGTTTGGGAGTGGTAGTGATCATGCGGCGATTCCGTGTTTGAAGGCTCCGAACCTGTACCAGCTATGAACTTCTAAAGACGCGACCATTGGGTCTTTTTTGTGAGCCAAACACTTGTTTTCAAAAAAACATAAGTTCAATTATGCGACTAAGACAGTATCTGTGAATGTAATGCCGCAATGCATTGGAGATTCCAATGTGCTTGACAATTGTTTGCGACTGACACTGGTCCTTTCAAAGGCAAAATCAATTACAGAAACATGTTGCATTTGCACAAGAACAAACAAACACGTTGTACAATGTTTTAGAATCATGTAGAATCATTATTACTGTTTGCAATTATTTGGACTTCTCCACCACTTTGACCTCGAACCCTATTCAGGCTAGGAGGGAGCTTCAGAGGCAGCTCCATGCGAGTGGAGAAGTCGAAGCCAGCACCAGGAGGTGGGACCTGTGGAATTTTTAGGGGCTCCGCTTTCGTGTGATACTCCCAGGTAAATGCGATACCATGCGAACATGCACACATTTTATCGCAATTTCATGACGTATTGTAGAAATTAACTAGTTCTTCCTGTCTCGACTCAGAACCTGCTCAAATTGAGAATTCTTTTAACACAGATCAATGTTGCTTGTGCTCTAGAAACTCTGCCACATGATTAATCAGTTCAACAGCCTCAAGACACTTCAATTGCCAACCCCCATGTGTGAAGCACCATTCCAAGAATCAAAAGCCAGCCATGGCTTAGTCTCAATGAACTTCTACGCCTGAATTTTGCAGGACTTGTGACTTGTAACCACTGAAACATTCACTGCTTGCAATGTTGCAATACACTGACTCACCGATGGACCCCCCTTACATCTGATATAATTTCTTTTCCCTGATTGTTCTTCAAATTCTGCATTGCGATGCACGATGCACAGGATGGTGCCAGGGGATCTGTGGAGGCGTTCCACCAAAAGAGCGAGAGGTGGATGTGATTCTCATTGGTGCAGGAGTTATGAGTGCAACAGCTCCTCTACGGCATCACTGATAATCATATTGCCCAGCTTGAACAAGCTGCCAGTAACTGCGTGTCACTACTTGAACATGTGTCAACACCGCGAGAACACGCCTTTCTTTCGGTCATGATCTTTTTTTTTGCCTGAAACTTTGTCTATGCTGCAAGCTTACTATATACTACTGTAAATTACAAGGAGTTAACAGGGAGGGTTCATTTTTTTTACGTGTATCTGGTGGCAGGCCAAGTGCATGTAAGCTTATTTAGGATGCTTTAGGTGTGATGCATGGACGTTCACTGTACAAATACAATACATACAGTTACATACAGTTACATACATGATAAGCCTAGATAAACATAGATAAACATAGACACACATACATAAACATAGATACACATAGATCAACAGAATGAACACTGGAAAACTGTATGTATACTTTAAGCATACTTGGCCCGTCCAGATCCTTGAGCCGATTTGCTGCGATTTCTCTCTAAGGTTGGGCTCATGTTGAAGGACTGGACAAGCAGCCCGTAGAGACGAGTAGTGACGGGTAGCGACGAGTAGCGACTTGTGGTTTTACCGCCAAATTCTAATGTGCAGGTCAGAGACCTGGCGTAAACGGTTCGTTGCTTCAAAAAACTATAGACTTGATCATACTTGATCATACTTGATCCCCGTATTCAAAGAACTGAATGGGATGTTGGATTGTGTGGTGAATGAATAGAAGTGTGACCATAGATGGACTGAAATATGGAATGCAGTAAGTGCAAACAAGATCTCTTTTCATCTTGCCATATCTTGCCTCCATTTTTCAGGCTTTAGTTCCCTGCGCTGGGCTGTCCGCTGTCGGCTGTCGGGCAAGGAGCTGGAGCCCAACTGGAAGATGATGATGTTTGAGCGCTTAGGCGCTCCGGGCGAAGAGAGCTCCAATGGCTTCAACAATGCCGGTACCATGGCGTGCCAGACAGGAAATGATGAGCCTATCAAAATCTATCAAACATATTTATTTAATTCACTTTAAGCCATATTAACTCACTTTTAAGCCATATTAAGCACCTATCATGGAAATGAGATGGATTGCTGTAAATGATGAAGACTGACGAACAGCGTATTTACATCTAGTATTTGATGTATGCATGATAAGCAGATATTTGTGCAATGCAGCAACATGTACTGCCTATTTGTTCTTCACAGACAGATCAAGCACATAGTCTCATAGTAGTATGTTGGAAGTAACATTGTTGGATTTGATAACGGATGAAAGATCCAAACAAGCATTTGTGATCCTTTGTGCATTGAGTTAATCATCTGACTGGAAACTCAGACCCACAACGACCCCACCGGATGATATGCCTGTACAATTTTTGGGCTGGTGGAAATATACTGACTGGGTGTGCACCCAAGCACTAGAAGCAGATTTTATTGCTCACCACGTGCTCCAGGACAATGTGAGGACAAATATACGACGTACATATCTATATTATGTACAAGATCTGCATATGTACATACATACGGACGCATGCAAGCATGCACGCATGCATGCCATTACATTGCATTATGTTTAATTGGACTGCACTGCATCGCATTACATTGCAGCGCAATGCAATGCAATACATCTCACACACATAGACATACGTACGTACGTAAATATACATAGTTGCCTATCTACCTACGCACGTACATACATAATCATACATACATAAATGACATACTCGTACAATCTCGTACACTAATACATGAAAATCCCCTCCTGGACGCCTCAAACAATCCCTGGATCTCAGGCACCGGGCATGCGGGCTTCATGGAGTCCCAATCTCAGCTGCAGATTCCTCCTGGAGGGAAGGAAGGGCATGGAAGGGCTGCGCACAGTTTCCTCAGATTAAAAATTTGAGAGAAACAACATCAACTTGCACCGGCACAGCTGTCCCACCTGGGACAGCTGGACTTTTGGGCTCGCACTCCGAAGCTCAGAAGGTAAGGCAGGCTCCATTTGGAGAGACAGTTTTTTGGCTTTCCGATCCAGTTTTTTGGCCTTTCCGATCCACTTTCCAAGGCCAAATTACACAAAGGAGGTGAAGAACTCTGATGGCAGCTTGAAGACAGTCACCACAGACAAGGTTGAGCACCTTAGCTGCCTTAGCATCTGTTGTCTAGCCTCTTGGCCCAGAACTGCACCCAGATCAAACCTGCAGAGGCTTGATAGATGGCCGGAATCATCAGGTTCCGAATTTGCTTTCTATTTGATGGTTGGCTTCTAATTGGAAGTCCAACAATCAGCTGTGATGTATAGCGAACCCCCCTAAATACTACTTTGTGTATACCCACTGTTGTTGCAGAACAGGCCTCCTCTTGATGGATTTGCAAGAAGGATCGAGAAAGAACTTGGCATGCTGTGTTGCTCTCGCAATAGCTTTCCGCAGTTCCAAATGATCCCATCCGGTAGCATTCCTTTTTGTTTTGGTCACAGAGATAATTTCACTGTAGGCATTGCATGATGCAGTTCATACCCAGCCACAGTTTCATTTGTGTGGTGTCAAAGGTTTGTTCTTCGCGACGCTTCGCAAGGAATTAAGCCTACAGCGTTGACAACTCACAAGAGCTGATTTTTACCCCATAAAGGCTAGCCATTCCACATTGCACTTCGATAGTGCGCCTACTAATCGGGGTACTCTTCTAGGCACGTCTGCGAGCAGTTCCTGTCAAGCCGGCAATATTGGGACTATTTGACCAAGACGGGAAAGCTACCAAAACCAGACGCTTGGCCCGGTCATAGCCTAGGCCTTGTCATCCCTAGCCCTTTCGAAAAAGAAACCGTTTGTTTGCATTGGACAGTTGGCAATCACGGCGTCACTGAGTTGTGTTGCTTTCTGTTGCCTTTTGTTCATGCATGTACATGATATGCTGAAACAGTCGATGTACTTCTGGCTGCGCTGTCTGCTCCCTCCAAGAGACAAAGCATGTTCTGAACCTCGTGATTCAAGCAATCTATCACTGAGTTGCTGTGTATATAGACGGTGTAGACAATGACCTGATATGACCTGATCATGCCTGATCATGAGTCATGGATTGCCTTTGATCGCATAAGACTGCATTCGAGACATTGGGACATCGATGGTTGAAGTGCACCAGCAAGGGATGGTGTGCAGCGGCTGAGGACACATGGATCCATCAGACCAACCACATCGCTCTAGGTGTTGGGAAGGCGGACATTAGCATTGCAGAACATTGCGTAACATTGCCCGATTCCCACTTTTATGACCTAGGTTACAAACAGGTCCGCCAAACATGCTCTAACTCTTTGCCTATGAGTTTCTCAAAGGTTTACCACCTTGGCCTTGGAAACCAGGGTTCAGGATGGTTCAGGATGGTTCAGGATGGTTTAGGATGGTTCAGGATGGTTCAGGATGGTTCAGGATGGTTCAGGATGGTTCAGGATGGTTTAGGTATGTTGGAACTATTCTCCCACCGACGTGAGGACCAAGTGGAGTTCATCAAGAAGCGCTATGAAGCCATGAAGGCGACATCCGAAAGGACACACAGAGCATCTCTGGTGGTTTGCACTAGTTTGCACTTGCCCTTCCACATCACAGCCTGCAATCGCACTAGGAGCTTTTGATGTAGTTTGACGAGAAGCTATGTACCCGTAACATCCCGTAACTATACGCAACTGGTTTCGGATTGACATAGCAAAAGTATGCAAAAGTCACAACAGTATTTGACAGTAACTTCGTTGGATTTGGACAAAGTCTTCTCTGGCTACACGGAACAAGTCGGCAAGTCGGCGAAACACGACTGTGCGTTTGAAACACCATAGACCAGGTTCAAGCGACCGGACTACTGATTGATTATCAAATAGGAAGTTTCGTAGAGAAACTCCGAGTTACGGACTTTCACATTCTCACTAGCCCAAAGATCATTGTGTCCAGCTGGCACCTGCATTAAGAGATCATTAACTCACATTCTCGCCGGCCCAAAGATCATGGTGTCCAGTTGGCACCTGCGTGAAGTAGAGAAGAGGTAGAGTAGAGGTAGAGCTGAGGTAGAGTGAAGGTAGAGTAGAGAAGAGGAGAGTAGAGGTAGAGTCAAGTAGAGGTAGAGTAGAGGTAGAGTAGATGGAGGTAGAGTAGAGCAGCGTAGAGCAGAGAAGAGTGGAGTAGAGAAGAGGAGTAGGGGCAGGAGTAGACTTAGAGGCAGAGGTAGAGTAGAAGTAGGGTAGGGGTAGAGGTAGAGCAAAGTAAAGACGAGAAGAGTAGAGCAGAGAAGTTGCGATTCTGATTGTGTTTTGCATGTCATTGTTGGCAGATCGCATTGGAGCTGCTACATCAAGGATGCGATTTGAATGTTAGGATTTGCGCGAAACATTGTGTATTTTCGGGTCAACGGAGGTTCCCTG
>Ga0126342_10015897_pt1 | contig 13147 bp, 10 predicted proteins | sample Cyp1metagenome_FD_92528 | JGI IMG/M metagenome (GOLD analysis project Ga0126342, IMG submission 92528) | Coral microbial communities from Lord Howe Island, Old Settlement Bay, Australia - Cyphastrea 1 metagenome | ecosystem: Host-associated > Invertebrates > Cnidaria > Coral ... | reverse complement strand
TTGGCAGCTGATGCAGATGCAGATGCTTCAACAACGTTCCCCTAGATCTGGAGGTGCCAATGTGACTCTTTTGCCACCAAAGGAAAAGCCGTTCGAGACGATGCTGAATCGGGCTTTGACGAAGTCATCTGGAGCTCCATCTGGATCTTCTTCTTCTCGATTGTGCTTGGAAGATCAGAAGGAGGAGTCAGCTCCTGTGGCTGCAACGCATTCTAGCATTCAAGCCTCTCAGGCGGTTCCTTCGTCTGATGCTGCTTTGGAAGGCCCTGAGAAGAAAGTCGAGGAAAGTCAGTTTCAGAAGCTTGACGACACTGCGAAACCGTTGGAGCTTGGTGAAGCATTAACATCTCCAAAGCAGAAAGGTGAGCCGTCTGTGTCTTTGTCAGCTTCTATGGCAAGATTGCAGAATGCTCGGGTAGACGGTGCGATGACGTCGCCAGCTGAAGAGTCGGCCCAGCCAGCGAGAGCGAAGAAGCGACCTGCTGCTGCTGCTGCGAAGGTTGCTTCAAAGAAAGCAAAGCCTCAGACCTCGAAGGATGATTCTGCCAGTTCTTTTGTTTTGAAGAAGCCGGCAATGGCTTTGAAGCGACCAGCTGGCTCCAAGGACGCAGAGAGGAAAGCCATCCTTTCCAAGGTCCCAGCAGCTGTGCGGAAGCAGTTTGCGAATGGCTGCTCCAAATGTCGCTACACGACTTGCACTCCCAGTTGCTGGCGTGGTCGTGGCTACTTTTGAGGTTGACAGACACATCAGCGGGATTGCGCGGTTGAAAAGAGGAAATGTTCAAGGATATCTTGGCAAATGGTGTTTGGATATATATATATATATATATTCTTGCGGCGGTTGTCCGTCCTCTTTCTAGTTTCTAGCAAATAGGAAACAAGCTGCAATGTATTCGATACAAAGTATATGTTTGTACTTCATATGTATTATGTTACACGTGTATATATATATATATGTATGCACGTGAATCATGATTCATGAAATCATACATTGAGGCGGTGGTCTGCCTCCTGTGTGGTGGTGTATTTCCGGTGTATGATGTTTGCTGTTGCATGTTTCTTGGAAAAATTGCTTGTGTGTTGGCGAACAATGCAGCGTGTCTTCTTTGGACGTGTATAAATGGGATCGATGTCGGGTGTGTTCATTCGCCGCATTGGCACAGGTGCAGCAACAAAGACCCCGCATGAGCAAGAGTTCCATGTTCACTGATTTGGTGAAGCGTCTTGTTCTTTACTGTGTGCCAACATTCAAAGAAAGAGACATGAATGAAGTGCTCTCAGAACAAACAGTTCTGCCTGCAAGTTTCTCGCAGCCATGGCGGACGATGATGATACGCCAACAAGTGTGCTTCAGCGAGAAGTGCGCCAACGTTATATACGTCTTTTAGAAGCAGAAGGGCTCAGACAGGTGCCTCGGGGCAAAATGTTGTTTGAATGCATCAATTGATAATCATAAGTTAAAAAATGATCCTGCAGGACTATGATCCGGAATGGTCGGAGACAGAGCCTTCAGAGGAGACAGTTCCGGAGCTTACGGAAGATGCTGCATCACATGCACAGGCGCTGCCAGAGGCAATCAATGCAAGTGTTTCTCCAGGGCCGATGCCAACAGAGAACCCAGAGATATCCGAACAACACAGAGCAGAGATCGCTTTTCTGCTGCAACAGCGCCTGCAAGGAGAGTTTCAAGCTGGGACTCCTGTAGATGCAGGAGCTGCTGGGCATTTAGGTGCATATGCTGCTGGCTTCCGGTTGCAGAATCCTTTTGGTCAGCCGGCCACTGCTACGAGGTCCACGGTGAACATGTCTCGTACTGTGTGGCGGCAAGGGTCACAGGTGGCTGAGTGGTGCCTGAGGGTTCCTGGTGTAACCGCACCGACAGCTTCGCAGGTACCTTGGCGTCTACGTGCAAATCTGGCTGCCACCGAGTCACTGGACTTTGGCTTGGGACCTGTCGTCCGGGATGCGTGCGTTAATACTGGAAACTCTGATTTGCAGAGGCATGCTTCTCCTGAGATGCATGCGACTACTATCTCTTCATGTGCTCCAGCACTTCGACCTCGTGGACAAGTTGTTTTGCCACCTCGGAGACGAGCTCCACTTGCAGATGAAACCAATGCAACACCAGATGCTGATGGGTTGACTTCGTTGCCTCCTCGGCCGCCAAGGGGCTTGCCGATGCCAAGGGCGACACGTCCACGAGCAGGTCCATACGATTTGCCTGGCCCTGATAGCTCCAGAGAAGAACGGGCCAATGCAGCGTCTGCCTTAGGCATGAGCCGCAGGCACTACGAAAGAGTGGTGTTAGGCATGGAGAGATGACAGATCAATCTACTGGCCTGAAAACATGGAGAGCTCCTTCCTGCACTCATCACACCTGCAGATTTGTTCATGTTTTGGAAGATTACTTGTTACTTATGGTTGAAGGTGGTTGTCCACTGTATAGAAAACGAACTGTCTACATATATGTTCTTCTTGAAAAGTCGTTTGTTTCCCACATGTGTTCTGGCATACTGGTGGTTGTCCACTTAAAGAGATATATATATATGCAAATGTGTGGTTGTCCACCTGTGTATATATATATATATATACATCTACACTTGGCTCTAGCCAAAGATCTTGGTGGTTGTCCACCTTGGTTAAGTATCAGATGCTATAAAGCATATATTGAATGTGTCTTTATTGTTGTGTATATATATACATCGTACGTTCGAAAAAATCCAGGTGGCTGTTGCTGATACTTACTTCAGCTTGCTGTATGTCTGATCGCATCGCGTGATCGCAGCCCCTGCACGGGAACGAAGCATTTTCCATGTCAGATGATAGGCACGTCACGTGACGATAGGAGATGGTGTGGATGCAGAAAATCATCAGCTCCAGATGGAAGAAGATTCCCAAAAGATCCTTCGAGTCACCGCTGGGTTGGACATCCATTTCGGCAACTGATGCGCTGACCATGGACTCCTTCGGTGATTATCACCTGGCTGAGAAAGCAGTTTTGATTTTGAGCCCAAAAGGTCGACCTGTGTCTTTGCAGCTTCAAGACCACCATGGAGATGGTTTCCTTTTCGTGCCAGTGATGAAGAGGAAATATGGCGTGCTCTTGAAAGAGACGCGATCGAAGCCACTGGCAGCGGACAAGTGGATCTTCAAAACGCCAGAGCACAAGACGCGTCCATATTATCAATCGCCTTTGTGAATATTTCACCACACAGATGCCTGTCGGGAGCGTGCCGTAAAAAAAAATCCGGTTGCAGTTTTAGCTTTGCTTTTTACCGGTTGTCCGGTCTAGTCTATATCTACCGGTTGTCCGGTCTATTATATATAGGTATATACGGTATATGTTATATTCTCTTTGGGTCTTAATCTGTGTTTCATGTTACCCTGTGTCCCACTGTGTCCGCCTGTGTCCCCCTGTGTCCCCCCGTGTCCCCCCGTGTCCCTCGGTGTCCCCTCATGTCCCCGCAGTGCTGGGACACATGTCCCCGCATGTCCCAGCATGTCCCCGCAGGTACCAACACCTGTTGGGACACATGTCCCCTTGTGTCCCCCGGTGTCCCCCGGTGTCCCTCCTTATCCTCTCACCCCGATGTATCTGTGTAGCATTTGTGCATGGCTTGCAGTAGATATCTCCCTTGGATCCTTTGGAAGCCATTTGGAACATCACAGTGTGTCCTCGCTGCGTGTATTGCGTAGTCCTAGCATGGCAAATGTGGATGAGATGCCCACTATGGAGGCAGGCCAGGCGGCCGAAGACGATTCGCAAATGGTGGAAGCCGAATTTGGCCATGCCCAACAGTGCTCGAAGCCAGCAAGGTGTTTGCAAAGCCTGTGTGGCGGTCACCAAGATGCTGCAACGCAACTTGGGTGAAATCCCTGAGATGCTCGACGCAGCTGAGCAACGGAACTTTTTCAAACGTTGCTTGGAACTCCGTGGTGGTGATGGCAACCCTTTGCGCTACAAGCAGGTCCGAACAGAACTCAAGCAAAGCATGGTTCTGCGAACTACACACACCAGGATTGAAAACAGTGGTGGCACGTACCAGCCGCTGTCCTGGTACGAGAAGCAAGGCTATTGTACCGATGATATCGAGAGCAAAGCTGACTGCAAGGACAATTCTGTGCTTGGTCCCTGTTACTTGGTGCCATTGCTGTCCATCAATGAAAGCACGGCCAGGGAAAAGGTGGAAGAGACTTTGGTGCAGATGGAGCGCCAGGTGAAGCGCATGCGCCTCCCAAGTGGAGCTGCGGGCACTGTTGCTGCCCCTGCGCCTCCTGAGGGCGCCATGGCATCGGTCGTAGATGCGTCTGCATCAGCAGGCCCTGTTCCGACTGCGATTGACTTGGCTGGTGAGCTCGTTGACTTACTGAGCGACAGCGATGATGAGGGCGACGGCAATGCTGGTCCCAAGCCGACAACTGCCAAGCAGCAAGCGGCCATGGAACGCAGAGCCAAAGCAAAAGCCCAGGCAGCTGCGAAGAAGCAAGCAGAAAAAGATTTCAAGAAGGTGGTGGAATTGTCCAACAAAGCTTTCATTGTTCTTCGCTCTCTCATGGAAAGGGAAACGAAATGCGAAGCCCAGATGGCCAAGTTCCAGCCCCCTTTGCTGAGTCCTCTTGTCGAAAAGTTCGAGGAGACCGTGCAGACAACCAAGAAATGGTACGAGGAGGCGCAGTCGGCCATGAAGAAGGCAACTGGTGCGAACAAGCCCAGTCTTGATGACATTTCCTTCAAGACTGCGAAGGACGTGCAGCAGCATGTCAAGGATGCCGATGCGATCATCAAGGACATCCTCAAAGCCATCAAGGAGCAGAAAAACGCTGCGAAGGCAGCGCCCTGAGTGATTTGAGTCTCATTTTTTCAGATCTTTGACCGACAAAGGATCCAATTTTGAATGGGTATCTATGTGTAGCGAACTGCTACGGTGACTAAACTCTCGACCATTTGTGCTGACATTGCCAAACAAATCTGCACAGTACGCCAGTCAGTCTTCCCAAGTTGATTAGGTCGTTTTATCTTTACAGTTATCCTCTCTAGACTCCACATGTCGTTGTCGAGCAACAATTATATACACAATAAGGTGTGCATATATATATATATGAAACAATGGTGTGGTAGCTCACAATGATAAAATGATGTGGTTGTCCACAATGATAAAATGGTTGTCCACGATTAATGCAACAGTATTATGCACAGGCAAATCGCCATGCTATGATTTGCTATTTCGGCTATTCAAAGGACATAGACCTCGCACCTCTGCATCTGCTTTCTGCCCATGGCGTCTCCCAGGGCATACTCTGAGCAGCTTCTCGCCAAGGATGACTTGAATGCGTGCTTCCAGAAAGTTGCAGCAGCAAGGCCTCAGTTGCTGCGCGAGTTGGACTTTGACTTAGAAAATGCCAGAGAAGTCTTGGCGTGGTTCGCTCCTGTCTACTGCGACTGCAAGCCGCAGATGGAAGATATGGAGAAGGCCATCGCAACTTTGGCCGCATGGCGCGCAAGCGCCGGCAAGCTCCAAGAAGATTGGCTGTACAATGCCCAGGAGGCCACGGCGTGGAGCAAAGATACCATGGTCGAGAAGTTGCAGCAACTTGGGACTGGCATTGGCCGCAAAGGTCTCGAGCTGCGATCTGCAGTTCGTTGGTTGGATGCCATTCAGATTCACTGCGCTCCATACTTCCAAGATGTCTTCCTTGGAGCATCTGTGGCTTTGAAAGACTTGCAGCCTCACCTGGGACAAATTGAACGCATGCTGCAAACAGTTGTCGATGCGTAGATCTTTACGGCGATGTGAGACCATGAGGTGCTGAAAAAATGCGTTCTTGTCCGAGTTGGTGGCGATGATTCTTATATATTTCAAAAAATGATATAGGTTCCATAATATCCGGTAGTCCGGATTTATTTATGTATATACACATATATAGGTCCCATAATATCCGGTAGTCCGGATTTATTTATGTATATACACATCTATATATATATATATAGGTCCCATAATATCCGGTAGTCCGGATTTATTTATGTATATACATGTATATATATATACACAATAATGAATATATATATATATAGATTCATATATATATGCATATATAACTATATATATATACATTGTGCATATTAAATAAATATATATATATATATATGTATGTATGTATACATCTCTCTCTTTCTCTGCTATATTAGTTGGCACTTCACGTCTCTTCCACGGCATGTGGTCGTGCCTCATGTCAAAGCACATGTTCTGTCCACTGCTTTCAAAGTGGACACATGTCCATCATTTCTGCGAGTTTCACTCTCGAAATATGACATGGCAAAGAAAAAACAAATGCAGAGAGACAATACTAACAAGCCAGAGAAATCGCAGCAATTATATTCTTTAGTATCAGAATATATTCAGTATCGTACTTCCATCATCCTGGCCAAATGTTCTCCCTCGTTCGCTGCCATGACGGATCGCGAAAGCAAGCGTCGCAAACTGACTACAGCTTTGGCCTTCACCTCCCACAGAAACTTGCAACGACTTAGAAAACTCTTGGATGCGAAAGAAGATGCTGCACCAGGTCGTTCAAATGGATATGGCTGGCGAGCTAGTGAAGCTGTCTTGGAAAAAGCTATGAATTGCTATGAAAAAGTTTCCTTGCCTTCAACCGAATCTGACCATGTCCATTTCTACATTGGCAAGATTGAGCCAATGTTGCAATACATTTTGTGTGAAAGCAAGTGCTACAAAGAGAGCTTCGATATAGCATTCAGCAGCCACGACACTCTGGAGCTACTGCTCTATGTTGACGAGACGACCGGTGGAAATGTGCTAGCAACCGCATCTTCAAAACAATTTTATTTTGTGCACGTTGCAATCAAGCAGATAGGTCATCTCAGACTCGAAGAAGCGTGGCTGCCCTTTGCTGCCATTCCCGCCAGGGATCTGAAGTTGATTCGTGGGCAACTTTCGGCTGTGATGGCACTGATATGCCGATCGATTGACCAGCAAGACAGGCAAGGTGTTTGCGTTGGTGAAAAAAGTTTTGGAGCCAAGTTGTTCGCTTTGGTTGCAGACTATGATGCAGTTGCTAAGACCTTCGCTGCCAAAGGCGCAGCAGGTCTCAAACCTTGCTGCCTCTGCCAAAACATCCTCATGAAATCCAGCAATGTGCCAATGGCAGATGAATACTTCAAAAGCATAGCCTGTCCTTCTGTAAATGCCTTCCAACAATATAAGCACGAGGAATTGGTGGCGTGCTACGAGAAATTGCTGACAGAGACAAATACGTGCACCCAAAAGTTCAAAGACCAGACTGAAACTACTTTTGGTTTTTCGCTTCTGGATAATGGCGTCCTAGCCTGTCACACGGCTAGACGAATGCTGACCATTGACAAGGTGGTTTTTGATTCCCAACACAATTACTTTAGCAACGGAATTGCTACATCCGAAATTTTGTTGATGCTCAGTCAATTCACAACATCCACTGGCTTGAGCCTTGCTGACATCCAACGATCAGTGCGTGAAGTTTCTTGGCGCTGTTCCGAGCGAGACTTTAGCTCGCCATCAGCGCGAAGTTTTTTGTTCGACGAACGGTTGTGGAAAGGTACTGTCTACAAGGGTTCCGCAACTCAACTATGGTATGTGATCCCACTGTTCAATTTTTTCTTGCAAACCTTGGGCAATGATCGAACCATGCCAGAGCTGCGAAGTTGGAACGCGCTCATGGACGTGTATGTGACCTTGAAAGCATTCCGACACGATGCTGGAGATCCACAAGAGTTAGCAAGCAAACAGAAAAAGCACCAGGAGCTCTTCGCTCATTTTTACCCAAACGAAGTCAGACCAAAACACCACTTGCGCCTTCACATGCCGAAGCAATATTCGACACTGCTCTACGTAGATTGCTGGTGCCTCGAAAAAAAACATCAGAAATACAAGCATCATTTAGCTGATGCTCTACATCACCTGTACCAACGGGGAAATGGCGTCTCATCTCGTCAAGTTGCAGGACGCATGCTGCTGATGACGCGCGAAAAACTTATTGAAGAAAAAACTTGGCGATGTGTTTTGCAAGGTGCCGTCTACTCATCGAATGCTGTGCATCAAGCCGCTGGATTGCCATGCTCCATTGCCACAAAAATTCATACAGGACACATGGAACTAGCTCAAAATGATGTCTTCTTTGCCAAGCTGGCAGAACAGACCGTGTCAGGATTCATTGATTTCTTCGCAGAAACCAATGGCCAATACTTCGTGATCTATGAAGTCCTGCTCCCTGACAAACAGCCTCTGCACTTTGCTCGAAAATTTTGACGTACTGGTCAGCATGAAGCTATCCACTGTAGCCAAGAAACAAATTTTTGTCGTCCAGCCTGGTGGACGGTTGAAGACAACTCAGTGCTGTGCCTGTTGTAGAAAAAATTATTTCGCAGAACTGACTAAAAACTTCTTTTTTCCGTATTTTATATATGGTGGTCCATCAAAAGGAGATTTTTCCTGATTTTAATGATGGTTGTCCATCAAATAACAAATTTACACCTTTTTTAACACGTTAAGGGAAAAGCTCGTTTTCCACCTTCCTCAGAAGTTACGGAACTTATAACTTCTGTAAGTTGACTTATAACTTATTTATCTCTAACTTACATAACTTACTTATAACTCACTTTTAAGTGGCTTATCTACCGTAACTAACTTATAACTGACATAACTAAGCGGTAGCTCCCTGTATGAATCACCAACATAGGTTTCGCGAAAGATCAACATGGAGTTCGCGAAAGTTTCGCGAAAGTAACATTTTTATTCGCGAAGAATGGCCGTTTCTCGGATAAAGGAATTTTGATCAACCATCATATGTGTGTATTATATATGTATATATAGCCAACATGAAACCATAGTTGAAATTTAGCTACTTCGAGAAGCATTGTTCTCAGTGCTAAACAACATTAACCAACCATTTGTTTGTTTGCTTTGTGGTTTGTGAAATCCCAATTTGGGTAAGGTTAACCCCATTTTCTGGGTGGGTTAAATCACAAATATTTTACCGCTTCAATCATCATTGCAACTGGTTATAATACAACCACCAAATCAACCAACGTCACCATAAATCCAAATTTATCTTGAGCGTAACTCACAATGGTTGTTGGTTTAAGCATGTTTAAATTAAACCATCGTATGGTAAAGCTTAATTTGTGTTGATTAGAATCACCATCAATCTAATTTTTGTTGATCAAACCACATTTTTGTTGGTTTTTAAACCACCATAAATCCAAATTTGAGTTGGTTTAAAACCACCAGTCTACCATTTCTCATTGGAAGTCACATATTGTTAATTCTTGGGGCCGGCACCAGGATGGAGAGACCGTTACGGAAACGGCTTCGAGTAACTGGCAGCGGGGGTACCAAGGGAGCGGTAGAGCTGAGGTATGATAACTTACTTGGTGGTTAATTTCAGGGGCGGGAGGGACATCCTGCATTTTTTTCGGGTAATTTGGCTCTGGGGTTCGCCGAATAAGTAGGGTCTTTCTTTCCGCGGCTCGCTCTGGGAAAGTTTTCGACGCATTTATTTCAATATTTACTTGGTGGTTTCACCCCGAGTCAGTAATAATAAGTCGCCCCATGTGTAACTAGACCTACTTATCCTATTTTTGCCTGCAGTGAACCCATCCACTCAGTAACTGGGGTGAGCCAGCACATATGTATATTTTTCTTAGGATACTTGTGATTTTTAGCAGTTTCAGTTTAAGGCATTAGGGGTTTATCACAGTTGGGAATTGGGAGGTGGTTAAGTCTATAATCCCAACCTGTCCGCATGGTAATATTCCATTCCAATATGTTCTTTCCCTGCTTACTGAATTCCATTTTACATTTTGAAGATGTATGTGGATAATCCTCATGTCTGGATAACATAAATTTAAAAAATCATGTAAATACAATAAAATGGCATCACTGTGACGTCAATGGAATGATGGTTAGTAGGGGTGTTGTAACAATTCCCAAATTTCAGGCTGGGGAATAAGTGCAAGTATCCGTGATTGTCAGTTTGGGTTGCCAGGGTGTATGATCCCTTCCACACTGGTAGTAAACAACCCCCGACAAAACATGGGTGCAGTATTGGGCCTCTTTGTTTTTTGAGTCTAACCTGGGTTTTGTTGTTTTCTGGTGATGGGTTGGAAACTAGAAGCAGCGCTTGAACTGCCAAACAAAAATGTTTTTGCATGTGTATGCATTTATTGTTTTTGTCCTGTTACTATCTAAGCAATTCTAAACATGTGTGTGATTCAGCATGGTGTACCCAAAGTATGTATGCATGGTTTGGAAACATGATTTAGCATGTTCCTTTTCTCATTGATTTTCGGACCATTTGAACTATAAAAACACAAATTGAAACCGAGATGGTTCCCTGAACACCCGCGTGGTATTGGCATATTTTGGACATCAATAAGTGCGCACCCCAGCCTGTTTCTCTCCACAACTATGTTTCCTGTGGTCCCCGAAGGGCTCAAACGCATGTCTCCATCTTCCACATTTTGGTAGTTTCTGTTGGTCGGAGTTATGCATGTTGAATACATGTGCTGATATTTGTTCCACAGGCTGCACCTTTGACACAACGAACACAGCACCGCCCTTACTCGACAAAAAAACCAGGCCTTTGAGGGCACCTAATCCGAAGCACTCGCAGGCGGGGAGCAACAGGGTTTCCTTTGGGTCTTTGCTGCCTCTTCTAAGAGCATTTGTTTACCATGAGCTAAAGTACTCTCGAAGAAATTTGGGTTCTGGAAGTACTTGAAGGGTGGAATCATGGACGAAGAGCACAAGAAGATTATGGCTGCCATAGCTCTCCTTCTTTCGATAGTGACGGCAGTTGCCAAGTACCTGGGTGAGCAAGGGCTTCATGATCTAGCACACATTATCTACGAGATAGCACGCGACCCACAGGGTTTTTCTCGTCCAAGCAACTTAGGAATGGGGATGGCTGGCATATCCACAAGCGCCCAAATATTCTCTCAAGCGCCAAATCCATCAGGACCGGCTCCACCCCCTGCTGGCGCGCAATCATATCATATCCCCAGGGCGACAGTCTTACGGTACCAACGGCCGTGTCCACCATGCCAGATAACTTGCTCCAGGGCCATGGACAATAAGAGGCCCTATCAGAAGAATCATCGTTGTGATGCATGTGGCTGTCAGTGGAAGGAAGAATGAGGTGGAGAAACCTACAGCAACAGTAGCATCGCACTTTGGTCTCATTGGACCACAGGAGATGTTAATTTCAATTTTAATCTAGGCCTGGGATTGGGGAGCCTGAGATTGGGTGTCAAAAAATACCACGAGCTAAAGTTAGCTTGGGTATGTTTGGATACTGGAATTCGGTGTGCTACGTAGTAAGACTTGCACCCAATGTAGTATGCAAGTTGCTTGATATGATCCTCACATAGCCACTCAGTATGTTTTCCGATATTGGACCATGTTGGACCTTGGTGAGGCGATAAATGGAGGGCCTCTCTCAGTTTTTGTTTTGGGTGTTTAACATTGTTTAACTTTATCTAACTATTTCGATATCTCTACCGCCTAGTTAACTTACATTGTTCAATCATGTTCAACTTAGCTGCTTAGCTCAGGAGAACGGGGGCCAATCCCTGCATCAACTCTTGAGGATTGCGTTCCAAAATGTGCAGCACTAAGCAAATACAATCATAAAACAAGGCCATACAATTTTAGGATGTTTGTTTTTGCAATATTCTGCACTATGATAATGAGTCATAAGTCTTCGAATTTACATATCAAAATCTACCTATATTTTTAGATACAGTGCGGTACACTTTTGTTCGATACTCACATATTATAAATATAATATATATATATATATATGTATAAATGTATATGTGTACACGCGTGTCTGTGTAATTTGCACATGTTTATTCTATATATTGTATGCACATACATGTGGCTGCGTGAATTGCCAGGTAGAATGCCTTAAAATGCACCTCTTCCAGATATGGAAAAGCCATTGTGTTGGTTGATATTGTCTTAACTAGGAAAAAGCATCGATTTCAATATTGTCCATATCTACCAGCTTAATTAACATACACCTAAGAATCGCCAATCCTAAGAAAAGTCAATGGTTCATCAGCATTTTCCCCGTTACTTGAAGTTTCATGAAAGGTCGTAATATTGGATGTAAATCCGCCATGTCGAGAATCAAATTGTTATTATCATCTTGGTGTTTGATGATTTCTTTCCATATGACACAAGGTGGTGCCCCCAAAATAGCTAAGTTAGTTTATAACTCCAATAACTTTGGTTTATAGGTGATAGATCTATAGTTAACGGGTTTATAACTAATTTATAACTGGGGGGGCACCACCTTGCATTCCCATTTTCATTATTACGTCCCCACTATACTGATCAAAAGCCCTGCTAATGAGTGCTCATTTCCATCTAAATCATCAAGCAGGGTCTTAAGCAAGTTTTGCTTGTTATCAACTGTAAACCCCCAAGAACCAATTATGAATCTCGTATGTTTATTGTTTACTCTGGTTACTCTCCGGTAATCAAACATAGCAATTGAACATCCCCACTAATATTCGATGTTCCCGAGCTACAAACTTCCATTTAGCTCAGGGATTTCCCAGCCACGTTTGATGACACCGGAGAAAACATCCACAGGTTCCATCGCTGGTGTCCATGGGCACAGTGGGGCATCCCGTGCTCGGAGACTCAGGAAACATGTGGAAGGAAATACATGGAATTTCTATGAATTTTTCACATTTACCTTGGGGTAAAATAACAGTTCGATGTGGAAAATCATCGTTTGCTATATTTAAATCATTCTTTTCTATGGGCCATTTCCTGCATCTATGTTAATTAGTTTACCCCACAAACGGGGATTAATGGAGACTGAATGGGATTTAAGGGTGGTTAATCGAAGGAAGTTTAGAAGTCAAACTTCCGACAATATGGACAGATGAAAAGCAGAGCAGGGAAGAGGCAGAGAGAAGAGAAAGATTAGAAGAGATAAGAGTAGATGAGAAAGAGTAAGATGCGCGAAAAGGTAGGAAAGTCGCGAAACACTCTGTTTTTCCAATGATTTGTGGCTCCGGAGGGTCGAAAAGTAGGCTCGCTAAAGCGGCGGGTGCGGAGCCAGCTGGCCAGATGAGAGA
>Ga0126342_10015896_pt1 | contig 13147 bp, 15 predicted proteins | sample Cyp1metagenome_FD_92528 | JGI IMG/M metagenome (GOLD analysis project Ga0126342, IMG submission 92528) | Coral microbial communities from Lord Howe Island, Old Settlement Bay, Australia - Cyphastrea 1 metagenome | ecosystem: Host-associated > Invertebrates > Cnidaria > Coral ... | reverse complement strand
TGATCAACGAAGAACAAACCCTTCCGCGATTGCTCACTGTGGTACCGCGGTTGCTACGCGATTGGCTGAGCGATTGAGGGCTGTCCGGGAAAAGGTATTTTGGACAACCCCCATATGTATATTTTCCATACGCAAGCACATGTATACATATAATTTCACCTATACAACTATTTGTATATATTTACGTGTATATACATATATATATATATGTAATCATATATTTACATATGTTGTATATATATATGTAATAAGATATTTATATATGCACTTATACAGTATTGGGTTAAATAAATGAACATGAAGCAAACTTCTGAGTTAAGATGTTAAAACACATTGTTCCAACAGGTTGAAGCCACTAACCTGACTGCTGCAGGATGTGATCTTTAGGAACTTCATCTTCTGCAAGGAGGTGTGGAAAATGCAAATAAAAACAAATCAATGTTGATGAAACATCTGGGTATAACATGGTATAATCAACAAATTGCGATTTAAGCAACAACATCTGGGCAAGAAAATGGATATATAATTGGATATCAAGGGATTGCGTGGCTAAATTTGAGCACGACCTCACGTCGAGGCTGAACTTTCCAGGTGTGCGACCTTTTTGATTTTTGTCATAGAAAATCCCCTGGTTGAAGCCAAACAAAAGGAAATCGTGTGAATATCATGGGATTTCACTAAGGCGTGCAATCCCGAAGAATCTGCGGATACGGACCACCTGTGACAACGGAAATGTTTTTTTTTGATAATGGGCATATCAATGTATACATGTATACAATTGAAATAGATACATGTTAAAACTATCATAACTATGGAAAATCATCATTTTAATTGGGTAAATCCACTATAATTAAATGGTCATTTTCAATAGCTATGTTAAATTACCAGAGGATAATATAAATTAGTTATTGTTTTGTCGAGTTTTTCCAATCCTCTGTTTGAATTGGATGGGGAACTACAGGGATCCAATCCATGGGCTTACGACGAACATTCTGTTTGACAACTTGTGTTTTTTTTTCTTGTATAGTATATTTGGTAATTTTGGTAACCACCAAAAAAGTTGAAAAGTGCTATCCTACTAAACTAGTGATAACATTTTTTTGATAAAACATAATAACACATGTTGCTTGTTTTGGAGGCTACTTTGCGGATTTTCTATACTATTTCTGTGGCAGCTGGAACCCCAAAATCTTGCGGTTGATCATAAGTTTCTCACTATTAGGGGCACAGCCTTTGCTTCAGGCACACCCGAATATTTGACTAGTTATAGTTATATATATATAGTGATATTATATAATGTTTCATATATATATATATATATATTATATAGTCTTATATTTAGTTATAATATAATATCCTTTCATATTCCCAGTGAAATGGATGCTTTCAATGAGAATCTGAAGCAAAAAAGAGCACCTGCTTTCCCAGGCTCCATCGATTCCCGGCAGCAGGTGGGTCGGCTTCAACGGTGGTTGGATTCATGGGATACCCATGGAGCCCACTGAATGAGTAGTTAGGATCACTAGGGTTACCCTCTGGTAAACGTTTACATAACTATGGAAAATCACCAGTTTTAATGGGTAAAATCAACAATAAATGTGCCATGTTCAATAGCTACTGGTATGTCAAATTACCAGAGGGTATGAAAACCCTCCAAGTTGATGACAGGTTAGGCACACGGCAAGTGAGAAGTGACCCAACATTTGATATATCTTGGCAGATCTTGGGAGTACCGTTCTGGCACGTTCAAAAGGCTATGGGAACAAGAAGTGATGCCTTCGTTGGCCGCCAAAACATACATGTAATATCATGTATATATACAATATATATATACACGTATTATGTGTTTTCCAATGATGCAACACATCTGGTCTGAAATATCCCCAAATCATCTGTCAGATGAAGCCCATTAGTTCCCCTCGCAGGCCAGGCATCATGGTGATGGAGTTTGGGCTTCTCAGGGATCGGATCGTCGGAGCTGACAGCAGATTTTCCGGGGAACTAAGAGGCGATGCTTTGGAAAATGTTGGAAAATCATCAAAAAACGTATCAAAAGAATCAAAAGATCATTCAGAGATGTGTTTTTTTTTTTAAGGTTTAGGTTTTTGTTCACAGTTTTGCCACAATTTGTAGTTGAAAAAGGAGAGAATCGCGTTGTTCGTGAAATTTTCCTGGATGATCCCAAATGGTTCGGTAAATCCCCAGGGCTTTTTCGTTTGGGGATCTATGAAAATGGGGGATGGGAATACTAAACACACCAATCTGCCGAAGTATTGTGTATTACATAATATATAATATATATGAATACAGAAATGTATTACCAATGTATTACATAATAATCTTATATATATACATTGCATGTGTTGTTCTTATGAATCCATGAACTCCGGAAGATGTAACCGTTACATCACTACATTACATTACATTACATTACATTACATTACATTACATCATTTGTCAGCTGAGGTCGAGTCCGGAAGAAAAGATGACAACATATGCAGCTTGGCAAATTCGGTCAAGGGATGAACCCAACAGTCATGAGCCTCATGAGCTATTGGTTATTGCTAGTTCATCCTCTCTCCCTTTAAAAAATTGGGGGATTATTTGGGGGAGTCTTAGTAATAGAAAGAAGGGATTATGTTACTTGAAAGGAAAACAACACTGGTTGTGAAGAAACACCCAAATGATCTCCGTGAGGGTGACCATTCCAACATCAGGATCACCATCCAGAGGGAAAAAATCAAAGCGAAGATGCCCGAAATACGTGAAGTGCAACACTAAGATATGTGATAGATATCGAAATATGTATATATATATATATATATATTTATATATATATTAATCTATATATAAATAAAAATATAATTATATATACACAAGATATCTATAACTCTACATAAATCTTTGGATATATGTTTTTTCAGAGGGATCTTTGGTCATGCATAATCTTCTCCCGCATTCATACCAGTTTCACCACCGGGCGCTTACCGATCCAGTGGGCGGTTGGCTGAATATCAATGATGATACGGCTGTGTCTGAAAATATGGATTGGTTTATCATCATGTTCCCTAATAAACTGATCATTTGAGGGTATACCATGGTATACCACATTTTCAGACACCCATACCTCTTTCTTTCTTGACGTCGGACCTGTGGTTTTAACTACCAAGCAGCCACAAAGTTCAAAGATTCTTGGTGCCTTGCCGCTTAAGCCACAATGCTGGAGCAGATGCTGCAGCAGTGTCCATTTAATCTTATGGAAACTCAGATGGAACAGTAAAACTGGGATCTGGAAAATGATAGTCCTGTTAGATACGTTGCTTTTCAGGGCTCTAGATACTCTAGATCATGTTGTCCCTCGATCAAATTAGGAGTCAAGGAGTCTCACTCCCAATGTGTCAAGATGCATATCTTCTAAGCAAGATCATCTTGGCCAGTGTGCAAAAGCGCTTAGCTGGGTACATGTGGGTGATGGGTTAGTTGAATACTAAACTGTATGCTTGCCATTTTGATGGGATAAAAAGTGATAGTTGTACTAACCAGCAAAAATAGTATATTCATGTATATTCAAGGTTTCCCAACCAACCACGGGAAGAGATATCGTCCATGTTTGGTTAGGATGATTTCTCTGGGTCGTCGAAACACCGGTGCCGAGGAAGGCATCGAATTGCCAAAGTCTGGGCCTCGTCGACTGGGCAAATGGTTGGGCGAAGACACACAGGTCCCCTGGAAACCTGGTGGCATGATATCAGTCATTGGATCAATCCATTCAACAAGATTCAACAAGTCATTTCCCATCCCTAAATGGCGACCACTTGATGACTTGATGATGTGAATTTCTTGCGGAACCAAAACATGGCCTTTTACAGTCATAAGTTACATATCTGCCAGATCTGCCGGCCTGGGAGGGTCTGGGAGCCGTGGGAGAATCTCAGGCCTAGACGAGGTGTGGTGCAGATCACAGGCTCCGAGAAGATGAATTACTTCATGCCGGGCCTGGCAGGGCCGGAGTACATGGATGTCTGGGAGCACAGAGAAATTTCGAGCATCGCAAGGTCCAGTTTTGGGAGAAAAGTTGAGGATGAGGATGAGGATGTGTTTTTTTCACCCTGATAAAGAATAAACAACTATAAATGAGTTATTTCATGTTGTTCTTTTAATATATTTTAACCATGTTAAGTTGTTATAGAACAAGGATATCCTCAGTAAATACCCTCTGGTAATTTAACATAGCTATTGAACATTGCCATAGAAATAGTTGATTTACCCATTAAACATATTTAAAAATGGTGATTTTCCATAGTTTTTGGTATGTTTACCGGGTATGAAAAGTGTGTTATCCTTGTTGAGTTCCTATCCTCCCTGGGTCGGCCGGGGAAGGCCATGGGCCGAATGCGTCAGGTGCTTAGCTGCATCCGTGCACAGCTGCCCATCCCGCAGTGGCTCGTTCCCTTGGAGTTGGTCAAGCGATTTCTGGCGCGGGGGCCCAATAAAAACCATGACTTTCAGGGAGGTTTCATAGGGAAAAATGATGGTTTTAATGGGAAAAATGAATAAACATGATGTTTAATGATGTGAAACTTTTTTTGGGTCCTATATGAGGTTGTTCATGATGATGGTGATTCTCTGAAAATTTGAGGCCCTTCTTATCATATTTATCATGGTGATGTTTTTCAGGACCTCATGGAACCTGCCGGAGAAGACCATCGTCAGCGTCGGAATCACGTTTCGTCGGGTTAAAATCATGGCACTGGAAGAACATGCCCAGTTATTACTGTTTAATATGGAAAAACAAACGGAAAAATCATCCGTGTAGTGTTTCTTAACTCATGGGGGGATACCCCAAACCATGCTTAAGTCATGGGTCATTCTCTAAGAATTCTTAAGTCAAGGGAGACAACCCAAATCATCCCATGTTAGTTAAGAAGGCCTTGGCCTTAATAGTTATCTCAGTTATCTCCCTTAACTTAAATTCATAATACTTAATAGTTATCTCCCACTATTATCGGGAGATCAGCGCCCAAGGCAGATGTCTTCACCGGCGCTCTGAAGCAGATCATCGAGCATGTTGCGTCCAAATGGGCCTGGGAAGCTCAGGGATGGGATGCAGAAAAAATGATGGGAAAACTAGGGAAAAATGATGGGAACATCATGGGTCATAATGGGATAAATCTATTGAGACTCGAAAATATGGAACAAACAGCGAAGAAATATGGAAAAAACATGGGAACATGGGAAAACAATTCAGAAACCTGCGGAAAAAATGATCAGAAAATACGGACAACAATAGGGGCCAGCACCCGAGATGTTGATGCCTGATATTGCCTGATGGCTCTGACTGGATTTTGAAGGTGAGTGGAACACAGTTAAGCCACCCAGCCACCTGGTAAACTATGCACTTGAGGTATTTTGTGGCGGGATTCCAGGGGGTTGAGGTCTATGATTCTACAGATTCTTAGGTTTCATACGGTTTCATACTGTTCCCATCAAAGCCGCACTGTTTAAGACGTCTCACCGGATAGGTCATTCAAAGCCAGTGTTCAGATGGACATGGTCCACATGTTTTTTGCATTCCGATTCGGATAGTAGGCAATGCAATGTGTCAAACTCAACAATAAGTCCCAATTACTCAAGGGCAACATTATGCAACCGCCAAATCGAAAAAATGGGTAGGGTTCGGCAAATTGGATCTACCGTTGGTAAAGCAATAGTAAACCATTTTAAACCATCCCCAATTTTAGCATAGATGGATAGAAATGGGTTGTATAAACCATCCAAATATGGGTGGTTTCCCGAGGTTCTTCCCCGGACCGAAGCGTCAGGATGATATGCCATTCGTGCAAGAGATCCAAGCGGATCCCGGGTTCTTCAACCAGGTTCAGGCGCCTGAAGATCGACTACCAATAAACATAGAAATAGCTATTGAAACTGGCTCATTGATAGTTGATTTACCTACTCATAGGATCTCATAGGGGGATAATAGGGGTGATTCTCCATAGTTACCAGAGTTGAGTTGGGAAAATGATCGCAACAACCAGCTCTTGTAACCAAACATGGCAACCATTTAGTTCGATGAGTTTCCCGTCGCCATGGTTGATTACCAGAGGCCAGTTGATTTCTGGTGAAATCCGCCATCCAAAGGGATAGAAAAATATCGATTTTTATCATGTGCATGCTAACTTCCCATTTGTGTTAATGACTGTTAATATCTGTTAATGACTGTTAATGACTGTTAGTTAGTGGCTTAAATCATCTTAAATCTCCATGTTGGAGTGTGAACTAAATTGTATGTTTTTTTTTTTTGCATCTTCTTTTTGGAGAGTTTCTGTTGAATCGATGTTTTGGCAATGGAAAATGCATCAGTTCCGATGATTCTCCCAGCTATCCCCCAGCTATCAATTCGGGGATGTCCCCATGTTTTTTCCGTTTTCCCGTGGTTTTTCCCACGGTTTTCCCATGGTTTTCCCATTGAAATCTACATTTTTCCATGGGATAAACGGCTACCCTCCAGGAGTTGATCGATGCTTCCGCGCGCGCGGATGCGAGCCAGATCCCGTCCAGCGTCTAGCCGCTGCTTCCCAGGCCCAGAAATGGCTAATTAACATAGCATATGTATATATTATGGACATTTATGGACCATATATAGATATATAAGGTGAATATACAACTTCATCTAAACATTCTAAACTGTGTACATCTCAAACATGTCAGTGGGTTGGCATTGTTTGGGTGTTTTGTTTTCGTTTTTGTTTTTTTTGATGGAAACCTAGCAATCTAGCATCATAAGTTTTTTTCTGTTTTCTTGATTACTTTCGTAGGGGAAACAGTGTTGTTGAGGGTGCTTGGGAGTTTCCTAGTGTTTTGCACAAGAACCGAACTATGGGTAGTTTTCAGAAGAGAGATGGCTGCTCCACTAGACTGGATGGACTAGACTATCGCACACAATATAGACTATATGTATATGAATATATATATATATACAATGTACATGGGTTAAACATATCCATACATTTGTTACATGTACTAGGAAAGCATGTTCTGAATGTCGGGGTTCAACAAACCAGCAAGCAACATCAGCTATAATTGATGATAGTTTCCCCAGATTCGATACTCCTCGGATGTGGGAATTGGAGTGCATACCATTCCCCGAAGATTTGATGTAAAGAGAATATGTGGGTTTCCATAAACGGTACCCCCAAATGGATGGTTTACAATGGAAAATCCCAATCTAAAAGGATGATTTAAGGGTACCCCCATATCAGGAAAGCTCCATTTTATTACAGATTTAAGCCGAGAATTTAATCATATTTCATCCTCAGGCCTGAGTTGATCCAGTTGCTTATGAATCATTCGACAGAGGTAAGATTCGGCTCAGTTGAAAGGCACGGGAAGCGGCCATTGCTGTTGTAGTCAAGTAGTAGAGGACTGCCACCATTGGAAAAACAGTATATGTATTATATAATATATAATATTATGTTTATATATAATAATATTTATGTTCATTATCATTATATCATACATTGGTTTCTAATAAGAGGTTCTTGAATTTATGAATTTGGGGTACCCCAAAACGGCCCAAGACCATCTAAGACCATTGTGTTTCCCCATAACAAAATATGACTACAGTATGTTTGATCATTGTTGCATGATTTTCAGGTCACCTCGTTTCATGAAACACCCATATACCGAAAGCAGTGAGCATTGATTCTCAACTATCGCCTTGGACCAAAACATCTATGCTGGAGGCAGCTCCCTCGTCATCCTGTTTTCCATCTTAGAGTGGATGGACGTTGGAAGATGACTTGAGCAGTTTGAAGAAAATCTGCTAGTTGATGAAAATAAGGATCGTCGTGGATCATCATAATTCATGAAGGGGACACCACCATGAAAATATCCTTTAAGTGTAGAAGGGAATGGAAGGGATTTTCCAATACAGGTGTTTAACACTGCTTAATTCAGCAGAAAAGATTACCTTCCGGTACTCAAAAATGATTTGCTGGAAATTGTGCCATTCAGTTTGATGATTTTCACACCACTTTCCCGTTCCCGTTAATTAACCTCGTTCGTGCATTTCCCAGCCTGCCATGATTGATGGCCGAAGGGTATCTTCCAAAGTTCGGATTGCGAACTCACAATGTCCATCCATAAGATCAGATGCTTAATTTGTTTAAGTCGCTGACCGCGGATGTTTGGAGATGCACCGCAAATTCAGAAAATCAGGCACCCAAATATCACTAATATCAAACCTGTTGGTTTGATTGAACGTTGTTTATTCTCCATAAATGTGGTGATGATCCACATTTTCTTTCATAAACTTGGAAGCTTGACTGAACCACCAGCGATTTTTTGGGATCACATGTATGAGATATGAGCAGTCTGGACCTGATGCCAACTCTTTGCGTTAATAGCTAACCTAGATAGTAGTCAACTACAATTGCAATAGTATGAATTAATAATAGCAACAATATGCAACAATAATCATGATAGTGATCAATAGTGATCATGAATAGTGTGTGTATATATATACATAACATATATATATATATATCATCATTATATAGCCCAGTTTCTAACTCCATTTACTCCCTGGATCTTCCAAGCAGTACTTCTTTGTCGTGACTTCCTTACGAATAAGGTGACCAAAATCCGCCGAAGCAGAAGCATCTGATTTCTTGACGGCCGCGACTATGCACAGCGCGGAACGGAACAATACTGGAGAGCTGAGGCTTCGAATTATTTTTATCGCAACCCTTTGGATTAGTCATCAAAATATAGAGATTTTGGATTGTAAATGGGGTTTGAATGGGACTTAATTGTGTCTTACTGGCGAAGCCAACTGTGGGAGTATGTTTGTTTACTGGAAAGATGTAGCTAGCATGAGCGCTACCGCAGTGAGATAATGTTGGGGTCTGAAAATGGTGGATACCCATTTTGAATAGCAAGGTTGATGGGATTTGTTTGAGAAACCATAGGATTCACGAGTACATCATGTTGAGACAAACTGAAATTTGTGGGTAAAATTTAGAAAAAACATCTACTCAAAACATGCTACAACCTTTATTATTCTGTTCTTCTTGTCTGGTGGTTACTAGAAAATCTAGTTCGTTAAACACGTTGTATTTTCACAGAAGAAGAACCATTTTTTCCTGGTGCTGCAATGTTCCAATAATGTTCCAAGCATATCCTAGCAGCGTGTTTGTGCTGAGTGATAAATCCTTTCTTAAGGGGAATATCAGAACATCGCCATGAGTTTTCATGGGGCAAGAACGTGTGTCTGCATGGTGACCAACATCATTCTGTCTTCCTCTCGTGAAGAACCTGGCAGTGGAATATCCTCCATTTATAGATGGTGTTCGTTATGATCATCCTACCTCCTTGACTCCTTCTCTCGTGCCCCTCGCCGAATCACTCCTGTCTTCCTCCCAGCTTCGGATGCAGTGGGCCACGTCTGGACCCGAACTGCGTATCACCAGCTCCGGATGCAGTGGGCCAGTGGGCTAGGCCTGGACCCGAACACATGGCAAAGAGAATGCCAGACACGATGCCAGAGAGAATGTCAGAATAGATGCCAGATAAAATGCCCAGTAGAATGTCAAGTTTTATGTCAGATAGAATACCAAAAAGAATGCCAGATAAAATGTCAGAACATATGTCAGATAGAATGCCATAGAATGTCAGAATATATGTAAGATAGAATGCCATAGAATGTCAGAACGTATGTAAGATAGAATGCCATAGAATGTCAGAATATATGTAAGATAGAATGCCATAGAATGTCAGAATATATGTAAGATAGAATGCCATAGAATGTCAGAATATATGAAAGATAGAATTCCATAGAATGTCAGAATATATGTCAGATAGAATGCCAGAAAGAATGTCAGAATATATGTCAGATAGAATGCCAGAAAGAATGTCAGAATATATGTCAGATAGACTGCCAGAAAGAATGTCAGAATATATGTCAGATAGAATGCAAAAAATAATGCAGAATGGATGCCAGATAGAATGTCATAACAATATGTCAGGGTGGGGATGACTCGAAATAAAGTAATCGATGTTATTTTGCAGGTGGCTGTTTGTATTTTTTGCTGGGAATAGTGGAACATGTGGGAATATGAGCAACAAATAAACGTTTTTGCCACATATCTTGGCGCCCAGTGTCCGTTTGTGGTAGCAGCTAGCATGGCTGCGCACGGGGTTGCACCCATGTTCTTCAAAACTGCAGGTCTTTGATTGCAGCAGAGAATATACCACCACCTGCTCAAGTTTTTTCTTGTAGGATAACATATGATAATATCACTAAATCTAAAGTTCGGAAGCATTACATGTTGTGCGGTTGACAATTATTCACCCATACAACATATACGTAATTATAGATATGTTATATAATAAATATATATATTTATATTTATATATATATATATTATATCTATTAGTTTTTATTTTAAGTGATGTAGGATGTCTCACCATCACCATTCGATTTCCATTCATCCCGGAGTTCCCAAGTTCGGTAGCCGCTCTTGCCATCCCCTTGGGGACTTGGATTTGCGAAAGTTCATTGGAGATTTCAAACGTGAGTTCATGTGCACTATTTAGTATTATTATTACTATGTTTTGATTTAATGTGGGAACCCAATAACAAAAGTTGCAACACTGTGATATACGATGAGTTACATTGAGTTATATACTATGATTTATTATGATTATATATATATACAAGTCAATGTCGGAAACCCAGCGTGATAAGAAGACTTTCTGGTGATGGATCGGGGATGGTTTACGGCATTGGGTTTACCCCATTACTATGAGTTACGACATTTTTGTGATGGGGAGAAGCATCCTTCCCTTTTCAAACCGAAAACATACAGTAGAATATGTTGATTGGTGTTTATGGACAGGTTAGCTGGTGCAACCCTGAGCCATCCTTTGCCAAAGGCAAGGAGATAGTCCTCGAGCAGCATTTACCAAAACCGAGTTACACAAAGAGCCCCACGTCCATGGCCATAGATTGGAATGATTGATGAATGGATATGAATAGTCATGTCTTGTGATTCTGCGGATTGGCGGATTGATTTTTCAGGAAACATCTTCACCGGAAACAACATATTTGCACCGGCTGTTGACCATTAAAAATAGGGGGTTAGACTAACGTTTTTTGCATCATCCAACTCTGTCAGTTTATGTTCAATCTCGACCTTGGGGATATCTGAGGTGTATAGCGCTATACCCCATTGTCAGACACATTCAAATACCCAATGTTGCTGGTTGTATATGTCATTATATACCCGTTGTATTGGGTGATATTCCGTTATATCCCATAAAAAAAAAAAACACATATGAGCCACGTTCTAAACCCTTGTGTTCATGTTAAGCAAGTGGCCCCTTGTAAGGGTGTGCTGTAAGCAAAACTGTGGTGAGCGTAAGCCAGCGTAAGCTCCGCGTAGAAAAAGATATGCGCGTAAGCAAAACCTGTGCGCGCGTAAGCAAAACGTAAGCAATGGCGTAAGATGGCGTAAGCATTTCCTTATTTGGTGCCAGGATGTAAGACATTTAGAACATGGCTCATATGTTGTTGGTTCAAACCCCATTGCTGGTGAAATCACACATATAGATCATATTTTTTTAGTCGCAGATATCCCGTTATATAGCCATAGAATGGTTGGTTTACCATGATTTCCCCTTGTATCTATGTTGTACCACAATTCAGCAAGCTCGGTTCCGCTTCCATTGGCTAATACATAGACTCCACTGAAGTGGGGTTGACGAAAACAGCGCCCGATCACATCTCAGACTGTCTAATTGTAAAAACAAAACATTATTGCGGGACGATTCGCAATGCACTTTTTCAAATTCTCAAGTGTCTTGATGTATATACATATATGATATATGATTATATAAATATAAATATAAAACCAGTCATTTTTTATGTATATACATATCATGATCATATATGTATGTTGGCCTTTCCACATGGTCCATGTGTCGGAGTTCTGTGTGGTTCGGTTGTTTTTTCGAGCCTGCCGAGAAAGAAAAAGCTTTCAGGGATGATTCATACCATGGGGATTGTTTACTGGGTATATATAAATGTATATAATACTACCGGTTGTTTGACCCGCCATGTCACCATTTCTCTCGCCTTCTCAGCATCCCAGCTGTTTATCCTCCGAGAAGATAAGGGATTGAAGAATTGCAGGGAAGGTCATGAGAGTAAGTTTCTGCAATTCATGGTGACATCCGGATTTCCTCTACGTAGAATTTCCCTTGACCCAATGATATCTGAAAGCTCAGGGTTTGAGGGTGGATCCATCATACTCGTTTTGCCGGGCTTCATGTGAGCTCCAGGTCAAACTGTTTCTTTGGATAGCCCGCCACTCGAAGTTTTATCTCGATGACTCATTTTACCCTGGGGTGCTGGAGCATGATCACATGAGTCACGTCAAAACTTGGGTGTACGTTTCCCATTTTTCCAGGATGGTCATGAAAAAACAGCCATCACACAAAATTGTTCAGGGAAAATCTCTTGAAATCTATGAACATCTGCAATTTTATCTGCGTTTTAAACCTTCAGAATTCATGGGAAAAGCCATGGTTTTCCGATGGTTCCCGTTTTTTTCCCTTCAAAAGCCAGGTAGAGCTGGACAGCGGTGCCTCGGAGATGGCGATGATTTCAGGGCGCTGTACGACGTTGTTTTAAACGTGTCTATATAGAACATAGATTCATATATATATATATAGGTATATGAATATATTTATATTTATTTTTGTTTATGTAAATATGTATATATATATATATATTCAACTACGGGTATCTGAGATGATGATGGGCACTATGAAATGGTTCAAACATTACTGGTACTTCGAACTGTATTATGTTGATGTTGATGTTGATGTTGTTGTTGTTGTTGCTGCTGTTGTTGTTGTTGTTGTTGTGGTTGTTGTTGTTGTGGTTGTTGTTGTTGTTGTTGTTGTTGTTGTTGTGGTTGTGGATGTTGTGGGTGTTGTGGGTGTTGTGGGTGTTGTGGGTGTTGTGGGTGTTGTGGGTGTTGTGGGTGTTGTGGGTGTTGTGGGTTTTGGGTGTTGTGGGTGTTGTGGTTGTGGTGGTTGTGGTGGTTGTTGTGGTTGTTGTGGTTGTTGTGGTTGTTGT